>Ga0164293_10001531_pt1 | contig 19326 bp, 11 predicted proteins | sample GEODES118metaG_FD_111487 | JGI IMG/M metagenome (GOLD analysis project Ga0164293, IMG submission 111487) | Eutrophic lake water microbial communities from Lake Mendota, Wisconsin, USA - GEODES118 metaG | ecosystem: Environmental > Aquatic > Freshwater > Lake | place: USA: Lake Mendota...
TCTGTTACCAATCCAGTGGATAACGTTCCTTCAGCTGCGCGAGCAGTAGATGCCTCTGTTACCAATCCAGTGGATAACGTTCCTTCAGCTGCGCTAGCCCTTACAACTTCGCTACTTAAGCTATTTCTTAACACTAACTCGGCAGAACGAGCTGTGGATGCCTCGCTCGCCAAATTAGTGGTTAACGTTCCTTCAGCTGCGCTAGCCCTTACAACTTCGCTACTTAAGCTATTTCTTAACACTAACTCGGCCGAACGAGCAGTGGATGCCTCGGATACTAATCCACTTGATAATTCTGCTTCAGCAGAACGAGCAGTTGATACTTCGGAACTTAAACCACTTGATAATACTGTTTCAGCAGAACGAGCAGTTGACGCCTCTGTTACCAACCCACTTGATAAATTATCTAAAGATGTTTTTATACCACCACCAATAGCAGCATTTGTAGCAGTCGCCGCATTACCATCCAAATTAGCTTGTAACGTACCTACTGTTACACTCAAGTCACCAATACGAGTACTTGTTGCTGTAGTTGTTCCTAATATAAATTTATCTTCACTCTCATCCCAACCCATAAATACATTGTCACTACTACCACGCATAATTAATATACCAGAATCATTTACTGGAGTACCGATTATACCATTATTTAAACTAATTATATTATCTGATATATCTAAATTTGTTGTATTTAATGTTGTGACTGTTCCATTTACTGTAAAATTACCAGCAACCGAAACATTACCGGTAAAATTAGCTCCCGACAAATTTGCTTTATTATTAGCGAGAGCATTTACCGAATTATCTAATACAATATCATGTGCTATGAGAGAAGTCACAATAGCGCTATCTACGACCACTATGGCTTTATTATTCCAAAGTAAATTGTAACTGGCATCTACAGTTAGTAATTTTTTTCCAAGCACAATATCATTTATAAACAAACGTTTATCGTTGTTTACATACAATAAATTTTTCATATTTGTATCAATACTATCGCCACCCATATTCGCATCTACAACTTGAACTCCAAAACCAGCTTGTATATTTCCATTCGCATCTATTTTGTCAATCACCATTTTAAGTTGTCCAAGTTCTGTAGTGATACCAGAGCAATCCTTCACTTCAAAAGATACATCCGGACCATAATGTTTATAAGTAGCCCAATTGTCATCATTCATCGAGCTAGGTACATTGGAATTGGCAGTTATGCGATTGTTTAATCCAACAAAATTCATAAAAGACGCATCATATAAGAACAAATTACTCGTTCTACGTATTGTGGCGCCACTATATGACCCAAAATATGTATAATCACCAGCAGTAACCAATGCTTGCGATTCTTGTATTCTATCAAATACAGCATTTGGATATTTATCATTCGAAACAATCAAGTTGTGCGGAGTATTGTAGATTGACGCAGTGGTTGTATACATATCCGCATAATTAATAAACCGCTCCAATGTATTAACACCTACATATTTATTAAAAGGATTAATTGTTACATGGGCTTTATTGTTATATGTATTTACTAACGACAATCCACCTTCCATCAACACATCTCCGTGTATATTTACAGTATTTCCAATATAATCATTATATTTCATATGAAAAGAATAAATATGCATTTTGTATGTGGTGTCACTAGTTAATATTTTATTGATGTAATATATGGATCGATAATAATTGTATTGGTCATTATATACTACGAATCCAGATTGATTGTGTTTTAAATTTGTTAAATCATTATTGTTTTTACTTTTCAATGTATTTAAAAACGCGACATGCTTTTCTTTTCCACGTGTAATAGGCATATCTGATACTTTATTTCGTATATATATATTATCAACATCAGCAAGCATAGTATATTTGTCATAAATAACATCTCGTTCATTAGCAATATAGGTACGCACACTTGAAATATCATCTACATATACATCGAGTATGGATGTATTGCTGGAGTCAGAATAATATATGTCTATATCATCTGATAGTGATGGTAACGTACTCATGGATGATGCTAATTCTTCGGAAGCTTTATCTTTATTATGAATATCTACTTCTGTACCACTCAAGTCGACTAATCTATTTCTTCGGTTATTTTTACTTTTGACATAATTCATAAATTTTAATTGTTTGTCTGTGTATTCTATCATATCATCCGTTTTCTTACTATTCATGTTTTTATCTATATTATATGTTTCAATCATGGATCCGGTACCTAATACACATAGTTTTCCTCGCCATCTAAATACCATATGATAACTTCTTTTAGTGCCATCGTTAAATGCGTGTGTTGTTGTATACATGGCACCCTCATATAAAAAATTATTGTCTAGGTTATACTGATTTTCTGGTAAAATACTATTTATTATTTGATCCGCCGAACCTGGAAACGTTTTAATTATTTCAGCATATGTCAAGCTATTCCAATTCATATAAGCACCATGATATAGCACGGTTATATTTTCCGCATACATCTTACCGCCAGATAAATCCGGCAACTTGTAACAATAAAAATAATCATCAGATAGCGTATACCCACTAGCTTCTGTAATTATAAAATCAACCAGCGCTGAATATGTTTTATTTGCTATACCAGTAATCATTTTTTTCATTGTGTATAGCTGTTGTTCTATAACTGAATCCATATGTATTACATCCGTCATTGTGGTATCTGTTATATCTAACATCGTTTCTGGATTAAATGTTCCAATACCAACTTTGGACATGTTTATAATATTTTTATTGAATGTATCGATTTGAAACATAGAATCATCTGTAAGATTTGGTTTTACATTAAAATCTCCATACAATGTACTGTCACCACTGATATTCATGGCTTTGTCAACTAAGCTGTCTAGTTTTATTTTACAATAAATACGATATTCTTTGAGTTCTGCTGTATTCGTAATGTTATTTAATGTAGCCACTTGAATATATCGTAAAACACATATATTTGATACACCATTTACAGTATATTCTACTATATAATTTCGATTGTATTCTATTTTGGCATAATCCTTTATAAATGATTCATACATTATATCGTATATGGAAGACAACGATGTTTCTGTATTGGCCATAATAATATTATCAAACGATTGTCCAATCCATTGTGGATTTAATTCGTCTGCCACTATTATATTATCCGTAAGATTATCAATTGTTATAAATGAATTACAATCAAATCGTGATACAAACAAATTGTCATTATATATTTGTTCTTCGATTGTTTTTTCTTTATTAATTGTTATATACGGATTGCTTTTGAATATGATAGTAACATAATTAATTAATTCACACGCACCACTTATTTGCGTCATGATTGCCTCAAAATTATCACGATATGAAACATCAACAGTATATTTGGTTGAATCTACAGTAGAACTAGTAATTATTACATATGGGGTTAATGTAGTATCACGATTTAATATATTAATATTAAAGGCATATGTGTTGGATTTTTCATTGTCCACCAAGTTGATATATATAGTGTAATTTTCAAGTGCGGCTAGTTTATTATATCTTGGTTCTGCGTAGAGCTGCCAAATATTATTAATAATATTTCTTAATTTATTATGCGATTCATTTGTTAATAAGTATAATTCCGTGATTTGTTGTAATTCATCTTTATTGGCGATAGCTTCATCAAGTCTAAGTGCTTCGATTTCATTGGTTTTAGCCAATATTTGTGTATTTAAACTGTCAATGTTATCATACTGTCTCAGCCGCCCAGTTTGCGCGTTGTTATTCGTACTCTTGAAAACAGAACTAAGAAAAATAGAATTCCAAATATTAGTGCTAGTAGAAGTCGTTCCAATTTGAACATTATTAGCATGGTCTAATGGAGTAAGTTCTGCCCTTGCTCTATTATAAAACTTACCTCTAGGATCGTATTTTAAAGATGGTGGGGCAGCCTTTTCCCATTCAGTTTTTGTATATATTACAAACCCGCCTTGTCCAGACATACCATTTATTGTAGTAATAACATCATTATAATAAGTTATTGAATCTTGTAAATCTCTTAACGAAATTTCAGCAGTTTCTCTTTTTGTCTTAGCAGCTGCTGCTACAGACATATCCACTTGAACAACCGCGTTTTGTAATGACTTATTATTTGATTGTTTACTCTCCTGTATTTTAGCTAGTAAAGTTTTTGCTTTCTTCGGTAAGTAAACATTGTTTATATAATTTATTAAAGATGTTGAATTAGCGCTGACATTATTTGTAGTAGCATCAGTAAATATATTTTCAATAAATATGTCTTCACTATTAGATGGTACTGTAATATTAATAGTTTTATTGTTGTCGAATTTAAATTGAATGCTATCATTTTTATAAAACATTGAATAGCACTTTGTTACTTCGATTTTATTAATTGCGTTATTAATAACAGTAATAGACACTTCAACATTGGACGGGTCATTGACAGCGGTAACATTATTATATACACCATTGGTATAACTTACAGATCCAACATTAACAATATATGGCGTAAGATATTGTGGTAATGAAGTACCAAAATGATAATTGTCTTTGAAATATGAAATTGTAGTATTATTTGTTAGTTTGTTAGAACTAACATCATTATATATGGATAATTTTACAAATGGATCTTTTCGACCAAGTAGGATTTTATCACGCTCTTCTTTTTTATATCCTATTAATTTATTATTAGAATCATTTATTGGTATGTTTACAATTTGCTTATTAGCTACTATTTTATTTAAAAAATCGATTTCTTGACGTAACAAACTTATCTCTTGATTTAAAGTAGTATTGTTTGTTGTATTCGTTTTAATTTTATTTTTTGATGTAGCATTCAATTTAGTATATGTTTCTAACCTAGTCTCTAATTCGGCTAGTTCAGCTTGTAGTTCTTGTCTTTCTACACGTAACTGTCCAATGAAAGTATTCGTTGTGTTTATTAAATAGTTGCAAACTTCAGATCCCTTCTCTATATCTTCTGGTATATTAGCCATCGCATTACTAATTACATAACTATCTTTTATTGCCAATTCGTTAAAATTCGAATACTCTTTAATTGAAGTTATTACATCATCCAGAACTTCCAATACCACAGTTTTTACCAGTACACTAGCTTCTAGAAGTAAAGAAATCGTATAGCTTTTTATAAATGCTAATATGAAGTCAACTATCATTGATCCTACACGTATCCATAATTCAAGTTCTAATTGTCTTTGTTTTTCTACAACTAACTCATTTATAATGGCAAGCGCCAATTGTATTCTAAATCCATTCTCAATTATTTTACTCTGTACTCGTTGCATAGCTAATACCAAAAATTGTGCTTCTACTTTTGCTGTTAATTGATTCATCCTATAAGTTCGACTTATTTGCGGATACACAGTAGTTAATGACATATATTGTTTTAATGGTATAGTAAACATTGTATTGGTTGTCGTTGTACTTTGTATATTATTTTTAATATCATTTGTTATACCAGAATTTATTACGGCATTACTTATTTTATTACTACTTAATATTGCTGTTTTAAAATCATTTATAAACGTTTGTAGTAGCGAGTATGTTAGGTTATCTATATTGAAAAGTCCTTCTATTTCATGCGATGGTTGATTTATACCGACTTTTGTAAAAAATGTTGTTATATTAGTAATTGGATCTACTTTCATAAGTTCAGTGCCACTGGTTTTTTTAACAGTAAATTCACCGGATACTTCAGTATCCGCGTTTATAATTTTAGCCGGAAATAACAAATTATATTGAATTTCTTTTGTTTGGAATGATATTTTTCCATTATCCGCTATAATCATATTTACAATAAATATTAACTTATCATCTCCCAATTCTTTGCATATTATTAATTTATGGTTGTTAATTATGGAACTACGTTCAATTTGACGATTAATATTTGATATTAAATTAAATATATGCGTAGGGTAATCAATAGTTGTATATGGTAGTACACATTCAGATATTTTTTTACCAGCCCATTCGATTAATCGAGGTGATAATATACATTTAAGATTTGCGTATTCGGATGGATAACCAAATTCCCATTCAGGGTCAGTATTATTGTTAAATTGTTGTCCATTTACACCATTGAGTGTATCAAATGTGAGTCCTAAGAAAGATATTAAATTTGAACTCACTATACTATTACGAATCGGTATATATTTAACCAAATCAAAGAAATTAAAACTACTAGAAATGGCTATATATGATTCTCTGTCATTCGGATTTGGCTCACCGGCATTAAATGCGTCTAAGTCAGCTTTATATCTGTTATACCATTCTGATGAAGTAGTGTTATCTACAATGTTTTTATTTTCATTAAATAGATTAGTATTATGGTTAAGATTATTTTGTATACTGTTTAAATTAGCTTGATTGGCATTGTATGTAATGGGTTGATACGTAATCCTAATCCAATTTGCAATTAACATACCGTTATAAGGTGCTTGTACAGGGTCTATTTTAAACTGGGCGCTAAATGTATTACCATTGGTACCATCCATGTTACGCAGAACGGTATTGTTTGCTTCACTACCACCAGGATAAAATTTATCCATTCGTGACGATAACGGTTGCGCTCCAAGATCGGCGGATGTGTTAGCTAAAATGTCAGAAACTACGCGTTCAGATATTATTTTCTTTACCCAAGTGTAATAATCAACACGGTCTTTATAAAAGTTCATAATAATTTTTGCGGCGTTTCCTCTGCTATTAGCGGATGCTATAGTCGAACTCAGTTCATTTTTTAAATATGGGCGCGGTTTTATTAATGTATAATAAAATATAAGTCCGTTTATTTCATTTTTGAAATCACGAGTTATCATAAATCCAGACGATACATTCGTACTAGTTTTTCTAACAGAAGAATCAAATGTAGTTAACATTTTAGAATGAACTGCCATTTCTAATCCAAAATTTCGCGCATATTCATACACTTGTTTATTAATAACTGAACCATCTAAATTATGACTCACTGACATGGGTGAATCAAATAAATCATTTAATGTTGTACCGTTAATATTACTATCACCAGTAATTGATGTATTTATACCGATTGAAGAAAATAGTACTTTCTTATCAGCTAGCCCATTATCTTCACTGCCAACTGAATTTATAGTAATTGTGGGTAGTTGTCTCCTAATGCTGGTCGGAGTTTCTAATTCAAATATATTAACTACTTCTTCTTTAGAAAAATATCTTTTATATGTAGTTTGGATATTATTTGTTAAATTAGTCAGAGTTGCTGAATCAAAATTAGTATCTGAAAATGCTTTGTCAATTAAATTGTTCATAGTATACACATTTTGCATAATTCCACCTATTTTTGTATATATCTCTCTAGTGACATCTGGTGTTAATAAATTAGTTACTTCAGATGTTTGTTGTTTTTCTAGGAATAAAGTGGGAAAGGTTTTTAAATATATATCATCCAATTTAGATTGGGTCGTGTATTTAAGATTTTTACCAGTTATTTTTTCTAAGATATCATTACTACGATAAACAATGTCACTAAAATCATTGGGTCGTATTTTATCCATTCCACGACACCATACTTTGTGTGCGCCGGCAGCTGTACCTACATTTGGTAATACGTCTTCCGAAATACGTTTCTCCAAAGGTGTTATATTCGCCATACTTCTTCTTTCTTATAAATATAGAAAATATTAAAATATATATTTTGATATTTTCTACATGATATTCGATGCAGATAACGAATAAAAATAACCAACATATTTAATTACATTCTAGCTTATGTGAACCATAGTAGTTTACTCTTATATCTGCGGAAGAAAAGGGTATACTAGATGGTGTCTTTTGAATCGGAATTTCTTTATTGTCATATAATCCGCCGCAAAACTCTGCTGGGGAACATTCGCCATTATCTGGTGTTGCCCAATATCTTACATTATTTGTAAATTGACCGTACGAGAAGCCAAATATTGGATATTGCTTTGAATTCTCGGCATATGTATTGGTTGAAAGACCCATATGTTTTTTTAAAGGATAGTCACCTACTAATATAGGAGCATCTTCACTGATAGGATATATTCCAGGTGTCAAACTAGTAAAACCTTCAAACCTATTTGACACAATCGGAATACTTATTATTGCAAACAATAATGCTAAAACCAAAAAAATCTTTTGTTTGTCCAGAAATGCCATATATAAATTAAAAATATAATATTTCTCTTTATTACTGTAATATTTTTATTCATTTATACAAAAAGAAAGGGAAGAATAAAAATAAAAACATACATAATTAAAACAAACGGTTTAAAATTAATAGATCGTATTATAATATTAATTATGGCAGCGTCGACCGATGAAGAAATGCGCGTATTAAAACGCAATGGTAAATACGAAAATATCGGTTTTGATAAGATTTTAAAGCGTGTCAAAAGCATTGGACAAGAATGTGGCATTAAATTAAATTACACTACATTTGTTATGAAAGTCATCGATCAATTGTATGATGGTATTCCTACTGCCAAAATTGATGAATTGACTGCCGAACAGTGTGCTTCGCTTAGCATTCAGCATCCGGATTATAATACATTGGCTGGACGACTTATTGTGTCTAATCATCATAAAAATACGAACAGTTCCTTTTTTTCAGCTGTGAAAAAACTATATCAATTTAAAGATGTACACCAAAAGGCGTATCCGTTGGTTAACAAAGAATTTTACGAAATCGTCGAGAAGAATAAGGAAGAGTTGGACAAGATGATTATCCACGAACGCGATTATTTGATCGACTATTTTGGATTTAAAACGATGGAGCGTTCCTATTTGATGAAAGTAGGCAGAGTCGTTGTCGAACGCCCTCAATATTTGTGGTTGCGCGTTGCTATATGTATTCATGGCGATAATATGGAAAAGGTTCGCACAACTTATGATTTAATGTCGCAAAAATATTTTACTCATGCCACGCCAACTTTATTCAATGCCGGAACACCAAAACAACAACTCAGTTCTTGCTATTTAATTGCTCTAGAAGATGATAGTATTACTGGTATTTATAATACATTGTCAGATTGCGCTCAAATTTCCAAATATTCGGGCGGGATTGGTCTACATATTCATAATATTCGCGCGGCGGGTAGTCATATTCGTGGAACAAATGGCAAGACAGATGGACTAGTACCTATGCTCAAGGTTTACAATGCCACTGCTCGTTATGTAAATCAAGCCGGTAAAAGGAATGGAAGCTTTGCTATATACTTGGAGCCTTGGCATGCGGATATTGACAATTTTCTTGATATGAAGAAAAATCACGGCGATGAAGAAATGAAGGCGCGCGACTTGTTTTATGCTCTTTGGATTCCCGATTTATTTATGGAGCGAGTAAAGGTAAATGGTAATTGGACCCTAATGTGCCCAGATGAATGTCCCGGTCTTGCGGATGTATATGGCGCAAAATTTGTAGAATTGTATACAAAATATGAAACTCTTAATAAGGGCAAAAAGACTGTAAAGGCGAGAGATTTGTGGTTTAAAATATTAGACAGTCAAATGGAAACCGGAACACCTTATTTGCTTTATAAAGATGCCGTAAATGAGAAATCAAATCAAAAGAACATTGGCACTATCAAATCGTCGAATTTATGTACTGAAATAAATGAGTATAGTGATGAGCATGAAACCGCCGTTTGTAATTTGGCAAGTATTGGACTGTCTATGTTTGTAAAAGAGGATAAATCATTTGATTACGGTAAACTACATGAAGTTACCAAAGTAGTTGCTGAGAATTTAGACAAAGTGATTGATATTAACTTTTATCCGACTGATAAGACGAAACGAAGCAATATGCGACACCGACCTATTGGAATTGGTGTTCAAGGTTTGGCAGATGTATTCGCCTTGATGGATATTCCGTTTCATAGTGAAGGTGCCAAAACAGTAAATACACTTATATTCGAAACAATTTATCATGCCGCTCTGGAAAAGTCCATGGAGATTTCGAGAGAAAGAGGGATTCATATTAAAAATGGGGTTATCACAAATGTAGAAGAATCAAGTAGTAGTAGCAGCAGCAATAGTAGCAGTAGTAGTGAAGATTGGTGTGGCGCATATAGTACATTCAAAGGATCTCCTATTTCTCAAGGCATTTTCCAATTTGATATGTGGTCTGTAAAGCCATCCCCAAGATACGATTGGACCGAATTGCGTAAAAATATTATTCAATATGGAATTCGTAATTCGTTGTCCGTCGCACCAATGCCTACTGCTAGTACAGCACAAATATTAGGCAACAATGAGTGCTTTGAACCATTCACTAGTAATATTTATACGAGACGAACCATGGCGGGTGAATTCATTATTGTAAATAAATATTTAATGAAAGAATTGATTGATTTACAATTGTGGAATGAAGATATGAAAAATAATATTATTGCGAATAATGGTAGCATTCAACAAATAAATGGTATTCCACAACACATCAAGGAAAAATACAAGATTGTCTGGGAAATTCCAATGAAGCATATTATTGACATGTCGAAAGACCGTGGTGCGTTTATATGCCAAAGTCAAAGTTTGAATCTTTGGGTAGAAGAACCTACTTATAAAACACTCACATCTATGCATTTTTATTCTTGGGAGGCTGGATTAAAAACGGGTATGTATTATCTTAGACGCAAAGCAAAACATCAAGCCCAACAGTTTACTATTGAGCCAGATAAAAAAACAAAGGGAGAAACTGAACCAGAAGTATGTGAAATGTGTTCTGCCTAGGTGTGCCGTGTCTGCCGACGGCTAATGGCTCTGTCTGCCGACTGCTTTGTCTGCCGACTGCTTTGTCTGCCGACGGCTAATTTGTCTTATTATAGTTTTGTTTATAATTTTGTTTATAATTTTGTTTATAATTTTGTTTTTGTCTTGTCTCCATACGGCTAGTTGGTATCTTTTAACATGTAACGAATTGTGCGATTTATGCGTGAAATGTCTTTTTTAAACTCCATCTGTATAAAACATCTCATACATATGAGAATATCTATCAGCGCATTGTGTGTATTCTTAGGAATTTTCTTGAACAATTCGTTGTGTAACTCACTCAGTGTTGGGAATTTGAAATATTTATCTCCATTTTGTCCAGTCCGTTCGATTTTACAAATGTCGACGCCATTTTTCATAGTACAATACGTCTCATTGACAGTCATTTTTATTTTGTTTCGAATTCCTTCAACCATTACCATCCGTTTGTCAAACGATATATTGTGGCCCACTAGTAAATCGCTCTTATCTGAATGTTGATTAAATTTATTCAATGCTTCTTCAATAGATATACCCTTGCTAGTTAATTTTTCTCTCGAAATTTTATGAATCTCTTGACTTTTGGGGTTTATAATAACGCTCGCATCTATATTAATATAGTCATTTTCTAGCGCAATCAGATCGTTCGTCTCACTATCGTAAATTATATAAGACAATTGAATAATATGCGGCCATTTGTGCGATTCGTAAATACTTGGATTTTTCTCTAGTGGCAGCCCTGTTGTTTCTGTATCAAATACCATTACCTTCATATTGTTGATATTGATGTTAAATTAAGTTAATGAACCATAAAAAGTATATATGTACTTCAATTTTAAATAAAATTGATAATCGCAATTAATTTTTAATATACTATAACTAACATTAGATACAGTACATTAGATACAAGTAGTTAATTAGATATGAGTGCCATAGCTATAACAATACCAACCACAATACCAAGTTGCCGCGATTTGCGTAAATTAAAGTTACAACTTGAAAAAAACAAAAAGAACGAGGAAAAGGCGGTCAAGCTGAGAGATAATTATGTGTCAGCATTAGATCGTATTATTAGTAAAGCGGGTGAGTACAATAAACATACGACAGTATCTTCTATCGTAAATGATATCAAGTTATTTAAACAAGAACGAGACGAAATTAAAAGGGACAAATATTATGGTTATACTGAAAAGAACACATTCGTAGATACTATCTTACATATTGTAGAATGGTTCAAAGATTTTCAAACCAAGATTACATTTAAAACATTCGAAAAAATGATTGAAACATTGTTATTTGAAAAACATAGTAGATATTTTATTAGAACAATCATTGACAATCCATATGAACTTATTCAAATCGAACACTCGACAATTAATTTCAATCAAGCATTTCGTATCTCAAAGGAACTACAAATTCAAGTTAGTAACGAGGTATTGATCCAAAAATGGGCGATTTTCGCAGTACAAGACAACAATGGCAGTTTCTATAAAATCAAGAGTCATCCGGATTCCAAGGATAAATACAAGCAATATAATGATAGGTCTTATAAACAAGGATGGTACATGTTGCTTCGCAAATTCTGCGACGAGAACCACTTATTAGCAAATTATAGCAAATATCTTGTTATTCTCAACAATCTTCTAGTTCAGCATAAAACAATGAAGGGTTTGTACGGGATTAAAGATTTTGTAGAGATTGAAAAGAATATTGGCGATGCTATTATGGATCTATATTACGGCAATAGTAATGAAATTGATGTGGATGCGTTTCATGTCTTTATTACACAATTTGAGCAAGGAAAGTCGACATCGGAGAAGGCGTTTAAATTTAATGATGAACAGATTAGCTCTATTAAGCATGCTATTACGGATAAGTTATGTGTTATTACTGGACCACCCGGCACCGGCAAAAGTACAATAGTAGAAGCAGTCATTGAATGGTTTAATATTCAGTCCAAACAAACAAAACGAGAATATGTTATGAGTTTGATGGCTCCAACTGGAAAGGCATTTAAGGGACTCATTGACAAGTGTCAAAATATTAAAAATAAAGACATTTGTGGCACATTACATAAATGTTTATTGAATACATTTCCAAAAATGGAAAAACAAATTGAGGAGGTAGGTCGTAATAAACCAGATGATTGTGAAACCGACGAACCCATACGAAAAGAACTCGAGTCCGCCACTAAAAATTCGGCGAAAAAACTGTATCCGCAATATATTGATAAAATTATAGTAGACGAAACTTCGATGGTGGACATATTTATGTTTCACAAGTTATTGAAAAAATGTAAATATTTCAGTTGCGATCTAGTACTGTGTGGTGATATTAAGCAATTGCCACCCGTTGGAAAAGGAAGGCCATTCGAATGTATTATAAACTCGGAATTATTTAATACCGTACATCTAACGGAAATTAAACGTCAAGATACTGGTATGTTAAAGGATTGTATTGTCAAAATAAATAAGCATGAATTAACTATCAGCGATTTCGACAATGTTTCGACAATGTTTATTGAACATGATTTCATCAACGAAAAAGAAACCATACGTATATGTAATAAATTGGTTAAAAAATTTGGCAGAGACAATATTGCTTTCATTACGCCAGAACACAGTAAACAACCTGGTGTTTTTGAAATGAATAAATTATTACAAAATGATGTGTATAATTCTACTAGACCATATAGTCATGGATATTTTAAAGAAGACGATTTTGTCATACGAACCGAAAATAAATACGAGGATGACATTATTCGTGTGAATGGTGATACTGGTAGGATTTCATTCGGCGATAAAATAGCATATGTTCGGTATGATGATGACCCAATTAATAATGTGGAGTCTGTTCCGCTCAATGAAATTTCTGATAATTTTACAGTAAACTATTGTAATACGGTTCATAAATATCAAGGTAGTCAAAAAGATGTGGTTGTGTTCATTTGTTCCTCAGTACATGCTAGCTTGTCTTGGGGTACAAATCGACTTAAATTGGCATATACAGCTATTTCAAGAGCAGCAAAAAATCTGGTCGTGATTGGTTGTAAAGAAACATTCTTTAATATTCAAAACTGTAAGGATGAGCCATTTGTCAGTAGTTTTATGAGTGAATTTAATGAGTGTGAGATTGAACTAGAATATGAATAATAATTACACGCTTTTTACAAATTTTAATTTTTTATTTCAACAATATTCTTTACAAATACCATATGATTTACGATGCCATTTACTAATTCCATGCTCTTTAATTCCATCTAGGTGCTGTTTTGTGCCATATCCCTTATTTTTTTCAAGTCCATATTTTTCTTTTAATTCTGGGTGTTCTTCGCATAATTCTTCTATATACTTGTCTCGTTCGGTTTTTGCTAAGATAGATGCTGCCGCAATGGCGCAATATTTATTATCTCCACCTTCAATACATGTATGATTTACTTGTACAAAATGGTCATCTTGAAATCGAAGATATGGTTTAAAATCGTTACCATCGACTAGTAGGAAATATTCTTTAACATTAGCTACTGCTTCTGTACCAGTACCATTATCAACATTATTATAAGTATCCATGACATTTTTTATGCTTTGATGCATACTACTTAACACAGATTGTCTAATATTAATCTTATCAATTGTAGTTTCGTCATTATAGGTTACACTCCATGCTAATGCGTTTGCCTTGATATGTTCGGCAACTTCCAATATTTTCTTGCTGCTAGTAAATTTCTTGCTATCTTTCATTTTATGATAATCAAATACCTTCTTTTCGGTTTCACATACGTTTCCACCATCTTCTTTAGGTAAAATGACGGCCGCTGTATATACTCTTCCAAATAACGGTCCTCGCCCGGCCTCGTCAACACCGATTTCTAACAAATCACTATTGTCATTGTAAAATTTAATTAGCGGTTCTTGTTTACTTCTAGGCATTCTGTATTATACAGTATTATATTTCGAAATATACTACACAAATCATAATTATTTCTTATTCAATTTTAAAATTTTCTTAAAGTATATTATAGTATGCGTTTTCATAAATTACATTTATTTATTATTTTATTGCTATCATTAGTATTTTGTGGCTGTTTAGGCAGTTTTATGCGTGAAGGTATGTCTTCTAGGCAACCTCCTACTACTAGTACCGATAATAGTGCCACTAGCGCACTCCCAGCTGGAGTACCCGCTTCTCAAATCCCACCCGGACAAGAAAATATGTACATATTAAAATCGGAAATTGTCCCTCCAGTTTGTCCCATGTGTCCTCAAGCGGCTGCTTGCCCTAGACAAGAGAAGTGCCCACCTTGCCCCGCTTGTGCTAGATGCCCCGAACCAGCATTTGAGTGTAAAAAGGTCCCTAATTATGCTAGTTCAAATGATAACTACCTTCCTCGCCCAATCATGGCCGATTTTAGCCAATTCGGTATGTAAAATAACCTAATCGATTTCCAATGGTGTGGTTAATTACCAAATTATGTAATATATTATTTGATATGTGTTATCAAATAATAATAATGTAGCTTACTAGTTTTTATCTAAATTTCTTACATTTTTCGTCCATCTGAAATGTCTGACATCGCTCTTCTTTCGGAACTATTTTAATAATACATTTCGCTTTTTTACCATATAATGGTTCAGTACATCCCTTCTCCTTCTCCTTTTTGTTTTTACGCGTCTTCTTAAATGTAAATAATTTTGGTTTTTCTTCAGTACATCTTGCTCTAAAATGTTCGTATCTTTCTCTCACATCACAATAACTCAGTCCAGATTTTTTGCCTAAATTCTTATTAATCCTTTCGTGTAATTTGTATACATAACGCGAGAAGCTATCACGACTTTTCATATATTCCATGGTTAATGGAAACGCTTTGTAATTCTTTTTTAAATTCTGTCTACAATATTTACACGGTAAAATATGTACTAAGCTTAGCATATAATTTCTGTATTGTGTTTTTTGTTCGTGTGTAGGATTCACTGGATAGTTGAAACTCATTGTATGTAAAAAATGCCATTGTGCAGGGCCCCATACACTAACCAACATGCCGTCTCCATCTTTGAAATCTTTTTTACCAAATACTCTCTTTTTTACAGTTTTATTTTTATTGGATTTCATAGTTTTACTTTTATTGGATTTCACGATTTTGTTGGATCTTATTGTTTTATTGGTATTCATCTTACATTATTTAGAGAAAAAAGTTTACACCTATAATTATAATTATAATGAATGACACTTATCAATAAATATATCAAGGCTTTTGTAAATCAAAGTTTAGCAATTGTTAGGAATAATTTTTATTGAATGTCTGCTTTTCAATTATGATCTTTGTATTTATTTACACCTAATAGTCGGAATATTTTAGTAGTCGAGAGAAATTTGATAAAATAATTCGTTCGTTGAAATATAATGTTTTATATATAAAAATATATATATAAAATGCTAGACAATATACAATCCGGAGCATATGATTTACTAACTAGTTCGCGTTTTTGGATGATACTAATTGTAGCTATTTTTTTCCTAATTGTAGCGATCTATCTATACAACAAATATGTCACTCCTATGGTAGATAATAAGTATGTAGCAAATAACGAATTTCAACAAAAGAGCGATGATAGTGATGTACAGAATGTAGAATTATATATTTTTACTGTAAACTGGTGTCCACATAGCAAAAAGGCGATACCTATTTGGGAACAATTAAAGGCAGAATATAGCAATAAGACATTCAATAATTATAATATAAACTTTATCCAAGTTGACGGAGAGGAGAATCCTTCTTTAGCAGATAAATACAAGGTAGAAGGGTATCCTACAATTAAAATGGTGAAGGGTAATCAAATTATTGAATATGATGCGAAACCGTCGCTCGAGCATCTAAAGGAGTTTTTAAATAGCACTTTGTCCTAAAACTGCTTCACTACTCAAAAATAATTCCGCGTTTTGCTTTCCTTCTTCCATTAACTCGCGCATTTTCTCTCCACATGTCATATATTCAAACCAAGTGGAGTAGTCAGCCAGTTTTTTATCACATATACAATTTAGTTCATATCTGATAGAAGTTGGATTAGATGTAGATTTTGTATGAATAAATCTAATAATTTGATTCATAGTTGCCTCTAAATACTGAAAGATGTTCATTTCATTATTTATAGTATATTCAACATTACTCCATTTGTTTTTTATGCCTAATACTTCATCGTCACTACATTTTTCATTTTGTAAGCACTCATTTAATGGATAATTATCAATTAATCCGCCATCAACATAACATTTACCATCTTCTATGATTGGTTTAAATAATATCGGAACTGCACTACTCATTTCCAATGCTTTAATTAGTGGCATGTCTGGATAAGTAATATGATTTAGATCTACTTTTTGAAACGAATTCATTTCAAGAGTAAAACAATGAAAATCTATTTTGCTATATTCGAAATATTCCTTTAATGTTATATTTTCATCCAGATCTTTTGCGGTTAATAATGGCTTTAGTATCTCTCTTACCATACCGAATTGAAAAATACCCTTACTATAATATAATTCAAATAAGTTGTCTGGTGCTAATTTAAATACTTTCTCCCAAGGTCGTTTAAAAAAGTAGTCGTCGAGAGTTTGCCAATCGTATTTCATTAAGATTATTGCTGCTATTATTGCTCCAGCAGACGTTCCATATATGGATTTAATATTATCAATATTAATAAAGTCTTTCTCAAATAATTGTTTTAATGCGCCGTAACATAATAGCCCTGTAGGACCACCGCCATTAATAACTATATGTTTAATCATAAATATATATAGTTATTTGTGTTTAATTCTGTTATATTTCATTAGATTTATTTCTAGAATAATTCATTTTATTTTATTTACCCAAAATATATTTTTCGATTCTGGTTAAATCTTCATCAAAATGAAATTTGTGTACCGCTTTTTGTATAATTCCTATAGATGATAAGATACCAAACGAATATAAATACATTTTGAGGTGTCCCTCTACGCATACTTTAGATGGTGTAAGATGATTGTATAAATAAACAAGTAAACCACCTATAAGCAAAGTATATATATTATGAGCGATCGTTTCAACTTCTATAATTAATTCTTGATACTTGTTATTAAAAAATTTTTTATCAATAAATTTACTAAATAATGCCAGAACCCATATTATCTTTACTATTAACAACAAAATTAATATAATATTTAACATTACACCTGTTGTATCTGCCATTATTACTATATTACTATATAATAAATAAATAAAGTTTTTTCGTTGTTTTTTTTTCTATTGACAAATTAATATGAATATTTTCACATTGTCAGACGAAAACGATTTAACAGATAAGATTAATCTAGATGACCTATTTGAAAAGAAGAGAGAAATTGCTGAAAGTAAATTAACATTATATAATAAAATTTTGAATCGCATACATAATAAAATTAAGTTAACTTCTAATCAAAATAGGGGACGAGAGCAATTTATTTGGTACATAATTCCAGAAATTATGATTGGTGTTTCTAGATATAATGTAGCAGAATGTACTGGATATATTATAAATAAATTACGCGAAAACGATCTTGTTGTACGTTATACGTATCCAAATCTTGTATTTATTAGCTGGTCTCACTGGATACCCGGATATGTGCGCCAAGAATATAAAAAACAAACTGGAACGACGATTGACGGATACGGTAATATAGCCGATAAAAATCCGCAACTCGAAAATGGTAATATATCCAATGGAGATGATTCTATATTAAATAAACCTCCAACTCGCATTACAGTTACCAAAGAGAAGGAGAAAGATAAAGAATACAACTCTACAAAGAATTATAAACCGGTTGGAATATATAATAGCGATATCTTACAAAAAATTCAGAATAAATTCACTACATAAAACAATTACATAAATATATAATAAATATAATAAATCATTATTTTCTCTCTAACATTACCATTCTATATTAAAAATATATATAGAATGATATAACGACCAAGCATACGATGGATGTCTATTAAATATATATGGTTAAAAGTGTATATCGAGAGAAAATACATGTTAATACACTCTTACACAATAACAATATATAGTGGGGTTTTCTATTTTGGTATGATTAGACCACAACTTTCCCACAACTGGCCCACATCCAGACCACAACTTTCCCACAACTAGTCCACATACCACAAATTTATGTCAAAAAATCACATAATTCACAATAATTTTATACATTTTCGAAAATCGATCAATCATCAAATCGGTCAAAAAACGACACAAATTTATCATCGAAATCTGGTCAGCGCATTTTGACTTTTTGGATTTTGCTTTTTCGGGACATGTTTTTCATGTAGACAAATTGCTCTACACGATTTTCCTTTTTTTAAAATCCAGAAAATTTATGTAGGTCATGTAGAGGACTACCTACATATGTAAGGACTTTTTCATAGTGAAAAAAAACGGTCTGTTTTTGAAAGATGTAGCAATTTCACTTTTTTTCAAATTTCCAAATTCATTTTTGATTTTTGAAAATTACACAAGGTTTTTATGTGTGTTTTTTTATTTTTTGAAAAATGAATTTGAAAAA
>Ga0164293_10001532_pt1 | contig 19324 bp, 12 predicted proteins | sample GEODES118metaG_FD_111487 | JGI IMG/M metagenome (GOLD analysis project Ga0164293, IMG submission 111487) | Eutrophic lake water microbial communities from Lake Mendota, Wisconsin, USA - GEODES118 metaG | ecosystem: Environmental > Aquatic > Freshwater > Lake | place: USA: Lake Mendota...
GCGAGGTTCACCAAGGAGCGCCTGCACCGTTGCCTCGAGTCGCGCCGCAAAGGCACGCGGCTCCTCGTTCGCCTCAGCGCGCAGCGGGAGGCCGAAGCGCACGATCGTGCGTCCAGGGCGCAGCCACCCCCCCGGCGGGAGGATCGCATGGGCGCCGACAAGGGCGTAGGGGACGACCGGCGCTCCGGTCCCAGCAGCGATCAGGCCGATGCCGGGGCGGAAGGCGCCAAGCGACCCGTCGCGCGAGCGCGTCCCCTCAGGGAAGAGGGCGATCGACCAGCCGGTGGCCAACTGGCGCTCGACAGCGGTCAGGGCGGCGCGTGGGCTGTGCGTGCGCTCGAAGGGGAAGGCGGCAGCGGCAAAGGAGACGAGGTAGCGCAAGAAGGGACGCTCGAAAAAGTAGTCCGCGGCGGCGGCGATGGCGAGGCGTCGACGCAGGCGGCCCGGCAGCGCGTAGCGCAGGAGCGGGATGTCGAGATGACTCCCGTGGTTTCCCGTGAAGAGCGCGACGTCGCGCCCGTCACTCATGGCAGCCAAGGCGCGCTCCATCTCGGCGCGCCCCTCAACCCGTGGCCGAGCGACCACCACGAGCAGCGGGTGCAGGAGCAGGCGACTGAAGCACTCGCGCAGGGCGATGGCCACCAGGCCGAAGGCCGACTCGACCCGGCGGGCGTCGACGCGCTCCGCTGCCCCATCGGCGGCGGTCGCGTTGTGGGCCAACGAGGCGAGCGTCGCTCGATTGGCAAGCGCGGTCTCATCGATCAAGAGCCCGAAGCGCTCCGTCACCGCCACGGCAAACTCGGCGGTGGCTATCGAGTCGAGTCCACTCTCGGCCAAGACGGTTGCCGGGGTGGCCGCTACGTGCAGGCCGTGGTGATCGGCGATCTCGTTGGCAAGGGCGACGAAGGCGCCGACTGGGTCCTCGGGGAGGTGCGGGGTCGTAGTCGCCTCGCTCGCTGTCGGTGGTGGCGGCGCCTCTGAGAGACGAGTGGCCACCTGGTCGCGGCGGATCTTCAGGGTATGGGTGCGAGGGAAGTCGGCCTCCGGGTAGCGGCGGACGGCGGTCAGTCGAACCCCGACCGCTTGGGCGACATTGGCCACGTCACGGAGCGCATCAAGGTCGACCGACGAGTCCGCGATCACCGAGCCGACAAGCCGACCGTCGAGGAGCAGCACGACGGCGTCGCTGACCCCGTGCGCCGCCCGCAGCCGCTCTTCGATCTCGCCCGGGTAGATCTTCAGCCCCGACGGGAGGGTGATCCGGTCGCGGGTCCGGCCGGCGACGACGAGGTTGCCCGCGTCGTCGATCGTGGCCGCGTCGCCGGAGTGCGCCCACCCGCCGGCGAAGACCTCAGCGCTCAACTCCGGGCGACCGTAGTAGCCCGAGGCCATCGCCGGACCGCGCGAGAGCAGTTCGCCATCAGCGCCGAAGGCGATCTCGACGTTGGGCATCAGCCGGCCGGCGGTGCCGTGTGGGCGGTGGTCGTGGGTATGACCAGCAATCGCCGCCATCTCGGTCGAGCCGTAGCCCTCCATCACCCGGATGCCCATCGCTTCGAAGAAGGCGGCGGTGGCCGGATCGAGGCGTGCCCCACCGCTGGTCAGCAGTGCGAGTGAGCCGCCTATGCTGCGCAGGACCGAGCGGAAGAGGAGGCGGCGCAGCGGGAAGGGGAGGCGGCGGGCGAGCCGCTGGGCACGGAGTAGTCGGTCACTCGCTCCCCGGGCGGCCGCCTCGCGTTCGATCTTCGCGCGCAGCAGGTCGGCCACGGCCGGGACAATGGTCAGGGCAGTGATCCGCTCGGCGGTAAGCGCCTCGATGATCGCTGTCGGGGTGATCCCGTTGGGGAAGACCAAGGTGGAGCTACGGATCCAACCGGCGATGAGCGGGGCCATCTGCCCGTACATGTGGGAGAGCGGGATGATGGCGAGACCGCGGTGGGCGACGGGGGCGACTAATGAGGCGACCGCAGCCGAGGCGGCAACCATTGCCCGGTGACTGATCATCACCCCCTTGGGCGTCCCGGTGGTCCCCGAGGTGAAGAGGATCTCGGCAAGCGACTCCGGGTCGATCGGTGGCAGCTCGACCATCCGCCCGACCGAATCACCAAGCGTGTCGTCGAGGACGTGTACCGGGACGGCACTGAAGGGAGATGGGTCGATCGACGGATCGAGATAGGCCGAGACCGGGGCTGCGGCAGCGACGATCATGGCGATCGTCTCGGGGGCCATCCGAATGTCGAAGGGGACAACCACGGCGTTTGCGCGCCAGGCGCCGAGCAGCAACTCGACGACGGCAACCCGGTTCGGCGAGCAGACGGCGATCCGGTCGCCTGGCTGCACCCCATCGGCAATGAGCCGCGCGGCGATCGCGCGGCTGCGTGTCGCCAGCTCAGCGTAGCTGCGTCGAAGCGGTGGCTTCGCCCCACGCCGCTCGACGAGGGCGATCCGCTCCGGGGTGCGCGCAACTGCGGCGTCAAATGTTGCGATGAGATCCGGACCGATCCGGTCGGCGATTTCCGCCGGGAGTTCCGGACCGCGGGCGACGGGGGTGATCAGCTGCTCGCTCACGCGCCTATCGCCTCAACGATCCGCAAGAGCCAATAGGCGGCGGGCACGGTAATCAGGAGCGAGTCGATCCGGTCGAGGATCCCGCCGAAGCCCGGCAGCCACGTGCCCGCATCCTTGACCCCGACCTCCCGCTTAATCGCCGACTCGAAGAGGTCGCCGTAGAGCGAGCCGAAGGCGATGACCGGGACGAGGAGCAGCAGGGTCAACGGCCCGCCTGGAAGGGCAGGGGAGAGGGCCGGGGAGAAGAGCGCGAGCCCCACCGCGGCGCCGAGCAGGTTACCGATGACGCCGGCCCGGGTCTTATTCGGGGAGAGGGTGGGGGCGAGCTTTGTCCGCCCAAAGCGCTTCCCAATGAGGAAGGCCCCGATGTCGGAGAGGTTGGTCGCGACCGCGACGGCGATAATCAGCGCCCCACCCACCCCTGGGTAGCGGAGCTCGGCGGCGGGGAGATGGGCAAGGAGCACCGGCAGGTAGATACAGGCGATCGCGGCGAGGGCGAGATCCCGCAGTCCGCGCGCCGGGTCGGGCCGAAGCACCGGCCAGGCGAGGCCGACCACGATGAGCAGCGGGAGCAGGTACTCGGCGACCGCCGGGCCCATCAGTGCTGCACCAATGATCACGACGACCGCCGCCCCGGAGAGGGAGATCCGATGGTGCACCGGGAGATCGGTGAGGGCGACGAACTCGCGCAGACCGAGCAGACAGAGGGTGAGGGCAAAGAGCGCCATCCCGACGACCCCGGTTGCGGCGGCGATCGAGGCGACGAGCGCGAGTGCCGCGTAGCTTGCGTAGCGGGCAGCCGCAGTGCGTGGAGTGAGCCCGCTCGTCGCGCTCCGTCGAAGGAGGGCGAAGAGGAGAACGGCGATGAACCCTACGACCAGCAGCGCGCCGATGACAAGGAGCACACCGCCGGTCGCTGCGGTCAGGCTCACGTGAGTTCGCGCCAGGCGGTGCGCAGCCGGGCGAGCAGGGTGAGCAGGGTGCCGCCGGCGAGCAGGGGACCATACGCGACCCAGACGTCGGGGCCGATGATCGTCGAGAGTGGAGCGATGACCGCGATCAGTGTCATCCGCCCAGGTTTGGAGAGGATCCCGTGATAGAGCCGGCGACCACCGGCCGCCTTCGCAGTGACCCCGACATAGGAGGCTATCAGGGCGCCGAACAGTCCGGCGATGACCAACGGCACCGAGATCGGCAGCTCGGTGACGAACCGCGGTCCGCCGAAGAGGCTGACGAAGGTGTACGACGAGCTGTCGCTGGCGGTCATCACGAGGGGGGCACTGAGCAGGACGATGTCGGCGAGACGGTCGACGAGCTCGTTGAGCAGCTCGCCGCGCGGGTGGCTGATCTCTAATCGACGAGCGACCGCCCCGTCGATGAGGTTGCAGATCAGGCGGGCGGCAGCAGCGACCGGGACGAGCCACAGCAGGGCCGGCAGAGCCGGCGAGAGGGTGATGGCCATCGCCCCAAGCACGGCGAAGGGGAGAGCTGCGGCGGTGATCAGGTCGGGGCTGATCCGACGACGGACACAGAAGGCGATGAGCGGCTCGATCAGCGCCAACGAGGCGGGCTTCAAGCGGTAGAGATTGAGTGACACGTCTTCTCCTGACGATGGGCGATTGGTGACCTCGAGCATTGGAGACCCACGACCATTGGCAAGGGCCGGGCAGGGGGCGCCGATTGCGCGCTCGCGGCCGTCTAAGGCCGCCGGGGAGTGGCCGCCGGACGACGAGGACTGGGGCGAAGGCGAAGCGCTGATCTGCTGCCGCCGCTCTTGACGAGGAGGGGCGGCAGCCAAATCTGCCCTCCGGTGGTCGAACGGCCGCCCCTACTGTGAGGTGACCATGACAAAGACCACGCTCGTTCGCCCGACCGGACTCTCGGTGCTCGCCGTGCTCGCCATCGCTACTGGACTGCTTGCCATAACCCTCGGGGTGGTCGGCTCTGAGCTGAATCTCGGCGTCGAGCTGAGCCTCGGTGTCATCGGGGAGCTCTTCTCCTTCGCCCCCGCGCCGTTTACCTTCCCAGGCTCGATGTATGGGTTCTACGGCAACATGGGCTTCACCGCGGCCGCCGGCGCGCTCGCCTCGGCACTCGTCGGCGCGCTCTACCTAATGGCAGGGATCGGCGCCTGGCGGGTCCGCCCGTGGGCCTGGTTCCTCGGCCTCGGCATCATCGCGATCAACCTGTTTGGCCTCATCTCCACCGCCTACTACGCGTTGTCCGACAACTGGTCCCCGCTACTGTTGGTTCCAGTCCTTGCCGGGATCGTCCATACGGCCGCCCTGACCTTCTACCTGACCCGTCCGCATGTGAAGGCGGCGCTGGGGCGCTGAGCTATCACAGAAACACACGAAGACCCGCCCTGATGGGCGGGTCTTCTGCTATGGCGGCCCTTTCTCGCGGCGGTGGTGTACCGACGCTGAGATCTCGCCCGTCGAGTGGGACGTGAGATCGGTCTGCTACTGCGGCTGGTCGAGGAGCAGGAGGGCAGGTAGGGGAGCGGGGTGCCGGTCAGCGCCGGCGGCGGTCGCCGTCGACTCGTTCGGCACCGGAGCCCGCTCCGACGAGCAGTTGGCCGCCCTGACCAAGGGGGCCGAGGGGAAGGGTGTTAACGGGTAGAACGAGAGACACTGTACCGGCTCTCGCTTGGCGCGTAGACCCGTTGGCGTGTCGCCACGGGTCCCAGGGGCGCTTGACAGATCACTGCCGACAACGTGACTGTCGGTATGTCACAACAACTACCCAAGCGCTCTCGGCGCCCCAAGGGTAACTCTCGCACCACGGGAAAAGAACAGTTCTATACGCCTGCTGATACGGCGGAAGGGGTCGTTGCGTCAGTACGCAAGCTCTTCCCAGACAAGGCTTCGACTTATTGGGTTGAACCGGCGGGTGGTACAGGCAAGTTCGTAGATGCTTTCATCCGTTCCGGGGTAGAACACATTTGGGCTTGTGACATTGAGCCCTTACACCCCCGTGTGACAAAAGCCGACTTCCTCAGTGTGGCGATCCCCCCGCACCTACACGGCGGGATCGTAGTAACAAACCCGCCTTTCGGCCGCAACAACTCATTATCTATCCCGTTCTTCAATAGGGCTGCCTCTTTCGCGGACGTCATCGCGTTCATTGTGCCACGCTCTTGGCGAAAGTGGTCTATTCAAAATCGGCTTCATCCGAACTTTCATTTAGTCTCGGACGACGACATCTCTGTTGACTACGAGGATGGTCTGGGGTCTAAGCTCTCAAGCGCCGGCAGGATACGGACCTGTATCCAAATCTGGGAGCGCAGGACCGATCTCCGACCCCAGGTTGTGGTTGAGGATCGCGGGTACATCCATAAAACGACTCCTCTCGACGCCGATGTCAGTCTGACCGTCTTTGGCCGCGGCTGTGGAACCGTTCGGACCGTCTTTGATCGAATCCCAAACACAACCCAGATGTTTCTGTCTGTTTCTTCCCCCGAAGCCCTCAAAGCCCTCAATAGCGTGGACTTCTCCCGCTTCTTCAATCACGTTGCTTACACCGAGGCACTCTCTATAAGGGAGATCAACTTTCTTCTCAACGAGTACTTTGACCATCAGGCGAGCGATAAGGCGGCCTGAACTTGAGCCGCTGTTGCGAGCCGCCACCACAACCCGCCTTAGAGCTATATGTTCGATACTTTGCTACGGTCGAAGAAATGGCATTTGGGCGTATCCCGCGTGAGGCATTAGCAAAGATTTTGGCGAGCGGAAGGCAATGCGGAGTATTGCTTGAGTATGAGATCGCAGAAATCTTCTCTGGAACAGAGAAAAAAGGCAAACAGGGGCCCGGAGAAGACCTGATAGATGTCACGATTGGCAAGATCCAATGCAAGACGTATCGACGCTCTTCTGAGCCAGGCGCGCTATTCGCATCGGGGCCAGATAAGGGACGGATAAAGATCTCGCGCGCCGACATCTGGACTACCAAGTCGGGCTATTGGGATAGACGCAATCGGATGACGGAAGAAGACCATGAGAGGGCCGAAGAGTATTTCGGCGAGTATGATGCCTTCATGTACATCGACATCAGCTGCATGGAGGCCGGCAAGTACTCTTTTGTAACGGTATCGTCCGGAGACGTGGTTCGGTGGAAAGACGGATACAATATCTCCGAAGATGCAATCAACAGCCTGGTGGTCCGCACCGAAGTTCTTTTACCGGGACACTCTGAGAGCTGCTCCGCTCATCCGCCAACAGTAGTCCTTGAGTAGCGACCCGCGGGTCAGGGCCGTGTTGTTACGGGGCCGACGATCGGAAGATCATCATTCTTCGCTGCGAACCGCCCCGATGATCTCGGCGAGCTGCGCGCGATCTAAGCGCAAGATGATCGAGCCCCCGCGACCCTCCCGGACCCCCATGCGTAGCCGGAGCATCTCGTCGGCGAGGCGTTCGCCGTCGATGACGGCGATCGGCATCTTCCCCGGGGCGGTCGCATCCTCGATGGCCCCACGAGAGAAGCGCCCCGACGTGATCAGCAGGCCGTACTCGCCGACCAACAGCGCCCCCCGGAGCTTCTGTACGATGTCCCGCTGGATCGCCGCCTTCTCCTGTTTGGCCTGGACCGCGACGCGGATTGGCGGCAGGCCTATGACGCGCATCGTCCCCCGGACGTCGACCCCGCCGTCGCCAAGGGTGCCGGCCGTCGCCGCGCCGGTCACTACTGCCTCTTCGAGGCCGATCTCCTCAAGGAAGGCTCGGCAGAGCGCCTCGAAGTCATCGGGCGTCGTCTCCCGGATGGCAGCCAACAGCTCGGAGCGCACCAAGAGCTCGTGCTCTCGTGTTGCCCGCTCAAGCAGATCCGCGGCCCTCGCACTTGCATGTCGTTCGAGCGGCTGCATGCGGTCGGCTATCAGCTCGTCGAGGCTCTCATCAAGCCCGGCGTCTATCGCGAAGATCGTTCCCATCTGACCGCGCAGCGGTGCCGCGGCAGCGAAGGCCGGCTCCTGCTCGATCTCGGTCCGGGAGAAGGGCGGCTCGATGCGCTCGGTACAAGCGGTCGTGATCCGCCACTCACCGGCCTCATCGGCCCGATACGGAGCAGAGAGCAACTCCCCGCGGGCGACGATTGCACCGTCGCCGGTCCGGCGGAACCAGACGCGCTGCCCCGTGCGCAGGTGCTTGCGGTAACGGAGCGCCGACCACTCGACGCTCTCGTCGCTCAGATGATCAAGCAGGTCGAAGCGCCCCGGGTTGAAGGCGAAGAGCCAGGCCTCGGGTGCGTCCTCGGCAGGAGAGATATCGGGGCCTGGGTCTGTCTCGCCGGCAAGCACGGCCTCGATCCGGCTGACCGCGGCCGAGGCGCGCGACGAGGAGACCGTTGAGATCGAGCCGAGGCTGTTGACCAAGTCCTCTCCGAGCAGCTCTTTGGGCAGCGAGCGCTCGAGCCACCGTACCGAGCGGACGAAGGCCACGGGCGGTTGTGTAGATCGTTCCAAGGCGCCAAGCACGCGCCCGACCGCGATGTGGCCACTTTGTGCAAGCGGCGTCACGACTAAGTCACCGATCTGCATCTCCCGAGCAAACGCCCAACACTGCCCGGTCCACCCGGTGATTGCGCCGCCTTGGCCTGGGTGGATGGACTCGAGTACTCGGCCGATCTCCTCGCGCGACGCGTTGGCTAAATCGAAGTCCGGCGCCGCCGCGAGCTTGAAGTCGATCCCTACAAGAGCCTGATCAAGGAAGTGCCCCTCGAAGACGTGATCCTTGCCCGCTCGAACGATCCAGACACGCATAAAGGTCCCCCATTTTTTAATGGCGATGGGCCAGCGTCGAGAGGAGGTCGCGGGAGTCAAGACAGACTCGCAGTCAGGTCCGTGCTCTTACGGACTGGCCATGCCCTGCTCTTGACTAAAGTCAGTATCCGTCGATGTTCCCGCCGTGGCGCCCAATATCAATCCTACTCCGCTCTCTGTTTCGTCTCCCGAACAGGCAGACGAGATCGCGGCGCTGCGGGCGCGGGTGGAGATACTCGAGGCCGAACGTTCATCTTGGCATGAAGAACGTCGACGCTGCCGGCTGGTCTGGGACTCTCGCCCCGATCCCGGGTTCGTGGCGGCGCAGGAGCGGCTTCCGCTGCTGGTCGAAGAGCCTGATCTGGCCATCGGAGAAGGAGACCGGCCCAACCTTCTGATTGAAGGTGACAACTATCACGCCCTCCTCGAGCTGACCTACACCCACCGGGGACAGGTCGACATCTGCTATATCGATCCGCCCTACTCGACCGGCTCAGCTGCAATCCCCTACGAAGACACCTTTGACCACTCGACCTGGCTCTCGCTTATGGAGCCGCGCCTTATACTCGCGCGCGAACTGCTCGCCCCCGACGGGTTCGTAGCGGTCTCAATCGACGATAACGAGATGCCCCGACTGGTTCTGCTTTTAGAGCGCATCTTCGGAGAGGGGTCCACGAAGGTCATTGTCGTAAAGATGAGCGACGCCTCGGGCGTCAAGATGGCACATGCGACCGCCTCTGGCGGCATTCCTAAGATTAAGGAATATCTCATTATCGCCAAACCGGGTGGGGTTACAGGACTGGTGATCGAACAGGTCGCCAAAGAGAAGTGGGATCTGGCACGCTATAACCGCTTCCTTCGCGGGCTGACTCGTTCCGCCAGAGAAGAGATCGACCGACTGGTAGATGCGAACGCATCTTCGGAAGAAGGGTTGGCGCGCGTCGAAGAGCTGCTCCGAGACGTTGACTTTGTTAGTGTCGCCGAGGTGGCTGCGTCCAGTGGAGTCAACGTCAAGGACCTAACCGCCTACGATAAATGGCTACGCGACAATGCCTGGCGGATCTGCGCACTTAACGATCCATCGCCCGCGATGTTGGCGCTTCGCGACGAGAGAGCCAAACAATCTTCGTCCGAGATTGTGGCGATCGGTTCCGCCACGGGACTCGTCTACCTCATGCGTCGTCGAGATAGACTGTCACAGGTTCTGTTTGCGGACCTTCATCTAACGTCACATCCGTGTGATCTGTGGACCGACATCGGCATCGGGCGCAACCTTGCGGCCGAAGGCGGCGTGACCTTCCGTAACGGAAAGAAGCCGCTCGCTCTCCTCCGCCGGATCCTCAAGGCACACCCGAACAAAAATGCATTTGTGCTCGACTTCTTCGCCGGCTCCGGCTCGACTGGCCATGCCGTGCTTGATCTCAACCGCGAAGATGGCGGCGAGCGCCGGTTCGTGCTCGTCACGAATAACGAGATGGAGACAGATGACAAGGGGACCCCAACCGGCCGAAGAATCTGTCGCGACATCTGCTATATCCGGCTCCGCAACGCGATCTGCGGATACGACCGCGGCAAATCGAAGGTTGAAGGTCTCGGTGGATCTCTTCGATACCTCGTCGCCGACAGAGTTGGACTGACCTTCGAGGAGGCACGAGTTCCGGATCGCGCCGCTCTCGCTGTCGCGATCCTTGCCGAAGACACGCTGCGCGTTCGCTCCGACTGCTTCCGTCTTGTTGAGCGGCATGAAGAGTTTGTTGTTTTCGAGAGTGGTAAGCGGTTACTCGCGATCTTATACCGTTACTCCGCGCGCGAGCCGCTGGCCCAGGTCATCGCGTCAATCTCTCAAGATAAGGAAATCCACATTTACCCGTTCTCGCCCGAAAACACCGCTGACTCAGGCTGGTTTCGTGACCGACTCGGAGACAAGGCAAGCGTGATGCGACTTCCAGACGAAATCACACACACCTACGAGCGGCTAATCTTAGGGGCGCGACGATCGTGAACGGAGCGTTCGAACCTCGCCCCTACCAGGCAAAGGCGATCGAAAGCATCCTCGAGCAAGTGCTGGCCGGTTTAAACGCCCACCGGATTGACCCCACTTCGCCACCGCGCCGCGTCGTGTTGCGCTCACCGACGGGATCCGGTAAAACGGCCATGATGACGGACGTATTCCGTCGGCTGGCGACGCAGGCGACCGAGTTTGATCTCGCCGGAGTGTGGATTGCGCCCAACAAGCTTCATGACCAGGCGCGCGCAAGCGCCTACGCTGTCGCGGGCGGAGCTGTTAGCGCCGTGTTGCGAGATCAAGTCGGCGCTACGCTCGACGCGAACGAGGTTCTGTTTATCAACTGGGAGTCGCTGAACAAAGGCGACGCGTCCAGCTTCCGGCAGGAGAACGAGCGAGGCGAGTACCTCCGCGCCCTTGTTGAGAGCGCCCGCGTCGTCGGGCGCGACGTTATCGTCGTGATTGATGAGTCACACCGGAATCTCGGCACGAGGCCGTCGCTCGACGTGCTCGACGAAATCCGCCCGGCCGTGGTCGTTGAGATGAGCGCTACCATCAAGGGGGCGACAGTCACCGTCGATCGAAAGAACGTCGTCGATGAGGGCATGGTCCGCAGCGAGGTTGTCGCCAACCTCGGGGTGACCGACGGCATGTCGAGCGAAGACTTCCTGGACCTTGCGCTCGCTAAGCGAGCGGAGTTGCGCGACGCCTATGTGTCGCGGGGGTCGCGCGTGAACCCGCTGCTCGTAGTACAGATCCCTGATGGGAAGCGCGGCGACCAAGAGCTGGTCGCGCTCGTCCATGCGCTCGCGGACCGGGGGATCACCGCGATATCCGAAAAAAACCCGGATGGCCGGCTCGTCGTTTGGCTATCGGATCAGAAGAGCCTCGCCGACCGGCGCGATCCGCGTCTTATCTCTAATGAGGGGCCGATCGAAGTGCTCGTGTGTAAACAGGCGATCGCGGTCGGCTGGGACTGTCCGCGCGCTCAGGTCCTTTATAAGATCCGTTCAAAGTCGGAAACCGACACTTTCGACGTCCAGACGGTAGGCCGCATCCTGCGGTCGGCAGAACCGTGGCTGCGCAAGCCTTATCGCGACTTATCAGACACGCCGCGCTCGATCGCAGACCTGCTTGACCGCGCCTACGTCTATCACCACGACCGCGACTACGAGGCCGACGAGGACTACGGCCTACGAACGGCCTTCGCATACCTGCAGGAGACTGTGGTTTCGCCCCACATCGACACTCACGTGCTGATACCGAACGTCGCCCGAATCGGACCGGAACAAATCAGGGAAGCTGTCTCGCTCGCGTTTTCGCGTCTGGGTCTGATCCCGGGCGCAACGCGCCACGTAGATTTAGACGCTCGAGGCGAAGCCGAGACAATGTCCGGTTCTTCGACAACTGAAGAAGGGCGTAAGCTCACCGGCGGTCACCTGGTCCACGTCCTGCGCTCTGAGCCACAAATCCAGGCAGTATTTTCCGCACTTGTCGCATCGTGGGCGGGCGGCAGCGCTGAGGGCGGCATGATGAAAGACGAGATCTACTGGCAGCTCCGACCGCTCGGGGTATCCGTCGAACAAACACAATCCGCTTTCATTGAGCCCGCCAACGCGAAGGTGATCGAGTCCGAGATGCTCCGGGCGATCGCAGAGATCCGTGAGCGTGATGGTCTCTCCAAGTCCAGAATCGCGAGCCCTTTCACGTGGTCGCTCGAGTCCCAGAGGGCTTACAACACAAAGCAGTCAAATGACGACGGAGAGAGCGCACTCCACGTGCTCGTCGAAGACCCCGACGGCATCTATGCCTACTCCCCCTGCTACCTCCGCAGCAAGCGCAGTAAGCCCGAGGTCCGCTTCGAGTCTTGGTTGCTCGGCCGAGCTGACATTGTGGCGTGGTGGGTAAAGAACGGCGAGACTGCGAAACGGGACTTTTCAATCGTCTACGACGATGGGAACGGGATCTCCGGAAACTTCTTCCCGGACTACATTGTCGGGTTTCGAGATGGCGTCGTTGGGCTCTACGAAACGAAAGATGACACTGCGTTCACGGGACGGGACGCAGCGGAAAACCGGGCAAAGGCAGCCGCACTCGCGGCGTTCGCCGGATCGAACCCTGCCCTGGAAGGCCTGTTTGTGCTTGTGGGTGGCTCGATTCTGTTCTACGACGATCCTGACGGCAACCCGCGATCATCTCGCACGATCGAGCAGACACACGGTGGCCAGTAAAAGTTAGTGATGCATGGTGATGATCGATTCGAAGAGGACGAGAGATAACACCGGCAACCTTTGTGGTGATTTCCATTCCGCCTACACGCTCTTAACGCTGTGCCAAAGCCGCTCTGATGCTTCGCACCTCTGAGTCCGTCGGCGCCGGCCACCCTGACAAGATCTGCGACCAGGTCGCGGACGCGGTCATAGACGCCCACCTTGCCCTTGATCCGACTGCTCGGGTGGCCTGCGAAGTGGCCGCCCCGGCTGCCGAGCTCGTCCTCTTTGGCGAGATCAGCAGCGACGCCCGGCCAGATCTCGAAATAATCGCCCGCTCCGCCCTGCGCTCGGCCGGCTATGACGGGGGAGAGTCAGGACTCGACCCCGCCCGCTATCCGATCCGCGTCGAGCTGATCACCCAGTCGCCCGAGATCGCCGCCGGCGTCGGCCGTACAGATGCCGCCGACCGCTACGACGCGATCGGGGCGGGGGACCAGGGGACGGTCTTTGGTTATGCCACCGACGAGACGGCGGAGGGAATCCCGGCCCCCTTGGCGATCAGCCATCGGCTGATGCGCGGGCTTCACGAACTTCGTGTTGCAGCAGGCGCAAGTGGCGACAGCTCGCTCGCTCGCGCCCTTGGCCCGGACGCGAAGGCCCAGGGAAGCGTGCGCTACGAGCACGGTCGGCCGGTGCACCTTGAGACCCTTGTCCTCTCCATCCGCCATGACCGCGCCGTCTCACTGACCGAGATAGAGGCCTTTGTCCGCGGCCACCTGCTGCCGCTCATCGACCCGCGCCTCCTTGACGACCGAACGCGCCTCCTGCTCAACCCGGCGGGGGAGTGGCACACTGGTGGACCGGCGGCCGACTCGGGGCTGACCGGGCGCAAGATCATCGTCGATACTTACGGTGGTCGTGCCCGTCACGGCGGTGGGGCCTTCTCGGGGAAGGATCCGACGAAGGTCGACCGCTCTGGCGCCTATGCCGCTCGCCAGGCCGCTCGCTCCTTGGTGGCCGCCGGGCTTGCTCGTGAGGCCGAGGTCGCCATCAGCTACGCCATCGGCGTCGCTCGCCCGGTGGCGGTTGCTGTCGACTCGTTCGGCACCGGGGCTGAGTCCGATGAGCAGTTGGCCGCTCTGATCAGCGAGCGGATCGACCTGCGCCCGGCGGCGATCATCGAGCGCCTCGACCTGCGCCGGCCGATCTACGCCCCGACCGCTCGCTTTGGCCACTTCGGACGACCGGACCTCGATCTCCCCTGGGAGCGACCGCTCGAGCTATAAGACGAGGGGCGCATCAATGCGAGCCTTGTGAGTGGAGTGAGCCGACAAATGTCATGGCGCGCTTCGGAGATTCTGGGGCCATCCTCGGCCTAAGCCGGCGCGTGACACATCGCTACGAGGTAAATGGATCACCACGGCTCTCGAGCGCTCGTTCGAGCTCTTCTTCTCCCCATAGCTCGATCCCGTACACCTTGGCTTCGGCCACTGCCTCTCGGGTAAACCCCGCGGAGGAGACGAGAACTATCCGACTTCGCTCGCGCTGCAGCCCCCAGTTATCACGCACGCCGTGAAGGTTGCGCACATGGCTTGCCCCTACGCGCTTGTTCCAGCGCTTTGCCTGCATTCCGATGAACTCTGGGCCGCGCCCCGGGGGTCGTGAACCGATCACGTCGAGCCCACCATCGCCACCCCGCGCGGTGAGCCGGGCGTCGGACCAACCGAGCGCTACAGCCGCCAGGCGGCAACGCTCTTCGAAATCCTTCCACCCCTGGTCTGAGGGCGCGACAGCTATGCCTTCTCTCGCAGTCGCAGCGGACGGAACAATCCTTGAGGCCTCAGCCAAACCGCCTGCCTGTTCTCTCCGCCGTAATACCCGCTCGGCTGCCCCCTTTCCCCGAGAAGCCTGGCGTGGCCTGTCGGTGAGTCCGAAGACATCCCGGTAGTCAGCAGAACTAAAACTCTGGAAGATCCGCTCCAGATGGTCATGCTCTTCGAGCTCTCGGTCGTGGTCCACAACTATGGCAGCCTCTGCGGTCTTGCGTGCCAGCACCTCGACGACCCGCTCTTCTACCGTGCCAGTAGCGATCAATCGCATTGCGGTTACTGGGAACCGCTGTCCCTGGCGGTAGGCGCGACCGATCGCTTGAGACTCAACTGCGGGATTCCACCAGGGGTCGTAGAGAAAGACATAGTTCGCCCCCTGAAGGTTAAGTCCCGTCGATCCGGCCTGGAAGATTAGACAGAGCACCTGCGGCTCATCATCGGCAATAGCGTTCATCTCGGCCGGTCGAAGATCCACGGGCCCGAACGCGAGGGAAAGGCGGGACCGTTCGGTCTGGGATGTCCCGCCGTGGTAAAGCGCCGTCTTGACCCCGCCTTTCCTTAATCGCTCAGCGAGGGCTGCGATCCCCGCCGGGCCATTGCGGAACTTCGAGAAGACCAGCGCCTTGCGCCCGGACGCCAATAGTTCTTCCATCTCCTCTAAAAGCACCTCACTCTTAGAGGAGTCCGGAGGCCCCTCAATAGTCGAGTTACAGATCTGAAGGAGCCGGGTTATATGACCGCGAGCCTTCATGTTCCACTGCTGCTCGTCTGCCTCGCCAAAGTCCTCGAGGTCCTTAAGGGCGGCAGCGAGGCGGTCGTCGTATTCCTTCTGCTGCGCTGCGCCTATTTCAACGGGGATGTCCTGTCGCGTGAGCGGCGGCAACGTGTCTTCCATGTGGTCGTCGATTCGGCGCCGAAGCATTACCATCCGCCGAATGGCGACGACCTCTTCGTCTTCGGGGCCGACCTCGTTTTCATTGCGGTCGGCGAACAGGCGCGCGTCGCCACAAACGAACTGGAAGATTGATGCGATGTCGAACGTCTTGTTTTCCACGGGGGTACCGGTCAACGCCCATGAGAGCTTGCGCGGAAGAGCCTTGAGTTCGCGCGACTTTTCCGTCTTGGGGTTTTTGATTTTTTGTGCCTCATCAGCCACGACTAAATCCCAAGTGCGGCACCGCGGCCCGCCATGCGAGCCGTCCACGTAGTCCTTAGCGAACGACTCGTAAGAGACGATAGATACGTGAGCGTCAGACTTCCAGGCAGCTGCCCGCACTGTTGCGGATCCCGAAATCTCCGTAACCTTGAGCTGCGGCCCCCAACGCTCAATCTCGCGCTGCCACTGCTTAACTACCGACTTTGGGGTCACAACTATGGTGTGACGAATCTTTCCCTCTCGGATCAAGTACACCATGGCAGCGATTGCTTGGATCGTTTTGCCCATCCCCATTTCGTCGGCTATCAGTCGGCCGTACCGATGCCGCGCTCCCAGGTCTTCAGGGTCGTCTTCGAGGTCAGATAGGAGATGCGCGCTTTCGACTATCCAGGCGATACCCTTGCGCTGGAATCCCCATACGTCTATGCCGGGGGGAATCTGGAGGCCGGCGCGGACGGCTGTTTCGAAAACAGTATCGGCATCGGGCTGAAGCATAAGCCGAAGAATGTCGCGCAGGTCCTGGCGTTTCTTCGCGTGAAGTGCTTCATCACTCGCCTGAGTCGCCGACTGGGGTCGAGTATGTGTCACTCCCTCCTTCTTATTTAGGTCGAGACTCTCCGCATACCTCTGCCAGTCGGACCGCCTAACACTGATGGCTCGACGAGCCGTCTCGGAGCCTATAAAGACACTCTCCCCCCAGAGGCGCAGAAGGCTGACGGGCAGCGCCGCGTGGCACACAGCGGCAACCCCACGAACATCGATGACAATGGGATCGGTAAAACGCGGTGGCTCGACGTTGGCACTGTTGCAGGACGGCTGAATGTCGGCGGTCGCCATGTTTGCGGCACCGTATCGCAGGAGGGGGTTAGGGGCCTTGGCGCTGTCGGTTAGCCCCCGGGACCACTCCTGGTGAAGCAGGAAGATGGGGAGACGGCGGCCTGCCGCAGACACCCGGTCGACGGCGGCGCTTTTAGCCAACAGCATGCCTGCCCGCGGCGCAAAGCAGCCGGCGCGGATCTGCGGAGAGAAAGGCGATCCCCGGCCGACAATGATGTGGCCGAGAGTCTGAAATCGAACGCCGGAGAGCCCTGCGGTTTCCGAGAGACGCGTGAGCGCTGATCGCCGCAGCGCATGTCCGATAGGCATAGAGAACTACGCAGCAGCCCTGTCTTTTTGATTCCGCTCGAAGATCTCGGCTATCCCCTTCCTTCCCGTTTGGAACGGATCAAGGATTCGGCCGCGCTCTATGCGATCAGAGAGGATCTTTGTCGCCTGATCGTTAAGGGGGATATCTACGGCCTGATCCATCTCCCCGGCCGCTCCTGGGATGAGGCGCACTACCGGCACCTCTATTTCGATTTCTTTACCGAAGATGCCGGAAGGAATCCCCGAGCGGCCACTGCCGTCGGAGTGGCCAGCATCAATCGTCAAGATAAGTCCCGGGGTTAGCACCGCCTTTTCCAGGAGCAGCGAGGACATCTTTCGGGCGGCGTGACGGTAGACGGATTCGGCGCTCCAGAACGACGCGCTCGTTGGGGCTTCCGCCATGGCATATGTGAACTCTACTGGCTCGTCGACCTGGTTCACGATAAACAGAAAGCCAAGGAGCGATCCTGGCGCAGCCGGGAGCTCAAGGCAGGTGAGGTAGCCGGTGTACTGGGCCGACGCGTCGATCGTGTCTCGGTGTTTGACCATGTGCGTACTCCTTCTGCTCGCTTACCGGGTCGTTGGATTAGATGATTTGAGATCTCCCCCGGGCGCACACGCCAGGAGGTCTGCCGGGGCGGTGGCCGGCTCATCGACTGCAGGCTCTATGAGCAGCCGGTAGCTGCGAATCGACCCGTCCGGCAATCCGACGCGGATATGTGGTCCATTCTCACGCAGATAGAAAGCATAGTTACCGGGAAGTATCCATTCGTCGCTCGGTTTTACCCCGGCAAACACGCTTCCACCTCCGACTGCGACGACCGCCGGCACCTCTGACGGCGTGACGACGACGGCCCCGGCAAGTGCGCCGGCAACAGCTTCGACCCTTATCCCGGTACTGTGATGGCCGCTTGCAACAGCATAAATCCCACGGCCTTTCTCGCCGCAGGCAACGGCAAAGACCCCGCTATCCCCCTGACCGTGAGCGGCAGCGAGTACTCTATTTTCCTCGTAGAGCGCGGCCGCGACGACGGCCTTTGCGCTGTAGGCACTGGCAATCGGTTCGTTGTCGGGATTTTCCCTTTTCGTCACGTTTGATGCTCCTCGGATCTTTCAGTAGTCGCCAGAGTGCAGGCTGGCTGCTGAACCGCGCCTGTCAACGCCCTGCGGGGGTACTGGGTCGGCAATAGTCTCTACCGAGGCAAACCCCCCGAGGCAGTCCAAGGGGCTCAATATTCGAAGTGGATGATTCATACCGCTACATGCCCCTGCGGCTTCTGGTACAGCCTTTAGCCATGGCGTGCCGTACAGCCCGACGCCCAAAACGCTTTCGCTTGCCTCAGGAGAGCACGGCGCCGAAAGGTCGGCGCGTCGGCGAGTGCACTGATCGCCGCCCTACCTCCGGGGGTTCATCATGCGCCGCCGACTCCACCTTACCGTCACGCTCCTTCTCGCTGTCATCACCCTTGGGGCGGCTCCGGCTCCGATCGCGGCAGCTCGCCGCGATGCGCTCCCCCCGGTGATAGCTGCCCTCCGCGACGGCAAGATCACCCAGCTGTTGGTTGAGGCGGGAACAGGTGGTGTGCGCTCAGCAGCCGCCGTCGGCAGTGCGGCGTCCGAGCTCTCGGGGCTGCGGTTGAGCCCGGCCCTTGAGGGCGGCGCGCTCTATCTCCGCCTCCCGAGCGCGATGAGCCTCACTGACGCGCGCACGCTTGCCGAACAGCTGAGCGCCGACCCGCGCATCGGCTCCGTCGTCCCCGACGCCCCGCTCTATACCTCGGTGCTCCCTGACGATCCAAACTACGCCGACCAGACCTGGCACTACGATGGTCCGAACGGGGTGAACCGGGCGGCGGCCGAGGGCCGGAGCGACGGGACGGGGGTGGTGGTCGCCGTCGTCGACACCGGCATCACCGCCCATCCGGACTTGGTCAACGTGCTGCCTGGCTACGACTTCGTGAGCAACGTGACCGTGGCTAATGATGGCAACGGTCGAGATGCTGATGCCTCCGACCCTGGTGACTACTGCCCACCGCGCAACTCGAGCTGGCACGGGACCCATGTCGCCGGCACGATCATGGCCGCCGCCAACAACGGCATCGGCGGTCTTGGGATCGCTGCGGGTGCCTCCCTGTTGCCGGTGCGTGTACTCGGGCGCTGCGGCGGGAGTATGGCCGACGTCATCGCCGGCGTCCGCTGGGCGGCAGGGCTTGTGGTTGCCGGCGTGCCGGCCAACCCTAATCCGGCCAAGGTTATTAACCTCTCGATAGGCGGTCTGTCTGGATGCATAAGTAGCCTCCGGGCGGCGATCCGCGATGCGCGCGCCGCGGGCGCCACGGTCGTTGTTTCTGCAGGCAACAGCGCCTGGAATGCCTGGATGAGCACACCGGCCAACTGCGCCGAGGCGATCACCGTTGCGGCCACCGGTGGCAACGGCGATGCCACAACCTACACCAACTTCGGCGTCTTGGTCGACGTAGCCGCCCCCGGCGGCCAAGGCGGGGACGTCGACAGTCGGGTCTTCTCGACGCTCAACAGTGGCCTCACCGGTCCGGTAGCCCCGAGCTATGGTGCTTATCGTGGCACAAGCATGGCCGCGCCACACGTCGCTGCCACGGCCGCACTGCTCTATGCCGCCCGTCCAGGGATTAC
>Ga0164293_10001534_pt1 | contig 19310 bp, 29 predicted proteins | sample GEODES118metaG_FD_111487 | JGI IMG/M metagenome (GOLD analysis project Ga0164293, IMG submission 111487) | Eutrophic lake water microbial communities from Lake Mendota, Wisconsin, USA - GEODES118 metaG | ecosystem: Environmental > Aquatic > Freshwater > Lake | place: USA: Lake Mendota...
ATTGTCCAATTCCTCATATACTTGCTCCATTACTTCAGCTACGTTATAGCCAATCCCATAACCGAAACATGTAACTGCTTTTTGCAGACGGATTAGGTTCGGAGTTGCTATATCCCAACTAGCATCTAATACTTCGGTTTCAGATCCTTCATCTTCTGACTCGAACATTTCTTGCAACACTGTCATCTCAGCTATTAGCATCGACTCAACTTCATTGCGAACCAAATCAGCTACTAGCTCATTGTGGTTATACATCTCTGTGCTCCATGGTTTCACAATTTGGATCCCGTACTCTACTTTTGCTTCTTTTTTCATATCTCTTTCTTTTTTATAAAGATAAGCATTTTTCACTTCACGTCCTAGTCTTTTGCAAAAAAAGTTTGAAAAAAGTTTCTGGCCAGTAATAAAGGGCCCAGGAAAGAGAGATAACCTGAACCCATTAATACACATCGACAACAGCTTGATTTTGGTTTCGGGATGTAAGCTGTCCTTCTTTGTTGCCATGTCTTACCTAAAATGGCCGGTACCGGTAGCATGCGATTGACCCGGGATATCCCGCGGTGCCGTGTGCTTGTTGGTATCGATCCGTCGGTCCATGTTCTGTTTGTAGGATGGACCTTTCCCGCTAATTAATTTCTGCGCATCCACACCATGAGCGCCGTTACCTGGATTGCTAGCAATGGAGCTTGTATACATATCAGGATCCCGGAGGCCGGCCCGATGCACAATTTCCAAAGCAGGTGTATGATCGTTGCAGCTGGTATCAATGCGATCCAGCCCATCGTACGAGTGCTAATACTATCTATAAATTTTCTAATCATGGTCTTGCGATTTACATTTATATAATAAGAAATATACCCGCGTATTCCAACCGATCCGGGCTAAAAGTGTACTCCGTATAGCTAGAGAACCGAACCAAATCTAGGCATACGCTTCTAAAAGTGCTATCCGGTCTAAAAATCAAACCGGCAGATTCATCTAAAAGCAACCTAAAAATAGCGGTATCCTTCTAAAAATCAATCAGATTCATCTAAAAATAGCGGTATCCGTCTAAAAATCAATCAGATTCAACTAAAAATCAAACCGCTTAATTACAGCAAATCTGCCCGGATCGTGGTTTTCGGTACCGGTATCGCGGTTTCCTGGTTACTCCGTATAGCTAGAGAACCGAACGAAATCTAAATATCAATCTAAAAATAGACCAATTCCTTCTAAAAATCAACCGGGGAGGTGGAGGTGGTGGCCGTCTAAAAATCAACCTGATTTCCGTCTAAAAATAGGATTCAGGAATGGATCGGTATACGCACTTTTAATGCGGGGGAGGAGGGGACTGGTACCAGTATATCCGGAGACAGGCAATATAGAAGGTACGCCCCCTAAAAAAACGTTTATCCGGCAGGGAGAATTCTATCCTTACCTGAACCTTCCTACTACACACAGATACAGCTAAATCTAAATCACTGTGCTTAATGCTTATACTGGGAATCGGGATCAGGTACCACCACGTCACACTATGTACTAGACACTGGGGTGCGGGTGCTGGTTGGTACTAGTAAAGTTTACCTCATTATAACTTCGCCTAGCTTGGTTGCTAATAGTATTATGCAGATCAACAACCAGATTATCCCACCAGCTATCATGGATCCTATGATTATCTCGGAGGGATCTGGTTGTTTGTTGTAGGGATCTATTATATGCGTTGTTATGCGTCCTATTATATAGATTGTCGTTATAGCTATTGCTATTACTATTAATCCTATTACTAGGTTTATTGGGTTAACCATTAATTGAGTCATCTGCATTTATTTTATTTAGAAGCTATATCCGTAAACAGCTACATCTTCTAGTTAGTTAATTTTTAATACATAAAATCCACCAATTTCCACATTATATCCAAACTCTAAGTTATTTTCAATAAGAAATTTCATAACCTTTTGTTTTTCTTCTTGAGTCAAGTTTATACATTGATAATTCTGAACATCTCTTAATTCATGTATTGCAATACTTTTTCCAACTTCTAATCCGGTTAAGTAGTTTGAATCTTTTTTTGAGTTCCTATATTTTCCAAACATCTTATTCTGATTTAAAGTTTATATGGTAATATTCTTCTGAAGTTAAATCTTCAAAATCTCTACCAGTATAGTCTCCTTGCTCAAAAGCATCAATTATCTGTTGCTTTTCCATTTCTTTAGCTTGAGCAAATACTAATTTAATATTGTTTCGTAAGTTTTCCATTGTTGGGAAGTTAGCAACTTGTATTGCTAACCATTCTACTGCTGTTTGTTTCATTTTCTAGTAGGTACTAAACATTGTACACCAATATCATCCGTAACAACTTTCCAGGTATAACCACCTGGCAAGAAAAATGAAACTCCGGCTAAGTTCCAATTTTTACGAACTTCAATTTGTCGAAGGATTGCATCCATGTCAAGTGTAACTCGTTTGTCGAAAATTTTCTCCAATACTGGCAACTGTTTGGGTGTGGCTGCTTTAAACATTTTATCAACTTTTGCTTGGGATAATTTAATATCTCCAAACGGTTGGTCTTTTGCAATGTTTGCGATTCTTTGTTTCCATCCATCACATGCGATGTCATGGATTTTTTGTAACTCTTTTCTTTTAATTGTAACCATTGTTTCTGATTTTTGATTTGTTAATCTTAAAAATTCTTCTATAGTTAATAGAGTTGGATTATTGAGGAATTGACTTATTTCATCATAACAATTTACACCTTTTGCGCAGTTTGGTTCTGTACCATAATAGTTATAGGCATGGCCGAACCATCCGTATCCACTTTTAGCATTTAGATACTCGATAACCTTTTTCCAGCCCGGATTGGTTAAGTCTTGTCTAACAACCCAATATTCCGGTAACTCAGTTAATGTGGTAGATGTCATGCTTTGCTCTGCAGCCAATCGTTCAATATCAGATGTGCTAACCATGAATAACTGATATGCATCATATCCTGGTCTTTCAGCTAACACGTATTCAACTCCTTCAAATTTGGTTACACCATATGAAATCCAATTATCATAACTGCAGCCCAAATCGAGACAGCCACCGTCCCAATGAGTGCATCGATACTTGGTTCCTTCTGGTACACTTGGTAACTTAGTACCTTTCACTTTAAAGTCTATCATTTTAAAATTTATTAGTTTATTCGTAAAAATCTAGATTCCACAATCTTACCATGGTCTCTTTTAAATTGTTGTCTTGTCTAGGATCAGCATGGCCGATTTTAACCATCCAGTCACCGTGATTATTCATAAACTCAGACCATTTAGCTATGCGAAAACTCCATATCAATATACATAAAGATGCTAAGCCAATACCGACAATTGAAACTAGCAATATAATGATTACTAGTAACAATTTGAAAAATGGTAACAATATTACTTTCATACTCTTTTATTTTTTAAAAAAACGATTTAAACTGGCCGGATCAGCCTTTGCTGATTCCCGATGCTTTTTTGATTTAGCGGTGGTACTGGTAGGAGCTTGTTGCATCAATCTTTTATAACTAGATTGCAGCTCACCAGCCAACACAACCTGGTATGGTATATGCTCTTTGTGTTCGTTATCAAAATTTAGGTTGGGTTGATGTACTGCGCTCATTTATTTCTTTTTTTATATAATAAGAAATAATCTTGATAATTCCAACCTTATTATACAGTGAATGCAGAACCTGTAATAGAATCTATTCCAAAAATATCACCAATAAAGCTAGGTTTAATGCCCCGCGGAGTTGCTGTGTAAACTTGGATATCATGTTCAATGCTTCTTACTGTATTAGACTGATCAAACCCTATTAAATCAATTTGCCAACCATTTGATAGTGGCGAAGTAGCCATCACTGAGTTTGGACTTTCTGGCCAGACAAATACTATGAATCGGTCAGGCTCAGAAAAACTTCGTATGAATGTTATTAATGATCTTGTCGAAGATTGCCATTCAGTTGAATCTACTATTTCAATAAGTTTTTTTGCCAAAGGCCAAGCCCACATATGAATTACAAATTCCTTTACATCATGTCGAATTTGAAAATTAGTTGATCCTTTGATATCCACAATATACTGAGGCTGAATTCGATCACATGCCCACGTAGATCCCTGAATAGCTATTAATTTTTCTTCGGTTGTATGTCCTTCAAGGACTGTAGCTACACCTAAAGATTCACATAGCTGGTCAATGGTCATTGAAACTAAATTCATAATGATTCTATAGATTATTTTAATCGATTTCTAATTTCTGATAATGTGGTTTGATTAGTTAACAATCCATTGTTATAAATGGTATGCATCATTGTAGCATTCTCTCCGGCCCATGTTTGTTGGTCAACTAATTTGTAACCATTATGATCCATTGTTACTCGAAGCAATCCAGTTGCAGACTTCTTCGTCCCATCATCTGTGATTGGATCTTTGAAGATCTCTCTACCAATCTTAATTCTAACTGGTGCCTCAGTTCCCGGGTTACCATAATCAGTAATCTTTTCTTCCATGACCTCAACATAGGTTGCCTTCATTGCAAAGCCAAATGTGTCTCTGGTATTGTATTGGTATGTGAATGATCCAATTCCTAACACTACATTGGTTGATGCAAATCCTTTTGCTTCTAATCTGGCACAGATTTCATCTGCTCTATCGATTGTAATTGAGTCACCATAGATTGCTCCGATGTGTGGATCAAGTACTTTGTAACCTTGCTCGTTTACTGTTCCACCGAATACATCCCAAAGCAATTCAATAACACCTTTGTGTTCGGGTTGCAATCCTTTACCACCATACTCAACTCTTTCTAACTTAGAAAGACTACGACCACACAGAATATCTACTGGGTCACCAGAGTCGGGACGAATAACCAATTTACCATCACGAGCAAGAATCTCTTCTTTCAGAGTAACTACGTGTTCTGTACATACTTTCCAAAGGTCCCAAGTATCAGATACAACTGATAAGATTCCTGTTGGATATGTTGCTAACAATCTACGGAATGTTTCTACCTCATCTTCTTTACCACCCGCACACATTACTGAGTGTTCTGTCGCGTTAACGCTACCCCCAACAAACCCAGTTTCACCATAAAACTTTCTGGCTCCATATATTGCTGGAAGTGAATCGGTGCCACTAAACGAAGTCAAATGACCCAATCCTGAACTAATTACAGCATCAACTGAGTCCATTCCTCGCATTGAGAAGTCATGTCCTTGCCAATCAATAAACCAAGCTCTTTCGTTGTCGGTTTTCTCCATCCACGAAGTTAAAACTTTGCGATATGTATGTGCGATGGTTGCAGATGTCATTGGCTTCCACAACATGTTGGAGATGATTGTTTCCAGGTAATTTGTAATCCAATAGAAATCTGGATGGGTGTTATAAATTGTCAACACTGGCACTTTGATTGGTACCAAAGTTCCTTCTGGAATTGCTTTGACATGAATAGGCAAATAACCTAGATCATGCAATGCCTCAAAATGCGATACATCATAATCCGTACCCAGATACATTGACAACTCACGTTTCATTTCACCGCAAACTACCTCTTTTGGTTTGCTGAAGAACTCAGTTGAGAAGGCTTCATGGATCTGTTTCATAACCATTTGCTGGCCGAAACTAACTACTTGATCACATCCTTTTGGAGCATACTTGTTGCTACGTGGTGTAAAGTTGGAATACACTAGTGTGGTTCCGGTTGGATATTGCTGATGATGACCAGTTTTGTAACCGTCTGTTAAAAATAATGGATTCATATATCTTTTTTTTTATATTATAAGAAATTAATTCCGTAATTCAAAGATTATAGACTTTGTAATAATTGTTGTTCTCTGTATTGTTTGACAATCTCAAATGCTTTGCGCAGTTGATGCTTGGTGCATTCCAAACCACCACGGTCATCTAAGAAGATATTGGCATATACTTTACCAGCTATTCCAATTGGCAAGTCCCAATAAGCCGGCATTTTATTGATTGCATGCACTTTGATTCCCAAGCTTTCCACTTGCTCTACACTTCCGGATAGTTTAGATCCTTGTCGGGCTGTGTTGATAATGAATGTGATTCCTTCGGTTTGACAATCCTTTATCAATTGCACAGTTTCTGTACAACTAGCTGTTAGCTCTGGATTATATGGAATGATGGTGTCATCTAAGTCACATGCAATAATTATTTTCTCGTGTTTGATCCATTCGGTTGCCAACCGATTAATGAAAAAATCTTTGTGGTATGTCATCATTTGAATACATTGAATCGTGTAACAAAATCTGACTTACCTTCCTTCACACTATTTGTTGTATAGACGTGTTCGAAGTACTTTTTCAAAGGCTCTTCACCAGCAGAGAAGATTCCGTGAGTTACTACCAAATAGATTTTAGCATTTGGTTTTGTGATATGGATAATCTTGGCAATCTCAGTGAAAGTTCTACCTCCATCACAGATGTCATCAACAATTACATAGTTAGTTTCATTGTGCATTGGTGGCATAGGAACTTCTGTGTGTAAGATCTTGCCGGTCTTCAAGTCTCGGACCTTTGTAGCTGTAATCACATTGTTAATCTCAAACTTCTTAGCTACATCAAAGATTTTCTTATAGGCACCAGCGTCAGGAGACACTAGGCAGATTCGATCACGAGCATCATTTTTATTGTCGATTGCAGTCAGTGCATACTTCACAATTAAGTGGTTATCAACCTTCACCATGTTATCGAGACAAGCCTCAAGTACATCTGAGTGCGGATCCAACACTACTACTGCATCAAACTTCAATGAGTTGATAATAGGACAGATCACTTCTTTAAGATAGTGAACAGTTCCTTCTTCAAATCTACGATCCGATCTAGCTCCTAGGAAGTATGGAACGTGTAATACGACTTGGAGAGTTCCTAGGTTATCTAAGATCTTCTTAGCACAAATGATCAACTCCAAGTCTGCAAACGAATTAAGGTGACTGTGAATCTTTACTGGCTTATCCTTTAATGTCCAAAAATGATGACTATTAAGCAGAGTAATGGACTGCTGTCCATCAGGAAACTTGTTGATCTCGTACTTAATTCCTGAGTTCATTGAATCTGTTAAATCTAATACTAACATATCTTTTTCTTTTTCTTTATAATATGAAAAATAAAGCACTTATCCAATTAAAATAAGTGCTTTTTAGCGTTGTCTAGATACAATTGTATATTCTTTTTGCCGACAGGATTTGCAGAGTGTACCAAGTATTCTGGAAGTTTGAACCCATTGTCTAAACAATATTCAACCATCCATTTTGCACAATCTAATCCAGTCTCTTCAACACCTAGTTGGTCTGCTGTGTGATCCATCCAATCTGTGAAATCAACTTCATAATGGATATCTGCTAGGTCGTGATCAAAACTAACTAGGCCAGGCGGTCCATTGCGTTTGATCCAATCACAAAATTCAGAATAGTTTCTTACAACAGCCCAATCTTCATCCCAATAGATTTTAGGATTCAATACAATGTAACATGCATCACGTGGTTGTCGGATGTCATCAAGAAATAGTTTCTTCATTTGGTTTGTTTTGTTCGTACTCCCAACGACTCTGAATTAGATCTCGTTGTGCACGACTCCGTGTGGATTGCTTTGCTACAACTAGATTGTTTTCTGTTTCTAACTGTTCCATGGTCATCATGGCAACTTCTCGCATCGATGGAGCCAAGTACTGGCGTGGATCAATTTGTTCTTGCATGGTTTTTAAATATTCCATGTAGGTATCATTGTCAATACCCAATTGTTCTAAGTGTTCTGCTTGTAACATATTGTTTAATCTTTATATTGTTCTAAACTATTTGGGTAATACAATAAAGTTGGATTCTTCTTTTGGATATCTGGCACTTCGCCGAACCATTTCATTTTATGATTAAATTCTAAAATATCGAACCTACTAGTAATTAAATGATAGCCATTCTTAGTTGGTATCACAGCTTCAATCTTAGGACCTTCTGGCCTTACGGAGTCAACTATGTGTGCAGCTCGATGTATCGCTATCTCATCTTTTGTATCAATGTCAACGATCCAACGTTTCTCTTGTGTTTTAATTTGCCCTACAACACTGTCAAATAGACCTTGTTGCTTCGAGTTGCCATCCTGAATGCGTTGGGCTAATGCAACCATCATGCTAAGTGATACATCACGATGATTCTGTTTCTGCACATGAATGTATGCACGTGCCTTAAACATTTCACATAGTTGTATAATTTCCTCGTAGCGTCGTTCCAAATGATCAACACTTTCGATGCAATAACTTTTAACTGTCCTTACCGATTGATGATTGTCTCGCTCTGCTAGTGGCTGATCCTTTTTACGCTTGAATACATAAAGCATGTAAAAGTCACCTGGCTCTGAATAGTTAAGCAGTGATTTTATTTGTTTTATATTGTTGATCATTACCAATTTAATTTATGATTATAAACTTTGTGGGAGTATCCATTGATGCATGGCCGGCCGGTATTGTACTCGCCAAACACAACTTTCCAATCATGTCGACGGTCATACAATCTTCTCAGCAACTTCATGGAGGTTCTCACATTGTATTCTATATCGGTTCGCAGCCTATCTTTGGTTACATGGTCTCGATTAATGTATCGAGCAGTGGCAACCATAACCTGCATTGGACCAACTGCTCCAGCACTCGAAGTCTGTCCTGGTTGGTATCTCCAATGCATTGGGCCTCGATAACCGGTTTCTGTATGAGCAATACCAAATGCAAACCTCAATGGAATATTGAATGTGTCTGCATAAGCTTTGATGTATTGATACATTTGCAAACAAGGTGGTGTTGCAACACTGAGTCTTTCTGGATTACGGGCAACCGTATCATCTGGAGGATTAACAGTATCCGTAACAGCAAAAGTAGCAAACGCAAATGCGCCTACTACAATGCCTATTTTGATACTATTTAATAACATTTGCTTCTTGATGTAAACGGTTAGCATACATACCAAAGATAGTTTGGCCGATTGCATCTGAATACACTATGTAATGACCAGTTTTGCGTTCAATCATAATCAACTCATTGCTTTCATTGACTGCAATTGATACTTCTTCTGGAGAAAAGGCATGAGCGTATGGATTGCTAATCTCAGTCGGCTTTGTTTGTTTTGTGCCGGCATACAGTTCACCTAGTTGAAAAAAGGCAGTTGCTGCACCTACTAGGATAATGATGTTCAACATTTTTTTACCATGGTGCATAAGTGTTTCTTTGCTAATTTTAGTGTTCATATATTTGTTTTTAGAGATTACTTTTTATTGCATTTGTCCATTGCAAATGCTTCCACTGACTTGATGCCGCAAGGGCATATGCGTGTTTTGCTATCAAACTGGCAGTTAACTCGTCCTCGCTTTTTGGATTCAATCCAAACATGTTGCTCAGCTTCTATTGGAGTCATTGTGTCTGGAGGCATCACTGTATGCGATATGCGGATCCTCGGTTTAGGCTGATGTGGCTTCTTGCACAACATTCCTAGATGGCGTAGCCAGATAAGAAACCCGGTCTTGTTATTTCTTTGATATTTCATTCTCTTTTTCTTAATAATATGAAAATAAAATCATAATTCCAACCAAATTGCAAAATTAGTTTGTTAATCTTTGATTAATTCTTTTTTAACTTTGGTTTTTGGTGCTTGCAGTTTATCGATTCGGGAATCAATATACGAGTTGCACTCTTTGAGACCATTCCGCATGGTTTTATCCACCATATTGATCTCTGTTGATACGGATGCAATTACGTTGTGAGTATCCGTTCTCAACTCATCAATTGCTCTCCATACCGCTTGACCATGGTCATTGGCGTCATGTTGGTGCATTTTAATTGTGTTTGACATTTTATATACCTTAACTATGCCTACAATCAACACGATAATCGCAATCACCGCAATTGTTGTAACCATACCTAAAGCAAAAGCTGATACGTTCATATAGTTTCCTTTATTTAATATCTCACAATTTGGCTGAAATTATAATTTATTGTTTTAATTTAGCATATTTGATTCCATCCATGAATGCTATGTCTTCATAAAACTCTGGGTGGGTGAATTCATCTATTAGTTCAAATTCAACTGAGGTTCCTATCAGAGATGCATCCGGCTGATCCTTTGGATACACAGGAATACGTTTTTGCTGTATAGGAATGTTTCCGGCGTTAACTATATGTAACACAAAATATCCTCCGAGTCGGTGTATTAAATTGCCTTTCATACTATCCGTTTTTTAAGTTTACCAATCTGTTTTCTGGTTAGTATAAAATTGGTTCCGCGGGACTTAACTATAACAGACTCATCTACATATGAATATGTTACTAAGGTATTACCTACATACGTGTTAACAGTCTTTTGATTACTTATTGTAACTAATAGTTCTTCTAAGAATAAATCCATCATAGCTCTATTACCTACTACTAAATAAGTGGCATGGAAGTATATCTTATAAGTACCCTCAGAGTTTTGTATAACTCTTTCAATTCTAAGCTCTTGCTTCTTGTCCTTTAAGATGGTTTGTCCTATTACATCAATTGAAAGGCAGAGTAGGATTACTAATAGTAATTGTTTCATATTTTTAAAATTTAGTCCCACCATCCTTCGATGTGGTCATGCATGATACCAAATATTAGTTTTTGACAACGTGCTTGATTCTCATGAGCAATCTCCATTGCGATAACTTGTTTGTCTGTGATTGGTCTTGTGCGTCCGAACCGGTTTATACGCCCATCTAATACCCGCTTATACTGTCTGGGATACTTGGCAAAGTATTCATCAAATCGTTCAGATATCTGGTTAAAAACTAGCTCAGATCGATCTGGTTTACCAGGTACTGGCTTGAAAGACATATCTTGGTTATGATAGTCCATATATTCCATATCATAATGATCATCTTGTTGCAGTTTAATTAGTCGAGTTACCAACCTCATTCGTTCAGCATCTCGTTTAGCGGTGGTGTGCCGATCCTTATCGCCGATGTATTTGGCTTGGAACTCTAACTTTACACGAATCAATTCATAGATAAAGTGATCATCCCAATCTCGTTGTTTCCAGATAGTTGGGAACCATTTCCATAAGTTCTTTACTCCTTGGGCAAAATCTCGGTGCATGTTGCTTGCACTGAAGTGCCACCATACTCTAATTTTCTTAAACATATTAATCCAGTTTTTTATAAAATAAACTAATGATCCACACCCATAATCTTTCCATCATAACCATGTTATTTCATTTGTAATGTTATTCCAATCAAATGTGAATGGAATATTTGTATATTGGTATCGCTCATTTAATAATGATGCATTGAAGTAATGTGTCTGGCCATCAAAATGATAGCCGTAACTACCATGGATATGTCCACATACATGTATCTTTGGTCTAGCCACAGTGTTGAAGTGTTCTGCCAGCAACTCACACCCGGTTCGTATATTGGCTCCTCCTGGGACATCTAATTTACCCCAAACCGGACCATGTGTTACAACAATATCAGTGTTGGTTGGAATAGCGTCCCATTTTGATTTTAATTTATCACCATTGCGTGGTAAATTGAATGCCCAATCATAGAACCATGGTTGCCACGGAGATCCATATATGCGTACATTTTCTTCCGGCATATCTCCGTTTGGACCATCTCCATATATCACAAAGTCTTCATCTAGTAGATAGTCAATTGTTTTGTATCCGGTTAATACGCCTTGAGCCCACTCTGGTTCATCTTGCATTATGCGATCATGATTCCCAGCAATGAACACTTTGTTGTCATAATTATCAATTGCATCAAACCATTTGAAAAAATCTTCTGCTTCGTACTGACTGTACCCATGTGTCATAAAGTCGCCAGCATGGATCAACAAATCACCTCCTGGTAAATCCAATTCCTGATTGGGCTTACGCATTGATGTTGTAGTTACAATCTGATTATGTTTGGCGTGAGTATCTGAAATCAATGATATTCTCATAGCTTGAATAATTCGTAATTACTATTTTTTGTTTTGAATTTAATATAATCGGGTCGTTGCTCAACAATTTCAGTTACAACAGATGTTTGCCATGTGAAGTACGCATTGAATGGAGACATGATTAAAGACCGACCAACTTCTAGTTCGTCATGTTTAGCTTTAAAGCGGGCGGTTTCATCCCATTCAATCCATCCAATTGCGTTAGATTGTTTTGTTTTACCATCATGTTCTCGTACCAGTTTCCAATTAAATTCAGATTCTATTACTCCTAATAACTCAGCAAAGTTTGCATCTAAACGCATTGTTCCGTCTTCATCAATGTTAACTAATGCTTTTGGTTGTGATCCTCCTATCATAATTTTTTATTTTAATATAAATAATATAATTCGTAATTCCAAAGAAAAAGCCCTAACATTGCTGCTAGGGCCTAATAATATCAAGTTGTGGGACGACAAAGCGTATAGACTAAAACTAAATCAATGTCGAAATCAAAGACCTTCCCTTACTGCAAAGGCAAAGGCAAAAACTAAGTCTTGTTTGCTAGACAATTATCTTCCTAGTGGTAAAGATTAATCTTTCTCTATGGTTTCAAGTAACTTGTGTAGCATTGAGTTCTATCTCAGTTTTTGGATTTTGTAAAGGAAGCGGAAGTTTTCATGAAGTGGCTGAGCCACGTTAAGATCTGTAGTTATAAATACTATATCATGTATATGAAAAACCTCATCGCCCTACATAAAGGTGCATCAGACACGGCTTGTGCTTATCCGATGCACCAACTCAATTATTCTAATCCTTTAAGGAACTCATCTACCGTTGGTTGGAAGCGTGCTGGTACTTCAATTCTTAGAGCCGCTAACAATGCAATTTCTTGCTGTCTTTCCTCATTGAATTTGTATTGTGCGGCCGTGAAATCTGACTGCCATTTCTTCATCAACACATCATATGCAGCGTACGTCTCTTCATTGATTTTGTCAACTCTAGCTTGTTCGTCTGCATTGACACGGATTATACGAGCATTCTCAGTAGTCACTGCATTCTTAACCATTGCTTTGAAATAGTTAACTCGCTGTTCGTGCTTGCGGTGTATTGCTGATAACTCGGCGTGCAGGTCTCCTAGCTCCTTCTGTGAGTGGTGTGCATTAACTTCTACTGGAGTTTTCTTGCCAGTTTCAATTTCAGCCCACTCCAGAAATTCCATGGTTGGTAATTCTGCGCGAAGACGATCCAACTTGCCACCTTTGTGGATAAACTGACCAATATGCGATGCATACGCTTCAGATTCCAAATACTCCTGCCATTGTGCTGCAGTTAGTTGATCCCAGCCCCAAGACTCGTCAATTAGTTCCAATTCATCAATTGACTCATATTCTACGCGATCTGGACGATCTACTGCATACTGGAATTTCTCAGATTGCTTTGCACGGATCAATTGATCCTTACCTTTGATATTTTCCATTAAGAATGCTTGTGTTGCATGCAACTTAGCTTTCTCTTGCAAAATTTCTACAATCGTTGATGGGATCGGATTTCCTATCACTTTGGTATAGTCTTTACCATCAACATTAATTACCTTTTCAGCATTGTTGATCACATCAATCTCAGATTGAATGTCACGGCAACGTTGGTTGCAAAGATTCGAAATCGATTGTGCTTGAGATAATGACAATCCTTTTGGTGCTAATGAGTGTTTCATATTGGTTAACTTTTTATTTATATTAATTAATTTAATTGAATAAACCAAATTTTGTGTTAATAAATGTGCCTGGTTTATTATCGCACATTTAGGTTTATTGTGGATCAGCCTGGACTTGAACCAGGGACTCTCGCTTTATGAGAGCGGCACTCTACCAACTGAGTTACAGATCCATTTTAAATTTGCTGAGTGGAAGTTAATTCTTCTTCTTATTTGGCTCATCACCAATTGCTTTTACCCCTCATCAGAGCTCTAAGCTGCACCCATTGTAGTCAAGACAGGATTCGAACCTGTATGCGTAACTTTCTTGATTCTGCCCCAATGGCACGCTATCCACTCATTACTTTAGCGTCTACCATTCCGCCACCTGACTATATTTCAAAAAACAACACAACCACCAAGCTGGGATTTACTACGTGGCTGAGTGGTTACAGTTTACTTTACATTTATATGACCAGTTTGCACCTGTATCATTAAATACCATAATAATTCATCATACTCAACAAACATAACACTTCTTGGTAGTGTTGTAATCTAGGTTAATCGACCACCTAATACCAATATAACTTTCGATTCGATTACTCGTTTGTCTTTCTCTGTGTTATTTCCGTAGCGGGAGAAGGACTCGAACCCCCGACCTTTGGGTTATGAGCCCAACGAGCTACCACTGCTCCATCCCGCTATATTTGAACTACCCATAGGACTCGAACCTATAACCCTCGGGCCGTGTGACCCGTGTGCAAACCAATTTACACCATAAGTAGTTAATCAAGTAGACATATCAGAAATTACTGGTACCAAATTTCACTGTGATATGTAATACGTCTTCTTGTTAGGATCAGGTAATTACTCCGATCTTTGTATTCGATACGGGATTCGAACCCGTGACTCCTCATAGAAAGTGAGACGTGATAACCCCTTCACTAATCGAACATTTAAGATAGGCCATGGACTTGTTGTACCAACCGTTCCCCTTTAAATTACTCACTAACCCTAGGTGTGGGAAACCTATCTTATTTTTTTATATTATAAATATAAGAACTTTTTTCTTTGTTTCCAACCAAATTGGTAAACTTTTTAATTGCGGTCCTGAAGGGATTCGAACCCTCGATCTCCGCCGTGACAGGGCAGCGTCCACTCCGCTGGACTGCAGGACCAATTTGAGGTTGAGATCCTCTGTGTTGTGTAGACCATATACCTTATCTATAATTTCTAGTTTTAATAATCCAAAACTCACATGTACTCCTTTCTCAAGGGAACAACACAATAATGTTGATATGTTTTAGGCCCATTAAACTAACCGCCCCGAAGGACCGTACCGGAGTCGAACCGATATATACCAAAGTGGAGCTGGTGGGACTCGAACCCACATCCTTTACCTTGCAAAGGTAACGCTCAGCCAATTGAGCTACAACCCCAAAATAAAAATCAACATTGCTATCAGGATTTAAACGTCGCTCAGAATACTTACTGACGCCCACTGATTGGTTACAGTGACTAGTTGATCTTTTTGTACTCAAGGAGAGACTCGAACTCTCACGCCTTGCGGCAATGGCTTCTAAGACCACCATGTCTACCATTCCACCACTCGAGCATTTTATTTTTCTAATACGGCAAACAACTTTCTTTTATATAATAAGAAATAAATCAATCATTTCCAACCTTTTTGAGTATAAGGTAAGGATCGAACTTACACCATTAGTTTTGCAGACTAACCGACCACCACGATCAACTTATACATTTTGTGGACGGAGAGGGAATCGAACCCCCGACACGAAGATCTTCAATCTCCTGCTCTACCAACTGAGCTACCCATCCGTTGCACACCTGGCTGGATTCGAACCAACTACCTCTAGTTTTGGAGACCAGCGCTCTACCGATTGAGCTACAGATGTATATTGTGACCTCGTCAGGATTCAAACCTGAAACCTCTACAGCCGTAATGTAGTGCTCTATTCAGTTGAGCTACGAAGCCTTTAAAAAATGATAAATGGCTTTATCAGGAATCCGGCTGTAACCATAAACACTTCCTATAGTTTCTATACTATTGTCATTAGCATTTATGAGCTTCACACACCATTAGAGAGCTGAGTATTTCTACTTATCCTTAGTGTGTACCTTTGCGCCACGCCTCTCCACGCTTACCATTCTACGCTTTGTATCATCTTTTGTACCCTAGGCGGGGCTCGAACCCGCACGGACATTACTGCCCACGGGATTTTAAGTCCCGCGTGTCTACCAATTTCACCACCAAGGCATATTTGGGTGAATGATGGGTTTCGATCCCACTACCTCCAGAATCACAATCTGGTGCTCTTCCGATTGAGCTACATACACCATATCAGTACCGTATGTTGGGTTCGAACCAACCCAAAGCAGGATATGAGCCCACCTCGTCCACCCAGGACCTACGGCATTTTATTGCGGAGAGCATTGGAATCGAACCAAATACCCTTACAGATACACATTGCTTAGCAGGCAAGCCCTATCGCCATCAAGGTTTACTCTCCAATTGTGCGCATAACTGGACTCGAACCAATAACCTTCCACGTATCAGGCGGATGCTCTAACCAATTGAGCTATACGCGCATTTAAGCGGACCAGGGAGGGATCGAACCTCCGACCCAGCGATTAACAGTCGCTTGCTCTACCCCTGAGCTACCGGTCCAATTATGTGCCGCAGGTAGGATTCGAACCTACTCAGCCTTACGACAACAGATTTACAGTCTGCCCCGACTCTCCAACTTCAGCGCTACGGCGTTTAACATTAAGTCGCTCGGAATCCATCTGGAGCTTATTACTAGAATCTTGTAGCTTACTTACCATGGTTCATACCGTTACTACTAGGAAACCCAACTTAATATTTGTCTAAATGGCAGGACTCGAACCTACGATCTCAGCATCCCAAATGCCGCGGATTACCAACTTTCCCACATCTAGTTGTCAACTGTGTAGCATTTACGGAATGCAAACACTTTTTATATAGCGCACAGTTGCTCGCTTCAATCAAACCATGACTCCTTTCGAACTTTGGAGGCTCGTATCATTCAACTCTGTATTGATTTAGAGGAAGCCTGAGGTATCGATCCCCATACCTTTCGGTACCACTAGTTTTCAAGACTAGGTTAAGCGCCAGCTTAATTAAACTTCCTTATCGATCTCTCCCAAGGTCTCGAACCTTGATTCTATGGCTCAAAACCATATGTCCTGCCAATTAGACGAGGAGAGAATTTAATTTACCAATATGTCAAACAACTTTTATTCTGAGCCTTCAATAGGGTTCGAACCTACGACCTAATGATTACAAATCATTTGCTCTACCAACTGAGCTACAAAGGCATTATGTAAAAAATCCCGAATCTAATTAAAGACCCGGGACAATTCGTTTATATATAGAAATTATATTAACTTATCCCGGGACTCCCTGTATATTGCTTCGGATCAAGAATCGATAAAGCTGCTAATTCGCGGCCATGATTCATCATCTGATTGGCTGTTGGCCAACTAAAGCAATTTGATATGTTAATATTATTGTTCATTTCTTTATATAAATATAGGGCTATTTACTTTTCCTTTTTATTATACTATAAATATAATAAATTTTCTTTTCGGATCCAACCTTTTTATAATTATATTTTTGTTTTTGCTATTTTTTTAGCATCTTCGGCATCTCGTATTATTTTTTCGAATACTTTTATTTCTTGTTTACTACCGGCAGTAAGTCGTTTCTTTTGATTTGCTGATTTATACTGATGCGTATCGATATAAGTTATTTGTTTATTTGTTTCTGCAATTTTTTCGGCAGCAAGTCTTTGTATTTGATCAATTTCAGAGATCGCGTCATTATAACTAAATCCAGATTTCCTAGCAATACCAACATCTTGCAAAAATCTAGCTGGTGTTGTTTTTACTACAGTTTGACCGCCTCTGTCTTCTGCACGAGAATAAACTAATTCATTGGTATCGATATAATCTAATAAAATTAATTCACCAGGAATACATAACGATTTCCATGGTAATTTAGTATAAAAAAATACTTTAAATAATTGTGCTTGCTCCGGAGTCATTGACATAATACGTTTCTTTTAATTATATATAAATATAAGAATTAAATTAATCGGTTCCAACCTTTTTAGAACTTTTGTAGTCAGGATAGGATTCGAACCTGTAAAATATTCAGTGTCGCGTTACACCTACTATTAATTGCGTCTAACCAATTCCGCCACCTGACTATTTATCTTCTGCATTGCGATGCTTGTCCTTGCGTGTATACTTTTTTCGATTGCGATACACATTCGGACGTGTAGCTTGCTGCATTTCTTGCTGAGTTATTTGTATTGTTTTCATATTGATAAATATATGTATCAATCCAGAAAAATACCCGAATGAACTGCATAATCATCTATGAACAACCCAATACTAATGTATAAATCAAACATTACCGGGTTTGTTTCTCGTTGCAACTGCACAATAATAGCATCTGCCATTTTCTGCAAGACTTTTATTTTGATTGCTTTCATATTTCTTATTTTCTATATTATAAGAAATTTATTTGGCAGATCCAACCTTTTCCTCAATTAATTTTTCAATGCGACGTCGTGCCTTTTCACCCAATGGTATTGGATTGCCTTCTTCATCAATGCTTACAAATTTAATTTGTGTTTTGAGTACTACTGATTGTTTGCCTGTATACACACTATGTGCTCGAGCTTCCATGTACAATGTAACAGATGTTGTTCCCAATTGGCTAGGTGCCCCATATATCTTTAAAAGTTGAGATTCGCGAGCAGGTCTTTCAAATACACATTTATCAATTGATACTGTTACCATACGGGGAGTATCACAAAGTTGCATGGCAAAACCGGCAGCGGATCCATCAATCCATTTAAGCAAAGATCCTCCAAACAAGTTGCCATGAAAACCTAAATCTGATTTCTTGATTGGATGTGTTGATATTAATTCCATTATCTGATTAAATTTATATGACCATGGATCAGAGTTTGTTCTGCTGTGTTTTTGTGTTTGAATTGAATTTCCCAAACATATAAACCTTGTAGGCATTTTAATCCGGCATAAGTTCCGTCCCATGCTTCCATGTAATCATGACTCTCCCAAATAGTTTCGCCCCATCGATTATAAATTGTGCATGTAAAGTCATTTGGATCAATGCCGGCTGTGAATACTGGTTGCCATGTATTATTGAATTCATTGCCGTCTGGCGTGAATGAGTTTGGAATATAATAAATCAATTTATCACAACGAGTTACTGTTACTAGATATGACATGGTATCGCTTACACATCCGTTAACAGTGAATATTTGAGATAGTTGCCATGTACCAGTATCAGACCATGTCAATGCAATTGTTGATGCTGTATACAGTTGTGAATCAACAATCCATTCAGTAGATCCAACACCCGGCCCTGCTGATTGATATGTTATGGTTTGTGCCTCATCACATAGTTCTACTAATTGATTGGGTTGTTGTGGTAGCACCGGAGTTGGGTTCACTATGGTTTGTATAGTTGCAGTTTCCGTGCATGTAGCCAATGTAACTGTGTATGATATAATATTGATTCCCGAAGCGGCAACTACAGGACAAAAGTCTGTATTAACTAGTCCCGAGCTAGTCCATGTTCCTCCCACAGGTGCACCTATTAAAGGAACACATTG
>Ga0164293_10001535_pt1 | contig 19307 bp, 15 predicted proteins | sample GEODES118metaG_FD_111487 | JGI IMG/M metagenome (GOLD analysis project Ga0164293, IMG submission 111487) | Eutrophic lake water microbial communities from Lake Mendota, Wisconsin, USA - GEODES118 metaG | ecosystem: Environmental > Aquatic > Freshwater > Lake | place: USA: Lake Mendota...
AGTTCCCAGACCGCGGCCGCCTCCACCGGTGCCGGCAGCAGGCTGAGCTGATCCAACAGGCTTTCGGCGTCGCGCAGACCCCCCTGGGCACGCTGGGCCACGACGTGCAGGGCCTCAGGAGTGATGCCGATCGCCTCCTGCTCGGCGATCCAGGCGAGGTGCCGCTCCAGGGCCTCCAGCGGAATGCGGCGAAAATCAAAGCGCTGGCAGCGGCTGAGGATCGTGGGCAGCACCCGTTGGGGATCGGTGGTGGCCAGCACGAACACCACCCGCGGCGGTGGCTCCTCCAGCGTTTTCAGCAGGGCGTTGAAGGCCGCCGTGGAGAGCATGTGGCACTCGTCCACCACGTACACCTTCCAGCGCGCCTGCACCGGCGCGAAGCGTGAGCGCTCGATCAGTTCTCGGATGTTGTCCACGCCGGTGTTGGACGCGGCGTCGATTTCAATGACGTCGAGGGCGGTGCCGGCGGCGATGGTGGTGCAGAGCTCGCACACACCGCAGGGATCGGGGGTGGGCCCCTCACTGCCGATGCAATTGAGTGAGCGCGCCAGGATGCGGGCGCTGGAGGTTTTGCCGGTGCCGCGCGGGCCGCTGAACAGGTATGCCGGGGCAATCCGGCCCGTGCGAAGGGCGTTGCCCAGGGTGGCCGCGATCGACTCCTGGCCCACCAGTTGGTCGAAGCGCTGCGGCCGGTATTTGTGGTGCAGCGGCTGATGCGCAGACTGCTGGGCCTGCTGGGGTTTCTGCAGGTGCAGAGATGGCGGCTCCATCGGCTGAGCCTCGGCCTGGTGGAGGTCTGAGACTACTGGCCCTCGCCGGGCTCGAGTCGCCGCTGCAGCTGGGTTTCGATGGCACTTTCCAGCTCCTCCACCTCGCTGAGCTGGTCGGCCAGCCGCTGGGCGGCCTGTCGCAACCGTTCAAACTGGTTTTCACCCCAGCGGGCTTCGGCTCGGCTCAGCTCTTCCTCCAGCTTGGTCTGCAACCGCTGGCGCAAGCCCTCAAGTTGGCTGAGGCCGCGGCTGATCACCTCGGGATCCAGCTGCTCCAGGCCGCGATCGAGCCCGGTTTGCAGCGCTTTGAACAGGCCTTGTTGCAAGCCGCCGACCAGGCTGCCCGGTAGCTCCAGCCAGCCTTCCACCTGTCTGCTGCGGTGACGCCCGGTCTTGCACCAGTGGGCGAAGTGTTCGCAGTTGTTGAACAGGAGGTTGTAGTTCTGCTCCCCCAGCCGCCCCATGGCGCGCCGCAGGGTGACCCCAGGCAGTGAGCAGGTTCCATCCTCATAGGCCACCACGCTGATCGGTTGGCCGCGGCCAAACTCCTCCCTGGCGCTGCGCAGAATCTCCCTCCCTTCCAGGTAGTGGGCCACGGTGCCGTCGCCCAGGTCGATGCCGTGGTGCTGGAACAGGCCGTGCTGGCGCGGCACCTGCAGGTGGTCGGCGCGGGCCATGGGGTGGGGTGGGTGCTGGCGAGCCTGATTCAGGCGCTGGCTGCCTGGGGGGGGGCGCCCAGGGGCACCACATTGGCCTTGCTGCGCGATTCCACCAGCTCCCGGGTGATCGTGAAGGTCTTCACGTCGGATCGCGACGGCAGGTCGTACATCAGATCGAGCATCAGCTCCTCCACGATCCCTCGCAGGGCCCGGGCACCGGTCTTGCGGCGGAAGGCCTCGGTGGCGATCGCCTCCACGGCTCCAGGCTCAAACTCCAGGCGCACGTCGTCCATGCTCAGCAGCGTCTGGAACTGTTTCACCAAGGCATCGCGGGGCTCGGTGAGGATCGCCTCAAGGGCCCGGGCATCGAGCGGCTCCAGCACCGCTGTCACGGGCAGGCGGCCGATGAATTCAGGAATCAGGCCGTACTTCACCAGGTCGTCGGGCTCGAGATGGCGCAGCACCTCGGCTGCCATGCGCTCCTTGTTGCCGCGCGGCCGGCCCGTGCCCTCGGGATTGATGAAGCCGATGGCGTTGCGGCCCATCCGCTTCTGCACCACCTCGTCGAGGCCGACGAAGGCACCGCCACAGATGAAGAGAATCTGGCTGGTGTCGATCTGAATGCAGTCCTGATAGGGGTGCTTGCGGCCCCCCTGGGGGGGCACATTGGCCACCGTTCCCTCAAGCATCTTCAGCAGCGCCTGCTGCACCCCTTCACCCGACACATCGCGGGTGATTGAGGGATTCTCACTCTTGCGGGCGATCTTGTCGATCTCGTCGATGTAGATGATGCCGCGCTGGGCCTGCTCCACATCCATGTCGGCCTTTTGCAGCAGCCGCAGCAGGATGTTTTCCACGTCTTCGCCCACATAGCCCGCCTCGGTGAGGGTGGTGGCGTCGGCCACGGCGAAGGGCACATCCAGCATCTCGGCCAGCGTTTGGGCCAGCAGGGTCTTGCCGCAGCCGGTGGGGCCGATCAGCAGGATGTTGCTCTTGTGCAGGCGGGTGCCGGTTTCGTTGCTCTCGCCCTTGCCGTCGCCCTGCCAGGCCAGGCGCTTGTAGTGGTTGTACACGGCCACCGACAGGTTTTTCTTGGCGGTGTCCTGGCCCACCACCTGGCGGTCGAGGAAGGCCTTGATCTCCTGGGGTTTGGGGATCTCGGCCAGGGTGGGGACCGGTTTACTGGTCTTTTTGGGCGGGTGCTTGCTGCGCTGGTGCTCGGGGGCCTGGCGCCCACCGCTGCTGCCGCCTGGTGACTCCACCAGTTCCTCGTCGAGGATCTCGTTGCAGAGATCGATGCACTCGTCGCAGATATAGACGCCTGGGCCGGCGATCAGCTTGCGCACCTGCTCCTGCGATTTCCCGCAGAAGGAGCACTTCAGGTGGGCGTCGAACTTGGCCATCGGGGCGGCGACGGGCAGGAGGGTCCTGGGTCCAGGATCGACGAGAACCGAAGGTTCGTCAGCCGACCTTAAGGATCAAAAAGGGATCGGTCTGTATCGGATCCAAGCGGATCCAGGACAGTCAGACCGTTGCGGTGTCGGTGACGACCCGATCGATCAGTCCGTATTCAACCGCCTCCTGTGGAGAAAGGAAGTAGTCGCGGTCGGTGTCTTCGGCAATCTTCTCGAGCGGCTGGCCGGTGTGTTCCGCCATCAGGCCGTTGAGGGTGTCCTTGAGGAACAGGATCTCTCTGGCCTGGATCTCGATGTCGATGGCCTGGCCCTGGGCACCGCCGAGGGGCTGGTGGATCATGATCCGGGCGTTGGGTAGGGCCAGCCTCTTGCCCTTGGTGCCACCCGAGAGGAGAAAGGCCCCCATGGAGGCGGCCAGGCCGTAGCAGATGGTCACCACGTCAGGCGCCACCTGCTGCATTGTGTCGTAAATCGCCAGGCCGGCTGTGACCGAGCCGCCTGGTGAATTGATGTAGATCTGAATGTCCTTCTCTGGGTCTTCCGCCTCGAGAAACAGCAGCTGGGCCACAAGGGCGTCGGCCACGGCGTCATCGATGCCGGTGCCAAGAAAGATGATTCGCTCGCGCAGCAGGCGCGAGTAGATATCGAAGGCTCGCTCGCCTTTGCCCGACTGCTCCACCACCGTGGGCAGCACCCCGGGGGCTGCCCACGGGCTCCCCGACCAGTGGCTATGGATCGGGTGGTGGAGGGTTGCGTCGATCACGCGGAGTGACGGGCTAGTAAAAGCAATCTATGGGGCTGGGCCGGGTGCTGTGATCAGGCTTCGGCGTCGGCCTTGGCGGCTTTTTTGCCGCCGCCCTTCTTGGCTGCTGCCTTCTCGGTCGCCGGCTCTTCGCTTGCCGCCTTTTCGGTGATCGTGCTGTTGGCTTCCAGCCAGTCGAGCAGCTTTTCCTGCAGCAGGTCGTCGGCCACCACGGCCTGCAGCCGCTCAGGGTCGATGTTGCCCTGTTGGCTCAGGCCGCGACTGATCTCCTTCACCTTGGCCTCCAGCTCCTCTGCGGCCACCTCGATCGATTCGGTGGCGGCCAGGGCCTTGAGGGCCAGGCTCCTCCTCAGGCGTGATTCAGCCTCCGGCCGGGAGGTGTCCATCAGTGAGCGCACCAGGTCGGGGGTGAACAGCTTCTTCACATCCATGCCCTGCTGGGCGATCTGGCCGGCCGTCTGTTCGATCAGGTCGCGCACCTCCTGCTGGATCAGGGTTTCCGGCAGTTCCACCTCGAGCTCCTCCACCAGGGCGCTGAGCAGGGCGTCGTGGCGTGCGGCCTTGGCGCGGCGCTCGGCGTCTTCCTTGAGGCGGGTTTCCAGGTCGGTGCGCAGCTCGGCCAGGGTCTGCTTGTCGCTCGCCTGCTGGGCGAAGGCGTCGTCGAGGGCCGGCATTTCGCGGGTCTTGAGGTCCTTGAGGGTGATCTCAAAGCGGGCCTTGCGACCGGCGGCGTCTTCCTGCGGATAGCTCTCCGGGAACTGGCAATCCACCGTCTTGGTGTCGCCCACGGCCATGCCGATCACCCCCTCCACGAAGCCGGGGATCATCCGGCCGTCCTCCAGCTCCACCTCCAGGGCGTCGCTGCTGCCCCCACTGATCGATTCGTCAGTGTCGGCGAAGACGCCGCTGAAGCTCAGCACCGCCACGTCGCCGCTCTCGGCGGCACGACCCTCCACTGGCACCAGAGTGGCCAGCTGCTTGCGGGATTGCTCGATCAGCTCATCCACCCGAGTGGGGTCGTAGCTGATCGCCTCGGCCTCGGCCTTGAGACCCTTGGTCTTCTTGAGGCTGGGGGTGGGCTCCACATCGAGCTCCAGGGTGAAACTGAGCTCACTGCCGGGCTCAAAGCGCTCCAGCACGACTTCAAAGCCCTCGCTCAGCTCGGGCCGGCCGATGGCGGCCACGTCTTCGGTGGCCAGGGCATCGCGGAAGGCGGCATCCACCAGCTCCTCGAGAGCCGTGGCCCGGATGCGGAGGGGCCCGATCTGCTGCAGCAGCACCGGCCTCGGCACCTTGCCCTGGCGGAAGCCGGGCAGCTTGATGGTGCGGCTCAGCTTCTGCACGGCGGCCTCGTGGGAGGCCTGGGTGCGGCTGCCGGGGATGGCCAGCTCCAGGGCCACCCGGCTCCCTGGCCGGGGGCTCACCTTCACCTGCAGATCAGGGTTGCTCTGGGCGGCTTTGGTGCTGGCGGCAGGACTCATGGCGGATCTATGCAGCCCCCGATCCTAGAAAGTGGTCTGCCCCCTCTCCCTGCGCCGCAATTCGTCGTAGGGTGTGACCCAGATCACATCATCAAGTTCAGGCATCCGGGCGCGACCTGGGCCCTGTTTCTTGGTTTCCCCAGCGAGCTTCCTACCCCCAGCTCGATCGGTTTGCTCCCATTGCCTGCCCTGTTGATTGCCCGGTTGGGGCGTCCACGTCCAGCAGCAACCTGAGCCCTGCTTTCGCCCCTAATTTTCGTTTCCTTTGGCCGTCGCCCAGACCGCTTCCCTGATCGCTCCTACACGCCTGCCCAATCGCCCCCTGAGGGTTGCCATCCTCGGTGTGACCGGCGCCGTGGGCCAGGAGCTGCTGCAGCTGCTCGAAGAGCGTCACTTTCCAGTCGCTGAGCTGATTCCGCTGGCTTCGCCCCGCTCTGCCGGCCAGTCCCTGCACTGGCAGGGCCAGGAGCTCACCATTCAGCCGGTGAGCGCGGAGGCCTTCGCCGGGGTCGACGTGGTGCTCGCTTCGGCCGGTGGCTCGGCCTCCCGGCAGTGGGGCCCGGTGGCCGCTGCGGCCGGTGCCGTGGTGATCGACAACTCCAGTGCCTTCCGTCTGGATCCGGCTGTGCCGCTGGTGGTGCCGGAGGTGAATCCCGAGGCTGCCTTTGGGCACCAGGGGATTATCGCCAACCCCAACTGCACCACGATCCTGCTCACCCTGGCCCTGGCGCCCTTGCAGGCCCGCCGGATGATCAAGCGGGTGGTGGTGAGCACTTACCAGAGCGCCAGCGGCGCGGGTGCCCGGGCCATGGAGGAGCTGCGCCAGCTCAGCCGCACCGTGCTCGACGGCGGCGAGCCGGTGAGTGAGGTGCTGCCCCACTCGCTCGCCTTCAACCTCTTCCTGCACAACTCCCCCCTGCAGCCCAACGGTTACTGCGAGGAGGAGCTCAAGATGCTCAACGAAACCCGCAAGATCATGGGCTTGCCCGATCTGCGTCTCTCGGCCACCTGTGTGCGGGTGCCGGTGCTGCGGGCCCACTCCGAGGCCGTCAACATCGAGTTCTTCGAGCCGTTCCCTGTGGCTGAGGCCCGCGCATTGCTGGAGGCGGCCCCTGGAGTGGAGCTGCTGGAAGACTTTGAGGCCAACCGCTTCCCCATGCCCACCGACGTGACCGGTCGGGATCCGGTGGCGGTGGGCCGCATCCGCCAGGACCTCAGCGACGCCAACGCCCTCGAGCTCTGGCTCTGTGGCGACCAGATCCGCAAAGGCGCGGCCCTCAACGCCGTTCAGATCGCCGAGCTGTTGCTCGAGCGCTCTGAAGCCGGGAGGGCCGCTTGAGCATGGCCTCGCCCCAGCCCTGGACCAATGCCCCCTTCGGCCGGGTGGTGACCGCCATGGTCACTCCGTTCCGCGCTGATGGCGGCGTGGATCTGGAGCTGGCTGCTCGTCTGGCCGATCACCTGGTGGCCCATGGCTCCGACGGCCTGGTGCTGTGTGGCACCACCGGTGAGTCGCCCACCCTCAGCTGGGCCGAGCAGCACGAGCTGTTTGCGGCCGTGAAGGGCGCCGTGGGCGGCCGCGCCAAGCTGATCGCCGGCAGCGGCAGCAACTGCACCGCCGAGGCGATCGAGGCCACCCGTGAAGCGGCGGCACTCGGTGCCGACGGCGCCCTCGTGGTGGTGCCCTACTACAACAAGCCGCCCCAGGAGGGACTGGAGGCCCACTTCCGCGCCATCGCCGGGGCGGCTCCCGAGCTGCCGCTGATGCTTTACAACATCCCCGGCCGCACCGGCACCAGCCTGGCGCCTGAAACCACGGCCCTGCTGCTGGATTGCCCCAATGTGGTGAGTTTCAAGGCCGCCAGCGGCACCACCGAGGAGGTGAGTGCCCTGCGCGGACTGTGTGGCGATCGACTGGCCATCTATTCCGGCGACGACGCCCTCACCTTGCCGATGCTCGCGGTGGGCGCGGTGGGGGTGGTGAGTGTGGCCAGCCACGTGGCTGGCCCCCAGATCAGCCGCATGATCAGTGCCTTCCTGGCGGGCGATGGCGCCACGGCCCTGAACCTGCATGAGCAGCTGTTGCCCCTGTGCAGGGCCCTGTTCGCCACCACCAACCCAATCCCCGTCAAAGCCGCCCTTGAACTGACCGGCTGGCCCGTGGGTGCCCCCCGTTTGCCCCTGATTTCCGCCAGCGACGCTGTGAAACAACGCCTCTCCGAAACCTTGGCCGCCCTGCGTCCCACCTGACGCCAAGGCTGAAGCGCTGACCCGTGGTCAGCACATTTGTTCACGTCTTTCTTCCACCTTCTCGTTTCCGTCCTCGTTTTGTTCCGCTCGCCTCTTTCGGCGCTCCGGGCTCTCAATTCGGTTCACCCAGACACCTAACCCATGCCCAGTTCAAACGGTCATAGTTCCAACAAGTCCGCCACTCCAGCCCTGCGGGTTATCCCCCTCGGTGGCTTGCATGAGATCGGCAAGAACACCTGCGTGTTCGAATACGGCGACGACATCATGCTTGTTGATGCTGGACTGGCCTTCCCCAGTGATGGCATGCACGGCGTCAATGTGGTGATGCCGGACACCAGCTATCTGAAGGAAAACCAGAAGCGCATCCGCGGCATGATCGTGACCCATGGTCACGAGGATCACATCGGTGGTATTTCTCACCACCTCAAAAACTTCAATATCCCGGTGATCTACGGGCCGCGCCTGGCCCTTTCGCTGCTCACCGGCAAGATGGAAGAGGCCGGTGTGATGGATCGCACCGTGCTGCAGACCATTGCTCCCCGCGACGTGGTGAAGGTGGGGCAGCACTTCTCGGTGGAGTTCATCCGCAACACCCACTCGATGGCCGACAGCTTCTCGCTGGCCATCACCACCCCCGTGGGCACGGTGATCTTCACCGGTGACTTCAAGTTTGACCACACCCCGGTGGATGGCGAGACTTTCGACATGGCCCGTCTCGCCCACCATGGCGAGCAGGGTGTGCTGTGTCTCTTCAGTGATTCCACCAACGCCGAGGTTCCTGGCTTCACCCCCAGCGAGCGGGCGGTGTTCCCCAATCTGGATCGCCACATCGCCCAAGCCGACGGCCGGGTGATCATTACCACCTTCGCCAGCTCGATTCACAGGGTGGCGATGATTCTGGAGCTGGCCCTTAAGAACGGCCGCAAGGTGGGTCTGCTGGGCCGTTCCATGCTCAATGTGATCGCCAAGTCACGGGAGCTGGGTTATATGCGCGCCCCCGACGAACTGTTTGTGCCGATCAAGCAGATCCGTGATCTGCCCGATCGCGAAACCCTGTTGCTGATGACCGGCAGCCAGGGCGAGCCACTGGCCGCCCTCAGTCGAATCTCTCGCGGTGAGCACCCCCAGGTGCAGGTGAAGTCCACCGACACCATCATCTTTTCGGCCAGTCCGATTCCGGGCAACACCATCTCGGTGGTCAATACGGTGGATCGGCTGATGATGCTGGGCGCCAAGGTGGTCTACGGCAAGGGCGAGGGCATTCACGTGTCAGGCCACGGCTGCCAGGAAGACCAGAAGTTGATGCTGGCGCTCACCAGGCCGAAGTTCTTCGTGCCGGTGCATGGTGAGCACCGCATGCTCCAGTGCCACAGCAAGACCGCCCAGTCGATGGGCGTGCCGGCCGACAACATCCTGATCATCGACAACGGCGATGTGGTGGAGCTCACCGCCGATTCGATCCGCAAGGGCGATCCGGTGAAGGCAGGTATCGAACTGCTCGACGCCTCCCGCAACGGCATCGTGGATGCCCGCGTGCTCAAGGAGCGCCAGCAACTCGCCGAAGACGGCGTGATCACCCTGCTGGCGGCGATCAGTACCGATGGCGTGATGGCAGCTCCGCCCCGTGTCAATCTGCGCGGTGTTGTGACCACCGCCGATGCCCGCAAGCTCAGCCTCTGGGCAGAGCGGGAGATCACCTGGGTGCTGGAGAATCGCTGGAAGCAGCTCTGCCGCAACACGGGCGGCCAGGCTCCTGATGTTGACTGGGTGGGTGTGCAGCGCGAGGTGGAGCTGGGCCTGCAGCGCCGGCTGCGTCGCGAGCTGCAGATTGAGCCGTTGATCATCTGCCTGGTGCAGCCTGCCCCCGCCGGTACCCCGGCCTACAAGGGCCGAGCCGATGCCGAACCTGACTCACGCCCCGCACCCCGTGGTCGCGGTGGTCGGGACGGTGGTCGCGATGGCGGCCGGGACGGTGGCCGTGGCGGCAACCGTGCTCCCCAGCCCAGTCGGGAACTGGCCGCGGTTGGCGCTACCGCAGCTGTCGCTGCTCCTGCGCCTGCCAAGGCATCCCCTGCCGAGGTCGCGGCCAAGGCAGTGCCTGCCCCCGAGCCCGAGATCGCCGGCCGCACCCGCCGCCGTCGCTCCGCCGCCGCCAGCTGAGCCCCGCTTGCGCAGCCGCTGGATCACAGGGGGGGGGCGCGGCCCGATCCCCCCTTTGATCCAAAGCTGCAAGTGCAGGGACCGCCCCCGACCTGTGCGGCACGGAGGCGGCGATCCGGCGCCGCAAATCAGCTTGCCCGGGAGGACCTGTGAGTGGATTGCAGCCCAGGTTGATTGCCCTCAATCAGCACCCGCAGCAGTCCCTTTGAGAGCTCAGCTGCGTCATCGGCCTGGTGATCGGCTCTGAACACATCAGGTGCCGACTCCCGTGTCTCGGCACCCAGCTGTTCAGCTCCAATCGCCGCAGCAATCCCTTCAGCGACTGCCAGCGTGATCGTGTTGCGGCGCTCTGGGTCGGCCAGGGCCAGATCAATCTGCTCGGGCTCTGCCACCACCTCCACAGGCTCCGTCGCTGTCTCGGGCTCCGCGGAGGCTGTGTGGCCTGGCAGTGCTGGATCGTCAGCGGAGCGCCGCAGGGCCCACCCCGGAACACCGGGATCCATCCCAAGCGTCTGCTGATCCGGTGATGCACCGGGCGCAGGCTCTTGGAAAGGGGCCCGGAGCACGGCTGGCTCCACCGGCTTCGCCTGGGCGATTTCAGCGCTGCTGAGTTCCTGCAGCCAGGGCATGGCCGGGTCGCTCGAAGCGTGATCCCACGCGGCCACGGCATGGCCAGGCACGGTCCCCTCCCCACCATCAGCACCGACCGGTTCATCCAGCTCGGGTTCGGGTTGCCGGAAGGGCTCGCCACATCTGGCCAGGCCCTGCATGGCCATGTCGGCCAGCACCGTTTCGGCCTCCGCGGCCAGCACGGCCCGGTAGAGGCTGGCGGCGCCAGCCGGATCACCGCTGCCGTAGAGCTGGGTGTGGGCCAGTAGCAACAGCACGCGCTGGCGAAGCGGATCGCCTGGTAAATCTGGGATTTCGGCCAGCAGGCTGCGGCAGCGGGCCTCCACTTCAGGCCAGTCCTGCGCGGCGTAAACCTGCTCAATGGCGGCGTAGCGCTGCTGCAGTTCCTCAGGCCGCGGATCGGGCGCGGGGCTCATCGCAGAACAGTCATCGCAGAACAGTCATCGCAAAACAGTCAACGCGGCACCCATCGCAGCTGACTCATCGCGCACACTCACCCGATTGGCCCCCATCACCGCCAGCTCCAGGTTCCTGGTTCAGCTTGAGTGTGGAGTGACGCCACCGCAATCGCCAACCGCCGGCCAGCTGCATTTCCCCGGCGCCGGCGCCCTTGCCCTTGTCCCTGCCCCCCAGCGGGTTCAGTCGCGCCAGCAGGGTCTCCAGCTGGCTGGCGGGCAGGGCCTGGCCCATGCGGTTCCGCAACCAGTGCTGCATCAGGTCTCGCTGCAGGGCCGGCGAGCAGGCCAGCAGTGCGGGCAGTCGCAGGGCATCGGGCTGTTCCGTCAGCACCGCCTGCAGGGCCAGTTCCAGCAGCTCTCCGCGACAGGCTTCCTCTTCGGAGAGGCGTTCCGCCAGGGCGCTGATGCGCCGCTCGGCGCCAGGGTGCAGCTGCTCCAGCACGGGCACCACCTCGCGGCGAATGCGGTTGCGGCTGAAGCGTGGATCGTGGTTGGAGGGATCGATCCAAACGGGCAGCCCCAGCTCCGTGCAGATCCGGGCGGTGTCAGTTCGGCTGAAACCCAGCAGAGGACGCGCCAGTTCCAGTTCTCCTCCGCCACTGGATCCCAGGCTGTCCGCCTCTCGGCTGACGTCATCCAACCCCCGCCGGGTCGCCAGGCTGCCCAGTCCGCGGCGGTGGCTGCCGCGGGCCAGGTTGAGCAGCAGGGTCTCCGCCCGGTCTGAGGCGGTGTGACCGGTGGCCACGCGCTGGGCTCCCAGCTGCCGGCCTGCCCGCGCCAGGGCGTTGTAGCGCCAGGCCCGGGCGGCGGCCTCCCCATGGGCTGGGCTGGCCCAGGTGTCAACCCGGATCTGCAGCCCCTGGCCTGCAGCCCAGGCGGCCAGTTGGCGTGCCTGCTCCCCCGCCTCCGGTCGCCAGTTGTGATTTCCATGCCAGAGCAGCAACGGCCAGTGGTGCAGCCGCTGCATGTCCAGCAGCAGCGCCAGCAGGGCCATCGAGTCCTGACCGCCTGAGACGGCCACCAGCACCCTGGCGCCGGTTGGCAGCAGCGCCGGATCACGCAGCAGCCGGCGATGCAGGCGCAGATGGTCGGGGCTCCAGCGCTCGGCCATGGCCATCGGTGCGCCCAGAGCGGTTCTGGTGCGCCGTGGGAGAATCGATCCACTGTGCTCCCCTCTGGAATGTCGCGTCTCGCCCAGCTGCCCGCTTCCCTGCGCAAGGCCCTGGCCGAGGGCCGCGCCCTCAAGGTGATTGCCGGCCTCACCAACTTCGACGCCGCCAGTGTGGAGCGCATCAGCCGGGCCGCCGGCCGCGGCGGTGCCGATCTGATCGATGTGGCCTGCGACCCTGAGCTGGTGCGCAAGGCCGCCGCAGCTTCCGGTCTGCCGATCTGCGTGAGCGCTGTGGATCCAGAGCTGTTCCCCGCTGCCGTGGAGGCCGGTGCCGCCCTGGTGGAGATCGGCAACTACGACGCCTTCTATCCCCTCGGTCGCATCTTCGATGCCGCAGAGGTGCTGGAGCTCACCCGCCGCACCCGTGCCCTGTTGCCCGCGGTGGTGCTGAGCGTCACCGTGCCCCATGTGCTGCCCCTGGATCAGCAGGAGCTGCTGGCGGTGGATCTGGTGGCCGCCGGTGCCGACATCATCCAGACCGAAGGCGGCACGAGCGCCAGGCCCTTCAGTGCCGGCAGTCTCGGCCTGATCGAGAAGGCTGCCCCCACGTTGGCGGCAGCCCACAGCATCAGCCGGGCGCTGCAGGCCGCCGGCACCCATGCACCGGTGCTGTGCGCCTCCGGCCTCTCGGCGGTCACCGTGCCGATGGCGATCGCTGCCGGCGCTGCTGGCGTGGGTGTGGGTTCGGCGATCAACAGGCTGGACGACGAGCTGTCGATGGTGGCCGTGGTGCGTGGTCTGCGCGAGGCCCTTGGCAGCGCCCAGGGAGCCGCTGTCGACGCAACCATTGCCGGTTGACGCAACTCGTGTTGTAACCGCCTGAACCCATGACTACCTTGCGGGGATTGATCCCTGCATCGTTTTCATGGGTTCTCTGGTGTGGCTCCTGCAATGGCCGATCCGGGCCATCGTGCTGTTGATCGTGGCCTGGCTGCCCCTCGGCGTGGAGGTGAGCAGTTTTCCTGTGGCCCTGCTTGCCGCTGTGGTGATCGGCCTGTTGGGCACCCTGCTGATCTGGCCTCTCAAGCTCGTGCTGGGTCCCGTGTGGGCCGTCACCAGCCTGGGTGGGCTGATCAGCCCTGTGAGTTTCCTGTTCAACTGGCTGATCACCGTGATCCTGTTCGGCCTCGCGGCCTGGCTGATCCAGGGCTTCCGCCTCAAGAACGGTGTGGTGAGCGCCATTCTCGGTGGCATTGTTTACACCGTGCTCTCCACCGTGATCCTGCGCATCCTGGGTCTGGATGTCGACTTCACCCGTGCCACGGCCATGATGAGCGGTCTGCCAATGGCCTGAGATCCGCACCCACTGTGGGCCGCGGCGCCAGGCTGATCTGGCCGACAATGGCCTGATGGCCAGTCTCTTCCAGCTCCATGCCCCCTATGAGCCCAAGGGCGACCAGCCCGAGGCGATCAGGGGGCTGGTGGCCGGCGTTGAGGGCGGCGAGCGCTACCAGACGCTGCTCGGTGCCACCGGCACCGGCAAGACGTTCACGATCGCCAATGTGATCGCCCGCACCGGTCGACCCACCCTGGTCCTGGCCCACAACAAGACCCTGGCGGCCCAGCTCTGCAACGAGCTGCGGGAGTTCTTCCCGAACAACGCCGTTGAATACTTTATTTCCTACTACGACTATTACCAGCCGGAGGCGTATGTGCCCGTCTCCGACACCTACATCGCCAAAACGGCCTCGATCAACGAAGAGATCGACATGCTGCGCCACTCGGCGACCCGATCGCTGTTTGAACGCCGCGATGTGATCGTGGTGGCCTCGATCAGCTGCATCTACGGCCTCGGCATCCCCAGCGAATACCTCAAGGCGGCGGTGAAATTCCAGGTGGGCGACACGCTCAACCTGCGCGGCTCCCTGCGGGACCTGGTGAACAACCAGTACTCCCGCAACGACATCGAGATCTCCCGTGGCAGGTTCCGGGTGCGCGGCGATGTGCTGGAGATCGGCCCGGCCTACGAAGACCGACTGGTGCGGATCGAGTTGTTTGGCGACGAGGTGGAAGCGATCCGCTATGTGGATCCCACCACCGGCGAGATTCTGCAGAGCCTGGAAGCGATCAATATCTATCCGGCCAAGCACTTCGTGACCCCCAAGGAGCGGCTGGCCGATGCGATGAAGGCGATTCGCGCCGAACTGCGTGAGCGCCTCGATGTGCTCAACAGCCAGGGCCGGCTGCTGGAGGCCCAGCGGTTGGAGCAGCGCACCACCTACGACCTGGAGATGCTCGAGCAGGTGGGCTACTGCAATGGCGTGGAGAACTACGCCCGTCACCTGGCCGGTCGCGAAGCGGGCACGCCGCCCGAATGCCTGATCGACTACTTTCCCGACGACTGGCTGCTGGTCGTCGACGAATCCCACGTGACCTGCAGTCAGCTGCAGGCGATGTACAACGGCGACCAGTCGCGCAAGCAGGTGCTGATCGAGCACGGCTTCCGCCTGCCCAGCGCCGCCGACAACCGGCCGCTCAAGGGGGAGGAGTTCTGGCAGAAGGCGCGCCAGAGCATCTTTGTGAGTGCCACCCCGGGGAACTGGGAGTTGGCCGAGAGCAAGGGACAGGTGGTGGAACAGGTGATCCGGCCCACCGGTGTGCTCGATCCGATCGTGGAGGTGCGGCCCACCGATGGCCAGGTGGACGATCTGCTGGGCGAGATCCGCGTGCGGGCCGAGAAGCAGGAGCGGGTGCTGGTGACCACGCTGACCAAGCGCATGGCTGAAGATCTCACCGACTACCTGGCCGAGAACGGCGTGCGGGTGCGCTACCTGCACTCAGAGATCCACTCGATCGAGCGGATCGAGATCATTCAAGATCTGCGCAATGGCGAGTACGACGTGCTGGTGGGTGTGAACCTGCTGCGCGAGGGCCTCGATCTACCGGAGGTGTCGCTGGTGGCGATCCTCGATGCCGACAAGGAGGGTTTTCTGCGTGCCGAGCGCTCGCTGATCCAGACCATCGGCCGTGCTGCTCGTCACGTGGAGGGGGTGGCGTTGCTCTATGCCGACAACCTCACCGATTCAATGGCCAAGGCGATCGAGGAAACCGAGCGCCGCCGCGCCATCCAGCAGACCTACAACGACAAACACGGCATCACCCCCACTCCGGCGGGCAAGCGGGCTGGCAATTCGATCCTGGCGTTTCTGGAGGTGTCACGCCGGCTCAACGACGAGCAGCTGGAGCAGGCCACCGAACAGGCTGAGCACAACGAGGTGCCGCTCGATTCACTCCCCGAGCTGATTCAGCAGCTGGAAGACAAGATGAAAACCGCCGCCAAGAACCTGGAGTTCGAGGAAGCCGCCAATCTGCGGGACCGGATCAAGGGGCTGCGCCAGAAGCTGGTGGGCAAGGCCTGAGGTCTGCAGTCATACCGGGGCTTCGCTGCCTTCAGCCCTGTGGGTGATGGCACCGCCCAGCTCGAAGGCGGCGTGTACGGCCTGCAGGGCTCGCACCCCGTCGACTTCAGCCACCACGCAGCTGGTACGAATCTCGCTGGTGGCGATCAGCTCAATGTTGATCGCTTGATCGGCCAGGGCCCGGAACATGCGGGCGGCGGTGCCGGGGGTGCAGGGCATGCCGGCCCCCACCGCGCTCACCCGGGCGATCGCGGCTCCCTCTTCAAAGCGGGCACCCGGCCATTGCTTCAACAGGGCTGCCAGGGCCTGCTCGGCCCGCGGCTTGTCGTCGCGTTTGAGCGTGAAGCTGATGTCGCGGCTGAGCTGGGCCTGCTCGCCAGAGCCGGGCTCGCGGTGGCTGCGCTCCGACTGCACGATCGCCTCCACGCTGATGCCGGCATCGGCCAGGGCCCGGCAGACGGCCGCGGCGGTGCCGGGCCGATCGGGCACGCGGCGCACGGCCACCTGGGCCTGGCCCAGATCCAGGGCCACGCCGCGCACGGCCGGATCGTCCAGGTGGCAGGGTTCCGGGTTGTGCCGCAGCTGGCTGTCGCTGAGCTCAAAGGCTTCCGCGGCGGCGCGCAGGGCCTTGCCCGCCTGCTGGCCGCTCACCAGGCAGCTCACCTTCACCTCGCTGGTGGCGATCAGGCGCAGGTTGATGCCGGTGCGGGCCAGGGTGTCGAACAGGCGTGCGGCCACGCCTGGCCGCCCCATGATGCCCGCTCCGGCGATGCTGAGCTTGGCCAGGCCTGCCTCGGCGCTGAGCTGGGCGCCGCCCGCTTCGCCCGGGGCTGCCCCCAGACCCGCCAGCACCTCGCGGCACACCAGCTCGGCGCGGTCCAGGTCGGCTTCTGGCAGGGTGAAGGCGATGTCGTTGGAGGCGCCCTCATGGGTGGCCTGCACGATCAGGTCCACGTTGAGGCCGGCGCTGCCCAGGGCCTCAAACAGCCGGGCTGCCACCCCCGGGCGATCGGGCACATGGGCCAGGGCGATCACCGCCTGGTGCTCATCCAGCTCGGCGCCATCCACCGGCTTGCCCAGTTCAAGGCCTCCGTGGCCGATCGGCCTGCCGGCGCCACTGGTGAGGCGTGTGCCGGGCTGGTCGCTCCAGCTGGAACGCACCACGAGCGGCACGCCATAGTTGCGGGCAATCTCCACGGCCCGCGGGTGCAGCACGGCGGCGCCGAGGCTGGCCAGCTCCAGCATCTCGTTGCAGCTCACCTGCTCCATCAGCTGGGCGTCGGCCACCTTGCGCGGGTCCGTGGTGAGCACCCCCGGCACATCGGTGTAGATCTCGCAGGCGTCGGCCCCGAGGGCCGCAGCCAGGGCCACCGCCGATGTGTCGGAGCCACCGCGGCCGAGGGTGGTGATCTCTGGGGTGCCGGCGGCGGAGTTGCTGGTGCCCTGGAAGCCCGCCACCACCACCACCTGGCCTTCGCCCAGCAGGTGGCGCAGCCGCTCGGTGCGGATCTCCAGGATGCGGGCCCGGCCATGGGCCGACTCGGTGACGATGCCTGCCTGGGTGCCCGTCATCGAGGTGGCGGGCACCCCCAGGGCATGCAGCGCCATCGACAGCAGGGCGATCGACACCTGTTCGCCGGTGGCCAGCAGCATGTCCATCTCCCGCTGGGGAGGGCTGGCGGTGATCGCCCGGGCCAGGCCGGTGAGCTCGTCGGTGGTGTGGCCCATGGCCGACACCACGATCACCAGCTCGTGGCCGTCTTCGCGGCAGCGGGCGATACGCCGGGCCACGGCCTGGATCCGCTCCACATCGGCCACGGAGGTGCCGCCGAACTTCTGTACCAACAGGGCCATGGCGGGGCGCGCGGCGGCAGTCGCGGATCAACGGCCGATTATCCGTGAGCGCTCGCCAGCAGGAAGCCCTCGCGGAAGGCATCGCCGGGATCGCGGCCTCGTTTGAGGCTCGCCTCCACCTCAAGCAGCTGACCCAGCAGGCGCAGCAGCAGGGGTGGTCGACGGCCGCGGAGTTGCTTGCGCATCACGTAGATGCGCTTGGGGTTGCCGATCCCGGCCGCCTTGGCGATGACGGCGACGTCGGCTTCGCCTTTCTGGTCCAGCAGCGCCACCCAGAGCCAGCCGCGGATCTGACTGGTGAGAGAGGCGATGATGCGCAGGGCCGGTTCGTTGGCGGCCAGCAGGGCATCCACCAGCGCGATGGCGTCGGCGGGATTGCCCGCCAGCAGGGCGTCGCCCACGGCCAGGGCACTGGTGGTCTGCCCCCCCACCAGGGCCTGCACGGCGGCCAGGGTGATCGGATTGGCAAACAGACTCAGCTTCTCCAGCTCGCTGGCCAGGCGGGCGCTGTCGCTGCCGATGGCGTCGGCCAGTGCTTCGGCGGCAGCGGGCTCGAGCGCCAGGCCAAGCTCCCGGGCCGTGCGTTGCACCAGCTCCACCAGGCCCGCCCCATCCCAGATCGCCGGCAGGGCAAAGCTGCGCTCGAACACTGCTCCGGCGCTGGCCTGCTCGGGTAGCTGCTGGGCAGTGGCCTTCGCCAGTTTCTGGAGGGTCTTGGTGGTGCGCAGGCGGCCATCGGGCTTGGCCGGATTCACCAGCAGCAGGTGGCAGGTGGCGGGAATCAGCTCCAGACAGGCCTCAAGCCGGTCGGCCAGCTCGGCCGGGCACTGGTTGCAAAACGGACTGCGCTGCACCACCACCACCCGTGCGCCGCTGCCGAAGGGGGGCGTGCGGGCCTCTTCCAGGGCCTGGGCTGCCTGGGCGGGGTCATTGCCATCCAGACGGCTGAGGTTGATCGAGGCCCAGGCTGGATCCACCAGCTGCTCGATCAGCCCCTCCACCGCCCGGGTGCGGGCTGCTTCATCGTCGCCCCAGAGCAGGTGGAAGGGCATCAGCGCGCCGCCAGCGGCAACCAAGAAGCTCGCAATCCATGCTGCCCCACGGTCGATGGCTGGTTGTGGGGGCGGAGTGCGTGGTCGGTTGAGGCGCAGAGCCCGATCGGCCCAGATGCCGTGGGGTTCATCCCAGGATTGATGTTGTGAAAAATACGATTAATCCTCCTGTTTCCAATGGGATCCCTGTTTTCAGTGGGATCATTGAGGTGTTGCTCCCATGCGGTCTTGTCTGCCTCCAGGGCTCAGGAGCTCCGTGCCGCATCAGTCCGTGCCGCATCAGTCCGTGCCGCATCAGCCTGCTGCCCCTGGATGCAAGCTGGAGAGCCACGAGGGTGCGGTCTGGCGTCGCCGTGATGGATCACCCGATTTTCAGTGAGAGCATTCGGCGCATTCGCCGCTTGCTGGGTGAGCAGCAGCAGGCTGATCCAGTGCTGGCGGGGCAGCTGGCCGCCTTGACGCCGCTGGAGCGCGACGTGCTGGAGCGCTGCATTCACAGCAGCGGTGATCCGCAGCTGGCGGTGGATCTCCGCTTTATGCCTGCCGGGATCGGTTGCGTGGCCGGGGGAGCCTGTGGAGCCGGTGCGGCAGCCCTCGCAGCCGGAGAGGTGATCCTCACCGACACGGCCATGGCGGCGGCGGCCGTGGCGCCGATGGCCAGGCGCACCTTCGGCAACCGGGTGGTGTGCGTGCTCGATTGGGCACCCGACGTGGCACCAGAGGGCTCCACGCGCAGCGCGGCGGGGATGGCGGCGGCCTTGCGGGAATTGCGTCCAGGGGTGGTGTTGATCGGCAGTGCACCCACGGCATTGGAGGTGCTGCTGGAGCTGGTGACTGGTGATGGTGAGGCGACGAGCCTGCCGGCGCCGGCCCTGGTGATCGGCATGCCGGTGGGGTTTGTTGGGGTGGCAGAGAGCAAGCGCCACCTGGCTGACAGTGGCCTGGCCCACGTGCGGCTCGAGGGTTCCAAGGGCGGCGCCGGACTGGTGGCCGCCGCCTGTAATGCCCTCCTGCGGGCTGCCTGGCTTCAGGCGGCGAGCGCACCGCCGTTCTGCCCTGGCTGATCTGGGCCCCGCGACTGGCGGGAGGATGCGGGTGGCTCTGCTGGCGCGGCCTGGGGTGCGGGCTCCAGCCTGATCTGGCTGTTGGCCTCGATGCGGGTCAGCACCTGGCGGGCGCGCTGCAGCACGGGGGCGGGCACGCCGGCCAGGCGGGCGGCTTCGATGCCGTAGCTGCGGCTGGCGCCGCCGCTCACCACGCGGTGCAGGAAGCGCAGGCTGTCGCC
>Ga0164293_10001538_pt1 | contig 19280 bp, 22 predicted proteins | sample GEODES118metaG_FD_111487 | JGI IMG/M metagenome (GOLD analysis project Ga0164293, IMG submission 111487) | Eutrophic lake water microbial communities from Lake Mendota, Wisconsin, USA - GEODES118 metaG | ecosystem: Environmental > Aquatic > Freshwater > Lake | place: USA: Lake Mendota...
AGTCATTGCCCCGGGACTTGCTCCAGCAGAAGTCAAGTATTCAGGAGTCGTTGCCCAGGGACTTACTATTCTTCCAGTTCCAGTTCCAGTTCAAGAACATTTTGAGCCAAAATCCCCGATTGACCCTCCTCCCATGAAAAAAGAATACGACGAATTAAGAGAAGAAGTTAAACCTCTTAACTACGGAAATGTTCCACCCGCACCAAAAAAGAAACAAAAAATTATTGTGGAGGAGACGAAGACCAATGAGAGAGAACAAGAAAAATAAATAAGTAGTTTGTAGTTTGTAGTTTGTAGTTTGTAGTTTGTAGTTTATATTGTAATTAATTAAATATTTCATTAAGGGTTGTTTAAAAACAACGTAAAACCCCTAGGGGTAATCCCTTTTTTTATTGAAAATAAATAATTCAAAATAAATTTTAAGTTTTTTAAAATACACAACAAATAAATAAAATTGAAATAAAAAATAGAATAAAAATGAATTCAATATACTCTAAAAATAATATTTAATATTTAGAATTTAATGAACGAAAAATTTAAAAGCAATATTGAGGTCCGCCTCAAACAATTTGATGAATATCTGACTCGCTCTAACATGAGTCACAAGGATTATCAACGAGAAGGTGTAAAATGGTGCCTTACAAATGAATTAAGACCTGACCCGCCGTGTAATATTAGGGGAGGTTTTATTGCCGACGAAATGGGCCTAGGAAAAACAATCATGGTAATCGGACTTATGTTATCAAATTTCAAGCCCAAAACACTTATTGTTTTGCCTCCAGTTCTCATTGACCAATGGTTTATACAAATTCTTAAAACTACTGGTCACAAAGCATTGATTTATTACGGAGAAAATAAAAAGAAAATAACAATTGAACAGTTAAATAGCGCATGTATTGTGCTTACATCGTATGGAGGCGTTACAATTACCAAGAAGCAAATGAAAATCAACAAATCAAATATTCTTCATGAGGTCAAATGGTCTAGAATAGTTTTCGATGAAGCGCACCATTTAAGAAATAAAAAAACAGTTGTTTATGCGAGTGCGAAACTTTTGAAAAGTGATATCCGTTGGCTAGTATCAGGAACTCCGGTACAAAACAAAAAATCAGATTTTTACAATCTTTGTTCTATGTTGAAAATGCCGACAAGTTTCTATTTAAACCAAGAAAATTTGGCCACTATTTCCAAAAATTATATTTTAAAGCGAACAAAAAAACAAGTAGGTATAGAGCTGCCCGATATAAATTCAGTGAATAGTTCGGTGGATTGGCAAAATAAAAAAGAAATGGAGCTTTCAGAAGAAATTCATTCAGCATTAAGTTTTAGTCGGGTTAAATCAAAAAAAATAGAAGGTGGCTATGCTATTTTGTTGCTTATGTTGCGAGCAAAACAATCTTGTGTAATGCCCAAACTAATGGCGGCAAGTTTAAGAAATCTGGTTAAAGAAGGTGTAATTTCTGATTATAATTATTTCAAAGAAGCACTCAGATACACAAGTAAAATTGATTATGTTATCCAAACTATTTTGGATAGAAAAGACAATGAAAAAGGCAAATTAATATTCTGTCATTACAGAGATGAAATTGATGAAATTGCGAAACGGTTGGCTGATGGAGGAATGACAAATATTGCGACATTTGATGGAAGAGTCAGCAATAGTAAGCGAAATGAAATTGTAAATGAAAAAAATAATGTGCTTATTCTTCAAATTCAAACCGGTTGTGAAGGATTAAACTTACAAGAAAATTATAGTGAAATTTATTTCATTAGCCCGCATTGGAATCCAGCAGTAGAAGACCAGGCAATCGCAAGATGTCACAGAATTGGGCAGAAAAATATTGTATCAGTATTCAAATTTCAAATGAGCGGTTTTGTTAGCGAGCAAATTGACGAATTAGGGAACAAAATAGATACCTTAACAATTGACAAATATGTTAATTGTGTTCAAGATACAAAAAGAGAAATGGCAAGTAAACTTATTAGTAATTAGATTAGAATAATAGATTAGTAATTAGATTAGTAATTAGATTAGAATAATAAATAGAATAATTAATTAAATATGTCATAAGGGTTGAAAACGTAAAACCTCAAAAGAGGTAATCCCTTTTTTATTTGAAGTTTTAATATTACTTATTTTCTATAACAAATAAATTTTTAAAAAGCTCAAATTCAAATTCTTTTAACCGAATAGTTTTAAGTGTTTTAAATATTACATCATACATAATTTTATCACATTCATAAACATCTATATTACACGCACAATAAGAATCAATTATTGGTTCTACTATATTATACAAGTCTAAAATGGATTTATCAATCATAGCAATTTTTTTAATTTTTAAAAGAACATCCTTGAAGGTCTGGACTCTTAGTTTAGTTTTTTCTAAAAATTCTAGTTGTTTTTTTTCGTAATCTTCTTGTTTTTTTACTTCTTCTAGTTGCCTTTTTTTGTATTCTTCTTGTTCTTTTATACTTTCAATATATGCTAATTGTAATGCCCTGTCATATTCGTCATAGTTATCATCTATATTATTATAACTATTATAAGTGATACCAAAATTAATATCGTAATTACTATTATTATAATCAATTAATATTTCTCTAATTGTATTATCTGGGGGGCGAATGGTTTCATCTTCAGGTAAATTATTAAAATTAAAATTTGACATTGTTACAAGTTTAATTAATATTAATATATTATCATTAAATCAATTTTATTTAATAATATAATTATCGTTACTTATCAAATACTTAAAATTTAAAAAAAAATTGAAATTAAATTATCATATGTAAGTTAAAGTATTCAATAAAATCAAGCAGCATTAAAATGGCAAACTTTATTCAACCCAATATGGAATTTTTACCAAATATTGAAGATAAAAAGGAAGATAGAAAAGAAGATGATGAGGAGTTATTTGATGTAAACATTTTTAGATATAAATTTAGTGACAATTTCACTAAACCATTATATCAGTTTTCAAAAATTCATCAGTATGACCATAGAAAAGATTTTAAGGAAGCATGGAACAATTGGATTGAAGAAAATACAGATTTAATAAATACAGAAGTGAAAAGACTTACTGAATTAGATTACAAAGGTGATATTCTTGATAAAATGTTTAAAAGTGCTAGATACTATTTCAGAAAGAAAAGCACTGAGAAAAAAGTTCCGCAAAAACGTCGCAGTTACGTAGGTATTCAGTCAGAATTATTAGAGGCAATGGACAAGCATATAAATGCTAACAAAAAAAATGAAAATTACAAACCATCATCAGGTTTTGATGAATTTTGTAAACAATACATAGAAATACTAAAAGTTGAAGTAGTAAACCTGTGTAAATCTGGATTAAAGGATTCGGAGGAAATTAAAAACAAAATTAAAAAGACGTATAAAAATAGGTATTTTATGTCAATATCTAAACTTCCCTAATTAGTGAGAAAAATGAATTAAAAGTATGTATATAGTTAAAATATTATGGATATAAATATAGAATTAGCTGAAAAATATTTAAAAACACATTTAAAACTGACTGAGACTACAAACAAATATAAATCAAGTATTTGTTTGTATGATTTTTTTTGTTTTAATAACATAAAAATATGTGAAAAAATTAAAGAAAAATATAATTTATCAAGTAAATATCATATAATTAATAGTTATAGCTCAATAACAATTGGTGAAATAAGTGAGAAAATTTATCATTATAATACAAACAACAACAACAAATACGTATTACTAGAGTATAATAATATTAAACAAATAGATTTTAATGATTTTATGTTTAACTTGCCAAATCCAAAATTATTTATTTTTCATGTATTAGATTCATATACTTTTTTATTAAATAGTTTATTAAATTTAGAACAAATAGGTATATGTTTTTTTAGTTTATCTACTAAAAACATCATTTTTTGCGAAAATTACAAACCTATATTAAAAAATTTTGAGACAAGTTTATTAATAGAAAAATGCTCAGATATAAATTATTTTTGTCAAATAATTGAAAAAATAGAAGATTATACTTATAAGCCATTGGAAATACATGTTGTTTTTTATTTAATAAAAAACAATGAAAATAGCTTATCATTTACAGATATTGATTCAATTTGTAATAATTTTGTTAAAAATATGAGTATTTTATCACTTTTTTCTCAACAATACAGAGAAAATTATTATAAATTAAGTATGGAAAGTTTAAAAAAATACATTAATAAGCCAAAAACAGAGATAATAACTGAAATTATAAAGCATTCAGCCACATGGGATAATTATGAATTAAGCATTTTATACTTACATATTATTGGAAATATAACAAGAGTTTTCTCTCTAAAAGACAATTTTGTATCTAAAACAACAGGTATATTAAGTAAAAACATAAGTCCAGACCCAACAAAAAGAGATACTTTAATAATTTCAATTGAAAAAATAGATAATTTGTATTGCGAGTTTACAGATTGGGAATATATAAACTCAATTTCAAAAGAAAAAATGAAGAAATTATTTGAAACTTTATTAAACTAAAAAAATGAATTAAACAATGAATTAAAAATATTTACATAAAAAGAATACATCAGTATAATATATAATGGAATTTGTAACTTTTTATATGTTTTTATCACTTTTAAAAACAATTGTATCACTAAATCAATTAGCCTTTAGCGGTGGTGGTTCATTTGGTGCTGTTGAAATAGGTATATTAAAGCGTATTAATCAAATTGAAAAAAAGAAATATGATACTTATACTGGTATATCCGCAGGTGGATTAAATGCTGGATTTTTGTCTTATTATAAAGATTTAACGGTTGGAATTAAAAATGCTGAAATATTATATTCAACAATAAAAAATAAAATGGTTTACGAGATTAGTCCACATAATGAGTTATCTCTTTTAAATACAGAACCATTATTTAAAACATTGACAGCTGTTATAGGTAAAATGGGAAAAGAACCAGTAATCGACACCTATATTGGAGCAACTAATTTATACACAGGCAGTTTAGATGTTTACAAATTTAATGATAATGATGATGTTGATAAAGTTTTATTATTAATGAGTACATCTGCGATTCCAGTAGTTTTTCCACCTATAAATTATAAAAATTATATGTATGCTGATGGTGGAACATTAAGTAATGAATTATTAGATATATTTCACGATAATAGTTATTTAAATATAACGTATATTACATCATCAGGAGGAATAAACGAAATTTCAGAACCAATAACAACCTTAGAGGGTATGATAATGAGAACAATTGAAATAGTGATTGGAAATTATAATGACCCAATTACAAAAATGAACCAAAATTGTAAAGCTCCATATGGTGAAGTAAATATGTTTTATGTAGATAATAATTACTTAGAGGATTATAATATGTTAAATTTTGATAATGGAAAAGAGTTAATAGATATTGGTTATAATTATATGGAAACAAAAAAATATGTGTTATGTTAATAAGTGTAAAATATGTAATATTATTAAATTATAATATTACATTAAATATTTAAGTGTAAATTTAACATTTTTTAAGAGACTTGACTTTATTTTCTTCTTCTTCTAGTTCCGCCAACCTTTCCTTCCATTCCATCCATTTTTGAAACACAATTCATACCTCCTTTCATTTTTCTTCCACTACGACAACTTTTTTTACAAGATTTCATACAAGCCTTTCTAGATTTTCTAGACATTTTCTTACCGGAGCTTGAAGATGAAGACGAAGAATTCATTTCACTTTTTCGTTTACTAGCATCCTTTAGGGCTTGTTTAAATTGATAATCAGGGTTTTTGTTGTGACCTTCATGATAAATCTTTTTAACAAAATCATTCCACGCTGTCATTATATAATAAATTTAGATAAAAAAAATATTATATATTAATTTACTTCTAAAATAAAAAAATTGAAATACTTTTTCATAAAATATTTAAAAGTATTTTACTACGCAAAAATTTATATAATAAAATGAAGTTTCTTATTGTAATGCTTGGCTGCAATGTTCTTAGATTGTTAAATGGTAGAATGAAAACAGGCATTAATTTTGCTTTAAATGAGAGAAATGTTGAGTTTGACTGGTTTTTAAGCGGAGGAATAAAGAATCCAAGTGAAAGTTTCGTTAGTGAGGCTTATAAAATGTCCCAAATGATTTCAAATTCCGATGAATTTACATATGGTTCTTCAAACGCAAATTGGAATTATATTTTAGATGAAGTTTCAACAAACACAGCCGAAAATTTTGTTATGCTTAAAAAAATGCTAGAAAACAACCCAGGTAAGTATTCTAAAGTATATGTTGTAACATCAGATTTTCACTTCGGACGAGCCTCAATGTTTGCGGATAAGATTATTAAAAACAATGACTTTAATTGGGTATTAGATGACCTAGAACTACATGACTCTAGATATTGGGAAACTATTCATTTGAAAAATGTTGATAATGATGTAGAAAAAGCACTAAAAAAACAATAAAAATTAAATGTCATATGCTACCTCAAGCTCTAAACTAAAAGAAAAATCCATAGAATTAAGATTTAAAATTTCTCCATATTGATTTAATAATTGTATTTTAAGTTTTTGAATATTAACTGGGCCAAAATATTCTCTTTTTTTTTCAATAAAATCCGCACCATTATCAAAACAAATATGAAAACTGTTAGCATTTAAAGGAATCATAGCTAGAATATTGTTTCCAATAATGCTTTTGGAAAACATTCCAATAATATTTTGTGACTGAGAATTATTAAAATCATTTAAAATAAAATAAATGTATTCTGTAAAAGAGCCGTTGTATACACCTTCAGCTACATAACTTTGTTGACCAGTGTATACTGCGCTTCTATAACCCATTATCCAACCTAATTTTTTATAAAGTTCTGTAATATCATTAATACAATGTAGCTGTTTGTAATTTTGATTAATAATATACTCAGTATTAACTCCTGATACAGAGTCTTTGATAATAAAATTCATAGTAAATTGATTCACAGTATTTGTAATAGTAATTTTTTGAGTAGCTGAATCCACTGTTACAACAAAGTTTAAAGTACTTAATTGAGTATTTATTTCTGTTTGTAATAATGTGGCGAATGTTGTATAATCATAGTTTCCATCAGGAATAATAACGATTCCTTCGACTCCTCCAAGAGCATCTTCGGATATATAAAGAGAATTATTATTATTACTAGTAGAAATACAATAAAGAACATTTGGTAATTGTAATGAGGAAAGGCGAATAGAGAGAACATTTTTAAAATAATTTGGAAGTGTAATACTAAAATCAGTAGACAAAGTGTTTAAATAATCATCTCTATAAAGTGAATTTAAAATTATAGTTTGTGTAATTGTTTTTCTTTTCAAATTATTTAAATAACTTCTTGCTACATTTGTAGGGTATGTTTCAACTGGGTTTAATTTTTTTTGCTTATCAATAGCATCATTAAATGAAGTAGTTTCTTTGTTCATAACATAATGATAACCGCCAAAATCAGCAGTTGTTTGATTAATAATATTTTTTTCAGTTGTTGGGTCGAGTAATTTTTCATAATCTTCAATAAATCCATCATTTTGAATATCTACTAACCCTTTAAGCTTATTAAACATTCTCTCTTTGGCAAAAGATAAAAACCCAATTATTTCGTTTTTTTTCTTTTTATCGTAATCATTACTAGAATCAAGAATAGTAATAAATGATTTTTCGTTATTTATAACATCGTTAAATGAATATTTTTCTTTTAGTCCAAGAAATTTTTCTAACTCAGAAATGCTATAATTATTAATATTTAAATCAAAATCTAAACTCATTATACATAATAAAATATAATAAAATAGTTATTCTAAAGTAAAACAACTTATTTAAAAATAAAAAAATTGAAATTGATTTAAATATAATAGATAATAGTATTATATTAAAAGTCAAAATGGTTAAAAACACAGGCGGTAATAAAACAAAGGGCCAAGCCCGTAAATTTATCAATACTGATGATAAAAAAGACACTAAAATACTAAGAGAATCTGAGGACCCTCTTGAAATTTATTGTCAAGTTGAAAAAGTGCTGGGTAATGGTATGTATAATGTAATTTGTATGGATGGAAAAAACAGATTATGTCATAGTTCTGGAAAATTTAAAGGTCGAAATAAAAAAGATAATTTTGTAAGTTTGGGAAGCTGGTTACTAATTGGACTCAGACAATATGAGTCAGGTGGTAATAATAAAAAATTACAGAATTGTGACTTACTAGAAGTATACAATGATATTGAAAAAGAAAGATTAAAAACAACTGTTAACCAAGACTGGTCAGTATTTATAAAAAATGATGCTGCGAATTCATTTATAACCAAAGAAGTAGTCAAATCTTCTGAGAATTTTACTTTTGGTGATACTAAAACTATGGAATATCAAGAATTAATGGCCGCTGAATTAGCAAAACCATCAGAAAAAAGAGGAATTGTAACTGTAGCTGGAGGTGATGTAATTGATATAGATGATATTTAAATTAGATAAATTTCAATAAAAACTAAATCAAAAAAAATAAGTATTCAAATAACAAAACTAATAAAAATATTTTTTTTTATTAGTTTTGGTGTAATGTTTTTAGGATTTAATTTTTTTAATAGTAAATAATGTCCCGCAAACAATAGCAGCAACTACAAACAAATTGTTTGGCTCTTTAGGTTGTTTAAAAGTGCTAAATTTTCTAATACTAACACTATTAAAATTTTTATTATTATTGTATATTTTTTTATTTTTAGTAAAACTCTCTTTATTTTTAGAGCTTTGAAATAAAATTTTATTGATAGCAAATTTTACTCTGTTAAACATTGTATTTTTAATTATACAATGTAAATAAGTTTAAATAGGTTTCAAATAATATATAATAAAAATAAAAATAACTACGATGCGACCTCCTGTAAATATATATAAGATTTTTTTAAGCTTTATTTAAAACTCAGACTATAAAGTTTGCTGTAAGGAGATAATTTATAATATCTATAAATCTTTAAATGCTTTTCTAATAAAAATATTTATTAAGCTTATTATAACTATCAAGATTATTTATTTTACATACTTTATGTGTGGCTGATTTATAACATCCATCACTTTTAGTACATACTGCTAAGCATTCATCCATTTTTTTTATCCACTTAATACATTTTTCATTAATAACTTTATTGTCATCTACTCTAATATAAATATTTTTGTTATCGTCCATTTAATACTTCATGCCAATACATCCTTATATTGTTTTTATTATGTATTAAATAATATTATATATTAAATGATTTAAATATAATTAATATTATAATACAACAAACAATATATATTCTATTTATAGTTTATAAAAATAAATGAGCAATTTTAAATCAAATAACAAATTCGATGTTTTTAACAAAGAATATGAATATGATAATAAACCAAAATATCCGGCATACAACCAATTTAAAAGTTATAATAGTGTGCCTGTTCCAGTAAAAAAAGATTTTGAAATAAATGACAATGATTTTCCAGATTTGGCAAAACCAATTAAAGCTAAATCAAATAATGTTGTATCAAAATCATTTGCCTCGTTGTTAGAAAAAAAAGAAATAATTGAAGAAATAAAAAAAGAAGAAGAAATAATAGTTCCACCAGGTTGGAGTTATTACAAATACACTAAGTTTAAAAATGGAATGTGTGGAGATAAGTGTTCAATTCTAACAAGTAAAATTCAAAAACCTTTTATAGAAAAAAATTATGAAATCGAAAAATCAAGACCCAAGGTCGAATTAAATGAGGCAGAAGAAATAATTGAAGCCTTAACAATTTTACATGAAAAACGTACAAATGAATACAAAGAACTATGGGGTGAGCTTGAATGGGAGCGAATGTTTGTTTGTCCAAATTATGACTACGAATATTTTGATAAGTTAGACGAAGCTTATGAAATTGAGCAGTGTGAAATCAATGAGCAATACTATAATCAGGATGATGACGACGATTATTAATTAGTTAAAATTGATAATGTATTATATGTTTAATTTATAATATATTATGGATGAAAAAAATGAAGTATTAGATGAAGAATGGATTAATGAATTTGATAAAACAGATAAATTATTTCAGGATTTTTATTTAGATGATATATATTATACAGGAATTCATTTTGTTTATATAAATACTAGTAATGATATAGAAAAAATAAAAGAAGAACATTTTTTATTATCAACGCCAAATTATATTTCTAGAGAAGAAATTATTGGATTACTTAAAAGGAATACAATAGTAAATAATAAAAAATATTCAATATTATCTATTTTAAAATGTAATATAACCGTTAAACCAGAAGAAATTAAAAATTTTTTAAAATCATCTAATTTAACTGACTATTTGGATAATTTTTTAGTGCCAATAAAAAATATTGATGCTATTACATTTGAAAAAACTATCAGTATGTTTCAAGATTTAAATGATTTATTATTTATATTTTATGAAAAATCACACGATGAAAATAAAAAGTCTTCAAATAATGTGACGAAGAAGGTGTATTTAAATCAAAAATCTAATCATAAAAATACTATTAGAAAACAATATAAAGACATATAGGCATATTATTGTATACTAAAAATGTCAGCACTAATTAACGCTCTTGATAATCATACCTCTAAACAAATCGGAGAGAATGGGCACGCAGAATATGGTTGGTCTAATAGTGTTAGAGAAAGAATCTTACAATTTAGCTTTCAACTAACCAGAACAGATGAAAAAGGATTAAAAAATTTGTCAAGAATTTTAAGTGATATATTGAACACATTAAAAGTTCAACAGGGTTCATTTGTAAAAAATAGTTCAGAACACGTAGTAGTAAGTGAATATTTAATTATTTTGTATAAAATGATTGGACAAACCCGTGATATTATTGATGGAAAAGGAGAATGTTTATTAACTTATATGATGATTTACACATGGTTCCAGTTCTATCCAGAGCTAGCACTTTATGCTGTAAAGTGCTTAGTTGATTTTGGAGATGATGGAAAGAGTCATCAGTATGGGTCTTGGAAGGATATTAAATATTTTTCTAGTTACTGTCATAAAAATGGCTGTTTTTTAGACCATCCATTAATTCAGTATGCTATTAATATTGTAAATGCTCAAATTAAAACAGATTATGCTAACCTAGTATCGAATTCAGATGAAATTTCTTTGGCCGGAAAGTGGGTTCCTAGAGAGAAGTCTGGAAGATTTGGATGGATGTATGAGGCCCTAGCATGTAATTATTTTCCTGATTATGTCCAATCCGCTTCTCGGACAGCAGAAAACAAGCGAGCTAATTCCAAGGCAGCTGCTATTCTAAAAGCAAAGACGGAGTATCGTAAGCTTTTATCTTCTCTTAATAAAAAAATTGATACCCTACAAATTAAACAATGCGATAAAAATTGGGCTGAAATTGATTTCAAGAAGGTTACATCAGTTTCGATGTCAAAACAAAGAAAAGCTTTTCTAAATGTTACAAAGAAGGGCGAACCAAGATTTCCTGGTGATAATGACCGTGTTGAATGCGCTGAACACTTTAATGCTCATATTCAGAAGGCCATAAAAGGCGAAATTGAGATTAAAGGAAAACGTCTTGGACTAGAAAATTTTACTAAGCAAGCAATTGAACTAAACAAAAGCCATTTTTCTCCTTCTTTTGCCGCAGAAAAAGCACTTTTGGATTCACAATGGCGGGATAATTCAAGTCAAACTGGTGCTTTAGACAATATAATTGCGATGGTAGATACTTCTGGCTCAATGTCAGGTGACCCATTAAATGCTGCTATTGCCCTGGGAATTAGAGTAGCTGAAAAGTCAAAGCTAGGAAAGCGTGTAATGACATTTAGTTCAAGTCCAAAGTGGGTAAATTTAGAGGGTCAAGATGACTTTACTTCAATGGTAAAAACTTTAGAGAACGCAGAGTGGGGAATGAGCACTAATTTTGATGCTGCGCTGAACATGATATTGGATGCGATTATTGAGGCAAAGATGGAACCAGAAGATGTTGAAGGACTTACTTTAGCAATCTTTTCAGATATGCAGATGGATTCCGCTGATGGAGCCAATCGTGACACAAATGTTTTATATAATAGAATTACGACAAAGTATGCGGACGCCGGATTGAGAGTAAAAGGTAAACCGTATAAGCCTCCGCATATTTTATTCTGGAATTTGAGGTCAACCAGTGGATTCCCAGTATTGTCGACTCAACAAAATGCTTCAATGATGTCTGGATTTAGTGCGGCAATGCTCAACTTGTTTTGCGAACATGGTATCGAATCACTTCAGGCTTGTAGTCCTTGGAGTCTTTTCTTGAAAGGTTTAGAAAATGAAAGATATTCAATTATGGAAATTAAAGCTAGAAATTTTTTCCTATAAGAGTAATAAATATAAACAATAAAAAATATTATTAATAAAAAAATAAATTATTAATAATATAATGATTCAACAAAATTATCATAAAGATGCTACGAAAAATAAATTATACAATGAATACACAAAAAAACTACAAATTCCATATCCATTAAAAAAAAATTATAATCCTGTTATTCCTTTAAATATTTATCAAACATGGCATACAAAAAATTTACCTCCAAAAATGTTTGAAACTATTAAATTAATTAAAAACTTAAATCCAAGATTTAATCATCAATTATTTGACGATAATGATTGTAGGGAATTTATTAAAAATAATTTTGAACCAAATGTATTACATGCTTTTGATAGTCTAATTCCAGGAGCTTATAAAGCTGATTTATGGAGATACTGTATTTTATATAAAAATGGTGGTGTGTATTTAGATATTAAATATATGCCATTAAATAATTTTAGATTTATAACAATGATGGAAAAAGAGCACTGGGTTTTAGATGTTGATAAATATGGCATATACAATGCTTTAATGGTTTGTAAACCAGAAAATGAAATATTATTGAAGGCAATTAACCAAATTGTAGAAAATGTAAAAAATAAATATTATGGTAATAATTTTTTAGAACCTACAGGACCACAATTATTATCATGTTTTTTTAGTAATGAAGAAAAAAATAATTTTGATATGAAACACAAAGAAATTATTGATTATAATTCTAAAATTATTTCATATAATAATTATATAATTTTAAAAAGTTATAATGGACATATAAATGAGAGAAATAAATATTCAAAAACAAAACATTATAGCAATTTATGGTATGAACGAAATGTTTATAAATAAATTTTACGTTCATTCCACATAATATCATATCTTTTTTTATTAATATTTTTATATACATTAGTTCGTTCCTTATTATATTCAGGATATTCTGTAGAAATAATAAATCTATTTTTATATATTAAATATCCGCCACTTTCATAATGTTTTATATCAATATTTAGTTTTAATTTATTATTAAGAATAATTCTACCTAACATAAGTGGACCAGTTGGCTCTAATGCGTTTTTTCCATAAAATTTATTTTGTACATTAAATACTATTTTATGTATAGATTTCCATAAAAAAGGATTATTTTTTTGACAAACCATTAATGCGTTATATATACTTAAAGGAGGAAGTCTATCCTTTACATAATGTTCTGATTCTGTTAATTCTATTAATTTAAATCCATTTATACATTTTAATTTAATATCCATATATATTCCACCATTTATGTATAATACACAAAGACGCCATAAATCAGCCTTATAAGCTCCAGGAATTAAAGTATCATATGCATTTAAAACAGCTATATCAAAATTTTCTTTAATAAATTCTCTACAATCATTATCATCAAATAAATAATGTTCGAATTTTGGATTTTGTGACTTTAATAATTCAACACATTCTTTCATTTTATCAGGAAGTTCTTTTGTATACCATGTTTGATAAATTTTTAAAGGAATAATACTATTATAATAAGATTTAAAAAAATGATATGGTTGATTATATATTTTATATTTTGCTTCTTTTTTAATTAATTCTTTGTTATTTATAGATAACATATTTATCATTTGTATAATATAATAATTATAAATTATTTATTTTAATCATACCTTTCCAATATTCTAAAGTTAATTTTTCATAATTAAATGTTTTTGATTTGAAATTATTAATTGTAATATTTAATAAATCTTCATTTACTTCACTCCAATTATTAACAATTAATACAGGTAAATCTTCAAATAATGATTTAAAATTAGGTGCTTTTAAAATTGGTATACAACCTAAACATAAGGCTTCCCATGTTCTATGACAGTCCATTCCATTACCAAAAGGAGATAAAACAAAAGTGTATTTAATAGTATTATTCCAATTAATAGTTCTTGGAGTAAATGTTAGATTCATTACCAATAAATCTGGTGATATAGCTCGTAATGAATTTATTCTATCATTAAATCGGTCATTACTTTTACTTGTTGAAAAATTAACATAAATTTTATTTATACGTTCATAAAATGGTTTAGAATTATTTTTGACTTCTTGTAATATTTTTTCTTGAAATTTCGGCAAATGATTTTCATTAGGTAATTTCCATTGATGATTTGGATTATTTGAAATACTATGATAATCTAAACCAATTGGTAGTTGAATTATTTTAATATTATTTTGTATTTGTGTATTCTGTGCGAACCATTTTAATAAATACTTTGAATTTATCAATAAATTAAACTGATTTTCAGTTAATATTTCTCTTGGTACATTTATATCTGAATCACCTGTAACTAATACAAAATTATGTTTAATTTTTGGTAATATATTTACAACAAAAAATAATAATAAATCGCTACATACATAAATAGACATATTATCAAACATTTTATTTGATTTTATCATATTAATTAAATAATTAAAGTCATTATTACAGCTTGATTTAGGATTAAGAGAATGAAAATCACAAGATTTTAATAAACCAAGACTATTAACATAGTAACATAAATTTTCCATTAATACAATATATTATAATATATTATAAATGTTTTAAATTAAAATATTCATTTGGAACAATTTTATTATTAAAATAATGAGCAAGAATAATTAAATTATTTTTTTCTTTGTCAATCATAATTGCAACTTTATCACTTCCATAAGTTTCATCATATATTTTATACCTAAAATCCCATGAATTATTTTTAATTATATTATATAAATTTCTACATATTAATAAATAATCTTTGTTTAATTTTTTAATATTAATATTATAAGCATCTTTTAATGCTTCATATATAATTTTATTTTGCGGAACCGCTCCAATTAGTCCTTGAAATATACATCCTGGACAATAAGAAGAATTAACTGAAAAAAAATCATAATCACTACTAATATAATTCATATCATATTGTAACATAGCATCATCATCTATAAAAACTCCTCCTTTAATATATAAAAAATAATATCTAAATAAGTCAGCTTTATGAGCACCACATTTAATAGATTTAAATTTTTTAATTATATCAGGAAATTCTTCTATTGGATTATTAATAAAAAAATTTATTATTTCTAAATCTGTAAAGTGTATATAATCCCATTCTGGAGCTTTATTTTTTATCATTTTTATGATATAAGGTAACGGTCTTTTATTTTTAGATGTTTGAAAAATAATTTTAGGAATAGTCATTATAATATTATAACATTATAATATTATAATATTGTAATATATTACACAAATGATATCAGATTATTTAAAAGTATATAATTTTGATAATAAAATAAGACTTGGTAACAATAGTGATGGAGGATATGTTATAGGTAATGTGCCAGAATATGATTGTTATATTTCTGCTGGTGTTTCAAATGAAGAATCTTTTTCAAGAGATTTTATTAAAAAATTTAACATGAATAAATATAATAGTTATGCTTTTGATGGAACAATAAATAATTATCCTTACCAATATACTAAAGATATTACATTTATAAAAAAAAATATAGCTACGTACAGAAGTAAAACTAAGGCAAATTTAAGTCAATTAATTAATAATTATAATAACATATTTTTAAAGATGGATATAGAAGGGTGTGAATACGATTGGTTATTATCACTAACTCAAGAAAATTTAAATAAATTTAAACAAATTGTAATTGAATTTCATGGAATTAATGATGATAGTTGGGGAAAAACCTATAATAAAAAATTAGAATGTTTTAAATTATTATCAAATACACATTATATAATACATGCTCACGGAAATAATTATAGTGGCACACAAAATAAAATACCTGATGTAATAGAGTTAACATATTTAAGAAAAGATTATTTTAGTGAACAGCCTGAAATAAATACAACAAATTTACCAATAATGAATTTAGATTTTCCTTGTAATCCAAGTTTAAATGATTATTCATTAAATTTTTATCCTTTTGTAAATTAAAATAATTTTATTATATTTTATTAAGGTATTAATAATGTATCTACACCACCATTAAATCTATCAATAAATTTTGAATACTTTAATTCTTCCATACAAAATTTCTTTAAATCAAATAAACTATTTTCTTTATACTCTGGATAAGCATCACATACATTTTTGTATAAGCAATCTCCATAAAATTCATAATTTTCATATAAAATTACTGGTCGACATCTTCTAATAGTATCAGTAGATTTCGAAAAAATAAAATTTTCTGAGCCTTGAGCGTCACAATGAATAAATCCTATGTTTTCAAAATTCATTTCATCTATTGTTGTAGTATTAATATCTTCACCATCCTTTCCTAAACCAATTCCACCAAAATTACATTCTAAATTACTTTCTTCATTATGTCTTTTGCTTACTATTCCACCACCCCCATCTAAATCTATATTATTCATTTTACATTTTCCATTATAGCAAAACACACCTAAATTATATGGTATAACTTTATTTTGTAAATTATTTTGTTTTACATTATGAACTAATAAATCATACATTTTTTTTTGTGGTTCAAAAACATATATTTTTTTATCTTTTTTTATAAATCTTGAATATATAATAGTTGATGTACCACAATGCCCACCTATTTCTAAAATATTTTTATCTGGATTTATATAGCGCCATAATTTAAATATTGTGTCAGAATCCCAATAATTTCCTTGTTTAAATAATTCTCCAATAAATTTTTCATTTTTATATAAAGTAATTTTTCCATATTTTGTATCAAAATCCATCATTTTATATATTATATATTATATATTATATATTATATGCTATATACTATTATGTATTTTAAATCTAACTAAATATAACCTCCGGTGCTATCATTATTTTTGCGTTGTTTTTATTTATTGCTTGTACATGAAATGACCTATGTTCGCAGTCTTCATATCTTCCCTTTACATGTCCGTAGTCCTTATAAATAACCGGGGAATTTGTAGCTTTCATATGAGCTAACATGTATTTTGGAGGGATTAAATTAAGGTTTACTCTTCCATCATAAAAACAATTCAAAAACTTTTCAGTTCTATAAATTGAAAACCCATTAAATGATGAAATACATTGTAACAGTTCATCCTTTTTTAAGTTTTTTAATTTTTTATATACATAATCTTGAATTATATGATAAAATTGTTGATTATTTCTGAAGTGATTATAACTAAAACAATAAGGATAAATTGACAGTCCCCATATATCATAATACTTTGGACTTGTATTAAATGATAATCCATCCCAATCTTCTCTCTTCAAGTACTTCTGAAGAGAGATAATATTACAGTTTTTACAGTTTGGGTCATCAAAATCCATCATTATAAAGTAAGGATAATCCGCATATTTTTCTTTAATTTGACTAATACAATAGTTCCTAGCATAAGCAATTCTATGAGTTCTAAAATGTGAAACAGGAGTTATATTTACATAAAATTGAAGTCTAGGATTTTTTCTTTGATAAGCTTTCAATTTTTCTAGTGTATTATCAGTTGAATTGTCATAATAAAGTATAATAACATAATCATTAAATAGTGTTCCAATTTTTTCAATATTGGAAAAAACTTTATCTAAAAAAGGACCACAATTTTTAACAGGACCACAAAAAACACAGTTCATTAATATTATAAAATATATAATTTTAATAAATAAAACAAATAAGACAAGAAAAATAAAAAATTGATATATTTTAGATGATAATTATGTAATATATCATCTAAAAATGTTTACAGTAGTAACTAGCAGATTTAATTCTGAAACATTAATTTCAAATTATCAATATAGGAGAAGACATGAATTTAATTGTATATATTGTTGTCCCTCCAAATTATCACCTAAAATTCCACATAATACACTAGTATTTGTAATTGAAATGAATAATTCTACAAATATGATTGAAGGAATTGGTTTAATTAAAAATAAACCAGAAACTGAAAAATATTATAAAGTTCATTTGGATGGAAACATAAATAGATATATTTATATTGGTAATTATTTTATAGATAGAAAAACGATTGAAGATTGTAATCCTCAATTGATTCAAATACTAGAACAAATACTATTTAAGGGTAAAACACATTCAAAAAGAGGGGCAGGATTAACAATTATTCCTGAAAAAGTTTTAAAATTGGATATTTGTAAAGATATAAATATTAAAAAGGACATAAAAGATATATTTATAAATACATTTAGTTCAGAAAATATGGAAGATAATAAACTATAGAGCATTCTTGATGTCATGTTTTATTATTTAAAATGCCATTGCTTCTTCAAAATTTATATATTTTCGATTATATTTATCTTCAATATGACCACCATTTGGTCCATTACCATATTTTGGTGGTTTATATATTTTATTAATATTACCAAAATTTAAGAAATTTAAATTATTTTTTTTAATTATATCATTATGAAGAAAAAAACAATTAACTCCGTCATTACAATATATCAAAGAGTAATTATATTTTTTCCCTAATTTATCTAATGATAATAATGATGCGCCAAAATAATTTGTTTGGTCCCACATAGCATTTTTATCATAAATAACTATTTTATCTTCATTTGGTAAATGTGTTGAGTTATATTCACAAATAATAATATCACATATATAATTTTTTAAAATTTCATTTAAACAATAAAAATCATTAAAATCAATATCAACTGATAAAACATTTATTTTAGATGGAACATTATATTTTTTAAATAATTCAATTACATTTTCTTTTGTTATAAATTCTTTTTTTAAATTAATTGTATTATCTTCATTACTACCATCCATTTGTAGTCCTTTCCATTTATATTTTTCTCTTAATATTTTTGTATTACATTCTTTTCCACTTTCAACACCAAATTCAACATAGTATTTATCTATAATATTATTATCATTTTTATTACAAT
>Ga0164293_10001539_pt1 | contig 19278 bp, 11 predicted proteins | sample GEODES118metaG_FD_111487 | JGI IMG/M metagenome (GOLD analysis project Ga0164293, IMG submission 111487) | Eutrophic lake water microbial communities from Lake Mendota, Wisconsin, USA - GEODES118 metaG | ecosystem: Environmental > Aquatic > Freshwater > Lake | place: USA: Lake Mendota...
CAATATCGATATTTCCAAAATATTTATCATGGAATTTGTCATTTTGTTGAGTATCAGTAATATGAATCAACAGATTGGCAATTTCATCGCCACGATGTGACTTACTAATCTTATCTAATTCATCAAAATAGATAATTGGATTCATACATTTTGATCTTTGAATAACTTCTACAATTTGACCAGGAATAGATCCTTCATATGTAAAACTGTGTCCTTCAAGAAAGGAAGCATCAGTTGCACCACCAAGTGAGATAAAATTAAATGGTCGTCCTAGTGCTGGTGCCAAACCTTCTTTGACTAATGTTGTTTTACCAACACCCATTGGTCCCTGTAAAGCCAAGCAATTACCAACTGCACTTGGATTACTAATCCATTTACTAATAATTTGCATAATATGACACTTGGTTTCATAATGACCGTAAACTGCTTGATCCATCCGATTATAAATTGATGTCATGTATTCACCGATTTTATTTGATGGATCATTGATTGTAATTGGCATAGGATAATATGTTGACCAAGGAATACGCATAATATTATCAATCCAATCAACCATTTTATCATCTTTACCAAGTAAAGATTTAGATGACCCCAATTTACGGATAATTTCACCTTTAATCATTGGTGGTAAAGTTGACTTAATAACTTTCAACCGCATTGGTATTTTATTACAAGTTAAATCTTTGACAAGTTTTTCTTCTTTCATCACTTCCTTTTTTTCATCTAAATCCATTTCACAAAAATGTTGATAAACATCTTTTTCCTTAGACATAAGAAAACTCTTATATTCACGATCAAGTGCTGACATTTTTTGACGTTTTAGATCATTAGTTAAGGTCATCGGTGTGGCTTTACGCTTATTACCTTTATCATTATCACAGCACTCTTCTTCTTGATTGTCTGTGTTTTCTGAAGGAAACATAAATATCATTGGAATTGGTGCTTGTTGATTTTGCATTTTTTCACCCATTGGATCCTTGCTAAGCATAATTTGAGTTAATAGTGAAATAAGATTATTATCAAGTGGCTTAAGTAGAGAAGATTTTGATTTAACACTACTTTCTCCATTTTGATCTTGATTATCTTCTTCACCTTCACCTTCACCTTCACCTTCACCTTCACCTTCACCTTCATCTTCACCTTCATCTTCAGTATTTTGTTCAGTCGATGTATTTGGACTAGTTGAAGAAGAGTCTTGTGGAATATAATCTGAATCATCTTCACTACTACCAAAAATATCCAATGTAACATTTTGCGAAGGAGATTTATTTGAGGAAGATAATTTAGGATCAATTAAATCTGAGTCATCATCTTCATTTTCATCTTTATCAACATCTTTTTCATCATCCTTATCAACATCCTTATCAACATTTTCATTACTTTTATCTTTTTTTTCATTATTGATATCGAGGGGATTAATGGGTTGATACTTTTTTTCTAGATTATCAAGAAAGGTAATCCATGTATTTTTAGGATTCAGTATTTTCTTATCACCTAATTTATTTGTTCCAGTTTTTGTAGTAGAAGTATTATTAGTGTTGTTAGTGTTGTTAGTGTTTGTGTCATTATTGTTAGTATCAGAATTATTAGTATTTGGTGGTTCCGAATTATTAGACATACCTTTTTTATGCTATTTTAATTATAATTAAAATAATTTTATATTATAATTTCAATTTTTATTTTTGTTTCTTATTTTTAATTAAAATGAGTAAAACTATTAAAAATAGAAAGGATAAAATAACAAAAAAGATAATTAAGAACGTTCTTAAAAAAACAAAAAAAACAAAAAAAACAAAAAAAACAAAAAAAACAAAAAATAGAAGATTACATAAATTAAAAGGGGGAACTCATAATAGTCCTATGCATTTCAATACAGTCGAACTTAAAACTGCTGAACAATCACAAAAAGATGACAGGTTAAATGAATTTGTTAATAAATCTATTGCTGATTTTTCAAAAAAATTACATGAATATTTATCAGAATATCTTGAAGAATTACCAAAAATTGAAAAAAGTCAATTAAAAAGAGCTTACGCTATTGTATTTAGAGACACGCCATTATCTGATACTATTAAAACAGAATTAGTAAATGGTGTTTGTAGATATGTATTCGAAACCCCATTTTTAGCACCATTAGAGTATAAATCAAATACAGATCTAACTTTTTTACAAAATGTTACTAGACATGCAGGATATTTATATTTTACAATGAAAAATATATCAATATTTGCATCAAACTTATCACTAGTCGAAGATTATTTATTAAGACTTTTAAATAAAAAAGATGATGACGTTTTTGGCATAGCACAATTAATAATTGGAATTATGTGTATTTATGCGAATGAATATTTAAAAAAGTCCACACAATTAGATGAAAATTCCCAAGCAACAATTGCACAATTAGAATCATATTATAGAATGAATACTCAAACGTCATCTAGACAGATCCCTTCTGATTTTAATAAACAAAAAGCAGAGACAGATATAACCACATTGAGTTCAATATTATCACAAAAATATGGATCTGTATCTAATTCACAAAATAATCAATCCAATAAAGAAACAAAAATGTCAAATGGTCCTCAGATATTATCGTCTATGCAAAAATTTAAAACTAAAATGGAAAACATACATCTTGAAAGAACTTTAAATCCATTTTCGGAAACGGTTTTTAACACGTTATCACCTGAAGAACAAGACAAATATCTTTCATTATACAAAGAATTATTTTCGAAAAAATTAGAAGAAATATATGAGGAAACCTTTCTTAAATCTTCACCTGTAATCAAAGAATTATTAGATCAAAATATTTGTCAAAACATTTTTCAAAACATTTTTTTAACTAGTTTAATTAACAAACTTATAAGCCTTGATAAATTAACAGATTTAACATCTGAAGAAAATAATACAGAATTAAAAAATAGTATTACTGAATTATATTTAACTAATGCAAAAGAAATAGAAACATACACGCAAGAATTATATGATATTTTTAAAAATTTTTCATTATATGGAAATGATAAATCACAACAATTACGTCAAGGTACTTTAACTAATGAGGTTTTCAGACATGTTTCTAATATAAAAAAAATGCATGAATCTATTACTGGTTATTTAGGTCGAATGAGTGATGCCAATAATAATAGATTTGCAATATATTTACAAATATTAAGGGATTTATATAAATTTATGTGGTCAGTTTATAACTTATTAAATTATGATTATATTGAAAAAAATATTAAAGATGGCAGTAAAGAAAGATATTTAATATTAAATAATAGAGCAAGAAAAGTTAATCTTACAATTCAAGAATATTACTCAAGGGTTAATAGAGAAAATGCGGATCAAAAATATTTAAATACAAGACATGAAAGATTACAATTGTTATTAAAATATTTTTCAAAAGTATTACATGATATGATGATATTGAATATCAAACATAGTATGGATGAAAAAAATAATAATTTAAAAGAATTAGGACTTAAGACACAAAACCCAGAAGAAATTGGAAAAAAATATTCATTTGTAGAAAAATCTGATAATTTATCATCTAAAGAAAAAAAATTATTAACAGACCCGATCTTTGATACTCTTGTTTCTACATCTGATGGAATTTCAAATTCTTTAAGAAGTAAATCAAATAGATCAAGTCAGGTTTCTACGGGATTATCATCAGTTGGATCAGATACAACAACAGATCATACTCCTCAAGTAACAAAAACAAAGTCATTTAGAAAAAGTGTGAAAAAACCATCTCGATTTACAAGATTATTTCAAAGAAATAAAGGATCTGATGAATCACAAGAAATAGTTGCAGCAAGAAAAGTATTAGCAGATGCACAAAGAGTATTATTAAATACGGTTAATAATAACAAAGCAAACTATGGTCTAACAGAAAAACAAACTCTAGAATCAATATTCACAATAAAAGAAGATTTGAAAAAAAAAAATAAAGAATTTATAGGATTATTTGCAAGGGTTTATGTTGCTCAGAATAAGATAGACCGTTTACTTTATGGAAAAAGTACTAATAATCAAGCATTTGTAGCCAAATCAAATTCTATAACATTAGATAAATATAACGCGGAAGACCCTACAATATTATTTAATCTATATTCAAAAAATGTCACTAATGATAATGATGATCCAAAAGTAAAAAATACAATGGAATCATTATTTTATTTTATTACGGTATATGAAAAATTACATCAACATTATTTAATTATTAAAACTTTTATTACAAATCAAAAAGATATTAAAGATGATAGTAAAACCAAACTGGAGAAAGAGTTTACAGGATATTTAAATGATTTATATGAATATATTATTAGTGGTATTGATACATCTAATCAATTATCATTTTTAAGATTAGTTTTAGCAGGAGCAAGATATAATATTACTGAAAATAATGATAATTGGTTTCAAGCAAATGTTAGAATTATACAACAACTTGTTCTGAGAACAATAGACACTTATAAAGCATATATTTTATATATTTTAAGATTATTAAAATCACATAAACCGGAGTATCCTTCAATTGATCAAGAATTAGAAAAACTAACAACTACTAGTGTCAAAGAAAAATATGCTGATAATGGTTTTATTACAATGGGAGACAATAAACTAGTTAGGATTAATATGGAAGAAAGAGAAAAATATTTTAGAGTAGTTGAAAGATTAGATGAATTGTATACTGAAATAGAATCACAATTACCTAAATCAGTTACTGTATAATTTAATATTACTAATTTTTTTCATTATTTTTTGATAATACTTTTTAGAAAAAAAGTATCTTTTTGATAAAACTTTTTTCTAAAAAGTTTATTTAAAATAAAAAATTGAATTTTAAAAAGAATAAGTATAAAATTTATTTCCATTATAAAAGGAATCAAAAAAAACCTCACAGTATAATAATAATAACATTAAAATGTCAATTTATCGTGAACTTGATTATACACCCAAAATTCGCTCGATCACTCGGGTAGAATTTGGGATTTTGAGTCCTGAAGAAATTATTAAACGCTCAGTAACACATGTGCATAAAACTACTTTATATGAAAATAATGGTGAACCAACAACTGGAGGATTATTTGACCCGCGTATGGGTGTGATTGATCGTGGCAAACTTTGTAAAACTTGTCACCTTGATCGTACTTTCTGTCCTGGTCATCCTGGACATATTGAACTTGTTAAACCTGTATTTCAATTCCAATACATGTATATTATTTTACGACTTCTTAAATCAGTCTGTCTATTTTGTAATAAATCGTTAGTTGATATTAATCATCCACAAGTTAAAGCAATTATGCGTAACTGTGGCGATGATCATCAACAACTTTTTATGGAAATGACAGAACTTGCATCAAAACGTAAATTATGTGGTCGTGAAGGTGATAATGACACATTAGGTAATCCTAAAGGTTGTGGTATGATCCAACCATCAAAATATCAAAAACTTGAATTCAAGATTTTCGCAGAATGGAAAGTTGGCAAAGGTGATAAGAAAGACAAAGAAGAACGTAAGATTAATCTTACTCCTGAAATGTTGATCCATCTGTTTGCTGAAATTCCACGTGAAGATTGTTATTCTTTTGGATTTTCTGAAAATTGGTGTTTACCTCATTGGCTTATTACTAATGTTATTCCAGTTTCTCCTCCAGCAGTTCGTCCTTCGGTTCGTCAATATAACAATCAACGTTCTGAAGATGATTTGACTCAAAAATACATTGATATTATTAAATATAATAATATTCTTAAAAAGAAATTGCATAGTGGCAGTTCTAAAGATACAATTGGTTATTATTTCATGTGTCTTCAGTTTCACATTGCAACTTTAATTGATAATGAATCCCAAAGTAAAACTGCAGTCACTAGAGCCAGCAACCGTCCCCTTCGTACTTACAAACAACGTCTTCATAGCAAAGAAGGTCGTGTTCGTGGTAACTTGATGGGTAAACGTGTTGATTTCTCAGCCCGTAGTGTTATTACACCAGATCCAAATATTAGTATTGATCAACTAGGTGTTCCACTTAAAATCGCTACTAATCTTTCGTTTCCTGAAAAAGTCAACCAATTCAATTATCATAAATTGTATAAGTTGATTCTTAATGGATGTAATAATTACCCTGGTGTTAAGAAGATTAAAAAGAAGAGTGATGGTAAAACTTTCACACTTGAATTCTGTGATGACCCTAAGAATCTTAAGGAAATTGCAGACAATCTTGAAGAAGGTGATATTGTACATCGTCATCTGATGGATGGTGATCCAGTACTTTTTAACCGTCAACCATCTCTTCACAAGATGAGTATGATGGCACATAAAGTAAAGGTTATGGATCATTCAACTTTTCGTCTTAATGTCACCGTGACTACCCCCTATAATGCTGATTTCGATAAACATCACTGTCGAAAACAGGGAGAGTTAAAAACTTGTTACTCCCTAGTCTTTATGTAAACAATATAAATTGTTTAATGAAGGCGAAACACCTTGATGCGGGAAGTTCCTTAGAGCCTTAACTACCACTTTATTATGGAAACATAATAAAGGAACTCGGTCAATAGCCGAACCCAATGGTAATAATGTTAAGGATTGGATAATCCGCAGCGCTACTTTCTAAGTCCGATTTGGTAGGATATGAAAGACGTTCAGAGACTGAACGGGTGTTGGTGAACTATGAAGAACTAGCCATTCTGAGTTTGCTTAAGATACAGTCCGCCCCCTTGGGAAACCTTGGGGATAAATTTGGAAGGCATTCCAAATTGTTCATCGGGTGATGAAATGAATACGCACGTCCCACAATCGCTTCAGAGTGCTGTTGAACTTCTTCAGATCGCAGCAATTCCCAAGCAAATTATTAGTGCTGCTAAAGCGGCACCTATTATTACACCAGTCCAAGATACACTTATCGGTTACTATAAGATCACTGATGCAGGTGTTAAATTTAACCGTCGTGAAATGCTTTCACTGATGACTAAGATTTCATCCTTTAATGGTGAACTTCCTGAACCTACTATTGAAGGTAGTGATGGGGTTAAACGTTTCTGGTCAGGACATCAAGCGGTATCAATGATTTTACCTGAAATCAATTATAAAGCAGGTGATGCTGATAATGTGATAGAAATTGTTCAAGGTCAAATGCTTCGAGGTCAAGTCGAAAAGAAAGCCTCGGGTACAATTCTTCATATTATTTACAATGACTTTGGTGCTAAAGTCGCTAAAGACTATCTTAACAATCTTCAATTCCTAATGACATCCTATCTAATTCATGAAGGCTACTCAGTTGGTGTTGGTGATCTGATGATTGATAATCGTGTTAAGAAAGTTATCAAGAAAGTCATCGATAAGGGGATGGTAAAAGTCAATGAAATGTATCATGAAATTCATCAAGGCACTTTTGGTGATCTTAGTTTCTCTAATAATGCAGAAGCATTTGAAGCGAAGATTGCTAAAATTGCTGCTGAAGTTGAACGTGATGTTGAAAATCTTGTTATTGCAACCGCAAAAGACAATCGTATTCTTCAAGCCATTAACTCTGGTTCTAAAGGTACTTCTTTCCACTTCCGTTCAATGACTGGTATCATTGGTACACAAACAGTTGATTCTAAACGTATCCCCCTTGGGTTTTCAGATAAGACACGATCATTACCTCACTTTTACAAGTATGATGATAGTCTTATTCCCAAAGGTTTTGTATCACATTCTTTCATTGATGGTCTTGATCCACAAGAATTCTTCTTCCACGCTATGGGCGGTCGTGAAGGTCTCATTGATACTGCCGTTAGAACTGCAGAATCTGGTTATATTCAACGTCGGTTGATGAAAGCCCTCGAAGACATGAAAGTACACTATGATTATACAGTTCGTAGTGCTAACGGTGACATCTATCAATTCCTTTATGGTGAAGATGGTATCAACGGTGCTGGTTTACTTGAAAAGCAATCTCTCAAGTTCCTTTTCATGCCATATGATAAACTGACTGAATCTTATCGTCTTTCTAACTATGAAAAGTGGGAACTCTACATGAAGGACCCTGCAGTTAAACGTTTTACAAAGACACCTAACTGGAAAGAACGTCTTGATAATCACTTCAAGAAACTTAATCAACGTCGTGAGTATTTAGTCAAAGAAGTATTGATGTACAAATATGAAACTGGTATTGTATCACCTGTTAATATTGAACGTCTAATTGCCAATGTCAAGGCTAAATTTCAACTTAATGACAAACAACGTTCTGATTTAACTCCTTTTGAAGTTGAAGATGAAATTGATAAACTTATGGATGATCTTAATATTAATGGACAACCTAATAATATTATGTCATCGATTGTTATGTTTATGATGTGTCCCAAAGAGATGATTTTCCGTCATCGCTTTAACAAGACTGCACTCAACTTTATTACACAATTCATTCGTTCAAAATACCAACAAACACGTGTTAGCCCAGGTGAAATGGTTGGTCCACTTGCTGCTCAAAGTATTGGTGAAGTTTCTACGCAACTTACACTTAACACTTTCCATACAGCCGGTAAAGCATCTGCTGTTACTACTGGTGGTGTGTCTCGTCTTAAAGAATTGATGGCTAACTCCAAGAAGATTAAAACACCTAGTATTAGTGTTTATCTTGATGATGAATATCGCAAAGATAAAACAAAGGCTAACAATCTTCGTAACAATCTTGAACTAACTACAATTGGTGATATTATTAGTTCAGTCAGTCTTTATCTAGATAGTAATCTTACAACTGATATTGACGCGGATAAATCATTGATTGACATTTACAAGATGTTTGGTGAAATTACTGAACAAGTTAAAGATGATAATCCATGGATTCTTCGCGTTAAATTTAGTCGTGATAAGATGATGGAACGTAGTATCACCATGAATGATCTTTATTTGATTATTCAAAACAATTTCGCTAACATTAATTGTATTTACAATGATGATAATGCTGGTGAATTAATTATGCGTCTTAAATTAGAATTCGATAGTGATTCTAATAACGCCGACAAGGATATTAGCAAGATGCGCGAATTTGAAAGCAAATTCACATCTACTATTGTTAAAGGTGTTCCTGGTATTAGCCATGTTATCATGGATAAAGTCAAAGAATTCGTTGCAGAAGACGTTACACTAGTCGAAGGAAATGTTTATGTTCCTGATGATGAATGGATGTTAATGACTAAAGGTAGTAACCTTGAAGAAGTTCTTATCCAGGAACATGTTGATCAAACACGTACTATTTCAAATGACGTAATTGAAGTCTATGAGATCTTTGGTATTGAAGCCGCACGTAATCTCATTTACCGTGAATTTAGTAAATTGATTGGCATTAACTATCGTCATGTTGGTCTCCTTGCAGACTTTATGACAAACAAAGGTTATATTATGCCAATTGATCGTCATGGTATTAATCGTGGTAATGCAGGTCCTCTTGCTAAATCTTCATTCGAAGAAACAATTGATCAATTACTTAATGCCGGTGTGTATGGTAAGATCGATAACATGGATGGTGTTTCTGCAAATATCATGATGGGTCAAATTGCACCTGCTGGTACTGGATTCCCTCAAATTCTTCTTGATGAAAAGATGATGGTTGAGGAACTTAAGAAACGTCCTCAAAAACCAAAGATTGAAAAGATGTCAGATCAAGATGTTGTCAATAAATATATGAACATCCCTGAATTTTGCCAAGAAGGCGTTGGTATTAACTTTGAAATGGAAAATGTTCCAGATGAACATGTTAAATTATCCGAAATTCCAAAGGTTCGTATCGAATAAATAAACTTTTTAGGAAAAAGTTTTAACAAAAATAAACTTTTTAGAAAAAAGTTTTAACAAAAAAACAAAAAAACAAAAACAAAAATTAAAATTAAATTTTTTATTATGTAATCCTTACAAAATAATCTTATTTAGATAATAAAGAATGATTCAAAAAATGAAAGGTGGAGGTGCCATTATGGACTTTCTTCTAGCACATGAAACTAAATTATATATTTTATATATTATTGCAGTAATAGTACTCTGTATATATTTATATTATATTTTTTCTTATAAATCGGTAACACCTAAATCGACATTAAATCCAATCCCATCTGCAACCCCAACAGCGACACCAGAATCAATAAAAAATAAAATACTCTCTAAAATTAAATCAAATGTTTCAGAAGTAAAAAATAAAATAAAACTTTTAGATGAGACTGATGTAGCAAAATCTCTCAAAGGGAAATTAGATAATTGGGGTGATGATATTGATCGTTTACCAACTGAATTACGTATGAATGCGATTACATGTTATCAAAATCCACAAGGGTGCATTTTCTAAAAAAATAAAATTTAAAAATAAAATTTAAAAATATTATAAATGTTTTTTTTGATTTTTAACAAGTATTAATAATTCCTTTCAGAATTTCTTTTACTTTATTCATCACTTCATCAATTGATTCGTGTCCATCGATATCAATAATCTTTGATTCAGTTTCTTTAAACCAATCAATGTGTTTTTGATGACAAGTAATCAGATAATCTTTTGAAATTTTATCAACTTCTTCTGGACGGCTTCTCTTAATAATACGATTATAACATTCATCTGGTTTAGTATTAACATATAGAATAAGATCTAATTTTGTTTTATCTTTAAAAGTATCAAACCAGTAAGAATAAGTCAACCATTCAATTTCACTAATATTACCTGATTCATATAACATTTTTGCAAAAACATATTTATCAGTATAAATACTTCTTTCACAAATAATAATTTTATTTGGATTATTATCAATAATATTCATTAAATTACGAAGGCGTGTGATATATGCTAGAACTTGAAACCAAAATGAGTTTTCTTTTTGATTTTCATAAAACAATTCTAAAGCATTCTTATCACCTGCTTTAATATTTAACCATTCTGATACTGGTTCTGGAACAAAAACAATATTATTGTCTTGCATATTTTCAAGGTTTTTAAGGAGGGTAGATTTACCCGAACCAATATTTCCTTCAACTGTAATGATCATTTTATATGTTGGTCAATTTTTAACTCTATCTTTAAAGAATATTTTATTTAAAATCAATTTTTTATTTTAGTAATATACTTTTGATCCATCAGAATAATACAAATTATTCTTAAATACATCATAAATATGATAATCAATGTATCTCAAAACAAATTGATATACAAACAATGATTGATAACTCATAATAAATATAAATCCAATAACAATTGAAAGTATTAGTTCTGTAAAAAAATATTTATATGATATAAATTTTCGAAAACCAATATTATACAAAAGTATTAATCCACCAGTTATTGAACCTAAAATAATAAAAAATAGTTTTAGTTTCTTATAAATTGGACTATTATAAGATTCATTCTTATCATTAATAATTTGTATTTGATTGGAAGTTGATGTATTATTCATATTAGGTACAACTCCATCGTAAATTGCTTTTTTAACATCATTAATATCAATCATTCCCGAAATTAGTGGTGTAGATCTAATTTGTGTATTAATATTATTAATAATCGTATCTAATTCATATTTTACTTCTTTTGCAACTGCATTTTCATTTTCTTTTACTAAAATTAGTTCATACATAAAATATATCACCGCAACTACAACTAAAGTATGTATTAATGATGATGAAAATAATATATCAATCAACTCAACAATGTTAAAATACATTATTTCTTTTATATTATTAATAAGATAGAAAAAGATGAAAAAACTAGTAGGACCTGCAAAACCAATCAAAGGATTTGTAAATATTGTATTAGATTCTATATTTTCATCGTATATAATTACTATATTAATTATTGCATTTGAAATCACATTTTATCTACTCATTATTAATAATCAAATTGAAAATAGTACTGGATCAATTATACAATCAATGCCAATAATATACATTGATGTAGAAGGTATATTAAATAAAAACCAAACATATTCTATTCTACCACCTGAACAGAAAACAATAATTACTTCTACTGTTAAACAATTAATTACAAATACAATAAAAAAATCAGTTGATCAAATTGTGTCAGATATTAATTCAAGAAAAAAAAAATATCTTACAATTCTTTTAGTATTATACGGTCTAGCAATAGTGATTGGTATTATTGTTAGTGTTTTATTAAGAAAAAAAATTGCATGGTTACAAATATTAATATTTAGTATTATTACTTTACTTATGATTGGTAGTGCAGAAGCATATTTATATTTTGAAGTTTATTCACAACTTCAAACAGTTAATTCGGCTAGTATGCAAAATAAAATTAATGAAGCAGTTAAATCTAGTTTGGTTTAGTTTGGTTTAGTTTAATTATCAAACTCATCATCAGACTGATCTACTTTTTCCTTCTTTAATGAAATTCTTTTTAAAAGTTTCATTTTTGTAATTGCTTTTGGATGTTTATAATCTTCAGCAGCAATTTTAATTAATTTAGCACCTTGCTTATGATTTTTCATAATTGTAATACCATTAATTAAAGCATCGCCTAAAATATACATGGCATCTGGATTATTAAATTTTTTAATTAAATAAATATAAATCATATTAGCCTTTATAGTAGATTTCTTTAGTTTAATACCATTATTATAATAATCTGCAATTGTTAGTAAAAATTGAATACCATCTTGTTTTGCCGTTGCTGAAACATTAGTTTTCTTTAATTCTTCGATTTTTTTTACCATAGTATTAATTTCAGTAACTAAATCATTAGTTGTTAATTTAGTTGTTACTTGTTTTTCTTCAGAAGTTTTCTTAGAAACTCTTTTTTTTGGTTTTGTGTCTGGTGTTGTACTAACTATAACAATATTATTATCATCTAGTTGAATGATGTCTTTTGAAATTTCATTTAAATTTATGTCAAAAATATCAATCAATTGATTTAATGATTCTAGACTACCATTTTGATCTACTTTATTACTAGTCAATTTATTTGTAATATCATCTTTATTTTTATTTTCTTCAATAACAGATTCAGATTCTTTTTCTTCATCAACTTGCTCATCATCTGCTTTTTCTGTTTCTTCTTCTTCATCTTCTGATAAATCATTATCAAAACAATCTTTTTTATTATTGTAAGTTAATACTGAATTATTTTGAGGATCATATCCATACTCTTTCTTAAAATCTTCTAACATTTGAACGTTTCTTTCAAAAATCTGTCCTTGATCTAAATCAGCACGAAGTGTAATTTCGTCAAATAATTCTTGTTGATATTCTGCATTTAAATCATTAACAATTTTTATTAGTCCACTTTGATTTAAAATACTATTCAACTCATTTAATTCTGTATATAAGTCGGTTTTAATAATAAAAGGTTGTTGTTCATCACTTCTAATATTTCTTAGATAATTATCAGAAATAGGAAAAATATTTATTGAGTCACATAATAAATATTTTATAATCAAATTAGATCTAGTCTTAATAAAATTAGTATGATTTGATTTACTTAAATTAATGAATTTATTGATGTATTTTTCTGAAATAATATAATTTTCTAGAGACATGACTATATTATATTAATATTATGTTACTCTTTTTAAGTTTTTTTATAAATCAATTCTAGGAAGTTCACCTTCAATTAAAATTTCTTCAACACTAGGATTTGAATTTGAATTTGAATTTGAATTTGAATTTGAATTTGAATTTGAATTTGAATTTGAATCTGTAATACCATTGAAAACGCCTAGACTTTCTAATTTTTCGATATCTTTACTAGATAATTCTGGTAAAAAGATTGATAATTTTATATATAGATCCCCACGACGTCCACTTGAAGCAATTGGAAGACCTAAATCTCTGATTCTTAATGCTCTTTTATTAATTAATTTATCATGTTGTGTTTCATTTATAGTAGAATAATGTATAGAATAATCCTTGTTATCTAGATGTTTTACTTGAAATTTAATTTTTGTATATAATTCTGTCAATGAAACTGTTTGATTATAAATTAAATCATATTGATTATGTATTTTATATCTAGAATCAGATTTAGAATTAATATTAATAATTAAATCACCAGTTTCATGTTCAACTGATTCATGACCTTCATCTTTGAATATAATTTGAGGTTCATTGATATTAATTTGAAAAACCTTATTATCTATTACTTTCATTAAACCTTTACATATATGACAAAATGACATATTCATACCACATCCTAAATATCCTTTACCAAAACAATAATTACAAATTCTATATCTAGAAACATTTAATTCTTTAGGAACCCCATTATAAATATCTGATAATGATACATTAATATCATACACAATTGGATCACATTTCTTTTTCATATTTTTCTTGATAATATTTGAATTTGAATTTGAATTTGAATTTGAATTTGAATTTGAATTTTCAACTACTTGTGTATTATTTAAAATAAGTTGAATATTTCTTGTATCTATTTCATTTTCTTCTTCCATTTTATATGTATTTTCACAGTTTTTTTTAAATCTTTTTTTTTCATTGCATATTTTAGATTCACGTTCTATTCTTTTTTTTTCAGAAAACAATTTATAATTATTAACTATTTCTGGTATATTATCATACGTATAATTATTAAATTTGATAAAATCTACTAGAATTTTTAAAAAAGTTTTACCATTGTTGATTTGATCTTCAGAAAATAATTTACTAATTATTGAAAATAATGTAGAACTTACTGTAAAATTGCATTTATCATCATTGTAAGAATAAAAAAAATACTTTCTTTTCTTAGATCCTAAACTATCATCATATTTTCTTCTTTCAATTGGATCAGATAAAATGGTAAAAGCCTGTGAAATACTCTTATATTTTTCTTCTATTTTTAAATATTCATTCATATCTAGATTTCTATTTCTGTCAGGATGATATTTTAAAGATAATTCTAAATATTTCTGTCTAATTTCTAATTGGTTTGCATTTTTATCTATTCCTAGAATTGTATAATAATCATATATATCATTCATGATACTAAATATTTTCTTTTATCCTACATCATGTATATACTAATATTTTTATATTTTATCTATTCCGTTTATTTTCATATAAAAAATAAAATAAAGTATACATTATAATGAATATTGCAGACAGGTTTCAATAAAAGTAATGAATCTAGATATATAGATGTGCAGATTGTGTTATTAAAGGTTCTAATTCAGATCTTTTCCAAATTATATATCCATTCATACCCCATTTATTTCCCCAACTATTTTTAATGATAAAATAATCGGTTGTATAACCAACTATTATAACAGTTTGATTAGGAGTCTTTTTAATATCACTCAAATTAGAATAACTATATATTCCAAAATCATAATTAAATAATTCTTGGTTGAAATATATTTGAGCAATAATTGGACCAACGTTTGATATCGCATGAAGCATACCGTTAATATCACCATCAACTATTTTGACTTTCTTATGATTATTAAAATCATATTCTAGATATCTATTATAATTGTCAGCAACTAAATCAATACTTTCACCTTGAACATATGATTCTGATTTATCATATTGATAAAAATCATTTGTATCATCAGAATCATACACAAATTTAACATTACTAGTGTTAAAATCATTGAAACTCATATCAGACATAGACGTCCACCCTGCTGTCCAGGATATAGTATCAGTTTGTTTATTAAGATCAATGAGTTGAGTATTTTGTATGAAATTCATGAATTTCGGATAATAATCACCCCGATTATATTTTTTATTAAATTCGGTTTGATATATTTTAAACAAATTTTTATTCAAAATATATTTTTTCGGATTAGTATATTGTCCAGCAATATTACCATAGACATTTTTAATAATTGTCATTATTATAATGACAATGAAAAACAATGATTTATAAGTCATTATAGTTGTGTTTTGTTTTTGTATTTTAAAATCGACTTGCAATCGATACTTATTGATAATATTATTATTTTTAATCAATTTTTAACTAATAAAATAAAACGTAAAAGATAAAATTTACAATATTCATGTGATTATTTTTTATATTTTTTTGTATGAGTGTGGTTTTTATTATGTCTACTTTTTCTTTTCGTGTGTGTTTTTTTGTATTTTTTTGTCAATTTACGATTCTTTTTAAAACCACCTCCTTGGGAGGATCCTCCTGCTGCTCCTGTTGCTGCTACTCCTGCTGTTTCTGATGCTGCTGCTCCTGCTTGCGATGCTGCTGTTGGTAGTTCTTTTATTCTATATGGTATAGGTAATGTTTCACTAGGATCTGAATAATGTATAACTATCTTATCAACTAAAGCAGGATCACCTATAAATAGTTTAGTATTATATTCAGAAAAAGGCATTATATGTGGATTAAGATATGTTTCATTTTGAAATATATGTAATGGTTTAAATTCATCGAAACAGAATAAAAGAGTAATAATTGAATATTTTCCATCTGGATTAGATAAAAAATCTTCCACATATTCTTCTTCACCAAGTTCTTGAAATAACTTTCTACTAACTTCATATCCTGAAGTAGTTAGTGTATGTCTTTCAAAATTTTTTATTAGTCCTAGTTTAGATAAAAATTCATACCCTTCTTTAATTTTGTGTCCATTATCAAAACGCTTAAAATTAATAATTCCATTACATAATATATTCATTTGTTTAGTATTAAATTTTCGAGTCTCATCATTTTTATTATTTTTCTCATTATACAATTTACATATTTCATCTCTTAATGATCTAATTAACTCTATTAATTTATTAAATTCAACCATATTTAATTTACCTTCTTCATCTCTTAATTTATGTAATGTATATTCTAACTGAATATTAATTTTCAGATTTTGAATAATAATATTTTTATCCTTTCTAAATTTTTCAGGTATACGTTCAGTAAATGTTTCATTTAGTCCTTCTAATTCTTTACCATTAAATAAATCATTAGATGGTCTAAAAAAAGATCCTATCTTACACTCTTGAAAAAGGGATGCATCAAGTAGATTACTTTTAAATGTATAAACTAATTTTTCATCTATCTGTAATGAGCCTCCCCCCGGTATTCTTTCATCAACAATATCAACATTCATTGCATTAAATAAAATAGCCAATAGCATTTCATCAACGCCATATTGAAATGGATTTACATGCTTACGATATTTACTTTGTAAAAATAATAAATCCCACATTATTTTATAAAACCAACTAAATATTAATTGTTTTGTTGTTTCATTACATCCATTAATACCTACTAATCCTGCAAATGGTCTATATCTAGATAAACGTGAATATCTTAGACTTTTTAAGGATTCATTTTGTAATACTGAATCTGAAAACTCTGAGATAAAACCTTTATATTCATCATCATTTATTTTTAATAAATAATTGTAAAATAATTTTATATCAGAATCATTATAAAAATACGTATATTCATTGCTTGTAAAAACAACTTTTTCCGATTCTAACCATTTACTAATTAAAAAACATAATCTAGGTGTTAATGCGTTTCTACCATTAATACTAAATGATGTTCTTATACGAGGATCAAAAAGTGTTATTAGTCTTACGACTGAGCCAAATGTATCAGGATGACCTAAATAACCTTTCTTTTTTTTATCTAAATATCGACAATTAAAACTAAATAATCTTACAAAATCATATTTACGCCCATCATTAGATTTTATTTTTTGTAGATATCTTCGATAATCACTTAATGATTTTTTTAAAACAACATGATTCTTTGCATAATTACTCTTTATTTCTGTGTTCAAATTATTATTTTGAGCACCATTTAGTCTATAAATATTATCGTCATATTCTTGATCAAACATGGAATCATAATAAACATGTAAATAAACAGGTCTGTCGGTTTTTAATAAACTTGTTCTGGCTTGAAAAGTCTCAACCATTTTAACAAACCCTGATAAATACACAAATGTTTTAAGACCAATTGCTCCTTCCATAGGAATAAATATATTAGTCGTAAAAACTATACCATCATGTGGTATTGGAACTCTATCAGTTGTAATATGTGTAATACCAAAAAATTCTTCTAATTTTTCAAACGCTACACTATTAGACTCTGCCATTATTATTTATTTTTTGATTTATTATTAATATCTATTTTATTTTTTTAATGACTGCTTTTTTTATTATGTCTACTTTTTCTTTTTTTGTTTGTTTTTTTGTATTTTTTTGTCAATTTAAGATTCTTTTTAAAACCACCTGCTTGTGATGATCCTCCTGCTGCTGTTGGTAGTTCTTTCATTTCATATGGTACATGTAATGTTTTTTCAGGATTCGAATAATGTTCAACCATCTTATCAACTAAATCAGGATCACCGATAAATATTTTAGTATTATATTCAGAAAATGGTAATATATCTGGCTTAAGATCTTCTTCTTTTTGATATATACGTAATGGTTTTAATTCATCAAAACAAAAAAATAGAGTAAGAAGTGAATATTTTCCATCTGGATTTGATAAAAAATCTTCCACATATTTTTCTTCGCCAATTTCTCGAAATATTTGTCTACTAATTTCGTCCCCTTGTTTAATCAGTTTATATCTTTCAAATAAATTTAGAATTCCTAATCTAGATAGAAATTCAAAACCTAAAGGATTTAATTGATCTTTATTTTTACATAAACGTTTGTTTTTACTTTGAAATTCAAATTTCAAACTAATAAACAAAGTATCTTGATTATTTTCAAAAATATTAATTAAACTATGTGCTCGAGTAAAATTATAAATAGAATTACATATAATTTTCATTTCATTTTCATTATATTTATGAGGTTGTAATTTATTATTTTGTTCATTTAAAATTAAACATATTTTTTGGCTTAATAACATAATTTTTGTTATTACCTTATCATATGCTTCTTGATCTTCTAAATTAAGTAACATAGGGGTTAAATTCATGTTTAATGATAAATTTTCGAATTCAAAAATATTTCTACCAACTAAATATTGAGGTATACTTACATAATCTTCACTTGTTTTTAAAGCCATTGTAAATCTTTTTATTTCATCTCCGGTAAATAAATTATAAGATGGTTTAAAAAAAGATCTTTCTTTATAGGCTTGAAACACATGTGCGTCGGCAGGAGTATGTTGATATGGATAAACTAAATCTTCATTTATCCTTCTTGATTCTTCAGATATTGTTTTATCACCCCCATCAATATTCATTTCATTAAATAAAATTCCTAATAATAACTCATCTACACCAAATTCAAATGGTCTTTTAGAATTAGATTTCTCAAAACCAACTTCATGAGGTCTTTTAGTTGATGGGTCATTTATATGTTTACTTTGTAAAAATAATAAATCC
>Ga0164293_10001541_pt1 | contig 19269 bp, 26 predicted proteins | sample GEODES118metaG_FD_111487 | JGI IMG/M metagenome (GOLD analysis project Ga0164293, IMG submission 111487) | Eutrophic lake water microbial communities from Lake Mendota, Wisconsin, USA - GEODES118 metaG | ecosystem: Environmental > Aquatic > Freshwater > Lake | place: USA: Lake Mendota...
AATGCGCGCATTAGCGACATCTGACGTCGGTGGCTCGTCCTGGCGGCGCATCACTGCCCCTTCTGGGGTCATGATGTACGCAAAATCAACGTTTGGGTCAATCTTGGATAATCCCATCGTAGTTCTCCTTCTTCCTTCCCGCTACCGGAGCCTTCCAGCGCGGACTATCTGCGAGCTTTTTCACGTAGGCGAGCGGGTCACCGTCCAAATCGCGGATTGCCGCCTCACAGATCGCCGACATGAGCCCCGGGATGCCGCCCGGGAACGATTGCATCAACTTGAAGATTCGACCGTACTCGGAGCGCTTAAGCTTCTTGCCGGTCATCGCCTGATAGAAGTCGCCCATGCGACCCTGCTTGTTTGGCGCCGATTCAATCTCCTTGCGCCACCAAACGAGATCGTTCACTCGCCGTAAATCTTCGTCAGCGACGACTGGCGGATGGATGGCAGCACCGTAAGCATCCCAGATGCTGTTGCTGGTAGCGGTTGAGGATGAGCTTCCCACTTGTCACACAACTTCCTGAACTCACACGTCGCATGCACGAACGCGGTTGGGTTTGGATAGATTGCACCCTTCTCCTTCGCATCCAACATCGCTCGGACCGTGATATACAGGCGGTCGATATCGTCTTGCGTTCGGGTGGTAGTGCGGCGCTCCACGTTTGGACCCTTCGAGTGCTTGCTAACGATGTTAAACGTCACCTTCGGGTCGTGGTCGTAGTTCTGGCGCACAACAGACACATAGGCAGTCGCCTGAATGTCGCCATGCTCTCGCCCCTCTTCCCACTTTCGTGTAGCGGTCTTATGTTCGACAACGTCGTTGGTATTAGTCACCATGTCCAACACAGACTTCAGCTTGATTGGAAGCTTTCCCAACCGGCTGTGTGCAATGTCGGCCATAAAGGTGCGCTCTACTGCCTTAGCAGTCCAATCGTCGCCTTCAAAGATCGCGGCCTTCAACATCTCTTCGCCCAGGGCGCTCTGGCTAATTGGGTCCTTGTCAGACTCGTTAGTCCAGTTAACCTTTTCTGACTCGTCTGCAAACGCAGCACGGTAGAGCTTGATTGGCATGGTAAGGTCGCCGGTCTTCTTGCCGCCGTTGAGCGGCTCATACCAGTTAGCGAGACCTGCGTGCACCGCAGTTCCGAGCGCGAAGAACGAGCTCGTCTTTTCGGTCCAGAGGCCATTCTCGTAGCGGTACCACCACCGAAGAGGGCAGGCCTGGAATTCGCGGATCTCGCTGATGCTAACGTGTTCGCGCATTAGGCGCCGAGCTCGGCCTTGCGCGCAGTGTAGTACTGGCCAAGCCAGCGCTTCTTGTCGGCGTCAAGGTTTGATGCGGCGATCTGCTGGGCGACAGCGGTAAGGTCGGCACCGGTTACGGAGCCGTTGATGGCATCGCGCCAATCAATCAGTGCTGGGTCATCGCCAAAGGCATCTTGCGCTGCAAGAAGGATCTTTGCGTCGTCTGACTTCTGCTTGTCCTGCGCTACGGGCGAGGGCTTAGCAGCGCCAGCCTTAGAACGGATCTCGTCGCCCGACGCTACCTTCTTGGACGGAAGGCCGGCCATGACAAGTGCGCGGCCAACTGCCGACGTTTCGGTGTTCTCAAGCTCTGAGCCACGGGTGTAGGGCGTGCTGCCCGGGATTGCCATAGATGCGTGGCCCGTTCCGGCTGGCTTCTCATCGGCAACTTCGCCGCGATATGCCCACGCCTTGACGACAACGTTCTTGTCGCTCAGGGAAACGATTTCCGTTTCGATCCGGGCATTTGGGTACGCTTCGTACCAAGCGCGGAGACGCTCCGCTACATCGATGTAATCCTCTGCAAACTTCTTCTTCGGTGCATTGTCGTATACCATTCCTAACCTCACTTCTCCGAGCTAAAAAGCTCGGCTTCACTAAGACCAAGATACTCCGACAGTCGTCGTCGCATCTCCGCCGTCATCGGCGCATGTCCATACTGGACCTGGTTTAGATAACCATAGGATACACCAAGATGCATGGCGACCCATCGTCGCTTCACCCCGGACTCCTTAATCAACTGCCACACCTTGGCATTCTTCTGGCGCTGCTCTACTCGCAGCTCCTTGTGCTCTGCCCCGCTCTGCTTACTCATTGGTCTCCAATTCTCCGTCGAATGAATACGTTGTTCCGTGATCAATCCAATAATCAACTGCCATCTGAATTCCGTCAGCAACCTGCCACCAGCGCTCTGGCTCCATTGCTGCGCAGCTGCCATTTCGCAGTTCCGCTGATACCGACTGGTACACCCATGGTGCCATAGCGTTGCGGTCCTGAAGGCCATTAATCGACTGGGCCATCACGGGGATCGCAGCAGCAACAGCGTCTACGCCAATGCGCATATCGTCGATATTCCAATTAACCTGCTCTGTCATAGCCCCTCCTGCTCTGCCACTTCCGTATTATCTGAAATTTCTGCCGCACTGTCAAGTGGCCCGCCACCGCTGCGGAGGATTCGCTCCATACAGGCCCTGTGTACCACCGTTCCGGCGGCAAACGATTGCATCTCCCCCAGGGGCATCAGGTTGCCGCGCTTGACGCGAATGTCGTGCTTATTGGGGCAATTCTCGTACGAGCACCCAAGGTCATCTGGGTACTGCATGTTTGGATTTCTCATCAAGGTACTCCCTTAGTACTGGTCGCCACTTCTTGGTCGACTCGGTCTTTACTCTGTGGTGATACCCACAAAGCAAGACAAGGTTCTCCATGGTGCTTGGGCCTCGCTTCCCAAGTCCGGCATTGTCAACGTGATCCAGCTCCCAGATGATTCCTTCGCCGGGACCAAACTGGCTGCCACAAGCTCCGCCCATGCCAATTTTCGCCCCCACACAAGTGTGGTCGCGCTTCATGACTGCGTAACGGAGTTCCGGGGTTACCGGGTCTTTATGAGGCATACCAGAAGCGTATCATATCAGAGTTCTCCGTGCAAGCGCATGTTTTCTGCGATCCGTAGCCCAATCCATTCGGCGACCTGGCTGACGACGCCGTTGCCGCAAGCGTCGGCTCTTGTTGACTCGTTGGCCCGGTCCAGCAGGGGGTGCTCAATAGAGGCGCCGCCAGTGAGAAGGTGCTGCCCGAAGACGCCCGATGAGGCAAATGCTGTCAGGGTGCTGAACCGGCCATCCTCTGTCCATGCCTCAAAGAATCCGGACTTCTGGTTTCGCTCGTTCTTGCGGAACATCCGGATAGGGCCGTCCTCTGAGTTAGGTGTTGTTACGAGCTGGTGGTTTTGACGTGCAGACGTCGGAATCCTGGGACTAGCGTGTGCCCGTCCGGCCACCCCATCAGGCGCTCCATCTCTACTGTAGTCAATCTTCGCAAAGTCAAGCGCTGCTGGTCGATAGTGTCCAGAATCATCTGGTGGAGGTCCGGCGTAAAACCTATTTTCGTGCCACTGGCTGACGTTGTGACCGAACGCCCAAGGTAATTCGTTGCTTCCTCTGGTGTCAAGAAGAACCTCGCCGGCACGACTGGTTCCACGATGTCCGAGAAGGAAAACTCGACGGCGCGGCTGGGGCACTGGGCGCCTTCCCCCATGCAGTTGACAGCTTCCGAAGCTCGATGCATCCACAGTTCGCCACGCCACGCCATACCCGAGCTCATCCATTTCCTGGACGAGCCGGCCCATGTCTCTTCCGCCGTTTGAGGTGAGGAGTCCGGGGACGTTTTCAAGGAGGACCCATTCTGGCGAGAACGCTTCGACAAGGTTGAGGAAGCTGAAGGCAAGGACTGATCGCTCACCGCTAAACCCCTTTCGCTTTCCTGCGCTACTCAAATCTTGGCAAGGAAACCCTGCTGACCAAAGCGTAGCAGATTGCCATGGCTCGCCGGTTTTATCCGTGCTAATAGTTGTGATATCTCCGAAATTTGGGATGTTCGGCCATTGACGCGCAAGAATAGCCGATTGGTACGGTGCATTTTCACAGAAGGCAACAGTGTGCCAACCGGCGGACTCAAGCCCTAGGTCAATGCCGCCAACCCCACTAAACGTGGAGAAGTGGCTAAGCTTTCTTGCCGCGCTTTCCCTTTGGCTTTTTGTTAGGGGTCTCATCATCAGCAATAGTATCAGACGCAGGTTGCTTTGACTTCGGCTGATTGCGAATTACACGACAAGGGATGCAAAAGCACGGCTGCTGATGGTATAGCTTCTCAGCCATTATCGCTTTTCGCGGGATTCAACCTGCCGCATGATCTTGTTGGACCATGACTGGCCAGGGTCCCCGCCCCAGAGAGCCCATGCAATCCTGCCGGCAGATGGATAGCCAGTCTGGCCTGGGTTGAATCCTTCACCCTGCTTATCTACCTCGTGTCGGGCCAAGAACGCACGCATCTTCCGGACGCGAGCAATCGTCATCTTATTTCCAATAAGCATGCGAGCAGTAGTCTGGCCCGGCCCAATCCCGCCACGGCCAAACTCTTCTCGCCACTTCAGGCCGCGCTTAGCCTCTGATTGAACCGACGAAGGAACATTGAGGTTAATTCCGGAATAGTCAGCAGCTGCATACTTGCTTGAGACCTCTTCTGGGGCGTGAACATTCTGAACGCCAGCAGCCTTATAGGCGCTGCGAGCCTCAGCATCGTTTTCGATAGCCTCAGTAACATTGCCACTCTCTTCAAGGATCTTAGAAATCTTGTACTTCTTAAACTGAAGGCCAGCTCCGACTGGGAAGTCTGAGAGATACAACGCATCGTTTGGCACATCGTTTTCTTCCAGCCACTCTTGGGTTTCCTCAAGACGCTTGGCTGATCGTGCGCTAAGGATGAAGATGCGATGGGTATCAGACTTCTCCTGCAAATACGCAACAACAGATTCATTTGGCTCATTGCTTCCGTCGCTGACTGTCAGAGTTCCGTCAATGTCGCATACAATAATTGGATTGTGCTCTGCTTTTGCAGTCTGGGACTGCGGAGCATTCGGAGGCGTGTTGTCTGGGGTCACGTCCGAGCCCTGTGGCGGGGTTGGCACGCCTTGTGGCTGATTTGCGCTAGGAGGAGTGCCTCCGTCCGGAGCAGGCTGTCCTCCGGAGACAAGGTTGTTCAGATACTTCATGTAAAGATCCATTGGCATATAGCCCTGCGGGGTTGGAATCCAGATTTGTTCGCCCTGTTCGCCAACGCCGTCTTGACCGCGCTCACGAAGCGCGTCGTTGAGGCGAAGCCACGGGAGGCCGGCGAGTGCCGACTTGTAGTATGCGGACATTTCGCCCTGGCTCTGTCGCCCCATGTCGGTGTAAGCAAAGCGAAGGTTCTGGTCGTAGCGCCAGACAATTTCTCGGGTCATGTACTCAGCAATTAGGTCCAGGAGAGGCGCAATGCCGACATCCTGCGTAAATGCTGCGCCCGTCTCTGAGCTGCTGCGATTAACGTCAAAGCCAATGCCAATGTCTTGTGGCTGAACGCCAAAGACGGCGCAGATCTTTCGGGCAAGATAGACCTGCCACTCCATGAACTGCATGTCGCGGTTGGAAGAAGCAAGTGGCATCCACTGAATTCCCTTACCGCCGCCGGTAATGGCAATCTGGCTTCGGCCGGCGATCTCTGCATCCCAGTAGGCTCGGAACGCATCAACCTGGTCAGCGCGCACGCCTTCGCCAAGGTGGAGCACTCCCGGAGGGGCTGCAGCCATAACTGCCTTGGCGTTGTATGCAGCAGCAGCAAGATCTGACTCAATGGTTTCCGACAAAACCTCAAGTGGCGAGAGGCCAAGTGGGGTGTAGGTAACTGGGTTAGCCACGATAACAATAAGTTCGTGGTTTAGGTAGCGCGCAGTCTCGCGTCCATCGGGGTCAAACTCATAGTAACGCGGTCGATCTGGGTCCGATCCGTCCCAGGCAGAGTCAAAGACAATCTTCGAGGAGTCCTTACCGTAAAGGGCGGCAATTGGCCGATTGAATGAGCCCATTCGTCCCCCCTTAGTCGGAACAACTTCAAGGGCACCTTGGTCAAGGACAAGAATGTCCTCAATGATTGGCTCCATGAGCGAACGGAACGATTCCATCTTCGCGTTCGGCATGCGGAAGAGATTCTTAATCTCCTGAACCTTTTTTGGATTTACTGGGCTGTCGGAGTCAATAGCAACAATGTCCCACTTGGCGCGGCTGACTTGAGTGCGGCGAAGGTTGATGGCGGCGCGAATCCAAGGGTTTGTGCGCGACCAGCGACGGAGCTGCTGGGTGCTGCGCTTTGCATGGTGGGTAACGCCAGCAACACCCCGGGCATAAGGGGCATCGTCGTACTCTGGGACTGTGCTCATAGCCTTGTCGGATGTGCCAAAGCTAATGCCAACGCCGCCAAGGATGCGGCCAAAGAGTGACTGTCTTTCTGCCATTATGTCCTTCCATTTTTGCTACGACGGACAGCTGACCAAAAGATATCGTCGGTCATGCGCCGGTTAATAATGTCCTGCATCTCTGCTTTTGTGCAAGAGAGGACCCGTCTACCACCTCGGTATCCTACCGTATATGGGGCAAGATACCTTCCCCACCAGGCTGGCGCAACTTGTCTGCCGTCGGAGAAGTCAACGTCGATAGTATCGTGAACCTCTGGTGGGGTCAAATGTCATCCTCTTCAATACCGTCAAGTTTGTCCTGCTCTTTAAAGGACTGCTCTATGTCAAGTTGATGCTTTCGCTGCTGGGGAACGCTCTTCCTTGACTTCGCAAGGTTATCATAGCACCAGTGGCAAACATTGTACCGCTTTTGCCCCTTGGCCCTTGGGACCATTGGCTCCGGGAGAAGTTCGTTTTCGTGATGCTGGCCAACTGGTCCCGCCATGATCCCACAAGAAGCGCACTGGGGATGGGATCGTTTAAGCTTTTGGTATGTCTCCAGGACCGGGGTAATGGTCTTGTGAAGTCGGATTAGGGCAGAGGCTAGCTCGCGGACCTCTCGTCCGCGCTCTCGTATTTCGTCGCACAGCACGCAGCTAAGCTGCTCGTCGTGTGGCCGGTGTTCAATGTGTTGGTCAATTTCCATAAGGAGATACTATCAACAGAATAATGGGTGGTGTGTGAAATACTGTTGTAGAATATCCATGTATTGTCCGCATGAGGCTTACTTTGGTAAAAAGTAACAATAATCTATCGCCTTCGGGTTGTAGTCTTGGCCCAATTTATTGTTCATAGAGATTAATATCTCATTGACGCAAAGATTCCGCGCCATCAGTATGGCTCGGTACCCTAGGGAGGTAAACGTGGATTTTAAGGTTTATACGAATGCCCTGAAAGCATACGAGGCGTCAAACGGCGACCTTTATGTTACCGGGACGACATCTTCGACAATCCGTGACCTGCATGGCGATGAGATGACACTCAACGCTATTAAGACCATGGCCGATACGGCCAAGCAGAACATGACGATCTTCCTTAACCACAATTACAACGTACCGCAAGACCTTTTTGGCTCCGTAAAGGACGCCCGCGTCGTAAAGCGCTTTGACGCCGAGACCAACTCCGAAGTTTACGACCTTGACATTGACGTCTTGGTGTGCAAAGAAGACGAGAACCCAGAGGCTATGCGCGCCTTTAAGGCTATTAAGCGCGGCGTTAAGCTTGGCTTGTCTATTGGTGCCCGGGTCGACCGTGTTTCAAAGAAGAAGGACGCCAATACCGGCGACGATACATACGTTATTGATTCTGTCAAGCTTATGGAAGCGTCTGTGGTTGGCATCCCAGCAAATCAGCGCTCATACCTTCAGAATGCCCTCAAGAGCCTAAAGGCTGCCGAGCAAGCTGGCGAAGTTGTGGTTAACCGCAAGGCCGAAGGCCTATCCACGGGTGATTTTGTCTCCTGGGGCTCAAGCGGCGGAACGGCTCGGGGGAAAATTACCCGCGTTGTTCGAGACGGCAAGATTAATGTGCCTGGCTCTGAATTTACAATTACGGGGACCCCAGAGGACCCGGCCGCGCTCATTAGGGTTTACCGAAAGGGCTCTGAGGGCTGGGCTGCAACGGAAACGCTTGTTGGGCACAAATTCTCTACCTTGCGCAAAATTGAAGCGCTTAAGAGCGCTCTAGATTTTGAGGGCCAGGTTGTTACTGTTTTTGACGATTCTGATGGCGACAGCTCGGATGCCGCCGGGACTAATAATTCCTTGGAGGAAACTCCTTCAGGAATTGAATCTGCGGCCAACGAGCCGACAGAGATCGACTCCAGCCCAGCAGTTTCGATTGACGCTGTAGAGGTTGTTGATGAATATGAGCAAAAGGGCGATGTGGATAGTTCCGCTAATTCCTTGCTCGCTGAAGGAGAAACTATCGTGGAAAGTGAAAAGGCCACGCGGGTCACCGTCACTGTCACGCAGAGCGATGACAAGGATAAGGTTAAGCCCGCACAAGAGAACCAGGCCGAAGAGGCCGATGGCGTGGAGGCTGAGGCCGCCGTTGCCAAGTCTGATACTGAGCCCGTAGCGGAACCAGTCGTCGAGGAGCCGGCCGTTGAGCCAGCTGTTGACGAGCCTGCCGCTGACGAGCCTGCCGCTGAAGAGGTCGTTGATCCGGCCATTGAAGTATTGCAGGCCCTTGGGGCTGTCCTTGTTCGTGCAAGCGCCACTGAGCGCGCGCGAATCATTTCTAAGGTCGCTGAGCTCGCCTCTGATGGCGAGCCTGAGGCTGTGGCTGTGGCTGAAGAGCCAACGCCCGAAGTTACGCCTGAGGTTGCGGCGGAGCCAGTTTTGGCCCCTGCGGAGCCTGAGGCGGAGGTTGCTGTCGAAGCTCCGGCTTCTGACGAGGTGACCGCTATCGCCAAGTCTGCGCTAGATGCAGCCTTTGCCGCTCAGCGGGAGGTCGCAGCCGTCAAGGCTCAGTTGACCGAACTGCTTAGCCAGAAGGCCACGGTCGAGGCTGATCTTGCAAAGGCACTTGATGTCGTCGGACGCTTGATGGATCTTCCATCCGGCCGCAAGTCGTATTCAGTTGCTTCAAACAATTCCGGGACGAATGCCCCTTGGCTTTCGCCTGTTATCCAGCGCATGCTGGAAAGTGAGGAGTAAAATCATGAGCGAACTTAACGAAAAGTTGCAGGACGTTCAGAAGGGCCTTGATGCCCTTGCTGATGCCCCGCACCTCGTCGGCCGTGCTGCCGATGAGTCAATCGACGTAGCCGATGCTTATGCTACGCAGCGCGAGCTTCGCAAGAAGTTCTCGAAGATGAGCCGCGCCGACCTCGGCGAGGCCCTTGACATTCAGGCTACCCGCGAAGCGGGCAAGCAGGCTTCGTCCGACATTCTTAACCGCCTTGCGGTTGCGAATCCGAACATTGCCAAGCTGCTCGATGCGAGCGGTGGCGCGGCTCTTATCCGACAGGATCTCGAGCCAATTCTTTACGCCTTGTTCGTAAAGAAGTTCCCATTCTTTGAGCGCATCCGCAAGGAGCCGGCAAACGGCCTCGTGCACGCGTTCAATCAGCAGTCAGCCTTTGGCGATGCAGTCTTCCAGACGGAGACCGGCACCGTTACGGACGACACGAACACCTATGCACGACAGACGACCAACGTGGCCGTTCTGGCGACCCGCCGTGGTATCACCCTAAAGTCGCAGTTTGCGATTACCCAGGGCGGCGCTCCGGGGCAGCAGGGCCTTTCGACTGAGCTTGAGGGTGGCGTAACCGCTATCGCCAAGAAGCTTCAGAAGACCCTCTTCCAGGGCAACTCGACGAACACCACCGGTGTGACCACCAACGAGCTCGGCGCATACGATGCGAACGGGTTTGACGGTCTCCGCAAGCTCCTTGGATCAGCGGCTGGCTCTGCCCAGATCGCAACCAAGGGTACTGCTGCTTATCTTAAGACGATCAACGAGAACGTCGCCAGCATCTTGAATGCCGGTGGCAGCCCCTCAGCGATCCTCTGCTCGCCTACGGACTACGCCGGTCTTGTGAACGAAGTGACGAACCTTGTTCGTTACAACGCTCCAGGGCAGTCGGGTAACGTAATGGGTCTTACGCTCGGTTCCGTTGTCACGGCCGCTGGGGAGCTTCCGCTCCTTTCGGTTCCTGGCGACAGCATCGGGAATTATACCGTGAGCTCGGTTGATAGCCGCGACATGTATGTCATCGACGAGTCAGTCTGGTCGATGCCTTACCTTGGTTCGGACTCGATCACCACGCTGGAGATTCCAGTGGGCGTGAACGGTTCCCTTTCCCGTCTTTACATCATGTACTGCATGTACGGTCTTGCAAGCAAGGCCCCTCAGTTCAATGGAAAGATTCGCGTAGCCGTCTAATCTAGGATACCTTCGGGTAAATGAAGAGGGGCGGGGGAGACCCCGTCCCTCTTCTTTTTGGAGTCCACTATGGCAAAACGAAGAAAAAACCGGAAGATTGAGCACCACGAGCTAATGGCAAAGAAGGCAATTGCGTTTGCTATTGCCAACAACCCCTCTTACCTGGTAGAAATTACTTGGGAGTTTGGTAACAAAATTATGCTTTCCGACGATTCGGTTCTTGAGTTTAAGAACGGAAGGGCCAAAGTCCCGCTCGCGCTTCTCTCAGAGGTGGAGCGACACGGGTGCAAGCGCGCCCAATAAAAGGAGAAAACCATGGTTGACCTTAATAGCATTCTTGGAAAGTCCGAAGACAAGTCTGAGGAGAAGGCCGTAGCGGCCGCTGCCCCAGCCGTTGTGGCCCCGGTCGCCGTGGCCCCTGTCGTTTCCACCCCAGTTGTAGCTGCTCCAGTTGGCGACAAGCCAGCAGTTGGCAGTGGCTGGGAAGTTGCCCCAGGCATTTGGCAGATTGTCGTCCCCGTAACGGGCTCGTTCACTCTTCCAGACGGCCGATGGGTTCGTCCAACTGAGCAGGATGGCGTTTCGCGCGCTGCTGTGCCAGTTGAGTGGATTGAATACGTAAAGGCTCTTGGAAAGTAATCGTAGGCGGGACGACGTGGACCGCCGCCATATGAAAGGCGGATCGTAGCAACATGGCAAGTCTTGTCAAAATAGGCGTCCCGAATATTATATCCGACATCTCGGCGTACACCCGTGTAGAAATTGGCCGTGCCAATAACGAAGCGGATGCTACGTCGAGAACGGGTCCTTGGAGCTCCATTGGCTATCAGGCCCTAGTTGCAAACGTTGGAACATACGATTACGTCGACAATGACGGCACATCTGTTTCGTGGTATTCCTATCGTTTGAATAACAGCAGCACCGGAGCAAACGGATCATACTCGACCCCAGCCCCTGGCCGACACTTTGGATACCTTGGCGTCGATGAGTTTCGAGAGTACGAACTGGGAGACCTGACAAACCCAGACGGTACAGAGCTTACCGATAATAAGATTCGTCAGGTCATTAAGGTTGCTAGCTCGCTTGTTGACTCTTACGTTGGCTATACGTTTGACCACCGAAGCTCAACAGAGAAGCATCGCTGGGACCAGAAAACCCGCAGGATTTACCCGGTCCATCGATCTATTATCTCCGTTGAAAACGTAAGGGTTTACGTGAGCGCTCAGCAGTCTGCTGCATTTACAGTTAATGACATTTTCATTAACTCTGATCGCGGGTACGTCGAGATTACCTCCCTCGCCAACGTGACCTACTCTCTCTTCCCGGCAATTGTTGCCCTTGGAATGATTGAGCCGGTTGTTGAAATTACCTATACCCATGGGGCGTCGGTTCCGCCGCAGGACATCAAAGATGCGACAGCCCTTGTCACTGTTGAGCTTTTGGCCCGCGACAGCCTTGCCAAGCAGGGCCTCCAGGCAATTAGCCGCCTCCGCGTCGGTGAGATGGAAATCTACTCTAACGAGGCTGGCCAGGGTGGCTCACGGGCGAAGAGAGACCCGTCTGCCGCAATCCCATTGGCAGCAACCATGCTGCTAGATCAATACATTAGGCCGGTTATTAAATGATTCCAGGCTTCAACAAGATTATCTCGCTTACCCGACCAGGCCTTACCGGGCAGGACTCAATTGGAAGTCCGGTAATTACTAATGCTGCTGTCTGGACAAAGAACGGTCACTACCAGCAGGCATACCACCAGGAGAACATTGGCCCGGCTGGACGCTCGGTAAAAGACGTGTACAAGTTCTGGCTGCCGTTTGCTCGCGGTGAATACCGGCCACAGGTCAACGACATTCTTACTGTTGACGGAAAGAGCTTCTCTGTAGTTGAGACTGGCCAGGAGGCCTTGAACCATCACCTTCTAGTGGTAGCCAGGATTACTGAATAATATGGCAAAAGGTGAAGTTACTTTTAATATCAAATCAGCAGAAGAAAGTCTAAGGAAAGTTAGGAAGGTTCTCACGGAGTCAACAAAAGAACTAGAGCCTGCATTTGCGGGTGCCGCCGTTAAGATCGTTACTGATGCGGTATATGGTGGCCCCTCAAGCCTTGCCGGAATGGCCTCCGACCTTGCCCCGGTTGACACTGGCGCATTGGTTGCCGGTCTTGAGTCTCCAGACTCCAATGAATCCTTTGATAAAGGCAGAACATCGCAAAGCGTGTTCTCTGTTTCCCCTATGGGCAAACGTGGCGTTCAATATGTTTCCGTGACATATGGCACAAATCCAACGGACAAGGACGGAATGCCTTACGCTGAAGCAGCTCCTGGCGACTTTCTTTCTGCTCCAGCAGCAAAATTTCGCGGCCAAATGCAATCCATCGGCAAAGAAATCTCTCAATCTATTGCGGCCATTCTCGCATCAAACCTAAACGTTGCTACGGCTAAGGGCGGCGGCTACGTTCCGGCCAAAACAAAGCTAAGCACCTGGAGCGTAGTAAAGCTTATAGAAAAGTTTGGGACCGCGCCCATTGAATCAGCCAGTGGCCGTGGGTACGGCTACCGAAAACTTGCATCAATGTCGCGGTCCCGGTACCGGCGCATTATGAGCCAGCGACGCTCCCGGCTTAAGTAAGTCGAATCAAATACTCAGCGGTCACGCCGTCCTTGTGCTGGAATAGCAGCCACTGGCACGGCTCTCCGGCAGAAGCAAGCAGCTCCTGCGCGTAGGTGTTTGAGCTCTCCGTAGAGCCACCGCTCCAATGGGTAATCCCATTGAGGTACATGCGTGTCGGGGTGTGGAAGTGGCCAGCTGCGCTGTAATCAAACGGCGCCACGGTCATGTTCCATCCCTGAAGCTTCTTGCCAAAGCCGTACCAGGGGAAGCCGGCAAATCCGCCGGAGACCTGATCCCCGTGGAACAGGAACCAAGTCTTTCCCTTGACTTCGTCGGTTGCAAACCAGGCGCGCTCGCCCTTGGCAAGAGTTTCAACCCACTCAACGTTCTTCTGCTCCTTTACGAGCATTGATGCAATCCGGTACATCATCGCGTCAGCGTTTGATTCCGGATGGAACGTTCCCTTTCGGCCAAGTCGTCCGTGGTTGCCAATGACCCCAACAACCTTGACATGCTCAAAAGAGCCAGCAAGCTTGCGAATCAAGTCGGCAAGGATTTCTCCGCCGTGGAATACCTGGTTGTACAGGGATGCATCAACCAAGTGAGCCTGCCCAGGGAAAATATCTTCCCCCTCAATCAGGTCTCCAAGGAGGTATACGCGAACTTCCTTGACCGGGTGTGCCTTCCGCTGGATTTCAACCAGCTTCTGCACCTTCTCGGCCAACTGCGCAATGCGTTCTGCGCAGACTTCAGAATTGTAGGTTGGGGTAATCTTGCCAAGCTGCCAATCGGACAAAAGCAACACAGCAACCTCATCTTCGGCCTTTCGGGTGTCCGCCTTTGGCGGAGTAACCGGCTTAAGATTCATTGCCGCTGCTGCTTCGTGTGCGGCTTGGTACACCGCCTGAATCAGCTCCTGCTTTGCAAGGTCCCTGTCATCCAGCTTTCGCAGCGCCTTGCGATGGGCTGCCTTAAGGCGCTCAATCTCCGAAGTTGCCTCGTAGGCGGTTACTTCTCGTTCGGCAATTGAGCTAATGATATCAATGTTCTTTGACATTGCCACCCTTTCTCGCAGCGTTCCCGGGATTACGCTTGGCTTGCGGCCGTTTGTGATCCTGCGATCAATAAACGTACGCTGGCCATTTAGCAATCGGCCCCGCTGGAGGCTGTAGGAATTAAACGTTCGATCTGGGTAGATCGCAACGAACTCCTCATACTCAAGACGGACTGCGTCTTGCTTCTCTTGGGATGTCCAGTTTCGATATGAAGATGTAGCCACAGTGACTACTTCTTAGAGACTAGGGTCTTAGCCGGGGCCGCCTTGGTAGGGGCTGCCTTCGCTGGGGCTGCCTTCTTGGCCTTTGGGGCTGCCTTCTTGGCCTTTGGGGCCGGCTTGCTCTTCTTTGTGCTGAAAAAGCCTTTGAGAGTATTTACAAAGCTCATGTTTTTACCCTTTCTATGTTCAAAAACCAAGCTTGTGCTTGGCTGATGCGAGCATACCACACAAATCGTAGGTATGTCCAAATCAGTGTGGTCGCAGATCGCAAAAACGTAGATTCTTGTTGGCTAAAAAGATACTATCCAAAGCATGAATGGCGTGTACGAAACCTTTTTTAGCACCCTAGGCGGGGACGCCACCCTGCAGACTCTGCTGGGCGGCACGAACACGGATAAAAAGGTTTATCCAATCAATTTTACGGGCAAAAGCGGCGCTCCAGCCATTCGAGTAGCTATTTTGGGCGGAGGCAGCGACATTGGGCTTGCCATTGACCGGCCTATTGTAGACATAGTAATCGTGAGCAAATTGAGCGCCGCAGAGATTAATACTATTGGCAACCGGGTCGATGTGTTGCTTAATAGGAAACGACTGGCGGGTCCAGGTGGGGTTGTTCTCCACCTATCCCATAAAGTTACGCAACGGGACTTTTTCGATGACCCGAGCTTGGAATACCGGCGTGTGATCCGGTACAGCGTCATCAAGACATAAGGGAGAAATAAATATGCTTACACTTGGATCTGGTGTAGTCAAGGTGGCGTTCTGGAAGTCCGGAGCGGTCATTAATCAGACGAGCACCAACTACTTTGGTACGACCGGTGGCTACAACGCCGCTGGCGAGCTCGTAACGGTTGGCGAAGTCGGCGGCGACGTCGAGTTCGACATTAACTTCCAGGAGCGAGAGTTCTATGGTCAGTCCAACTTCCCAATTGCCAAGGCGTTCTTCGGCGGTAAGGCCGATATTCGCGCACGTGGCGTTGAGATTAACTGGGACAACGTAAAGAACCTCTTCCACGTTTCGCTCGGTGAGGGCACCGACCTTAGCTCAACCGTTTATGGCAACGCCCATGACGACTTTACCGGTGGCTCGTACACGGTCAACTTTGACCCAGACGGTGGCCGCCCGAACGCCAGCATTGCAAACGTGACTGCCCTCATGGGCCTGCCACGACCGCTGTACGTCAAGTTTGAGCACATTCGCTCGGACGACCCTTCAAAGTCGGTGATTATTCACCTACCGAAGGCATACAGCATGCAGCTCATGATGCCGTTCACCCGTGAAGACATTGCCCGACAGGACATTGACTTCTCGGCTGTTGTTGACCGCGATTGTGTCACGACCGTTGGTGGTGCTAAGACCCCAGCAGTTGTACTGATCTCGGCGTAATAGAAATTTAGGGGGTTACGAATATGTTTACACTTGGTAGCGGCCGGCTCCAAATCGGTACTTGGATTTCCGGTGGTCTTTATACTCAGGTTGCGGGCGTCGCCGTAACCCCCTCAACTGCTAGCGGCTCCGTCCCAGCCGGCACGTACTATGTACGTGTCGCTGGGCGGAACGCTGCCGGTACGGCAACTCCGTCGGCCCCGCTGACGGCAATCCTTAGCGCAACCGGGAAGCTTGATGTTTCCTGGACCGCGCTTTCCGGCGCCACAACGTACGACGTGTATGTTGGAACCGTTTACAACTACGAATGGCTTCACACCAACACCGCCTCAACAACGGCCAGCATTACGGCCATTGTTGACCCAGCTAGCGCAGCCCTTGCTCAGTACCAAGGCATGCAGGACATTGGCGAAATTGGTGGCGACGTTGAGTTTGACATCTCCTTCCAAGAGCGTGAATTCTTTGGTCAGTTTAACTTCCCTATTGCTAAGGCACACTTTGGTGGCAAGTCAACCATCCGCGTCAGCGGACTTGAGCTTGACCCAATGCGCTTCTCGCGCCTCTTCAGCACTACGCTGACCCATAATGGCTCGACAAGCATCTACCCAGGCACGTTGAACTTCCGCGAAAACCTTAACTTTGGTACAGCGGCTGTCAACCCACTTGACTTGTCGATGCTCCGCAACCGACCGGTTCGTGCAGTGTTCACGCACATCCGCTCAGATGATCCATCCAAGTCGGTGGAGATCACCGGCCATAAGGTTTGTATCTATCAGCACAACATTCCGTTTACACGAGAGGACATCATCAAGGTTGACCTTGAGTTCAACCTTCAGTATGATTCCAGCACGGCGCAAATCGTGACAATCACGGCTTAAGCCGCCGAGCTTTTAGCGGACCCCTCCGGGGGCCAGGAGTGTTCAGATGGCAACCCTTAATCAAGTACGCCCAACGCGCGTACTCACCCTCAACGACCTCGCGGACATTGAGGATAAGTTTGGAGGCCTTGACAAGGTCGACCTTACCAAGTTCACTGTACTTCGTTATATCCTTTGGCTTGTCCTTCGCAAGGATGACAACAAGATGGATGAGCGCGCGGTAGGTGACAAGTTCTCGCTCGATACAATGCGTGACGAAATCGACAAGGTGCTTCGCTCAAGCGGTCTCATCGGCAACGATGAGGGTGGCGTTTCCGAGGGAAAAGCTCCGGAGGCGTAAGCTGGGGGGAGATCGACTGGGGGTCGATCATGGCTTCTTATGCAGATGCCTTTGGTTATACCCCAGCCGAGTTCATGCAACTTACGCTTCCACAACTCAATGCATACGCAAAGTATGTTGAGAAGCGTGATGAAGCGATGAAGGGCGAAACCAAAAACACCTCCGGTAAAAATAAGGCGAAATTCGCCGATGGTTCTTCAGGGATGAAAACAGTTGGGTCTCTGGAGCAAATGATTTCGGTCTTCGGAAAGCCGGGGGCCTAGCGGGGGGTAAAGGCAGTGGCCGAGATTGATAATGTAGCACGGGTTGGCATATCGCTTGACTCTGCCGCATTCCAGGACGGTGTAGCCCGTACGCTCCGCGACATTGACAGGCTTCTCAGCGGCCTTAAGGCCTTGCAGTCTGCGAACAAGCAAATCTCCCTTGCGTCTGGCGGCCTACTCGGCAGCGGATCGAAGTCCCCCGTTGCCGGATTTGCAAAAGACATTACTCGCACGGCGATACCGGCTCTGCGCGACATGGAACGCAATGCGATCCGTGTCGGCGGGGCCGTTCGTCGTTCTATGGAGGAAATGTCCCGACTAGCCGCAGCTTCGGAGCGTGTCCAGCGCCAGGCCGGGCGGGTCTCCTCCTCCCCATCCTCCTCAGGCATAGTTCAAGACGCCAGGATTCGCCGTGGCCAAGAGGCAAGCCTACGAGCCCTGATGGCAAAGGCCGAACGCCAAGGGTTCCGCATTGAAAAGACCAATGGCGGACACTTTGTTGCCTACCCGCCAGACAAGTCCAAGCGCATGGTCTTCTTCCCATCTACCGGAGGTGACCGCAGAAACGTTGAAAACATACGCTCGCAGCTGCGACGGTCTGGCCTAATTGATGACGTGGAGAGCGATAGGCCTGCCCGGGCACCTAAGCGTGCCGCAACACCAAAGCCAGCCCCGGCCGAAAGCTTTGCCGACCCGCGCAGTTCTGGCGGAAAAATAGAGGCAAGGTATGTTGTCCAGGCGCTTGAGGAGCTTGTTACCTCAAGGCAGCCCGCATACCCGCAGTATCTTCAACCACGTGCTCGTGGTGGCGCTGGCCGAGCTGAAAGCGTTGCCTCTCGCCAGCTCATTGAGGAAATCTCCGGCCGATTTGACCCACAGAAGATTTTCTACGGTAGCCCTAACCTTGCAGAGGGAATTGTTGCGACAGTTCGCTCTGAGGTATCTAAAGCCGCATTGGTTCTTTCCGGAAATGCCCGAACGCTTGGCATGCAGCAACTTGCCTCCACCAAGCCAGGGAAAGAGCAAATTATTACAGCAGTACGAGAGTTTATTACAAAAAATCCAGCAGCATTTGGCGGGCCATCGGGCGTAACAAGGGCGATTAACGAGGCTATAGCAATAGTGCAAGCCGGAAGGACGCCGGTGGTGACGCGAGAGCTTACGGCAAGCCTTGAAAAAATTGGCACACGAGAAGGCTCACGCCTTGGCTCCATGCTTAACTTCTCTACCGGCATGACCGAAGCGGAAATTGCGCAAGCGATTTCTAAAACTATTGCACGGATTCCTGGCGGCTTTGAGCGCGGAAATGTTGGCCCAACAATCCGCAAGGGCGGATCTGCCGTCGAAGAGCTAAAGCAGCTTGTTCTTGCTGAAATTCCCGTAGAGCGAGTGCGTTCTGAGTACCAGACAGCCAAGGGAGGAACTAGTCCAAAGCTGCAAAGGCTTATGGAGGGCGTGCTGCTCTCTACGGCATTTGGTAACAACGCTGCAACTGAGAGCATGGTCGGCAGGATTCTGGAAGGCGAGCGCGGCGGCATTCCAGCGCCGCTACTAAGAGAACTTCACAAGGCGGTTGGGCCACAGCTGCAACTTCGAGGCAGAATTGGCGCTGGAGAGATTCCAGCCGGAATGGACCCGATTTACAATGCGCTCCCAGAAGCAATTGAGCTGATCAATGCTGCCCAGGCGGTTGCCGGCGGGGCAAGCAGAATGGGAAGGGTTGCTGGCAAGCTTGCAGAAGCCAGAAAACTTATTACCGCGCAAACAACTGCCTTTGGAGAGCCGTCCGCCCAAGGCGTTGAGCTTGCCTCAAGCATTCTTGCAGCTGGCCGGGGCCTTCCTGCATTCTTTGCCGGCCTTTCTACCTATGGCGGACGCGCAATGTCTGCAACCCAAGGCGGCATGGGGCTTGACCCAAGCGCAATCACAGCAGACCCACGTGTTGCACTGCAGATTGCACAAGAGGCAGCTGCCACCATGCTTGCCGGACTCAAGTCTGGGCAGGGTAAGGGCGCTAGGGGCGTCGAGCGCCTTATCCAAGAGGCCGTTGAGGGCGCAATCCAGGCTTCTGCAGCCCGAGACCCTGGATATCTTGGCTCAGCGCCCCCAGCTTCTAGCGGCGGCGGCGGCGGAGAGAAGCCTCCTAAGCCCCCAAAGGCACCTACGGCGGCCCCAGAGCCACAGGAACCAGAGGAACCAGTTTCGATGCGTCGCCCAGAAAGCGCACGCTCATATCGCCTTAATCCGCGCGCAACCGGAACTGCTAAGGG
>Ga0164293_10001543_pt1 | contig 19254 bp, 23 predicted proteins | sample GEODES118metaG_FD_111487 | JGI IMG/M metagenome (GOLD analysis project Ga0164293, IMG submission 111487) | Eutrophic lake water microbial communities from Lake Mendota, Wisconsin, USA - GEODES118 metaG | ecosystem: Environmental > Aquatic > Freshwater > Lake | place: USA: Lake Mendota...
CACAACCCGCTGACACCATGTGTGAACTGCTGGCCCTCAACGCCAATACCCCAACCGACATGGACTTCTCGTTTCGGGGGCTCAGCCGCCGTGGCGGGGCCACCAGCGAGCATGCCGATGGCTGGGGCCTGGCGAGTTTCACGCCCGATGGCCATGGCCTCACCCTGCTGAGGGAGGAGGCACCTGCTGCCTTTTCGGCCATGGCCGAACAGCTGGCCGAGCGCTCGCCCAAGGCATTGGTATCGATCGCCCACATCCGCAAGGCCACCCAGGGCGTCGTGGCGCTGGAGAACTGCCACCCGTTCAGCCGCACCTGGCACGGTCAGACCTGGGTGTTTGCCCACAACGGCAACCTGGCCGGAGAGATCCCGCTGGGTGATCGCTACCGGCCCTATGGCAGCACCGACAGCGAGGCGGCCTTCTGCTGGATCCTGGAACAGCTCAACCCCGCTGCCATCGATGCCGACGACCACGAAGCCCTGTTCACCCTTTTGCACAACTGCGCTGCAGAACTGGCCACACGGGGCACCTTCAACGCGCTGATCAGCAATGGGCAATGGCTGTTTGCCACCGCCACCACCCGGCTGCACTGGATCACTCGCCGCGCCCCATTCAGCACCGCGACCCTGGCCGATGCACCGGTGAGGGTGGATTTTTCAGCCCTGACCACCAGCACCGATGTGGTGACGATCCTCAGCACCGAGCCCCTCACCAGTGACGAGCGCTGGCAAGCCTTTGAATCTGGCGAATCGATGCTGCTGATCAACGGTGAGATCAAGGGACATGCCCGCAAACCCCGTTCCCCTCTCTGAAGCCGCCCGCTTCTGGGCCCGGCTGGGCTGGGTGAGCTTCGGCGGGCCGGCCGGGCAGATCGCCCTGCTGCAGCGCGAGCTGGTGGAACGGCGCCGGTGGCTCAGCGAGCGGCGCTACCTGCATGCCCTCAACTACTGCATGCTGCTGCCGGGGCCCGAGGCCACTCAGCTGGCCACTTACCTGGGCTGGCTGATGCACGGCATTCCCGGTGGCCTGATCGCCGGCGGCCTGTTTCTGATCCCTTCGGTGCTGGTGCTCACGGCCCTCTCGAGCGTGTATGTCGTCTGGGGGCAGCTGCCGCTGCTGACGTCAGTATTTGCCGTGCTCAAACCGGCTGTGCTGGCGATCGTGCTGGTGGCGGCCTGGCGGGTGGGCCAGCGCACCCTGCGCACACCGCTGCTGGTCGCCCTGGCCCTTGCCGGTTTCCTGGCCCTCTCTCTGTTCTCTCTGCCCTATCCACTGGTGGTGATCACTGCGGGCGGCATCGGTGCTGTGGCCGCCCGCTGGCGGCCGGCGTTGCTGCTGGCCAGCCGCCCCAGTCGGGAATCAGCAGGCAACACCCCTGTCGACCAACCTGCAGCCCTGCACGACGACCACAGCGACAGCCCCGCCCACGCCCGCTTCTCGCGCCGGCGCCTGGCACTCACCTTGCTGATCTGGGCGCTGGCCCTGCTGCTGCCGCTAGCTGCCCTGTCGATCGCCGGCGGCTGGACGGGAAGTCTTGCCCTGATGGCGCGCTTTTTCACCCGGGTGGCCCTGCTCAGCTTTGGCGGTGCCTACGCGGTGCTGCCCTACGTGGCCCAGGGGGCGGTGGAGCACTTCGGCTGGCTCTCGGCCAGCCAGATGGTGGATGGCCTGGCCCTGGGCGAAACCACTCCAGGCCCGTTGATCATGGTGGTGGCCTTCGTCGGCTTCATGGGCGGCTGGAATGGGGCCCTCGCTGCCGGTTCCAGCCCCTGGCTGCCTGCCCTGGCAGCGGTGCTGGTCACCGTGTGGTTCACCTTTCTGCCCTCGTTCGGCTTCATTCTTGCCGGGGCCCCCCTGGTCGAGGCCAGCCGGGGCGATCTGCGCTTCGGGGCGCCGCTCAGCGCCATCACTGCTGTTGTGGTGGGGGTCATCGCCAGCCTGGCGCTCTTCTTTGCGGGACCGGTGCTCTGGCCCGCCGGCAGCTTGAACATCTGGGCGCTGCTGGTGGTGGCGCTGGCCCTGATGGCCCAACTGCGCCTGCATTGGAGCGTGCTGCAGGTGATCGCTGCGGCGGCGGCGGCGGGGGTGTTGCTGAGGTTGCTGCCGTAGGCCGCAGGCCTACAAGCGCTGCGCTGGTGTCGCTCCAGACAAAAAAACGCCGGCAGCTGCCGGCGCGGGAGGGAAGCGGACCGTCAGAACGTGATCAGTGCACGTAATGCTGACCCCTGTAGGTCAGATCCTTGGGCTCAGAGCTGGCGGTCGGTTCGTCGTGATGGGCATCGACATAGGCGACGCCGCGGTACGACTTGGCCATCAGCATCTGGGCATCTTCCAGGTGCTTGGTCTTGAGGATCTTGGAGCGGATCAATTCGAGGGTGTTCATGGTTGAACTCCACAGTGCCCGCGTCCCCGTTGCCTGGCGCGGATCTGACTGCATCCCCCTTGAGGAGGATCAACGTGCCCATATCTTAGCGATTCTGTAGCGGTTACTACAGCGCAGCAGCCATGAAACTTCATTCGCCGCCCGTTCTCCTCAGGGCCGGGTTGCCACCACCGCAAAGAACGGATCCCCATGGGCCCCTAGCAGGCCCTGCCAGCTGCGGGCCCGGGTTTGCTCGGCGATCAGCTCGGGCCGGGGCCAGCCCTGCGCCATCAGCACCTCAGCCACGTAGGCCAGGTGATCGCGGTCGCCGCCATCGGCCCAGACCTGCGGCGCCTTGGTGAAAAACATGCGGTTGGAGAACGCCACGATCAACAGACCGCCCGGGCGGGTGATGCGCAGCAGTTCAGCCGCCACCGCCTCGGGAAACTGCAGATACTGCCAACCAGCAACGATCAACACCGCATCAACGCTGGCCGTGTTGAGAGGGATCCGCTGATCAAGGTTGAGGTTCTGCAGCCAATGGCTATCGAGCCGTTTGTTGGCAGCCAGTTCTTGTTCGTTGAGGCCATGGCCGATGACCCGTTCGTAGGCGACGTCGTCGGGCAGATGTGACACCCAGCTCGACATCAGATCGAGCACCACGGCTCGCGCTGGTATGCGCTCGCGATACAGCTGGGTGAGCCGCTCGCGAAAGGCTGCGTCGAGGTGCTGCACAAAGCGCGGTTCGGCGTAGAACAGCCGATCGTCACTGGCGTCCCATTTGCGGCGCTGCTCTGGGCTCAGCAGCTCAACAACCACGGGGGCCTCCCACCTGGATCGCCCGGACCCTAACGAGCCCAGCCCAACCAGCTGGGGCCCGGCTGCAGCCCGATGCTGCAGCAAGCTGGAGACACACGAGATCCGTCATGCCCCAGAGCACTGTTCAACCCTTGCCGACAGGACTCACCACCCACCGCAGGACGTCGGGCCAGGCCCCGCCAAGCACGGCAGACACTGCTGCCGCCAAGGGCTTCGGCGGGAGCAGGGCCGCCAAGGGCGGCAAACGGCGAACCAGCAAACGCAACCCCGCCCTCAGCAAAGCCGACTGGGGCCCTCTGGGCAAACACCCCGATCTCGACGCCATCGTGGCGCGCCAACGGCTGCACCTGCCCCTGTCGGGTCGCCTTACGGTTGACCAGGTCCAGCAGGCCTGGAAGCGCTGCGCCAGCGAGCACCATCCCGATCGGGGTGGCACCCACGACACCATGCAATTGGTCAACGGTGCCCGTGATCTGCTGCTGGGCCGCGACCAGGCCTGAACCGTGGCCACAACACGCTGTTAGGGTCAAGGTTCACCCCGGGATGAGCCGCGTGAGCACCGATTACACCGCAGCGATCACCGGGCTGGTGATCCTGGTTGCGGTGCTGACCGCGATGGTGGGTTATCTGCTGACCCGTCCCAGCGATCTGCCCAACAAACCCTGATCGGGTTCGGTCTACTGCTGCCCGGCCCCGACGTGAACCACCGCCGAACCAGCGCGACCTGGCACCGCCGCATCACCAACGCAGTGCTGCTGCTGTGCGGATGGGTGCTGGTTGCTCTGTCGGCAGCTGCTCCCGCCTTGGCTGACAGCAGCGAGCCGCCCCAGGCCTATCGCTGTGACGGTGAGGCCCTGATCGCCACGGTGCACCGCGGTGCGGTCGATGATCCGACGATCCCCAACCGCAGTGGCACCACCTCGCCAGGCGCCTTTGTGGTTTTGCAGTGGCAACAGCAGACGCTGCAGTTGCCCCGCACCAACAATGCAGGCCCACCAAGCTTCACCGACGGCAAATGGTGGTGGAGCCTGGTCGATCCCGATCACCCCGATCTGCGGCTTCGCCGCAGTCAGGGTGATGTGCTGCAGTTCAGCTGTGAGCGCTGAGGTTCACCAGCGCGAACCGCCGCCACCGCCACCGCCGCCACCACCGGTGCGGGGTTCGGCTGCATTGACGCGAATGTTGCGACCCATCCACTCAACGTTCTGAAGGTCGTCAATGGCCTTGGTCTCGTCGCTGGCGTTCGCCATCTCGACGAAGGCAAAACCGCGCTTGCGGCCGGTTTCGCGGTCGAGGGGCAGGGTGCATTTGCGCACTTCGCCGTAACCGGCGAACAGCTGCTGAAGGTCCTCCACTTCGGCATCGAAGGAGAGGTTACCGACGTAAATGGTCATGAAATGGACGCGAGAAATATGAAACCGATTCGTCGAAAGCCCTGAAGAAAGTCGCTGGCCGTGAAGGAGAAATCGTTGGAACTCGCCTTGATGGGGAGAAACCCGCTGAAGAGTGATCGTTGAATCACCTTCACCGTAGTACACCGCTGACGGCGCGCAAACCTCGATCTAGCTTGAAACAGAGCAGCTTGATCAAGCCCGTGGCGGCGTCCCCCTGCCAACTTCCCTACGCGCTGCTGGGACGCTGGGACCCCCCAGCGGATCGCCGCGATCCGATCGCCGTGCTGCAGCAGCAGGAGGCCGACCGCCTGCCCTGGCTGGTGCCGGTGCGCCACAGCCGGATGGCCCAAAACGCTTTTGCTTTTTACCGCGGCACTCCGGCGGTCATGGCCCACGACCTGGGGAACGCACCAAGCACTGGGCTGGAGGTGCAACTGTGCGGTGATTGCCACCTGGGCAACTTCGGCTTTTATGCCTCACCCGAGTGGCACCTGCTGTTCGACATCAATGACTTCGACGAAACAGTGCGCGGCCCGTTTGAGTGGGACCTCAAACGGCTTGTGGCCAGCGCGGTCCTGGCCGCCCGGTCCCTGAAACTCAACAGCGAGCAGCAGGGTCGCACCGCCCGGCGGGTGGCCCGCGCCTACCGCAAGGCAATGCAAGCGCTCGCCACCCAACCCCTTCAACAGGTGTGGGCCCACCGCCTGGATGCCGATGCCTACATTGCGGGGGTTGAGCATCCGCCCCTGCGCCAGCACCTGGACAAGGTGGGCGCCAAGGCCCGGGCCCGCACCAGCAGTGAAGCCGCCGGCAAGCTGTGCGAGGTGGGCCCTGGGGGCACCCTGCAATTGCGCCACGATCCCCCGCTGATCTGGCGCCATGCCCTGTTGGAGCGCCAGTGGACGGCCGAGATCGACTGGCATGACTTGGTTGATGAATTGCTGAATCTGTACCTGGCGTCTGTACCGGCAGATCTGCGGCACTTCCTGGCGCAACTGCACCTTTGCGATGCCGCCCTCAAGGCCGTGGGTGTCGGCTCGGTGGGGACCCGCTGTTCCATCGGCTTGTTTGTGGGGCCGCACCGCAACGATGTGCTGATCCTGCAAAGCAAGCAGGCCGAGGCGTCGGTGCTGGCGCCCTATGCGAGCAGCCCACCGCCGGTGCACCAGGGCCAGCGGGTGATCGAGGGCCAGCGACTGCTGCAGACCGCCAGCGATCCGTTTCTGGGGTGGACCACAGGCCATCAGCTTGAGCGGCATTACTACTGGCGCCAGCTGCGCAACTGGAAAGGCTCAGTGGATCTGGCCGCTCTCGATGCCAAGGGACTGGAGCTGTATGGCGAGCTGTGCGGCCGGGTGCTGGCCAAGGCCCATGCCCGTTCGGGCGATCGCCACGCCATCGCCACCTGGCTGGAAGGCGGCAAAGGCTTTGACCAGGCCATGGAGGGGTATGCGATCGCCTATGCCGACCAATCACAAGCCGATTACGACCGGTTCATGCAGGCAATCAAAGAAGGACGGCTGGAGACCGGGATCCTCTACTGAGGCGATCTGTGCACCGCCCAGGCCGCCAGCAACCCGCCGGCAAAGCCGCTGACATGACCGATCCAGCTGACCCCAGTCGGCACAAAGAAGGGCAACAGGCTGGGCAGCACACCGCCATAGGCGATCAGACAAATCACCGACAGCAGCAACGAGCGGGGGCGCTTTTCGAGCCAACCGATCAGCAGCAGATACCCCAGCAACCCGTAAACCACCCCCGACAGACCATGGCTGCCCGTCGGCCACAGGAGCCAGACGGGAATCGCCGTCACGATCACACCAACCCAAACGGCCAGGTAGTCACGACGGCCCTGAAGCAGCACCAACCAGGAGAGGGGCACGAACAGCAGGCTGTTGGTCAGCAGATGGCCGAAGCCACCGTGGCTGAAGGGTGCTGTGAACACACCGGCAAACGGACCGCCCGGGACCATTGGCAGGTTCCAGCGGCCGCCGAACACCAGCTGATCCACCAGCTCCTGGGCCCAGGCGACCGCCAGGATCAGCAACGGAATCAGCAACTTGTTCATCGGCACCGCAGCAGGTCAGCACCATGCTGCCGCTGACCTGCTGCTGCTGGTCGGCGGCCCTGACAGATCGACCTACGACTGGATCCCTGCCCGCTTACCCATGGCCCTGGCTGCCCTGCTGCTGTTCTGGCGGTTGGCGATCAGCCAGGACCCCAGCGATCGTCAGCCAAGGGCTGAAACCGAAGGCCACGACCAGGCCTGGGTGCAACCGGCGATCCCATCGCGCCAGTCGCCCCTGGCAACGCGCCAGAACTCTGATCAGGACTGGGCAGTGGCGGTTCCGGATGGGAGCGGCAGCAACCGAATCGAATCGTGGCCCAGCCGAATCACGAAGTGATCGCCCGGCTTGGCGTCGAGCAGATTCAGATAGGCACTGCCGACCATCAGATTGCCGTTGAACTGGACCTTGGTGTGAAACGGCAGAGACCGTCCTGAACGCCCCAGTCTCCGGGCGCGACGGCGTCCCCCCGGCCCACGGCCATCGCCCAGCGCAAACCCCTTGGCCTGCAGCAAGGCCTCAAAGAAGGCCGTGTTGTTAAGCCGCTCCTGGCCTGATTCACCGACATTGACATAGCCGCAGCGCCGCACGATCTCGGCGCGAGGCAATCCCTTGAATTGATCCACTGCCGTCAGCAGCGCTTCTCCTGTCAGGGCCATACACAGGTTGATGCAGACAACAACCGATCCCAACATCGACCTGGGCAGGAGCCCGGGCCCTGCAGCAGATCAGCGCTGAATGCTCAGCGGGGGAGATGCCGCTGAAACCACTCCTGCGACCAGGCGGCCACTTGAACCAGGGCGCCGGGCTCGGCAAACAGGTGACCGGCCCCCGGCACCACCCGCAGTTCATGGAAGCCCCGCAGCCGGGCCGCCGCCCAGGTGTTGAGCTCGAGCACATCAAGGTCGAGGCTGCCGACCAGCAACAGGGTCGGACAGCAGACATCCCCCAGCGAACCAGGCACCAGATCGGGCCGTCCGCCACGACAGACCACGGCCCTGACCAGAGGGTGGACCTGAGCCGCCACCTGCAAGGCGATGGCCGCACCCGAACTGGAGCCGAACAATCCGAGCGGTAGGTCGGCCAAATCTGGCCGCTGCCTGAGGGCCTCGATCACCCCCCAGAGGCGTTGAGCCAGAAGCTCAAGAGCTGGCCCGCCTGAGTGGTGAAGCGCGCCCGGATTCTGCTCGGCAGGGGTCAGCAGATCAAACAGCACGGTCGCCAAGCCCGCCTGCTGTAGCACCGACGCCACGGACTGATTGCGGCTGCTCAAACGGCTGCTGCCGCTGCCATGGACAAAGACGACCCAGCCCATGGACTGGGTGGGTCGCACCACCAGGGCGGGCAGCAACACACCACAACTCGCCAACTGCAGCTGCTGGGTGCCGGGATGGTGGGACAGCGGCATGACAGCAACCCCGTGATCTGATCGGTACCGGGGAGCATTGCCATCGCCAACAGCCGTGGCGGCCAGTCGGCAGCAGTGAGCAGCGCAGAAACAGCAACGGCGCTGCTAACAGACGCCAGATCAGCAGAATTGACAACAGCTCTCAACATTGACGCTGCAGAGCGACCAATCTCGTCCAAGAACGCAGCAGATGAAGCGCAGCCTGAAGCCACTTACGCTACAGACAACAGCACGCAATTGCAGAAGGCAGATTTAATCTTCAATTGGCTGAAAGCAAGAGGTGCATTATGCAGCATTCTGCTCACTCCCGTGAGCTGCACTTGCCCAAGCCATCCCACACTGTTTGCCTAATCATTCGCACCATGAACGAACGATTTCGCGTGATGCAACGGCAGCCCCGACGCATTTCAATCACACTCAGCTATCACGTACACGAAGCGCTCCTGTCCCGCTCAGAGGAGGAAGGACGCTCCGTTTCCAATCTTTGCGCCTTTCTACTGGAAGACGCCCTGCGCGAACCTGTCAGACAATTTGTCGTCAGCGGCCCAGCGAACAACACCATGCTCAACACGGCAAACGGAAACAAAACCATGCGCACGATGCGGCACGGAAACTTTTGAATTTGTCGATGCCGGGGCTCCGTGCCAGCAAGCCCGTTGCCCCTCCGGCAACGGGCTTTTTTGGATTCAGGGATTGAGCTGAGGCTCAAGCCGCCTGCGCAGCTTGTGCAGAGCAACTTTTTCGAGACGCTGCACCTGGTCCTTGCTCAGGCCTGTCATACCAGAGATCTTGGCAAATGAATGACACTGCTCGCCTGCATAGCGAAGATCAAGGATGGAGCGCTCCAGCTCATCGAGTTGATTGAGTTGATCATGAACCCATTGATAATCATCTTCTAACCGCGGCTCGTTCTGACCACGGACCGTGTCTAACAGCGTCAACTCCTGATCTGAACTACTGATCTGCTGGTCGAGCGACTGCACCTGACCGCGCTGAACAGCATCAATCGCAAATCGCAGCCGACGCGGCGTCTGCCCCAACTGATCAGCGATCAGCTGCGAATCAACCTGAGCTTCCTGTGTCGCCTGAAGCTGCCGCGCCTTGTGAACCAGATCAATGACCGTGATCGGCAAACGAATCGCACTGCTGTTCTCCTGCAGATAACGGTTGATTGACTGGCGGATCCACCAATAACCATAGGTGGAAAACTTATAGCCACGACTCGGATCAAATTTTTCGACCGCCCTGATCAAACCGAGGTTGCCTGCCTGGATCAAATCCATCGGATCATGGTTGAGATGCTGAATGCGACGGTTCTGTCGCATCACGACGGCCACCACAAGCCTGAGATTGGCGCTGACCATCCGCTCCATGGCGCGTCGACCTCGGCGTTCACTGATCGGCGTCGACGAAGCATCATCCTGCCAACGTCGAACGAGAGTACCGAGATGCACTTCTTCTGCCGGAGTGAGCACTGGAACTCGACCGATCGACTTGAGATAATCGCCAAAAGCGTCTGACATTCAGGGGGCTGAATCTGCCTATCGATCCTGAACAAAAGATGACTCGATCGTGATCACTGCGACCCGTTTACAGCGCTACCGCAGCGCCCACATCTGCAGACTCACACAGTCTTGGACGAAGCGAACGATAGGCTCTGCCAGAGCCCTTCTTGCTCAACACAACTTGCCAGAGCTGACCCTGACCGGAACGAAAAAATCCGGCACAGGAGAGCAAGTAATACCGCCACAATCGATAAAATCGCTGACCCAGCTCATCCGACAAATCGGGCCAAGCACGCTGAAAGCGATGCCACCATGCTTGCAGAGTCAGATCATAGTCAAAACCAAAGTTCTCCCAATCTTCCAATAGAAACCATGGCTCAAAACCATGGCACAATTGCTGGGCAGATGGCAAACGACCATTCGGAAAAATATAGGCATTGATCCAGGGATCTAAGGCCATGTTGGTGTCATGGGAGCCAATCGTCTGGATCAGAGCAAGACCATCACGAGCCAGCTGGGCGCTGAGAATCTCGAAATAGGTTCGATCATTGCGGCGGCCAACATGCTCGAGCATGCCGATCGACACAACCCGATCAAACAGACCCTGGTGCCGCACCAATGGCGATCGGTAGTCACACAACAGCACCGCCACCGGCAGATCGGCGCAGCGCTTGCGGCAGTACTCGGCCTGCTGTGCAGAGACCGTGATCCCCACCACCTCAACACCGAAGTGCCGGGCAGCATGAACCGCCAGGCCACCCCAGCCACAGCCGATGTCCAGCAGGCGTTGACCTGGACTCAGTTCCAGCTTCTGACAGATGCGCTGCAGTTTGTGGAACTGCGCGGTCTCTAGATCAGTGGCGTCCTGCCAGTAGCCACAGCTGTAGAGCCGACGTGAATCGAGCATGGCGGCATAGACACGATCATCGATGTCGTAGTGCTGTTCGCCCACCATGAAGGCGCGGCTGCGCGACTGCCAGTTGACCCAGCGTTCTGCCCACTGCTGCATGTGTCCCAGCAGGCGGGCCGCGGGTTGAAACCCGATCGCAGCCTTGCGGCACGCCGGTTGGCTGAGCAACCGCGTGAACAACACATCAAGAGCCTCACAGTCCCAATCACCATTGACGTAGCCCTCACCCAGGGCAAGGCTGCCCCGTTTCAGCAGATCGCTATAGAGACGCGGGTGGTGGACCTGCAGATCCCAGGGGCGCTCGCCCTGGAATCCGACATCCGCCCGATCGGTCAGCTCGCGGATCAGGGCCGGGGGTTGGGACATGGCTGCTTGCACGCGCCGGACCACCCCACCACCGGCAGGCCAGCCGCCGGGGCCGGCTCTGGGGATGTGCCGCAGATCCACCGAGCCACGGCTGCAGGGCGCCTCCATTCACAGGGCGGATCCATAGGGTTCAGCCATGACCAGGACTTCCGTGCTGTGGAAAGACCGCAGGGCGGCCGGGGTGCAGCTGGCCGAACGGCTGCGCCCCTGGGCTGACCAGGCGCAGACGACCACAGTGATCGGCCTGCCCCGCGGTGGTGTGGCTGTGGGCGCTGCCGTGGCCGAGCAACTGCGGCTGCCGCTGGCCAGCTGGACGGTGCGCAAACTGACGCTGCCAGCGGCACCCGAATACGCCTTGGGTGCCCTGGCTGCCCCCGACGTGGTGGTCTGGAACCCTGCAGCCTGGGGGGCAGCGCGGCTGAACGCGGCGCAGCGCCAGGCCCTGGTGGAGGCTGCGCGGCCAGAGCTTGAGCGGCGCCGGCAACGCTTCGGCGATCCCGACCCAGCAGATCTGCGGGGACGTCGCCTGATCGTCGTCGATGACGGCATCGCCACGGGCATGACCGTGCGTGCGGCGCTGCAGGCGCTGCGCAACTGCGGTCCGGCCGAACTGGTCCTGGCCGTGCCTGTGGTGGATCAGCAGCTGGTCGGGGTGCTGACGGCGATGGTGGATGCGCTGATTGCCCTCGCCCTGGTCCATGACCTGAAGACGGTGGGCCAGTACTACAACGACTTCAGCCAGATCAGCGACCGAACGGTCGAGCAGCTGCTGCAGGCGGATCACAGCAAGACACCTTGAGCACCATCTACCTGGGGTCCAGCAGCTGAATCAGCACAGCACAAAAAACGCACTGCTTCAGGGCAGTGCGCTGAAAACAGTGCTTGATCAGTTCAGCCTTCGACCGGAACCTGCACCGATTGCGAGGGGGTCTGCTCGAGCTTGGGAATATCCACTTCAAGCAGGCCGTCATGAAAATGAGCTTTCAGATGACCCTCATCGACGTTGCTCGGCAGGCTGAAACTACGCATGAAATGGCCGTAGGAACGTTCCATGCGATGAAAGCGCCAACCCTTTTCCTCTCGCTCCTGACGGCGCTCACCCTGAAGCGTCAAGACACCATTGTCAAGGGTCACCTTGACGTCATTCTTGTCAATGCCAGGAATCTCGGCCTTGATCACAAAAGCAGTGTCATTCTCGCTGACATCAACACGAGGCATCCAGCCACCATTGCTGATCAGATCCGAGCTGCGCACAAACGGAGAAGCAATCGCTCGACTGTAGCGATCGAAAAAATCCTCGATCTCACGCAAAGGCTCCCATTTTGTCAATTCCATAATCAAGAATCCTGATGGACAACCTCAATTTAATCCGCTTACGTCTTGGATAGCGCGTCACGGCTCAGCCAAAAAGCCTGCAATCTGCCGCACAAGAGATGGATTTTATTCAGAAAATAAGCGCGCAATCTGGTTGCGACCATTGTTCTTGGCTAGCAGCAAAGCCTGCTCAGCCCGTGCATAAAGATCCGCGAACGCACGATCGGTCAAGGCGAGGCTACTGATCCCGCCACTGATGCAGATCCTGTACCCCGATGTCGAGAAAACACCATTCATCTGCGTGATCGAATGACGAACCAGTTCAGCCAACGCCAACGCCGCGGCGTCGTCCTTGCCAACGATCAACAAGCAGAACTCCTCATCATAGATTCGCGCCATCAAGTCGTCTTCATCCAGCATCCTCTTGCAGACAGCCACCAGGTCAACCAACACCTGATCGCCAGCCGCGTGGCCCCATCGCATGTTGATCTGGCGAAAATTGTCAACGTCGAAACTCAACAGCGCCAACGGCCAACCTTGACTCTTGGCCCGGGCAAATTCTTTTGCAGCAAGCTCAAAAAAAGAATCCCTGCGGTGCAATCCGGTCAGTGGGCAGAGCCGTCTCTGATGTCGCCACTCGATCTCTCGCATCAACAATGCAGTGAACTGCAACAACCATTGCTTTTGCTGCTCAGAGAACTCTCGTGGCTGGTGGTCGATCACACAAAGCGTGCCAAGGTTATACCCCCGTTCGGTGCAGAGTGGCGATCCCGCATAAAAGCGGATGTAAGGCGGACCCAGGACCAGAGGATTGGCGGCAAACCGCTCATCCAGCAGCGCATCTTCAATCACCAACAACCTGTCCTGAGCAATGGCATGGGCACAGAATGCCATCTGCCTGGGTGTTGATCGGCCTTCAAAACCATGGCGGCAGAGAAAAACCTGCTGGTCTTGATCAACGATCGAGACCAAGCCGATCGGCATCTGCAGCAGATCAGTTGCCAGCTCAAGAATGCGGCAGAAATGAGGGTCATCTGTGCCATCATCGAGTCCATAACGCTCAAGCTCCCGCAGGCGATGTGACTCATTAGCAGGAATGGGAAAATCCGGATATGGAGCCATACCGTGAACTGCAGCAAAAGCCTGAATTGAGGCTAGAAACAACCCATCAAATCCACGATCCTGCGGCGGCAGCTTTTGCTGAATTGCAGCGGGATTACCGCCTCTGACGCGGCCAACCATGCAACTCTCTGCCGCCAATCCGATCTGGTCCCTGAGTCGCGCGGCGGTGCTGGCCGCCACCGGCAGCAGCAGCCAAGGTCTCAGCAGCAGCGAGGCGCAACGGCGTCTCGACCATTTCGGAACAAATACCCTGCCAGCGCCGCAACGGCGCTGGCTGCTGCTGCGCCTAGGCGATCAGCTGCTGCACCCCATGGCCCTGCTGCTGTGGGTGGCGGGCGCCCTGGCCCTGCTGGCCGGCACGCAGCAACTGGCCATCGCGATCTGGGCCGTGGTGCTGATCAATGGCTGTTTCTCGTTCTGGCAGGAGTACCAGGCCGAGCGCACGATGGACGCGCTGACCCGGGCCCTGCCCCGCCAGGTGCAGCTGTGGCGCGACGGAACCCTGGTGCAATGCCCGGCCGAGACGGTGGTGCCGGGCGATTGCCTGCAGGTGGAGGCAGGCGATCAGGTACCGGCCGACTGCCGCCTGATCGAAGCCCAGGCCCTGAGCGTCGATCAGGCCATGCTCACCGGCGAATCCCTACCGGTGGCACGCCACGCCGGGCCGTTGCAGCAACAACATCTGCCGGCGCGGGAGCGGGCCAACCTGCTGCTGGCCGGCACCACGGTCGCCTCGGGGCGAGGCTTGGGCATCGTCTACGCCACAGGCAGCGACACCGAGTTCGGCCATGTGGCCCGTCTGTCAGCGCTGACCAGCCGCAGCCCCAGCACCCTGGAGCAGCAGGTGGCCCAGATCGTGCGCACGATCAGCGCCCTGGCCCTGACCCTGGGCGTCGTCATCTTTCTGCTCAGCCACTGGCTGGTGGGCATGGGCAGCCAGGAGAGTCTGATCTTTGCGATCGGGATCATCGTCGCCAACGTGCCCGAGGGCCTGCTGCCCACGGTGACCCTGGCCCTGGCGATCAACGTGCAGCGCATGGCCCGGCGTCAGGCCCTGGTGCGGCGCCTCTCGGCCGTCGAAACCCTGGGCTCGCTGAGCGTGATCTGCAGCGACAAGACCGGCACCCTCACCGAGGGGCGCATGGCCCTTGCGCAGATCTGGCTACCCGGAGAAGCGGACCAGGGCAGCCGCAGCCACGCTCTGCAGGGGGCCTGCCTCTGCAGCAATGCCAGCCCGGACGGCATCGGCGACAGCACCGAGACCGCCCTGTTGCAGGCGGCCCAGGCCGCGGGCATCGCCCCGGAACACGCGCGTCAACGGCTCCCGCGGCTGCACGAGATTCCGTTTGATTCCCACCGGCGGCGCATGAGCGTGGTGGTCAGCAGCCCGGAGGGACCGCTGTTGATCAGCAAGGGGGCCCCGCGCGAGGTGCTGCAGCAGTGCACAGCGCTGGCCGAGGACGAGCGACAACGGCTGCAGGCGGCCGCCGACGGGCTGGCGGCAAGCGGCCTGCGGGTGTTGGCCCTGGCAGAGCGACACCTAGAAGCGGACTGGGAGAGCAAAGAGAGCACAGAGCTCGAGCAGAAGCTGGTTCCGATGGCCCTGCTGGGACTGGTCGACCCACCGCGGCCCGAGGTGCCGGCCGCCATCGCCGCCTGCCGCTTAGCCGGGATCAAGGTGACCATGGTGACGGGTGATTCGGGTCTGACGGCCCAGGCGATTGCGAGCCAGATCGGACTGCTGGAGCGACCCTTTGGCGGCGACGACCACCCAGCTTGCGATCCGGTGCGGGTGATCGAAGGCGACGACCTGGACCGCCTCAGCCCGGTGCAGCTGCGCTTGCTGCTGAAACATCGTCAGCGGCTTGTGTTCGCCCGCATGGCCCCGGAACAGAAACTGCGACTGGTCGAGGCCTACCGCAGCCTTGGTGAGGTGGTCGGCGTCACCGGCGACGGGGTCAACGACGCACCGTCGCTGCGGGCCGCCGATGTGGGCATCGCCATGGGCCGCAGTGGCACCGATGTGGCCCGCGAAGCCGCCGACATCGTGCTGCTAGACGACAATTTCGCCACGATCGTCGAAGCGGTGCGCCACGGCCGTGCCGTGGTGGCCAACATCGGACGCTTTCTGACCTATGTGCTCGCCTCGAACGTGGCCGAGATGGCCCCGTTCGTGGCGATGGTCACGCTGCAGGTTCCGGCCGCTCTGTCGGTGCTGCAGATCCTGGCGGTGGACCTGGGGACAGACCTGCTGCCCGCCCTGGGCCTGGGGGCCGAGCCCCCCGAACCGGGGGAGATGCGGCGCCCACCCCGCCCCCGCCATGCCCCGCTGCTGACCAGGGCCGTGCTGCTGCGGGCCTACCTGGTGCTGGGGCTGGTGGAAGCGCTGGTGTCGATGGGGGGATACCTGTGGATGCTGCCCCACGGCCAAAAGCAGGCCTCAACCCTGACGTTTGTGCTGATCGTGGCCGGGCAGATGGGCGCCCTGCTGGCCTGCCGCAGCAGCATTCGCCCGTTCTGGCAGTTGCTGAGCCGGGCCAATCCCCTGTTCTGGGCAGGCCTGCTCAGCGAACCCCTTGTGGCAGCGCTGCTGGTGTTGGTAGCACCGGTGGCGGCGGTGTTCGGCATGGAACCGATTCCCAGGGGTTGGCTGGGCTGGGTCGGCCTGGCACCACTGGCGGTGCTATTGGCCGACAGCCTGCACAAACAGTTGAATCAGACCGCTTCAGTGTTCAGTTCGCGCTTTAACAAGGCAAACAAATAATCGGGATCGCGGTATTGGTTCGGCAAACAGGAATGGAGGGTCTCCAACCGTTGCCAACAGACGGTGCGGCGCACCTTGTTGATTGATTTCCCTTCGCGGATCAGCAGCCTAAGTGCTTTGCAATAGAGAGAGTAATTGGCTTCGAGCTCACCGATGGTGAGCGATGCGGCATCCGCAGTCATCTGATCGTTCCCGGCGTCGATACGCCCTTGCTGGCCTGGATGAATCCACTCTCGGCTGAGACGCCACCCCGGCGATCCCCCCAAACGGGGACAATCAACCCCGTCGCAGCTTCATAATTGCACCATGCCGCAACGCACCCCCTTGAGGACGGCCTGCAGGCGGTTGTTGACGTCCAGAGTCCTGAGCAACCGTTTGGTATAAGTCCTGGCCGTTTCTTCACTGACCACCAGGGCCTGGGCGATCTCACGGTCGCTCAGACCACTGGCCAGCAGGTCCAGAACCTCGTATTCGCGCGGCGTGAGCCGCGGACAGCTCAGGTACGGCAAGCGACCCGAGCGCAGTGAAGGGCTCCGGTACGAGTGGCCGCCCATCACCGCCAGTACGGCCGCCTGCAGTGGACGCTGATCACCGATGAAGTCGGCTTCGGCGACCACCGCCTCAAGCCAGGGTGCATCGAGGTACTCAGCCGGGATCACATCTCCGAGGGCCAGCACCACCACCTTGAGCTGCGGTTGCAGCTCCCGCGCCTTGCGCGCCAGCTCGAAGCCGTTGCCCTCCTCAAGAAAATCGGTGCAGATCAGCAGCTCATAAGGCTCTTTGCCTAGGTATCCCAGAGCACTGGTTTCATCGGTGACAGCACAACCAATCCGGCTGCGATCCTGAAAGCTGTCGCACACCGAACGCAACAGAAAGCGGCCCTTCATCGCGATCGCAACCTTGCCGGCGATGGCGACCGAGAGCAGCAGCGCGTCGAGGGTGGTGCCCTCAAGACTCGCCAGAAAAGGGGTGAGGTCCATGGAAACTCCGATGAACCTCCGGCGGGCACTTGGCCTTCCGGGGCCTACAACCCTAGAACTGCGGGGGGTGCAGCCCCTGCATCAGCAGATGCGTGGCAACAGATCGCCGCTGAAGGGCGGCAGCAACCGTTCACTGCCGAGACTGGTCCGCAGCAGCACCTGCACCGCTGCCCCGGTTGGCACCCGAGCCTCGCCGATGCGGCGACCGCCCCCAGGGGCCAAGATCGCTGCGGCAGCGGCAGCCTGATCGGGGGGCAACGCCAGCACAAAGCGTCCCTCGTTGGCCAGGTGCAGGGGATCGAGGCCCAGCAGGCGGCAGCAGCCCTCCACCCCCGGGGCCAGGCTCAGGGCCTGCTCGTCGATCCAGAGATCACAGCCGCTGGCGGCGGCCAGCTCCAGCAGGGCACTGCCCAGACCACCCCGGGTGAGATCCCGCAGGGCATGCAGGCTGAGCCCGGCCTGCAACAGGGCTTCGACCTGGGGCCACAGGGGGGCGCAGTCGGAGCCCACCGGCGGATCCAGCTCCAGACCGTGGCGCGCCGCCAAAATCGCCAGGCCATGGCGCCCCAGATCGCCGCTGAGCAGCAGCTGGTCGCCGGGGGCGATCGCCGCCGGTCTGATCGCCACTGGGCTCTGGCACACACCAACGCCACTGGTGGTGATGAACACCCCATCGGCCTTGCCCCGCTCGACCACCTTGGTATCTCCGGTGACGATCGTGAGGCCACACGCCTGCGCCGCTGCCGCCATCGACGCCACCAGCCGGCGCAACAGGTCCAGAGGCAGTCCCTCCTCGAGGATGAGGCTGACGCTCAGGTGCAGCGGCCGGGCACCCACCATCGCCAGATCGTTGGCGGTGCCGACCACCGCCAGGCGGCCGATGTCACCACCGGCGAACTCGAGCGGCTGCACCACATAGCCATCACTGCAGAACGCCAACGGGCCCTGGGGCAGCTCAAGCCGGGCCGCGTCATCGCCCAACAGCGCTGGATCGCTGTACAGCGCCGCAAACTCGCGGGCAATCAGCTCCTGCATCAGGCTGCCGCCGCCGCCATGGCCCAGCAGAATTCGGGTCATCGGCGGTAGCGGTGGTAGGCGGCGCAGGCCCCTTCGCTCGAGACCATCGGCGCCCCCAGAGGGTGCTGGGGGGTGCAGGCGGTGCCAAAACTGGGGCAATCACTGGGGCGGCAACGGCCCTGCAGCACAGCGGCGGCCTGGCAGGGGGCCGAGGGGTCGACACCGGCCTCAACCGCCGATGGTTTGGCCACCGTTGGTGCATCGAGGCCAAAACGGCGTGCCGCATCCAGGTGGCGGTAAGCCGGCCGCAGCCGCAGCACACCGGCGCTGATGGCGCCCAGGCCCCGCCAGGGGCCGTCGGCCGCTGCAAACACCTGGCTCACCAGCGCCTGGGCCGTGCCATTGCCGGCCGGACGCACCACCCGGCCATAGGCGTTGAGCAGCCGTGGCGTGCCGGTGGTGAGCAACTGCTTGCACAGCTCCAGGGCCGCCAGCAGCTCCTGGGGTTCAAAGCCGCTGATCACCACGGGGATCCGCCAGCGCTGCACCAGCTGCTCGAGCTCGGCGCCGCCCATCACCGCCGCCACATGGCCGGCCGCCAGAAACCCCTGCACCCGGTTGCCCGCTGCCGCCAGTACCGCCTCCATCGCCGGCACCACCCGCACATGGGCCTGCAGCAGGGTCAGGTTGCGAACCCCCAGCCGGCAGGCCTGCAGCACCAGCAACGCCGTGGCCGGGGCTGTTGTCTCAAAACCGACCGCCAACAGCACCACCTGCCGCTCGGGGTGTTGTCGGGCCAGCTCCAGGGCCTGCCAGGGGCTGGTGATCAGCCGCACGTCGCCGCCGGCGGCACGGGCCTGCAGCAGATCGCCGCAGCCCTGGGCCCCCGTCGAACCCGGCACCCGCAGCATGTCGCCATAGGAGCAAAGGATCACCGGCTCCTGCAGGGCCAGCTGCAGGGCCTGATCGATGCAGGCCGCCGGCGTCACGCACACGGGGCAGCCGGGACCGTGCACCAACTGCATCCCATCGGGCAGCAGCTGGTCCAGACCCCAGCGCAGGATCGCGTGGGTCTGGCCGCCGCAGACCTCCATCACGGTCCAAGGTTCGCCCATGGCTGACGTCATGGCAACGGCGCGCTCGCCGGCAACGCGGCCAGTGCGCGATACAGGCCCCAGCGGCGATCGACGGCACGCTGGGCCGCTGTCGCCAGGGCTGCCGCCCGGG
>Ga0164293_10001544_pt1 | contig 19253 bp, 14 predicted proteins | sample GEODES118metaG_FD_111487 | JGI IMG/M metagenome (GOLD analysis project Ga0164293, IMG submission 111487) | Eutrophic lake water microbial communities from Lake Mendota, Wisconsin, USA - GEODES118 metaG | ecosystem: Environmental > Aquatic > Freshwater > Lake | place: USA: Lake Mendota...
AGATTGCTCGCCTATCACAGCCCCAAACCAACCACCTTTAATCAATTATTGGGGGATGATTTTCAAAGCTTTGTTGAGTTAGCAAATCAACATTGTGATGGTTGGGGCATTGCCACCTCCTCATCTACTAAAGCTAAGTTATATAAGGAGCCGCTGGCTGCTACTGAAAGTGATCACTTTAAATCAGAGTTAGCAGCAAGTGATTCAGCCATTGCGCTATTGCACCTTCGCTGGGCAACTCCAGGCCTAGGGATTAATCAAAACAATACCCATCCTTTTACCTATCAAGATATAAGTTTTATGCACAATGGCTCAATTACCCCATTTGATTGCTTAGATTCACTAATTGCACCTGAGTATCTAGCCTTAGCTGCTGGCACCACCGATTCAGAGCGTTACTTTTTATACCTACTTACTCAGATCAAATCTGCTAACTTTATTGATGGGGTCTTATCAGCTATCTCCTACATAAAAAACAATTGTGATTACACCAGCTTAAATATGATGATCTCAAATAAAGATACCTTGATCTGCCTTTGTCTATACAACCTAGATCGAGTGCCAGAGCGGTTTAAATCCACTCCTGAGTACTACCAGATCAACTACACCACTATTAATGGCTGCGTAGTAGTTGGCTCATCTGGCTGGAATCAAGATAATTGGAGTGAGCTTAAAAACTCAACAGCTTTAATCGTAAACTCCGATCAAAGTTATAAAGTAGTTAATCTTTAATTCTTTATTAAATAACCACCATCTGAGGTGACGATGGAGCCAGTCATAAATGATGACTCCTCACTTGCTAAAAAGTAAATCACTTTAGCTATCTCCTCCGGTGTTCCCACCCGGTTAAGCGCATGCATCCCCTCAACTGTTTTGCGGTATGCAACTGGATCTGGGTTTAGATTTAAACCCGCCACAGTAAATGGGGTCTCAATCCAACCTGGCGCAACCGCGTTAACTCGAACCTCAGGGGCCAACTCAAGGGCAAGTGCCTTGGTTAAAGAGTCCACAGCACCCTTACTTGCTACATATGCAGAGTAACCACTTGTGCCAATCTGGGCAGCAATCGAACTCATATTTACGATAGTGGTTTGTTTGCTTTTACGAAGATAAGGCAAAATATGTTTTATGCCCAAAACCATTGCTACAACATTTACCTCAAACATATTAAGCCACTCACTTTTTTTAGCCTCTGTGATTAGGTCAAAGTAATTGCGACCGGCGATATTAATCAAGCTTGTTACCTCAAGTGCCTCCTGATCAATTATCTTGGTAATTTTCTGCCAAGTAACCTCATCTGAAACATCACCTACTACTTGAAAATCAGAACCGGTAACCTCTACACGATCAGTTGCCAAAACCTTATACCCTCTAGATTTGAACAATTTAAGAGTGGCACCTCCCATCCCACCAGCTGCACCAGTAATTATCGCAGTCTTCATGAGTGACTCACCTTCAGTTTAGTAGAGATTCTAACGAGAGTTCAAAATTATATTCAAATTCTCACAAATAGCAAGTGATTTTTTCAAATCACTAAGCGCACCTCAAAAATCAATTGCAGTGCTAGTTAAAATATTCCAACTAGAAAAATCAATTGACTGAATTGCGATAATTCTGATTTTTATTGTCCCACCAAATAATCAAACTCATAGCTAACATAATCAACGCGCCACCTATGACAATTCTGGCCGTTAGCGGATCGTTATTAAAATACAATCCAAATAGCAACGCAAAAGGCACCTCCATCGCCAGAAGTACGGCTGCAGCTGTAGCAGTTAGCACTGATTGTGCTTTGGTTTGCATAAAAAACGCAAATACAGTTGCAAACAAGGCGGTAAGGATAATTGCATTCCAGACTGAGTAATCTGGGGGTGATTCATAACCATTAAGTATCGATAGCATCATTAATATAAAGGCTGAGACCAAAATTTGAATTAATGTCAATGCATAATTGTTCTTTCCATCACTCCACTCACTTAATATGACGATGTGACCTCCCCACAAAACTGCTGAGATCAACACTAAGGTTTCACCTAACCCTATTTCGATTCCATCATAAGCAATCAGATAGAGACCTAGCGCAGCAAAGAAGACTGCTATGCCATGGGCTTTATAAAACTTGCGCTTTAGTACTAACCAAGAAATTAACGGGGCAAAAACTAAGTACAACCCAGTGATAAAACCAGTGTTAGAGACTGTTGTTAGAGTTAACCCAAATGTTTGAAATGTATACCCGCCTACTAGAAAACAACCTGCGATAACACTTCTGATTACAAATTTCCTACTTAATCCCTTGAACACCCCTGGTCTTACTGCAAACATGATTAAGGCGGCAATTAGAAACCGGGTGGCCAAAAATGAGTAAACATCCTGCTTTTCTAAAGCATCTTTCATCACTACAAATGATCCACCCCAGATTGCTGCAGTCGCAAGCAGCCCGCCATAAATTACAATTTTAGTTGTCATGAAAACACCTCAACTTATAATGCATTAACAACTCATGCTCCTTAGAAAATATAAGTTTATACCGGTAAAGAAAATTAATTTCATGACCATAAGATTAGATTACAACAGGCTGTACATAAGATACAAAATTGTTAATTTTTGGAGCAGTTGAAGCTTGGAAGGCATGATAAACATCGGGACTACCCTCCCAGACAAAAGTATCTGGCACATTAAACCTATCTAACTGATGTATCCAAGAGCCGTTATTTTTATTTATATAGTATCTATCGGCATGATCCCAAAATTTGTAGTACTGAGTTAGATACTTTTCATCATTTGTGACTTGATGCCAACTCCACGCAGCGGATATAGCCTCCGTAACAACCCAATGCATTCGGTCATGAACTACAGGCTTTTGATTAAAGTCAACGGTGTAGATGAACCCATCGCGATCATCAACTGACCATCCAATTTCCATTCCATTGTCATATATTTGTTGGGCTACCGAGATTAACCAATCAGGGGTTGCTGAACCTAATGCTCTAGATATCTGGATTGCCAACCTAGACCATTCATACAAATGTCCAACGCAAGTACCGTATGGGCGGAAAGGATCTGCTGGGTTTTCTAAATTGAAATCCTTTAATGTCTGCCATTGTTCATCGTAATGCTCAGCAATTAGCATATTATGACGATCCTTTGCCCACGTAAAGACGTTCTTAGTTATCGCTAGCGCTCTGTTTAGCCAAAGAGAATCGCCTGTGGATTCATAGGCAGCAAGCAACGCTTCAACTGTATGCATATTTGCATTTGCTCCGCGATATGGATCAAGCTTTGAAAAACTCTTATCCCAAGAGTCTGCGGCCATATTCGCCTTTGGCAACCAAAAATACCTATCGAATATTGCTAATGCATCCTCTAGAAGTACTTTGGCGCGAGTATTTGTTGGCGTAGCAGTTGATGTTGCAAGGATTATGAACGCAAGCTCATAGCAAGTTTTACTGGTATCAATTTGATTTTTTCCTGAAACTTCTTTGTACCAACCACCACGCTCTTTATCGCGCATAATTGTTTCCAAGGAGTTAATGCCATGTTCAATATATGGGGTGTAATCACCATAGCCTAGATTGGTAGCTGCAGAAAAAACAAACAACATTCTCGAATTGATCCAGGATTGGATGTTCTTCTTCTCCAAAACTTGCCCATCTACTCCTAGCCATCCAAACCCGCCAGAATCAACTTTGGATTTACTGGCCCACTTAATCAGATTTTTAGTTTGTAAGGATAAGTACTCTGGGTCTCCTGGTCTCATTTTTACTAGTTATTATTAGGAAGAACTACCGGAACCTGACAGGTTAATCCACCATCAATAACATAACTTGCTCCAGTAATAAATGAAGCTTGTTCTGAGGACAGGAAATTCACCAGATCAGCAATTTCGGAGGTCTTTGCGACTCTGCCTAATGGATGACCTTTACCCCAATCGCTTACTATCTCATCCACAGTTTTGTTTCCCTTGTACAAATCTGCTGCATCTCGCAGCATTGGCGTATCCACCGATCCAGGTAATACCGCATTAACACGAATTTGATTCTCGGCTAAATCAATTGCTAGGGCTCTAGTCAATGCATTGATAGCCCCTTTTGATGCAGAGTAAGCCACTACACCTTTTTGGCTAACCAAAGATTGCACAGATGAGATATTTACGATTGAACCTTTACCATTTTTCTTCATCAATGGCACAAAATGCTTTGCTGTAAAGAACATAGACTTTACATTTACATTAAAGGTTTTATCCCACAATTCCTCTGTGGTTTCAGTTACTACCCCATAGGTTTGAATTCCAGCACAATTTACTAGTGCGTCAATTTTTTTATACTTAATTTCAACTTCGGCGGCCAATTTTTCCACTTCCGATTCAGAGCTAACATCAACTTTTTTAACAATCAACTCCGCTCCAGCATGGGCTTTTGATAGCTCTGAAAGCGCTTTTTCATCTAAATCTGCACAGACCACAATGGCTTTTTCAGCGATAAATTTCAGCGTGCAACCAAGGCCAATTCCCTTAGCGCCTCCAGTCACCACCACAACTTTATTTTGCATGCTCATTACTTCACCGGGGCCCATCTGTCGTTTGGCACAAGCGCGTACCATCCTGGACGCTTTGGATCTTGATCATAGGCATACCCTCCAAGTTCTTTATACAACTCTGCATATTGATTTAACTTATCCGTATCTAACTCAATTCCCAATCCAGGGCCTGTTGGAACTTTAATCTTTCCATCTTTATACTTCATCAATCCTCCTTTAATGATGTCATCTTTCAGATGGTGATAATGCGCATCCGCTGCATTGCTCAAATTAGGAACAACCGCGCCAAGATGAAGCATGGTGGCAAGCTGAATTCCTAATTCACCTGATGAGTGAACTGCTACTCCTAATTGGAATGTTTCACAAACTCCAGCCGCTTTGATACAAGCCCGGATTCCACCCCAGAAGGTTGTATCCAACAAAATTACATCAACTGCTTCTCGATGAACGTTTTGCGCCAATTGTTCAAAATTGACCACAACTGTATTTGTACCTGTTTGCATACTTGTTAAATCTCTAAGCTTCTTCATTCCATCTATACCCCATGTGAAATCTTCGAGATAGTCAATTCTCATGTGCTTGATGGCGTTAGCAAATTCGACACCTTGAGTAACACTCAGAGTTGCGTTTGGATCATATCTAAATCGATCGTTTGGTAATGCCTCTCCTAGAGCTAGGAAGCATTTAAGCTCGTAATCAGGGTGAAACACTCCACCCTTAAGTTTGTGAGTAGTAAAACCATAATCTTTCTTGAGTTGAAGTGCATTCTCCACTAATTGCTCTGGATTTTTTACCTCACCCTTACCAGTCTTCTCATTTGGATATCTGAAAAATAGATAGCTAGCAAACTCAACTTCATCCCTAACTTTTCCACCTAAAAGTTCATAAACTGGAACACCCAACTTTTTTCCAATTATATCTAAGCACGCAAACTCAATCGCGGCATACAATTGTGTTCTGTTGTTATATAAACTTGCAGTTGGATTACATATTTTAAATCTGAGTCCCTCTAAATCAAATGGACTTTCACCAACTAAGTAACTCTTAAGGTGGGCAAAAGCTAGTTGCGCACTCTCACCACCACCGCCCATTTCTCCAAGTCCAGTAATCCCCTCATCAGTTTCCAACTCAAGGATTGTGCGAACAAATCTGCCCCAGTGAGCGCCGGCAGCATGTCGCAGCGGCGCTTCTAAAGGCACCGTAACCGTGGTTACTTTCAGGTTAGTTATTTTCATTGTTCATCCCTATCTCTTGAGGTTCTAGTTTGATTAATTTAGATGGACCGGCCTTAGCCAAAAGATTCATTGCCTCGTAATCAATATCTGCATGCGACTGAATGAGCTCTGTGCATAACTCAACATCTCGTTGGTTCAATGCCTCAACAATTTGAATATGTTGTTCATATAAAATTCCAAGTCGTGGCATGTGAGTTTTTGCTAAAGCATGAAGCCTATCTAAAGAGATTTTTTCTGTTCTAACTATCTCCCAAATTCTAGGCATACTATTAAAATCACACAGCAAAAGATGGAATTGGTCAAAGTAATCATAAATTTCACTGTAATTTCCAATTTCTAGTGCAACTTTTTGAAATTCGATATTCTCACGAAGTTTTTGGATTTGCGAGGGTTCAATGTTCTTGCACAAAATCTGAATATTGCTAGATTCAAGAGCGGTTCTTATGAAAAGTGCCTGCCTAAGTTGATTCACATCAATCCTAGATATCACCGTGCCTTTTTTGGGAACAATATTGACTAAACCTTCTTGCTCTAAGTGCATCAAGGCTTCGCGCACTGGTGAGCGGCTGGTACCAAATCTATTTGTTAACTCAGACTCATGAATGACATCATCTGGAGCTAGCTGTCCAGTTAAAATCAATTCCCTAATATCTTCGATTATGGCCTCTTTAATTCGAATCTTGGCTTTAAGTAAACTTGTATTTTCACTTTTCATAATGCGATAACCTCAAAATCTATTTGACTAGATTTAATCTCCCTGGGGTTAAAACTTAAAGCCGAGCCATTTGCTATAGCACCGGCTAAACCGTTGGTTGGGTAGCTTGAGAATGGTTCTAATCCAATGTTGTAATGCTTGCCATACCATGGATAATCATTGGCAGCCCCAAACTCTTGCCAAAACCATAGGTAAGGAAATATATTTTTATCCCAACTTACTTTAGCTGCTAATTTTTTAGAGGGGCTATTGATTTGGTACCAAGATTCAGTTAGATTTTTTATATAAAGCATCTCACTTGCAGTTTTTACCGGCGGAAGATTTGAAAAATCTATTTCAGCGCCAGATGAAGATTTGCCCACTGGCCAATTAAATTCTGATAAGTCTGCCAACCGTCTTCCGGCACTAGAGATTGATTCAGGATGAGGAATTACCCGTCCACCCTTTGGCAACGTAATAGTTGAATTGCTATCTAGTAAGGGAGCTCCAAAACTAAAGTGGGCACCCCACATAGTTTTCCAAGACTGGTCGCTTAAATTATGGATAGTTTCCACAATTTTACATTTTTTTTCATGTCGCTTTAGTGAAAATTGTTTTTTAACACGAAACGGAGTTTTTTGAGTTTCAACCATGAAATCAACTGAAACTTCCTCTTCGGTATCGACATTAACTACATATTGCCATTCAAGTAATGCAGCCTCGGCATGTTGTCCAAAACTTATCCCACCAACTTCAGATGGTGCACCGCCGTTTGGAAAAACTGTTTGCCAGCCACCCGGATAGCCCTCTAAAAAAGTATCGACATCATCACCATGAAACTCTGGAATTTTCTTTGTTGGAATTCCTTTATTGGTCAACCAAACAAGATCGATATCTAATGGCTTGTATAAAAATTCAACAACATCAGCTCCTCGTCCAGCAAGTATGGTCATTCTGATGTACTCGTTTTCAAGAACTACAGCTGGGATATTGCCAAAGAAAATGTCTACAGTTATTCGGCAGCCATAATTTCGATTGCGCGCAAAATTTTGAATGACCTTACCCATGATATTTGGTCGATTCACTGCCTGAAAAACCTGTGCCTGATACCGAAAGAAGTTTGCCACTTAAAGGTTGTGCTGCTAAATCTAATTCACGCGCAGCAGTAGTTACTATTAAATCACCTCCTGATGCTCCTCCAAAGGTGCATGAGGTTGGCCGTTGGACTGGCAAAATGATTGGATCTTTAACTTCTCCAGTGTTTGAAATTACCTCAATTCTTGATCCATCCCACATAGCAATCAACAAAGTGCCATCACTAGTTACACACATTCCATCTGGATACCCCTTGGAATCATCAAACTTATGCATTAGCTGCTGATTACTCAAGTTTCCTGATTGATAATCAAAATCAAAAACCCATAATGAAGATGCGAAGGTATCAACTAAATAAAATTTACTGTTATCAGGACTCCACCCCAAACCATTTGGAAGAGTTAATCCAGTTAAAACAGTTTCAAAACTTCTATCGGGATTTAATCTATGAAGTCTGCCCTTACCTGCTGTGAAATCTATTGCGTTACTACCGGCCCACCAACGACCAAGTCCATCAGCTTTTGCGTCATTCATTCTCTCCTCTTCAGGCAAAAAATCAATTACTACTTCATAACCATCGCCACTATTGATCTCAGCAAACCCCTCCTCTACCGCTCCAAAATACCCACCTGCGGAACGCTCTACTATTGCACCAATCATCTTGGGCACTGAGTGCGAAGTTGTTGCACCGGAATTAAAATCACATTGATGCCATTTTTTGCCCGTGATATCAACCCAAGTGACTGAATTATTTTTAGTATTAAAAAGTGGACCTTCGCCTACATCGGAAATAACCTCTGAAATTACGCGGATTTCCATTTAAGATTGTTAGCTTCCTGCTCTTAGGCCTGCAACAAACAACCTTTGACCAACTATGTATAAGAATGCGGTAGGAAGTGAAGCAATTAAGGTTGCACAAAGCACGATAGGCATTTTGATGCTCTGATACTGTCCGACTAATCCTGCAATCGTGGACATCAATGGACGTATCTCCGCACTTGTAGTAAGAGTTAGGCCAAATACTAAATCATTCCAAATCCAAGTAAATTGGAACAAAAATGCAGCACCTAAAGCCGACCAAGAAAGCGGTAAAAATATCTTGAAATAGGTCTGTAGTTTGCTTGCACCATCTAGCTGTGAAGCTTCTACCACTTCTTTGGAAATAGATAACATGTGATTGCGGCTCAAGAAGAAGGCAAATGGAATAGCTATCGCTACATAAACTAAAAGTAATCCCCACCTAGTGTCATATAATCCTGTGGCTGCAAAGCTTTCAAACAATGGCAGCAAGAGCATTTGGTATGGCACAAGATTTACCGCATATATAACCCAAAACCAAAGAGACTTGTTCTTTGGATTTAATGCCACAATGGAAAATGCCGCCAGCGAAGCAAAAAATACCGAAAAGCCAGCTCCTAAGATGCCATAAAAAAAATTGGATTTAAGTCCAGGAGAAAGGTCAGCCACAGTCCAAGCTTGCTGGAAATTTGCAATTGGCTCCCAACCTTTTATTGACCAATCAAAATTAGACTCCCAGGTTTCTACATTTGCAAAAGCATTAACAATTAGTAAATAGATAGGACTTAGCCAAATTAAAGATAAGATAACCAAGATGGAGTGTTTTAGTAGAGAGTCCTTTTTCATAACGTGGCCTCTTTTTTAAGACCATTACGAAGTGCGAGCATCGAGACCGTAACAACCAAAACCATCAAAAATACAGCGATCGCAGATCCATAACCATATCTGTTTAATAAAAATGCCTCACGGTACATAGTTACAGCCAGGGTTTCAGAGCTTCTAGATGGACCACCACCTGTCATAACCCAAACAATGTCAAAGGTCCTCAAACTGTTTGCTAGTGCCGTGCCAATCACGACCGCTCTAATATATTTCAATTGCGGCCAAATTATCTTCCAAAATAGCACCCAGGAATTGGCACCATCAATTGTTGCTGCTTCAACAGTTTGTAGTGGCACATTCTGAATACCTACCGTGAATAATACGACTACCAGACCAGTGCTAGCCCAGGTGGCTGCGATTATCATAGAAATTGTATTTTGTGGGTAATAAAGCAACCATGAATTCACTAAGCCTTCTAAACCAACAGAAACCAAGAACTTATTGAGCAATCCTTCAGTTTCAAAAATATTAAACCACAAAGCTCCAACAGCGACTCCAGATAAAACATATGGCAATAGAAAAATCATTCTATAAACTGCAGAACCCGTGACACCTGAAACAACAGTAGCGATCACTAATCCAATAAAAACAGGCAGTACCAGGGTGGCGATAGTCCAAATCAAAACATTTGTAAGCGTGGCTCTTAAGATTGGATCAACTAGAAAATTCTGATAATTTTGAAGACCAATAAAGACTGGAGGCATCAAGCCTTCTGAGTCGGTAAAACTTAAATACAAGGTTTTGCCAATTGGATATAGCAAAATTGCTAACACGCAGATAATGGCGGGGACAAAGAAGAAATAGGTACTAATACCTGTTTTTCTCATTCGATTATTGTTATTTCTCTTCAACTGTAGCCAAACCGGCTGAGAACTTTTAGTTCTCAGCCGGTTTGATTGTTCTACTTTATTGCTCACTTACCGTATTTCTTTGTCCAGGCAGCCCACTCTTTATCAGCTAGTGCTGCAAGTTCTGTGGTTGTTTGGGCAACGGTCTTGGTTCCCAACATAAAGGCGCCAAGAATTACAACGCCGCCTTCAATAAGTGGGACTGGTCCTGATTCCCAATATCTCTGGATCTGGTTTACCTTGTTAGTAGCAACATACTTCGATAGACCCTTAATTACTGGATCTGCTACAGGTACCTTTGGATTTGGTACTCCATCGCCGCTAGCATCCGCCCAGATAGCTTGCACTGGGAACTTCAGCCACTCACGAAGTGCTTTCTTTGATTGAGCCAAGTTCTTACCCTTAGCTAATGCCCCAATAGCGCCAGCCTCAACGATAATTGATTGAGTCTTAAGCGCAGGGTTGATATTTGGGATCACAAACGCGTCGTAATCCTTGCCACCAATCAATCCACCGGTTCCGGAGAATGCAGAGTTATTCCATGTTCCTACTGGAATCATGGTTCCTCTGTTCATCAGCTTGACCGCCTCTTCACCGAAGAATGAGGTGTCTCCTGCTGTGAACCAGCCCTTATCGATCATGCCTTTCCAAATATTAAATACCTCAACCACCTTAGGGTCTGTGTATTTAATCTTGTTTGAGGTTAGATCTAGATAAAGTTTTGGATCTTGACTGATTAGAAGTTGTTCGAACCAGATAAATGAAGGCCATGCTCCATCAACTGATGCTGTTAAAGGAGTAACTCCCTTAGCTTTGATTGCTGCGCAAACAGCCTCAAACTCAGCCCAAGTTGTTGGAACCTTTAGTCCCCACTCGGCAAACTTCTTCTTGTTATAAAACATTGGCCAGTAAGAAACACCGTTTGGAATGGCATAAGTTTTATTACCAACCATAAATTGTTTCTGTAGGTCCTTAGAAATGTCACCCTTTGCAATTGCATCTCTCCAAACATCAGAGATGTCAGCAAACAGTCCACCCTTAGCACCATCAACCATGCGGTAACCAGACCACCAAGTTAATAGGTCAGGTCCCTTACCAGTTTTGGCAGCTTGGTTAAGAGTGTTCTGATAAATAGTTGTGTCAGCATAAGTTGATGGCTTTAGCGATACGCCAATCCCATCTTTAAGTCCTACGCTAACTGCATTGAATCGAACATCCCAACCATTTTTGTCATGGTAGAAATTAAGTACTTTGGTTGCAGCATTGGCAGATGAAATAGCACCTGTAACGACTGCAGAACTTATTAACAAAGATGCGGCAGACAAAACCGCAATCTTCTTTTTAGCTAACTTCATTAATTGTCCCTCCTAGGTATGGAACACGGAAGCCATGCACCACAGCCTTAAAGTAGATACCCTTGATCCCATAGTCAAGAGATCCCGACAGCATCTTCACCTGCTAAAGAGTCTTTATAACAGATTTGTAACTTGTCCGACAAGCAATTTACTCAGGACAGTCTAAATAAAACTCCAGTAACTCCAATTTTGCCCAATGGAACTTCAACAACATCATTTGTCACACTTAGCGGAGAAATCTCCTCCCCTAATATTGTTGCTAAAACCGGATTTGATAATTTTTTATGGACATTCATTTTGAGAGTTAACTTTTCTTCAGCAAATGATTGTAGTCTTACCAAGACATAACCACTCTTAGGTGAAGTTAATCCAATTACCCTAACTCTTGAATCATTTACGCTAATTAGGCTATCTTGTTCAAATATATTATTAGATGTTCCAGTTGCCATCGAAGAGCGAAGTCTTCTACTTTGACCAACTGCAACTCGAGCACCAAGTGCTGGCCCTGAACCGCTGCCAGTTGATTTCGATGCACCAACGCTATAACGGAAGTTCATTTCAAAACCTTGCTGTGATGGGAAATTAGTGTCCCAAATGTTGTTATAAACCCATGAATAAACTGTAGCTGGCTCTGGCTCTCCCATGGTTGGTGGAAATGGCGCATAAGGCAGTGCTACGCCACCAAGCTGTATAAGTGGCGCATCTTGTAATGCAACAGCCACTGCAATCTCATTATCTTCAAATGAAACCCAACGACGAGCAGCGCGCATATGAAGAGCCGAACCAGGTACTAGTGGCAACCCTGATCCGCTCATACCTCCTGATAACTCCACTCTAGTTACTGGATTTTCTAAAGCAAATGGAAAAGCAAAGTATCCACTCTCTTTTGTCATGGTGGCTTCTTTGAAAATTCGATTGTTGATATCCAATCGATCTGAATTTTTATTTAGGCTATAGGTAGTTCTAATCCAAGAACTTCCTGGAGCTTGAGATTCAATTGTCACCCATTCTTTGACATCATTTACGCCACTATCAATTACTACTCCTGGTCGAGTCAGGCTCCTGGTAGCAAGTAGGTCCAGACGAGTATTTCCCTCTGTTCGACCCGATTGGTGATTAAAGCCACCAGAAGAGGCATACTCATCATAGATATAAGCGTTGAACCCAACCACACTGTCTTGGCGAACGATTTCTCGCTTGATGCTCTTTGAATATATTGAGGTGACAGATGAAGTCTTAGCATCAATAGCAACTTTTAAGAACTCATTCTCAAGTACTAATTCATTCTTAAGTTGGCTCTTATTGTCTTTTCCTTTACTTCCTGTCAGCACATCAATTCTGACAACCCCAATTGCTGGTACATCATTGATCAAGATATGTATAAAACGTCCTGCATTTCGGTGCTTTGGATTTACTTGACCGCTTTCATAGAAACTCAGCTCCTTTTTACTTCTGCTGTCAACAATCTTTATCGCAGTCTCAAGTGGCACTCGGCTTTCTGGTAGAAAAATAACCACTTCATCAGAGCGACTCCAGACAGCGGTGTTTGAAATATAAAAAGAGGCAAGTGCACCAGGTGCAGTTGAAAGCACATCACCAAGATGTGAGCATGCTCTATCTAGAAGAACTTCACCCTCATCATCTGCAGCAAGCGCTTTGGCATACTTCCAGTGCCATTGCTGATCGCCAGAGTCCATGCCCTCATCACCAATCGTCCAAGGATTTGCAGCTCCCCAGGTATGCTCGTCAAATAGAGATGCATTTGCGTAAACAACCTCTGAACCCTTAGTGATATCTGGTCCTTCAACAGAGCCATAAAAACTAGCTAGCGCACCAACAGTTTGTGCATCTGCGGCATTAATCTGCGCATTTCTAACCATGGCATTTGGACGCGCGCCGGAGCCCACACCCTCTACCCACCAATCTGTCCAATCACCTTCAATAGTTTGAATTTGATCCCCAATTCGCTTTTCGGCATCCTCAAAAAAGTCCCTGTTGGTGGAAAGTCTTAACTTTGGATAGACCCATGACTCATTCCATCTTTTAACAGTCTCCGCCATTATGTAACGTGGTGGCGCATTATCTGCAAACTGTCCTTGAATTCTTAAGTGCAAAATATCCCAAGGATATGGTTTGCGGTGAATCTCAGCATTATCCACTGCCCAACCAAAAACTCCTCCTGGATATGGATAAGGATGTTCGGCATTTGATTGCAAATAAGCCGGTAGTAAATCATCTACCCACTCATAACCATCATTAAACCCAATCATTGGGCCCTCCATGTATGCCAAACCATGAGGGGTATCGGTCACCCATACCAGTACACCCTTACCGCTTGGACCCACCCAGCGGAAAAGTTGAGGTTGATCTTGACCGCCAACTAAGTGCGGAACTGATCTACCAGCCCAGTTATGAGCAACTGATAAATATTTAACTTTGTTTTCAGCTAAAACATCAGTAAGACCAACAACTGCGCCCGGAACATCTGTTTGCATTGCCGCAGGAATTTCAACTCCATACTGCTTGCTGACATCACGGGCTAAACGAAGCAACTCATGCAATTCATCGGTTGAGCAAGTCTCTGAATGCAGGTTATACGGCATGGCTGTAAGCTCAATGCGACCTTCTTTTACTCTCCTAATAAACTCATCAATCTTTTCCTTAGATCTAACTTTCGTCCATTCATCAAATGACCAAAGCGCTTCAACGCTCCATCTAAATTTTGCATCCTCAGGCCAATTGTCGGTTCGGTTGATCAAATCTAAACATGAATCCAAAAATGCTAAATGCTCAGCTAATACCCGCCCTTGTGGGTCGGTGTATCCGATATCCAAATGTGTGTGATGAACTAAGTGAATGGTCCAGTGACGTTGTGGTTTAACTAAAACATTAACCTTGGTCTGTGGATTTTTTTCAAAACTTACTATCATCTGTTGTTCAGCATCCACCTCTGGAACAAAAACTCGGTAACTTCCTTTTGGTGCATCCTCGCCACCTTGCGTTAAGACACTTCCGCTTTGGGAGCTCACTATTGGCTTACCCAGTAAGGTCACTACATTCTTATTTGCTGCTGATCTAACTCTGATTGTTTGTAATAACTTGCCGTCAGAACCTTTCTTAATTAAAGGTTCAACTACTACATAGAAGATTTCGCCATTTACTGTGAACTCTTTTTGAATTGCCCGCTTTCTTAAACTCTCGCGAGTGACATCCCAATCGCGATGCCCTTCAGGTGAAAACAACAGGGCGCGAGTTGTCATTTATTTTTTCCTATCTGGTCGATTTACTTGGTTAATTTGAAGCTAGCGTACTCACCAGCAAGTAATTCAAAACTCAATACCCCATCTTCATATACAACTTTTTTGTTACTTTTTTCTTCAAGGGCGGTCACAGATTCAACTTTCTTTACATCAAAGCCCGATATATCTAATTCCACATTTTGAGATTTTCTAATTGAACTATGTACTCGTAAGACTATGCCCTCTGAATAGGTTGATTCCTTGGTTGATATTGCTAGGCCATCACCTCGTTTAATCGATATGAATGATTTAACTGGAACATTAGTCTTGCGAATGTAATCACGCATGACTACGGCAGGGTTATGAACCTCGTTTGCAAATTTTGCTGCCGCAGCATCATCCACATTTCCCGCATGGGTGGTTAGACGATACCTAAGAGGAATTAATCCACCTTGGCTGGCTTTAAAATTTACAATCCAATGATTATTCAATGCCCAAGACATTAAATTAGCACCTTCTGGATCCAGTTTTGCAGCAGCTTTCGAAGTAGTAATTCCACCAAATTGAGTTAGCGGAGCATCGATTGGCGCCATAGTTACACCAAAGGCTCCATCGGATACATCCACCCAGTTTCTAATTGGAAACCAATCCTTTACAGTGCCAGGCAGCTGATCTTGATCAGGTGAAAAAGCCACACCATTTACATCAGCCCGAAAAGCTGGCTTACCTAAACTGTACGGAAATGCCACAAACAACTCTTCAGCATCTCGAACATGCTCCTTATCAAGCTCCCATTCGATACCAAGCTCTTTTGTAGCTGCATCCAACCAATAAACACAGGTTGCTTTCTTAACACCTTTAATCTTGCACTCTACCGAGATCGCAACTCGACCTTTTTCTTTTACTGCTTTTGAAACCCTTACTGAATTTGGCACCTCTCGCTTGAATATTAAATCAGTATTCCAAGCACCGAAATCAGGCACCTGGGAAAAGTCCCAGCCGACATTTATTAAATCTCGTCCAGGAGAGGCTGAAACCGGGTTATAACCTTTAGAGTTTTCATCAATTTGCTGGTAAACAATTTGGCCAAGTTTCCAACCCTTGTAATCACCAGCAAACTCTTTCTTTAGCTCTTTGTCATAGAACGAACTAATTCCGCCGGAGTTGGGATCAATTACAACTTTATAAAAAACATTTTCAATTGTATTTTCAGAAGAAATTAAATCACTTTCATCAATTGGAGTGTCCATATCAGCAAAGACATAGCCAAATGCCGGAATCTTTACTTTTATCCTTCGCTCCTGCACAGATGGCTTATCGCCGCCCCATGGGATTCCCCGTGGCACAAATGATTCAAGCATTCCAACTGGTGCACCACCTGCTCTTATCTCAGGCTCTTTGACAATCACTGTACGCTCCCAAGGTAGCGTGTTATAAATCAGTAAATCATTAGTATCTGATGGTGGAAATGCCTCCTCAGGCGTTAAATCGCCAAGGTTAAATCTTCCCTCCGGTCCACGCTCTGCTAACTCATCTGCAAATCTTCGAGCAGTTCTTGCCAACATGTCATGCACCTCGCCAGAAGAGCGATAGGCAAATGAAGCCTTGTAGTTCCACTGACCTTTTGTCCAAAGTGAATCAGGTGCTGAAACGCTAGCAAATGCACCCCAGGTGTGTTCATCATAAAGACTCATCAACTCATAGACATGAGCTAATCTGGCTGAATCAATTGCTGGGCGAGATTGCTTGCCACCCCAAGATCCAATGGTTTCTGCTGCGCTCATAATTACATGGTTTGTTCTGTTTAATCCAGTTTCATAGGCGCTGGAGGCAACTCCATCACACCACCAATCCAGCCAATCCCCCTTGAGTGTTGGCAACTTTGACTCTTCTTTACGCAACACCTCTCTAAACAAGGTTGGTGTAGAAAAGACCATCTTTGGCATTTTGCCCTGTGCATTCCACTCTCGAACAAAATCGACCATACGAATATCTGGTGGCCCATTATCAACTCTTATCGGATGAGTTGATTGGCAGTATAGGAAGTCCCATGGATAGCCATCATCTTCTTCTAACATTGAAATAAATTTAGGCAAGAATCTTTCAACATAGCGCCAATCACCTAACCTGGCATTAGAGCGACCAAATAAATAATGGAATCCATTCCAAGCTAACAATTTTTTACCAGATGGTCCCTCCCACCAGAAGGCTTGTGGGCAAGGCTTTGGCACGCCACCGCGCAATGGATTTACCGACATAGTTAAGAAATCAATACCAGCATCAGGCAAAAGATCTGCAAACATCCAGCTAACTCCATTTGAGTCTGATTGCATCGCACTTGAAATCTTCACGCCATATTTATCGCGCATGTTTCGAACTGGATAAAGACTTCGTGCCATCTGCTCTGGACCAAGCATCGGCGTAAAATTCCATTGCATTCCGGCAATATCTATTTGGCCACGTTTGTGGCAATCCATAAATCTTTTAATATCCTCTTTGCTCGCTTGGTTAAACCATCGCTCAGTTATTCCTGTTACTTCACAGGTCCAGCGATACTTTGAATCATCTGGAAAATCTTTTGTGTATTCGCATAATTCAATTGCTTTATCAATAAATTCGACATGTTGACGCATTACGACATCTTGATGGTCAGTAAAACCTAGGTCGGTATGGCTATGGTTGGCTATATAAATAGTACTTATTTTTTTGGCCACAACGAGATCCTAGGTCGCAGGGTTGGGTAAATTCAATAGGTGTTTAAAAGCATTTTTTACTTCTAGTTATTGAGTGAACTTGTCGGACAAGTCATAAAATATGTCTCAGTCAATACTTGAGATTTTTATAAGTTTGAGGCGATATAACTAGGCTGGCTTGGCGATGGTTTTCACCTCGCCCACTAAAGGCTCACCTAATAGTAATTTTGGTATTTCAGATAGCTCAACGAGGTGGGTTACTAGCGGTAGCAGATTTAACTTATTGGCCGAGACTAGGTCCACCGCTTTTTGATGGACAGCTGAACCAGTGAATGATCCTTGTAATCTAATTTGCCTAACAAAAAGATCAAATGGCCTTATTTCAAAGGTCTCACTCTGCGGCATGACACCAAAGAGAATCACAGTGCCTCCCAACCTAACAATTTCTAAGGATTGTCTGAGGGTTTGACTAGTTCCAGCGCACTCCAAAACCACATCGAAACCACCAGGGGCCACACCATTTGGACCAATAAATGGATCATTGCCTTCGCTACTTAATGGGTCCAAGGTGTGTGTGGCACCCATTTGTTCGGCCATATCTCTGCGAAACTTTTGCCGAGTGGAGAGCAGAACTACATCTGCTCCTGCGTTTTTAACCAACTGCACCATTAACTGGCCAATTACACCCCCACCAATAATTGCAACAGAATCCCCAGCCTTAATGTTGGCAAGATCTACGCCTTGAATACAGCAGGCGATCGGTTCACAGAAGACACCAAACTCAGCTGGCAGTGTTAGTGGCAGGTTAAATAATTGAGATTCTGGCACCGCAACAAAATCAGCTAATCCGCCATTTCTATTTACACCATGAGCAATATTTTTTTGGCAAAGGTTAATTAAACCAGTTTTACATGGCCGACAACTACCACAAGCGATATTTGGATTAACATTTACACGATCCCCTTTTGTGAATTTAGCTGATTTGCCAGCATCCTCTACAAGCCCAGAAAATTCATGTCCTAAAATGACAGGATAATTTGCTGGATAAGTACCATGCAGGATATGACGATCACTGCCACACACACCAGCTGCCTCAACTTTAATCAGTACTTCATTTGCTTTCAATTTATCAGGGTCAAGCTCTTTTAAAGAAATTTTGTTTACTGCATCTAGAACTACTGCTTTCATTTTTTCCTATCCCTATTTAGTTATAAATGTTTTGCCGGTTGAACCTTTATCAAAGTCAGCAAAAAGCTTGCTGCCATTATCAATGTTTGATTTTGTGCTGATGAAATTAGCAAGGTTAATACTCTTTTCAGATGCAAAAGCCACTAACTCTTGTAATTCAGGAAAGCTAAATACCCAAGCGCCAACTATAGTTAACTGCTTTTCAATTATATGAAGCTCAGTTTCAATATTGGTATATCCTTTACCGAAACCAATTAGTACCACTCTTCCCCACAAACCAGCTGCCTCAATCGCAGTAATTCGCCCCTCTGGAGCGCCGGTGTAATCAATTGCAACATCGCAACCTGCACCATTAGTTAACTCAGCAATTCGTTCTTGAACATTCTCCGTTGATGCGTTGATTGCAACATCTACACCAAATTTCAGTGAGTGATTGCATCTATCCTGCGAGATATCAACACCAATTACTCTTGCCCCTTGCATTGAGGCGAAGTAAGCACCGGCTAATCCGACTGGGCCAAGGCCTACACACAAGATAGTTTCACCACCTACAAGTTTGCCTCTCTTTAATGAGTAATAACCGGTTGAGGCACCACAGGTATAAAAGGCGCCATCTAAATAAGAGATGTTTTCAGGTAGAACTACACAATCTTTTGCCTTAGCAGGCATGAACTCTGCAAAGGCCCCTTG
>Ga0164293_10001545_pt1 | contig 19253 bp, 17 predicted proteins | sample GEODES118metaG_FD_111487 | JGI IMG/M metagenome (GOLD analysis project Ga0164293, IMG submission 111487) | Eutrophic lake water microbial communities from Lake Mendota, Wisconsin, USA - GEODES118 metaG | ecosystem: Environmental > Aquatic > Freshwater > Lake | place: USA: Lake Mendota...
AGCGATGAGCACGCCTATGAGGGCGGCGCCTGGACCGAGCCCGGCGTGCTGATCCACTCGGGCCGCTTCGATGGCCTGCCCAGCGCGGAGGCCAAGGCGGCCATCACGGCGGCAGCGGAGCAGGAGGGCTGGGGCCAGGCCCGCACCACCTACCGCCTGCGCGACTGGCTGATCTCCCGCCAGCGCTATTGGGGCTGCCCGATCCCGGTGATCCACTGCGACAGCTGCGGCGTGGTGCCGGTGCCGGCCGAGCAGCTGCCGGTGGAACTGCCGCGCGATGTGGCCTTCTCCGGCAAGGGCGGCTCGCCCCTGGCCCAGCTGGAGAGCTGGTGGCGCGTGGATTGCCCCTGCTGCGGCAAGCCAGCCAAGCGGGAGACCGACACCATGGACACGTTCATGTGTTCCAGCTGGTACTTCCTGCGCTACAGCGACCCCCAGAACACGCAGCTGCCGTTCGGCCGGGATGCGGTGGATGCCTGGCTGCCCGTGAACCAGTACGTGGGCGGCATCGAACACGCCATCCTGCACCTGCTCTACTCGCGCTTCTTCACCAAGGTGCTGCGCGACCGGGGCCTGCTGGGCTTCGATGAACCCTTCCAGCGCCTGCTCACCCAGGGCATGGTGCAGGGGATCACCTACAAGAACCCCCACACCGGCAAGTACATCCCGCCGGCCGATGTGGCCGACCCCAACGATCCGCGTGATCCCGCCACGGGTGAGGTGCTGGAGGTGTTTTTCGAGAAGATGTCGAAGTCGAAATACAACGGCGTGGATCCGGCCGTGGTGATCGACAACTACGGCGCCGACACAGCGCGGATGTTCATCCTGTTCAAGGCGCCGCCGGAGAAGGATCTGGAGTGGGATGACGCCGACGTGGAGGGTCAGTTCCGCTTCCTGCAGCGGCTCTGGCGCCTGGTGGATGGGGCCGTGGCCCGGGGCCTCAGCCTGGCCGGGGGCGCCGCTGCCCAGGCGCTGCAGGCGGCCGCGGCGCTCAGCCCTGGCGAGAAGGAGCTGCGCCGGGCCGTGCACACCGCGATCGCCGCGGTGAGCGAAGACCTTGAGGGCGAGCTGCAGTTCAACACCGCAGTGGCCGAGCTGATGAAGCTCAGCAATGCCATGGGCGAGCACCTGGCCAACGCGGGCGAACCCGTGGCCTGTGAAGCCCTGCGCACCCTGCTGCTGCTGCTGGCGCCCTTCGCCCCCCACCTGGCGGAGGAGCTCTGGGAGCGCCTCGGCGCCAACCCGAATGGCAACGCCAGCATCCATGCCCATCCCTGGCCCGTGGCCGACCCCACAGCCCTGGTGCGCGACACCGTGCCCCTGGTGATCCAGATCAAAGGCAAGGTGCGCGGCAATCTGGAGGTGCCGGCCGATGCCGACAAGGCCACCCTGGAGAAGCTGGCCCTGGAGAGTGAGATCGCCGTGAAGTGGCTGGAGGGCAAGGCCCCCAGCCGGGTGATCGTGGTGCCGGGCCGGCTGGTGAACCTGGTGCCCTGAACCCGCCAACACCTAGCTTCACTGCCAATTCGCCCGCATCCGCATGCATGCCGTGCAACTCCATCTCGATGCCGGCAGCGACCTGCACCAGAGCCTGAGGGCCTTCGCGGCGCAACAGAGCGGTTCCGGATTCGTGCTCAGCGTGGTGGGCAACCTCAGTCAGGCCGCCTTCCAGTGTCCGGGGCAGGCCCAGCCCACCCTGCTGCGCGGTGATCTGGAGCTGATCACCCTGCAAGGCACCCTGGCCCCGGGCGGCATCCATCTGCACCTCTGCGTGTCGGATGGTACCTGCCAGGTTTGGGGCGGCCACCTGGAACCCGGCACCCTGGTGCAGAAGGGTGTGGATCTGCTCGTGGGGCTGATCGAGGCGCCACTGCCCGCTGCTGGCGCCGACGCGCCCGCTCTCAGCGAGACGTCCAGCCGGGTTCAGATCCTCGTGCGCCAGGGGTGTCCCTGGTGCCGCCGCGCCCTGCGCCTGCTCCAGAGCCAGGGGATTGATCACCAGATCAGCGAGGCCCGCGAAGCCGGACCGGTGCCCCGCATCTGGATCGACGGCGAGCTGATCGGCGGCTATGACGCCCTGATGGATCTGCAGGCCAGCGGCAGGCTGCAGCAGCTGCGTCCGGGCTGACTCCCATGACAGCGAGCCAGCAACCGCTGCAGCTGAGCACATCCGCATCCTGCAGCCTTGCGATCGGCGCCTATCCCCGCTTTCACTACGACGCCAGGGGCGGTGGCGGTGGCGGCGTGCTGCACCCCAGCAACCACCAGGGTCGCCGGGCTCTGCGCTTCCCGCTGGATGAGCTGGTGATTCCGCCCCTGAACCGGCGCACGGCACGCTGGCTGGGCCTGCCCCTGCCGCCCGGCCTGGAGGTGCGCATTCTTCCCGAGAAGCTGAAGGGATGGCTGGAGCCGGCCAGCGGAGCGGTGCAGCTGCACTTTCAGGCCAGGTTTGTGTTCCGTGCGGCGCAGTTGTACCAGGCACCTCCCCTGTGGGTGGACACCCTGCTCACCAGCGCCAGGCCCCAGCAGTCGGTACCGGCACGCTGGGGACAGCCCGTGGGGGAGCCGCGCGCCGCGAATGGAGCACTGACCCTGGTGGGGGTGGCACCCGTGGCAGCTTCGGGTGACCGCTGGTTCGACCGCCTCATGGGCCTGCCCAGTGAAGCCCTGGCCGTGCTGCGCTGCAACCTCAACTGGGACGACGGAACGGCGGAGGCGTGCGTCAGACCGCGTGGGCCACGCTGAGGCTGGCGGGCTGGCCCCAGCTGCCCTGCACCGTGTAGGCGGGATCGTTGGCGCAGAGGTGGCGCAGGACCCAGAACACCGGCTCCGGGCTGCCCGTGCCCAGCTCCTCGGCCATCTGCTCCAGGGAACGCGTCTGGCCATCCGCCAACAGGGTCTCGATGCGGCCCTGCAGCTCCAGCACGGCGGCAGCTGCCAGCTTGCCGGCCTCCACCCCAGGCTGGTCGTAGGCGTTCACGTCCACCAGTTCGGCGTAAAGGCCCACCGCCCGCTCGAACAGGGCCACCAGGGCGCCCAGCCGCCGTTCATCAAAAGCGGCCAGGGTGATCGTCATGCTCTGCCGTCCGCCCTCCAGCAGGGCCGAGCGGGTGCCCTGGAGGAAGCCATCGAGCACATCGCCGGGCCGCTCACCGTGCAGGGCCGGAATGTCGCTGGGATCGGCCAGCACTTCGATGAAGGTCACGAAGAAGTTGTCCACGCCATCACGCAGCTGCTGCACATAGGCGTGCTGGTCGGTGGAGCCCTTGTTGCCGTACACGGCAATGCCCTGGTTCACCACTCGACCCTGGCGGTCGCTGTGCTTCCCCAGGCTCTCCATCACCAGCTGCTGCAGGTAGCGGCTGAACAGTTCCAGGCGATCGCGGTAGGGGAGCACCACCATGTCCCGCTGGCCGCGACCATCGCCGGCCGCATACCAGGCTGCCGCCATCAGGGCCGCCGGGTTATGGCGGAGGTCCGCCACCCTGGTGCAGGCATCCATGGCCGAGGCCCCATCCAGAAAGGCGCGGATGTCAGCACCCACCAGGGCCCCGGGCAGGAGACCCACTGCGCTGGTGATGCTGGTACGCCCGCCCACCCAGTCGAACATGTCGAAGCGGGCCAGCCAGCCCTCCTGCTCGGCCAGTTGGTCGAGGCGGCTGCCCAGCATGGTTACGGCTACCGCCTGCTGCCGCCAGTTGCCGCCGAGACTCTCCAGGCGCGCCCGCACCTGCTCCATGCCGATGCGGGGTTCCGGTGTGCCTCCCGACTTGCTCACCACCACCACCAGGGCGTTGCGCAGGCGGTCACCAAGCTGCCCCAGGGTATGGCTGATGCCCTCCGGGTCGACGTTGTCGATGAAGTGGAAGGGAATGCCGGCGCTCCGACCACCCAGGGCGCGCACCATCAGCAATGGACCCAGACCTGACCCACCGATACCGATCCAGAGCACATCGCTGAACCGGCCGCCAGCCACTTGATCACGGGCGAACTGGTCGATGCGGTCGATCTCCGCACGGATGTGGTCGGCTGTGGCGGGATCCGGGGCCAGCTCGGGGGTGCGCAGCCAGTAGTGACCCACCATGCGCTGCTCGGAACCATTGGCAATGGCGCCACCCTCCAGGGCGTCCATTGCCGCGAAAGCCTGGCTGAAGCGGGGAGCCAGTTGCTCGAGATGGCCATCGTTGAGGGCCATCCGGCTCACATCCAGCCAGAGCTGCAGGCCGGCATCAAACCAGAGCCGGTCGCAGAAGCGCTGCCACTGGCTGGCTGGATTGGTCCGATCAAGGTCGGCGGTCATGGTCCTGACAGCGGCAGCGTGGACGTTGGAGGAAACCTAGAGCTGGGTCCCGCAGACCGGCATGGGCGCCAGGGGTGCAGGCTGGGGTCAGCAGACCCTTTCAGGCTGGCAGCAGCGTTGCATAGGGTCCTTAAGATTGGTTCATGGATCTTCAGGTTTTTCTGGTTGCGTATCGGCCCGCCCTTGGCTGTGTTCACCCAGCCGATCCTGTGTTCTCAGATCAGCCCTTTGCCCCTGCCAATCGGCGACTGACCCCGTGAACCCCTCCAGCGCTGTGCGTCGTCTCAGGCGGTTGCGGCAGCAGACCCAGACGGTCACCCTGGTCCGGCTGAGGCTGCCCTCGATCAGCAGGCGGAGTCGCCGGCTGCTTCGGATGGCGGGTTGCACCCTTGCCCTGAGCGGCCTGGTTCCTTACAGCGCCCCGGCTCCCCGCCCCTGGATCGGCCAGCCGATGCTCATCGATCCCGGTCACAGCCAGGCCGACCCCCTGGCGTTCAGCACCGAGGAGCTGCAGGAATTGCGCCGCCGCTTCGGCGTTCATGGCCCCCAGCCGCGCCTGGCCCAGCTGTTCAGTAGCGGCGTGGAGCAATTCCAGCCCCTGCGCAACCACGCCCTCAGCCGGCTGGAGGAACTCCGGCCTCTCATCCTCAGCCTGAGCCGGGAACAGAACGTCAATCCAATGCTGGTCACAGCGGTGCTGTTCGATGAGATGCGCCACGCCAAGCCCGGCGAAAACCTGCCGATCGCAGCCCATTCCGGTCTGTTCAGCACCCATGGGCTGGCCCAGCTGGGCATCAGCGAAATGCAGCACCAGGGTCTTCTCCCTGCCGATCCCACAGCGGAAGAGGTGGGTTGGGCCCGCGACCAGCTGCTCGATCCCCAGCGCAACATCGAACTGCTGGTGGGCAAGTTTGCACGGCTGAAGCGCGAGCTCAATGTGCCGGGCCAGCGGATGCTGCAGGCGAGCGGGAGTGTGAAGGATGCCAAGGTGCTGGCCACGCTGGCCTATCTGCACAACGGCAAACTCGACTATCCCCGCCGCATCCTCAGTTCGATGCAGGATCCGGTGCTGCATGTGCTGCTCTACGGCCAGCGCAAGCCGGTTCTCTCCCCGTTGATCTGATTCGCTGGCTGGTGTTGGGGGGAGCTGCGTCAGCAGAGCAACCCGAGCTCACCGAGGCGAGTCTGAAGGGCGTTCCAGTCAAAACTGCGCGGATCGGCGCGCTCGCCGGCCAGATCCACCGCCCGGTGGGTGGTGATCTGATCTGCGGGGATGGGAAAGGTCTGCATCCACAGGGCCAGCAGGGCCGCCAGGCCGTCGTACTGGGCTGCGGTGTAGCCGCTGTGGTGCAGGCCGCCGCTCTCACCGTCCCTGGGGCTTTCCAGGCTCACGTGCAACGCGAAATTGTTCACCGATCCACCCACTTTGGGGTTGGTGATCGCCCACTGACCGCGGAAGGCTGAGTTGCCCGCGCCGAAAGCCCGCTTGCGGGGATCGAGCAGAAACACCACCTCTCCATCACGGCCCACAAGGGCGTGGTAACTCACCTGGTCTTCATCGCGGGGATGGGGAGTGCGGAAGGTGTTGATCGCAGACCCCATGCTGTTCACCGTCTCGTGAAGCACCACCAGCCGGGGGGTGGGGTCGAGGGGATTGCCGAAGGCGTCGCGGCTGAACCGTTCACCGAAGTTGGTGGGGTCGATGCTCACCTGGCGGGGGGAGGTGCGCAGCTGGTTCACCAGAGTGAGCAGCTGCTGGCGCTGGGGGGTCTGCAGCGCGGTGCACTGCTGCCGCAGGGGGGAGTCCCAGGGGGCCTGGGCCGGTGGTGGTGCCGTGGTGGTGGCGGGGGATGGGGGAGCATCCGCACCGGGTTTGCCGATGTCATCGAGCAGATCGAGCAGGGATGCCCGTTCACCGGCGCCCGCCTGACTGGTGAGGTCGAAGGCCATCCAGCCGATGCTGCCAAGCCCGGTCACAGCCGCTGCCAGGCCGGCAAGGAGCAAGGGCTGGGTCCGCAGGGTCAAAGGGCCTCCAGGGCAAGCCAGCGTTCACGACGCTGAAGCATGGTGTCCGTGACCTCAGGCAGAGGTTCCAGACTCCAACGCTCGACCTGGGGGGAGCCAGGCCTCACGCTGGTGCTGCGCAGCCTGCCATCTCGTACGAAATGTAATGGCAGTGGTGTACCACTTTTCTGAGCCGCCAACAGGGGTGGCAGATCGTCCGGCCGTCGAAGCCGCTGCCCCGCCAGGGCAATCAGCTCATCACCCACCAGCAATCCGGCCGTCTCCGCCGGCCCGCCCCGCAGCACGCGCTGCAACTGCAGGCCTGCGGGCGTGAGCTCCAGCTGCCAACCCAGCCAGGGGGCCTCGGCCTGGTGGGGCTGGAGGGTGAGACCCACATCGGCCAGATAGCTGTCGAGGTCGGGGTCGTCCGTGCCCTCCAGCCAGCCGGGCAGGAGCTGGGCGAGATCGGCTGCGGCGGCCGTGAACGCCGCCAGCAGGTCCGCTTCCCGGTAGCCCCTCCCCCAGCGGCCATGGCTGCGCCACAGCTGACGCAGCACGGACGGCAGGCAGCTGCCGGATCGGCGCAGGTGCAGGTCCAGCACCAGGGCCACCACAGCCCCCTTGAGGTAGTAGCTCACCTGACTGTTGGCCGAATAGGCATCGGGTTTGTAGAGCTTCACCCAGGCTTCCTGGCTGCTCAGACGCAGGCTCTGCACCCGGCGGCCGGGGGTGAGTCGGTAGCGGTTGAGGTCGCTGCCCAGATCGCTAAGCACCGCCTCGGGCGTACTGATGCCGGCGGCGTGCGGCAGCAACTGGTCCACATAACTGGTCACCCCCTCGGCGAACCAGAGGCTGGGCACAACCACGGGCTGGTGGTAATCGTAGGGAACCAGCTCGGCGGGCCGCAAGCGGCGCACATTCCACTGGTGCAGGTATTCATGGGCCACCAGCTGCAGGAACCGGCGGCGACCCTCCGCATCCGCCAGTTTGCGCCGGCCGAACTGCAGCACGCTGCTGCAATCGTGTTCCAGACCGCCATAGCCGGACTCCGTGAGATGGAGCACGAACAGGTAATGGTCGGCCGCCGGCCGCTCCACTCCCATCAGCCGGCAACAGGCCAGACACACCCGCTCCACATCGGCGAGCAACTGGTCGTCGGCCACGACCGGATCGTCACCGCTCAAGGTGGTTCCCCAACTCACCCAGCGGTGGGGAATGCCGGCCACAGCGAAAGAATGCTCCCTGTGGGGCCCCACCTCCACAGGACTGTCCAGCAACTGGTCGAAATCAGCGGCCAGCCAGTGGCCATCAGCACCGCGGGGCAGAGCCACAAAGGCGTCCCAGTCAGCCGGCAGGCTGAGGCGCAGCTGGTGGGGCTGCCAGCGCAGGCCCTCCACCGCCACAGCCACGGCGGCCAGACAGAGAAAGCCGTGCTCTGCGGTGAGGTGGCAGGTGCGTACCGTGAGCTCAGTGGCCATCAGGCGATAGCGCAGGTTCACGGGCCCCAGGCTGGGCAGCTCCGCCTGCCACGCAGCCACACCGGTTCGCCGCAGGGGGATGGCCTCACCCCGTTGGCTGAGGCTCATGCCCTCCAGCTGACGCACATAGTCGCGGATCAGGTAGGAGCCGGGGGTCCAACCGGGCAGGGCCCAGCGCAGCACCGGGTGGGTCGGGAGAAACGTCAGCTCCACCTCCACCAGGTGGGCCTGGGCAGACCGCAGATCGAGGTTGAAGCAGGGTGCTGTGGCTGCGCTCACCGTTGGTTGGGAATCAGGCGCTGAGGCTCACCTGGGCATCGGGGATGTGGCGCCGGGCATCGGCCAGCGCGCTGTTGGCGGCATACCGGCGGGTGATGCGGGCCAGAAGCCGCTGCACGTTCCCACTGTGGCTGAGGCGCTGCAGGTCACCCACCAGGGCCAGGGAGCCGTCGGCCTGGCGGCGCCAGCCCAGGCAGTGCCCCGACCCGCACCGCACCTGCAGCAACACCGCTTGCCGCTCTCCGGCGAATCCTTCCAGGTATCCGCCCCAGACAGGCTGCAACCCGAGCCCCACAAGACTGGCCGCCAACAGGTCGGCGTCATGCAGCACGGTGGGCAGGATGGAGAGATGGGACATGGACAGATGCCCGCTTTTCCAGACCCTAGCCACCCTGACTGTTCCGTCCAGTGGCCAATGCCACAGCCCGCCAATCCCGCGGGCAGCCCGGCCGCCGTTCGCCTGGCGGTGATGGCTTCGGGCAATGGCAGCAACTTTGAGGCCCTGGTTCGGGGCTGCCGGGCGGGCAGTCCCCAGGGCGCGGTGGCGCTGCTGGTGGTGAACAACCCCGACTGTGCGGCGATCGGGCGGGCCAAGCGGCTTGGTGTTCCCTGGCAGGTGCTGGACCATCGCGGCCATGGCAGCCGGGAGGATCTCGATCGGGCCCTGATCACGCTCTTCCAACAGCACGCCATTGATCTTGTGGTGATGGCCGGCTGGATGCGCGTGGTCACGCCGGTGCTGATCGGCGCTTTTCCCGAGCGACTGGTGAACATTCACCCCTCCCTGCTCCCCAGCTTCCGGGGCATGCGTGCGGCGGCCCAGGCCCTGGAGGCCGGCGTGACCCTCACAGGCTGCACCGCCCACCTGGTCACCGAGGAGGTGGACGCCGGCCCCATCCTGGTGCAGGCGGCGGTGCCGGTGCTGGCGGACGATGACGTGGACAGCCTCAGCCAGCGCATCCACCAGCAGGAGCACCGGATCCTGCCCCTGGCGGTGCAGCTGGCGGCCGAGCGGCTGGGTTTGTTCCCCTCGCAGGGCCTTCCTCAGGGATAGAACGGCAACAGGGGCAGGCCCGTGGTGGCTTCCAGACCGGCCATCAGGTTGAGGCATTGCACCCCCTGGCCCGCCTGTCCTTTCACCAGGTTGTCCACTGCGCCCATCACGATCAGCTGGCCTGTGCGTTGATCCACCTGCACCGAATACAGGGCCCGGTTGGTCTGGCGCACCCACTTGGTGGAGGGATAGGTGCCCACCGGAAGCACCTCCACAAAGGGGGAATGGCGATAGGCGGAACACAGCAGGGTGGAGCAATCCTCCGCGGTGAGGCCGGGGTCACGCAGGCGGCAGTACACCGTGGCCAGCAGGCCACGCACCATCGGCATCAGGTGCGGGGTGAACTGCAATTGGATGTCCTGGCCGGCCACCTGGCTGGCGATCTGTTCGATCTCGCTGGTGTGGCGGTGGCCCACCACGCCATAGGGAGCCACCGATTCGGCGGCTTCAGCCAGCAGCAGGTGCTCCTTGGCGGCCCTGCCGCCGCCGCTGGTTCCAGTCTTGGCGTCGATCACGATTCCAGCGGCCTCCACCAGGCCCTGCTTGAGGAAGGGCAGCAGTCCCAGTAGAGACGCCGTGGGGAAACAGCCGGGAGCGGCCACCAGGCGCGCCGTCGCGATCGGTTCGGCGTACCACTCCGGCAGTCCGTACACCGCTTCGCTGCAGAGGTCGGCGTCAGCGCGCTCCAGCTGCTGAGCCTCGGCGGCATACACCTCCTGCCAGCGGCTGAGGCTGCGGTAGCGGTAATCGGCGGAGAGGTCCACCACCCGCACGCCGCGCTCCAGCAGCGGGGGCACCAGCTGGGCCGCCAGGCCATTGGGCAGGCTGAGCACGGCGAAATCAGCAGCAGCGGCGATCGCGTCCGGTTCCGGCACCTGCACCACCGGATCGCCCGGCAGAGGCAGAAAAGGGGTGAGTTCACTCCAGCGTTTGCCGCTGCTGCGCTCGCCGCCGAGAAAGGTCACCTCCAGGCTGGGATGGCTCTGCAGCAGGCGAAGGGTCTGGAGCCCCCCATAGCCGCTGGCACCGATCACAGCGACGCGCTGACTGGTGGAGGAGCTGGCCATGGCCCGTGATCTCACGTGCTGGGATTTATAAAGGATCCTTGAGCTGTGGCCGAACCGGCCACCGCTGCCGCCAGTGCTGCCGTTGACATCCCTGGGCCCATCGATCCTCGACAGCACCGCCGCCCGGGTTGAGGACACCATCCGCTTCGACGCCATCGCCGATGCCCTGGCGGCCATCCGCAACGGCGAGTCGGTCGTGGTGGTGGACGACGAGAACCGGGAAAACGAAGGCGATTTGATCTGCGCCGCCCAGTTCGCCACCCCTGAGCAGATCAACTTCATGGCCACCGAGGCCCGGGGCCTGATCTGCCTGGCAATGGAGGGGGAGCGCCTGGATGCCCTTGATCTGCCCCTGATGGTGGATCGCAACACCGATGAGAACCAGACCGCCTTCACCGTGAGCGTGGACGCGGGCCCAGAAAACGGGGTGAGCACAGGGATCTCGGCCGAGGATCGGGCGCGCACCATCCAGGTGACGATCCATCCCCACACCCGCCCGGCCGACCTGCGCCGCCCAGGGCACATCTTTCCGCTGCGCGCACGCCAAGGGGGTGTGCTCAAGCGGGCGGGCCACACCGAGGCGGCGGTGGACCTGGCCCGGCTGGCGGGCCTCTATCCCGCGGGCGTGATCTGTGAGATCCAGAACACCGACGGGTCGATGGCCCGGCTGCCCCAGCTGGCGGCCTATGCCCAGCGCCACGGCCTGAGGCTGATCTCGATCGCCGATCTGATCCGCTACCGGCTCGACACCGAGCGTTTCGTGCGCCGGCAGGCGGAGGCCACCCTGCCGAGCGCCTTCGGCGATTTCCGCGCCATCGGCTATCGCAACGAACTCGACGGCAGCGAGCACGTGGCGATCGTGAAGGGGCATCCGGAAGCCGCCGCCGGGCCCGTGCTGGTGCGCGTACACAGCGAATGCCTCACCGGTGATGCCTTCGGCTCGCTGCGCTGCGACTGCCGGCCCCAGCTGGAGGCCGCGTTGCGCATGATCGAGGCGGCCGGCGAAGGGGTGGTGGTGTACCTGCGCCAGGAGGGACGCGGCATCGGCCTGATCAACAAGCTCAGGGCCTATTCCCTGCAGGACACCGGCCTCGACACGGTGGAGGCCAATGAGCGCCTCGGCTTTCCCGCCGACCTGCGCAACTACGGCGTGGGGGCGCAGATCCTCAGCGACCTGGGCGTGCATCGGCTGCGTCTGATCACCAACAACCCCCGCAAGATCGCCGGTCTGGGCGGCTACGGCCTGCAGGTGGAAGACCGGGTGCCGCTGGTGATGGACCCCAGCGACCACAACGCCGCCTACCTGGCCACCAAGCGCGCCAAGCTGGGCCACCTCATGGGGGAAGGCCCTTCCTGCCCGATCGGCGGGCCTTCGGTGGTGCTGGCCTGGCATGGCCAGGCCAGTGAGCGGGAGCTGGCCGCACGCCGCGAGCGCCTTCACAGCTGGGCTGTTGAACAGGGGCTGCGGCTGGAGGCCGAACCGGACGTGCGCCTGCTGGCACTGCTCAACAGCCCCCGACTCACTCTGCTGCTGAACGGACTGGACAGCGAGGACTGCTGCAGCACAGCGGCGGTGCAAGCCATTGCTGAGCTGGCCCGCTGGCCTGGCACCCAGCGTCTCAGCCTGATGCTGGCTCCGGCCGTGGAACAGAGCAGCCATCCCCGGGCTGATCTGGAGCCCGAACAGCGTCCCCTGGCCGAGCTGCAGGATGCGACGGGGTCGGGCAGCCCCCCCGCACTGGCGAGGCTGCGCCTGGAACCGGGCTCCTTCCTGGTGTGGCGTTGACCGCTCAGTGCTCGATCATCACTTCAGTCCTGAATCGTTACTTCAGTCCTGAATCGTCACCTTGTTGATGCGGCTGCCGTTCTTCAGTGCGAGCACCACATCCATGTTGCCGGTGAGACCGAACACGGTGTGCATGCCGTCCAGGTGGGGCTGGGCCTCATGGCAGATGTAGAACTGCGAGCCGCCGGTGTTGCGGCCGGCGTGGGCCATGGCCAGGGTGCCGGCCTGGTGCTTCTGGCTGTTGATCTCGCAATCGATCATGTAACCGGGACCGCCGGTGCCGGCCATGCCGCGGGAGCCCTCGCGGCTGTTGGGGCACCCCCCCTGGGCCATGAAGCCGGGGATCACCCGGTGGAAGGCCAGGCCGTCGTAGAAGCCGTCCTTGGCCAGCTTCACGAAATTGGCCACGGTGTTGGGGGCGTCGGCGTCGAACAGCTCCAGTTCGATCGTGCCGGCGTCGGTGTCCATCAGGGCTTTGGTCACGGGCTGGGGCGGCGCAAAAGCCGACTGTATGGGGCCGTGCTGAAAATGGAGGGTCGCACCGCCCTGCCGCCGCCCCGATGAGCACTGCTTCACCTTCGCCCGCCTCTCCCCCCGATCTGAGCCAGGCCCGCCTGGGTGTGCTCGGCGGCAGCGGGCTCTACGCCATGGAGGGCCTTGATGAGGTGCGCGACATCAGCGTGGACACGCCCTTCGGGCCGCCCTCAGACAGCCTGCGCCTGGGCCGGATCGGCGACCTGGAGGTGGTGTTCCTGGCCCGCCACGGCCGCCATCACAGCTACACGCCCAGCGAGGTGCCCTACCGGGCCAACCTCTGGGCCCTGCGCTCCCTGGGCGTGCGCTGGATCCTGTCGGTGTCAGCCGTGGGCTCCTTGCAGGACCAGGTGCGCCCCCTCGACATGCTGGTGCCCGACCAGTTCATCGACCGCACCCACCAGCGGCCGCTCACCTTCTTCGGTGACGGCGTGGTAGCCCACGTGACCCATGCCGATCCCTTCTGCCCCACCCTCAGCCGCCTGCTGGCCGACGTGGGCGAAAGCCTGATGCCCGAAGGCCGCACCCTGCACCGCGGCGGCACCTACCTCTGCATGGAGGGACCCGCCTTCTCCACCCGGGCTGAATCGGAGCTCTACCGCAGCTGGGGCTGCAGCGTGATCGGCATGACCAACCACACCGAAGCCCGCTTGGCACGGGAAGCCGAAATGGCCTACGCCACCCTGGCGATGGTCACCGACTACGACTGCTGGCACCAGGAGCACGCCTCGGTGACCGTGGAGATGGTGATCGAAAACCTGCGCAGCAATGCCAGCCTGGCCCAGGAGATCGTGCGCATGGCCGCCGAGCGCATCGGCGCCCAGCGCCCCGCCAGCGGCTCGCACCGGGCCCTGCGCCATGCCCTGATGACCCCGAAGGATGAGGTGCCGGCGGACACCCGCCGGCGGGTGGACCTGTTCACCGCGCCCTACTGGGGCAGCGTTGAGCCAGATCGCAGCAGCGGGCAGCCGGGGTAGGCGGGACCTGCCTCAGAGCTGCAGCCGGCCGCCCGCAGCGGCGAGCGCCTGGCGCAGGCTGGGGCCATGGGTCTCCAGCAGCTGGCGAGCTTCGGCCGCGGACAGCCCGCTGGCGGCCATCAGCAGAGCGCGCTTCACCGATCCGTCGGCGTCCTGGAGCAGCTGGGCCGCCTCGGGCCGGGACACACCAGCCAGATCACAGAGGATGCGCTGGGCACGATCCTCCAGCTTGCTGTTGGTCACCGCCACATCCACCATGCGGTTGCCATACACCTTGCCGAGTTTCACCATCACCCCGGTGGAGAGGATGTTGAGGGCCATCTTGGTGGCGGTCCCGGCCTTGAGCCGGGTGGAGCCGGTGAGCAGCTCCGGTCCAGTGAGCAGGCGGATGTCGATGTCACACGGCATCGCTGCCTGCTCGGCTGGAACGCAGGCCATGGCGACGGCCAGGGCTCCCAGCTCAAGGGCGTGGCTCAAACCGCCGAGAACGTAGGGCGTGGTACCGCCGGCGGCGATCCCCACGAGGCAGTCGCCGGCAGCAAAGCCGGCCTGCTCCAGATCCTCCCGACCGGCTTCACGCAGGTCCTCCAGGCCCTCGGAGCTGCGCAGAAGGGCCGCCGCACCGCCCGCCAGCACGCCCTGCACCAGGCTGGGATCACTGCAGAAGGTGGGCGGGCATTCCGCTGCATCCAGCACACCGAGACGACCCGATGTGCCGGCCCCCAGGTAGAAGAGGCGACCACCGGCCGCCAACCGTGCGGCAATCGCATCGACCGCGGCGGTGAGCTCGGCGGCAGCGCCAGCCACCGCCCGCTGGGGCTCCAGATCGTTCTGGCAGAAGAGGTCCACCAGGTCTGCCGTGGGCAGGGCATCCAGCCGGGCGCTGAGCGGGTTGGCCTGCTCCGTGAGCAGATGGCCCCGATCCAGCCCCAGGCCAAGGGGTGCGGCGGTCACAGCAGACCCTCCAGCTGGCGGCGGAAGGCCTCCAGCTCCGGGTCCGGTTGCATCGACGCTTCAGCCAGCGCACTGGCCGCCTCGGGCTGCTCCTGCCAGAGACTCACGTCCATGTTGCGCTCCGGTGGAGCGATCAACAGCCGGTCCTCGGCGGTCTGCGGCAGGAAGCCTGTGGGCACGAAACGGGCTTCGTAGCCAGCCTGGCTGCAGAAGAGCTCCATCTCCTCCCGGTCGAGCCCCTCAACGGTGGGAACCGGAAAGTCCTGGGCCTCCAGCAAGCCCGCATAGCGCTCGGCGTCATCCCGGTCTTCAAACAGCAGCACCACGGTGCGGCCGTTGAGCTCCAGGGAATGGATCCCCTCCTGGTCGGACCCGGCATCGAACAGGAGCACATGCACCGGCATCAGGGAGCGCTCAAGCGAAGAAGAATTCACCTCAGTGTCTCATTTTTGGCGATCGTCACTGCTGTTCGCTGGCCAGCTCCTGCAGGCGCCGGTAGAGGGCGACTTCGGCTTCCGACAGCTGATCAGGCACCACGATGCGCAGCTCCACCAGCTGGTCGCCCCGCTGTCCTCCCCGGGCCAGCCCCCGCCCCCGCAGCCGCAGCAGACGCCCGCTGGAGGACCCGGCCGGCACCTGCAGCTTTACGGCACCCTGCAGGGTGGGCACCACAAGCCTGCAGCCCAGGGCGGCTTCGGCTGGGCTGAGATCAAGCGTGTACAGCACCCGCAGACCATCCACCCGCAGGCCATCGGCGGTGACCACCCGCAGCTGAAGAAAGTGATCGCCGCCGCCTGGGGTGACGCCGGCCAGCCGCAGCCGCCAGCCATCGCCGGCCAGGGGTGGGGTCCACACCTCCACCACCAGACCATCGGGCAACTCCAGCTCCACCCGGCTGCCCTCCAGGGCCTGCTCGGGGGTGAGTTCCACCAGCGTCTCCAGCACATCGATGGCCTGGGTGGGTGGCCGGCCCGGCTCCGCTGCGGTCACCGGGCCGGGAGGCGGATCCGGCGGCACTGAGGAAGACACATCACCATCGCCACGGGCATCACGCTCGAAAGCGGGCTCCTGGCCGTCCGGGCCCGCTGCTGCGTCGCGGCGGCGCCCGCCGAACAGTTGGTCGAGGTAGGTGTCGAAATCCGGGAAACCACTGGCGAAGGGATCCCGTTGCCCCTCGCCGTCCCGATCCGTTTCACCGGCTTCCCAGGCGCGGCGGCGAGCCGGATCGGAGAGCACCGCATAGGCCTCGTTCACCTGCTTGAAACGCTCTTCGGCCACCGGGTCGTTGCCGTTGAGATCGGGATGCCACCGCCGCGCCTGGGCGCGGAAGGCCCGCTTCAGAGCAACCGCGTCCGCACCAGGCTGGAGTCCCAGCACCTCCCAGTGATCCACTGTCCCTGTCATCGCCCCGGCCACCGTGGTCAGCGCTCGGCCCAGGGATCGTCGTCAGCCGGCCTCAGATCCGGGCTTCGGCGCGGCGGGCGCACGGGCGCGGGGCGAACCGCCGACTCCGCAAAGCGGTCGTAACGGTCGTCCTGGACAAAACGGTCATCCGGGGCATCACGATCAACCGGGGCATAACGGTCAACCGGGGCATAACGGTCAACCGCTGCATCGTCGCTCTCATCCACCGCGAAACGCCCGTACGGCGCCCGATCGCTCTCCGGCCCAACCGGATCCCGATCAAGCGGCGAGAACCGCTCCTGCCCGTAGCGCCGCTCGGAACTGGCCTGGCGCTCAGGACCCCAGCGGTCGTCAGGCGAGCGAGACCAGTCTCCCTGGCGAGACCAGTCAGCCTGGCGAGACCATGGGTCACTGGCGGGGCGGCTCCAGTCGTCCCAGTCGTCATCGTCGGCGAACAGCTCGTCCTTGAGGGATCCGAGCGTGTTCTTCAGGCCCTGCAGCGGACCCTGATCAGCTTTGCGTTCGCTCAGCAGGCGGCGGTTGAGGCCGAACAGTGCCTCCTGCAGCTGGCTCACCGCCAGGTCGAGCTCGCCCGGATCGCTGTCGCCCCGTTCCTCCAGAGCCAGCAGATCCTGCACATCGCGAAGCGTCATCTCCACCGCCCGCTGCTGCCGCTCCGCCCCATAGGGACCCAGTTCCAGGCTGGCATCGCGCAGCCGGCGCTCGGCCTGAGCCACCAGGGTGAGCGCACGGTTGCGGCGGTCAATCGCGGCCCGCTTGCGCCGGTCTTCGGCAGCCTTCTGCTCCGCCTCCTCGATCAGCCGGGCGATCTCCTCCTCACTGAGGTTGGAGCCACCCTGGATACTCACACTCTGCTGGCGGCCCGTGGTTCGATCCATGGCCGACACCTGCAGCAGGCCGTTGGCGTCGATGTCGAAGGACACCTGCACCTGGGGCACGCCGCGGGGGGCGGGGGGGATCCCGGAGAGGCGGAAGCGACCCAGGCTCTTGTTGTCTGGAGCCATCTGCCGCTCCCCCTGCAGCACATGCACCTCCACCGAGCTCTGGTTGGCGGTGGACGTGCTGAACACATCACTGCGCCGCACCGGTATGGAGGTATTGCGAGGAATCAGCACCTTCATCACACCGCCGATCGTCTCCAACCCCAGGGAGAGGGGGGTGACGTCGTTGAGCATCAGATCGCGCAGCTCCCCGGTGAGGATGCCGGCCTGAACCGCGGCGCCGATCGCCACCACCTCGTCAGGATTCACCGTCTGGCAGGGATCCCGGGGCACCAGGGTGCGCACCATCTCCTGCACCATCGGCATGCGGGTGGCGCCGCCCACCAGCACCACATCGTCGATGTCGTCGGCCGCCAGGCCGGCATCCCGCAGGGCGCGCTGCACCGGGCGCAGCAGCCGGTCGAGCAGGTCGGGACAAAGACCTTCGAACGTGCGCCGCTCCAGGGTGGTCTCGATGTGCAGGGGTCCTTCACTGCCCGTGGCAATGAACGGCAGGGAGATCGGCGTGCTCTGCACACCGCTGAGCTCGATCTTGGCCTTCTCAGCAGCTTCGGTGAGGCGCTGCAGGGCCTGGCGGTCGCGGCGCAGGTCGAGGCCGTGCTCCTTCTGGAAGGCGTCGGCGAGCCAATCCACCACCCGCCGGTCCCAGTCGTTGCCGCCCAGCTGGGTGTCGCCGCTGGTGGCCTTCACGTCGAACACGCCCTGGGCGACGCGCAGGATCGAAACGTCGAAGGTGCCGCCGCCCAGGTCGAACACCAGCACCCGTTTGGCGGCGCTGCGGTCGAAGCCGTAAGCCAGGGCAGCCGCCGTGGGCTCATTGAGAATCCGCTCCACGCTGATACCCGCCAGCCTGCCGGCGTCGCGGGTGGCCTGGCGCTGGGCGTCATTGAAGTAGGCGGGCACGGTGATCACCGCCGCCTCCACGGGCTCGCCGAGGTAGGTGGCCGCGTCGTCGCAGAGCTTGCGCAGGATGCTGGCCACCAGCTCCTCCGGGGCGTATTCCCGCTCAGTGGCGGGACACACCACCCGCACATTGCCCTGGTCGTTGGCGCGCACGGTGTAGGGCACGCCGAGACTGCCGTCGTCGAGCTCCTCCCACTGGCGCCCCACGAAGCGCTTGAGATTGGCGAAGGTGTTGCGCGGATTGAGCACCAGCTGGCGCCGGGCCAGCTGGCCCACCAGCAGTTCCTGGTCGCGGCTGAAGCCCACCACCGAGGGCGTGGTGCGACCTCCCTCCGCGCTGGCGATCACCTGGGGACGTCCCCCCTCAAGCACCGCCACCACGGAGTTGGTTGTGCCGAGGTCGATGCCGACGATGCGCCCCATGGACTGCTCTGGAGTCGTGAACCGCGCGGCGGCCCCAAGTTACCGGTCCATTGGACGTTAATCGGCGCTTAAACCGGAGCGCAGGGGGGTGTTCGACAATTCCTGGTAGCGCGGCCTCGCACGCCCTTCCAGCATGACGACGGAATTTCGATCAGCCGCGAAGGCCGATGCGTTCACCCTTCGTCGTCGTCCTCCCGCTGAAAAGCTGCTGGACCTGGGCTTCCGACAGCTCACCCTGGCGCTGGCTTCCGTGGTGGCCGTTGTGCTGCTCGGCATTTTTCTGGTGGTGTTCCGGGGATCCCAGGACGCCATCCGCGAATTCGGCCTCACATTCCTCACCACCTCGGCCTGGGACCCGGTGAATAATGAGTACGGGGCCTTCACGGCGATCTACGGAACCCTGGTCACCGCATTGCTCTCATTGTTGATCGCCATTCCCCTCGGCCTGGGCACGGCAATCCTGATCACGGAGGACATGCTTCCCCGTGGCCTGCGCGAGGCCATCGGCCTGATGGTGGAGTTGCTGGCCGCCATCCCTTCGGTGGTGCTCGGCCTCTGGGCCATCTTCGTGATGGAGCCGGCGTTGAGGCCGATTCTCCAGTTTTTGCACCAGATCCTGGGCTGGTCTCCCTTCTTCAACACCATTCCCCAGGGCCCGGGGATGGCGCCGGCCATCCTCATTCTTGTGGTGATGGTGCTGCCGATCATCACGGCCATCTCCCGTGATGCGCTCAATCAGGTACCGATCGAACTCAGACAGGGCGCTTATGGCGTGGGCACCACACGCTGGGGAGCCATCAGCAGCGTGATCGTGCCCGCAGCCATCTCAGCCATCACAGGCGGGGTGATGCTGGCCCTGGGCAGGGCGATGGGCGAAACCATGGCCGTCACGATGATCATCGGCAATGCGATGAACTTCAGCAGCTCTCTACTCGCACCTGGCAACACCATCGCCTCGATGCTGGCCAACCAGTTCGGGGAAGCTGATGGCATTCAGGTATCGGCACTGATGTATGCGGCCTAGATCCTGATGGTGCTCACATTCGCAGTGAATGTACTCGCCCAATG
>Ga0164293_10001546_pt1 | contig 19227 bp, 16 predicted proteins | sample GEODES118metaG_FD_111487 | JGI IMG/M metagenome (GOLD analysis project Ga0164293, IMG submission 111487) | Eutrophic lake water microbial communities from Lake Mendota, Wisconsin, USA - GEODES118 metaG | ecosystem: Environmental > Aquatic > Freshwater > Lake | place: USA: Lake Mendota...
CCTTGGAAATCGCAGCAGTAAGAGTGGTCTTACCGTGGTCGATGTGACCAATGGTGCCAATGTTTGCGTGCGGCTTTGTCCGCTCGAACTTTGCCTTTGCCACTGTGGTTTCTCCTTCTTTATTTCGTTATTGGATTGACTTACTCGCCGCGAATCTTCGCGATGATTTCTTTCGAAACCGCAGCTGGAACTTCAGCATAGGAATCGAATTGCATGCTGTAACTCGCACGGCCCTGAGTTCTACTGCGCAGATCTCCGACATAGCCGAACATCTCCGAGAGTGGAACTAGCGCCTTTATGATGCGAGCACCGGCTCGCTCATCCATGGATTGAATCTGTCCACGACGGCTATTGAGATCGCCGATGACATCACCCATGAAATCTTCAGGAGTGGTGACTTCAACGCTCATCAATGGCTCTAGCAATACCGGACCGGCAAGTTTTGCCGCTTCCTTAAATGCTGCGATACCAGCAATCTTGAAGGCCAACTCCGATGAGTCAACATCGTGATAAGCGCCATCAAGAAGAGTTACTCGTACATCAGTTAGCGGATAACCAGCAAGAGGGCCATTTTGTAGCGCCTGTTGGCAACCATCATCAACGGAAGGGATGTACTCCTTAGGGATGCGACCACCAGTTACTTTATTTACGAATTCATATCCGCCTTCAACTTCACCAACTGGAAGTGGATCAAGTGCGATCTGAATCTTTGCAAACTGTCCAGATCCACCGGTCTGCTTCTTATGGGTGTAGTCATAGCGAGGCACTGGCTTTCTTAGAGTCTCGCGGTAGGCAACCTGAGGCTTTCCAACATTTGCCTCAACTTTAAATTCACGCTTCATACGATCAACAAGAATCTCTAAGTGAAGCTCGCCCATTCCACCAATGATGGTCTGCGCGGTCTCTTCATCAGTTCTAACATGAAATGTTGGATCTTCTTCAGCAAGTCTTTGAATCGCAACGCCAAGTTTTTCTTGATCGCCCTTGGTCTTTGGCTCGATAGCAACATGGATAACTGGGGCTGGGAAATCCATTGACTCCAAGATCACTGGCTTATCAATATCGCAGAGGGTATCTCCGGTGGTGGTGTCCTTAAGACCCATCACAGCGATGATATCTCCAGCTGATGCCTGTGGAATTTCTTCTCTCTTATTGGCATGCATCCGATAGATCTTGCCGATGCGCTCTTTACGATCTTTTGTGGAGTTAAGAACTCCAGTACCAGATTCTAAAACTCCGGAGTAAATTCTTACGAAAGTTAACTTTCCAAGGTGTGGATCGCTCATAATCTTAAAAGCAAGTGATGAGTAAGGCTCTGAAGGATCTGGCTTTCTATCAATTTCAACGCTCTTATCGCCCATCTTGGTTCCCTTAATCGCATCAACATCAAGAGGTGATGGCAGATAGCGAGTAACGGCATCAAGCATTGGTTGAACGCCCTTATTCTTAAAGGCAGAACCAGTTAGAACTGGAGTTAACTTATAAGCAAGAGTTGCTCGTCTAATTCCAGCGATAATCTCTTCTTCACTTAAAGTTGCGCCCTCTAGGTATTTCTCCATGATTGCATCATCTGCATCAGAGAGAGTTTCAATAAGAGCAAAACGAGCTGCATCACATTTTTCTTTTAGATCTGCAGGAATCTCTTCAATTTTATAATCTTCACCCTTTTGGGTCTCACCTCTCCAGGTAAGAGCCTTCATAGCGATTAGATCAACAACGCCAATAAAGTCACCTTCAACTCCGATTGGAACTTGAAGTACAAGAGCAGTTGCACCAAGACGTGAACCGATCATCTCTACGCAGCGATCAAAGTTTGCACCGGTACGATCTAGTTTGTTAACAAAACAGATACGAGGAACGCTGTACTTATCAGCTTGGCGCCAGACCGTCTCAGATTGTGGTTCAACGCCAGCAACGCCATCAAAAACTGTTACTGCGCCATCTAGAACTCGAAGCGATCTCTCAACTTCAACTGTGAAGTCAACGTGACCAGGGGTATCAATGATGTTGATGGTGTGGCCATGCCACTCGCAAGTTGTAGCAGCTGAGGTAATAGTGATGCCTCGCTCTTGCTCCTGCTCCATCCAGTCCATAGTGGCTGCGCCCTCATGAACCTCGCCGATTTTGTAGTTAATACCAGTGTAAAAAAGAATGCGCTCTGTGGTGGTGGTTTTACCAGCATCGATATGGGCCATGATGCCGATGTTGCGCACCTTGGCTAGATCAATTGCAGTCGCTGTCGACATATTAATTACCACCTGTAGTGTGCAAAAGCCTTATTAGCTTCTGCCATCTTATGGGTGTCTTCACGCTTTTTAACTGCAGCGCCGAGGCCATTGGAGGCATCGATCATTTCATTTGCTAACCGCTCTGCCATGGATTTTTCACGGCGCAGGCGGGCGTTATCAACTAACCAACGAAGACCAAGTGTCATAGAGCGAGCTGCTTTAACTTCAACAGGAACTTGATAGGTAGCTCCGCCGACTCGGCGTGATCTAACTTCAACTGCTGGCTTTACATTATCTAAAGCTTTCTTAAGAGTAATTACTGGATCTACCTCAGTCTTGGCGCGGCAATTCTCTAGCGCTTTATAAACAATAGCCTCTGATGTTGAGCGCTTTCCATGAACTAAACACTTATTAATAAGCGCTGTAACAACTGGAGAGTTATATACCGGATCGGCAATAACTGGAGATTTAGCAGCAGGGCCTTTACGTGGCATTACTTCTTCTCCTTCTTAGCGCCATAACGAGAGCGAGATTGTTTACGATCTTTAACACCTTGAGTATCAAGAGAACCGCGTACTACTTTGTAACGAACACCAGGAAGATCTTTAACGCGACCACCACGAACTAAAACAATTGAGTGCTCTTGCAAGTTATGTCCTTCGCCAGGAATATATGCCGTTACTTCCATACCGCTAGTTAGACGAACACGTGCAACTTTTCTTAAAGCTGAGTTCGGCTTCTTTGGCGTTGTGGTGTAAACGCGTGTGCAGACGCCACGACGTTGCGGACTTCCTTTAAGACCCGGAGTTGTTGTCTTATCTGACTTATCAACCCGGCCCTTACGGACCAACTGCTGAATTGTTGGCACTACTTCATCTCCATCTCGCTTATCCGACCCACGCGGTCGGGTGTGTCGCTACTTTGAGCGCAAGGGCGCGAGGTTATAGGAAAGATCTACTGCAGGTCAAAACGGGTAAGTGAGCCAAACACGCCGATTTTTGAGGGCAACACGCCGAGCAAAATAGCGCTAGCCTTTACTTATGGCAGGCAAAGTAAAGGCTAAGAAGGCAGGCAAGAAATCCACAATTGCACGCCCTCGTCGTGGTCGGGCCACCTCCTCTCGGGTAAGTTCCAAAAATCAGATCACAATCCCCGTGGAGGTACTTCGAGAAATGTCACTCAAGCCTGGCAATCGTGTTGAGTTTCACCTTGATAAGAGCAATCGATTAGTAATTACACCAGTCGAAAGTGAATGGCTCAAAACTATTGATGAAGTTCTGGGCAGCATGACTGGGATGTGGGATGGCTTTGATTTGAGGAAAGAAAGAGACGAGTGGGACAGCAAATACTCTTAGACTCTACTGTTGTGATTGCGGCATTAAGCGCTTCGGATGTGCACTTTCGCAAAGCCCAAGAATTGTTCGCCACTACAACGCGTTCTCAATGTGCAATAAGCACTATTTCGGTTGGCGAAATTTTAATTCGACCATCAGTTGCGGGTGAAGAATCAGTAAATAAATTCCTTAAAGGCTTGGAAAGATTAGTCTCAGAAGTGATTCCATTACAACAAAACCATGCACAGTTAGCGGCTCAAATTAGAGCCAAACATAAGATATCTTTTGTAGACGCTATGATAATCGCAACTTCCATACTTGATAACCGTTCACTCATATCATTTGACCGCAAGATGACGGGAATTTATGAACGTATTAAGTAGACCTAAGTTGCGCGGCATGATTCATCTAGTTATGTCCCCACTTGCACTAGTTGCTGGGCTGGTTTTAATCACAATTACAACAGAGCTTCGGGGAAGAATTACTCTAACGATATTTACTCTTACTGCAGTCTCGCTCTTTACTTGCAGCGCTATCTATCACCGCGTTCCTTGGGGGCCTTCTGCCAAAGCAATCTGGCGCAGAATTGATCATGCCAATATTCCTTTTCTAATAGCTGGCACCTACACCCCCTTTGCCATCTATCTATTAGATAAGAGCCAAGCGGTAATACTGCTCTCTCTCGTCTGGGCAGGGGCCCTGCTCTCTGGAGTATTTAGAGTCTTCTGGCTTAGCGCTCCGCGCTGGCTCTATGTGCCGATCTATTTAGCCCTTGGTTGGGCCGCGCTTATCTATCTGCCTGACTTCTATCAAAATGGCGGGCTTATTGTCTTTCTCTTAGTTGCCGCCGGCGGCATTCTCTATTCACTTGGGGCGATTATCTATGCCGTTAAATGGCCAAATTTTTCCATTAACTGGTTTGGCTTCCATGAGTTATTTCACGCCATGACCGCAGCAGCATTTATCTCACACTTTATTGCCGCCGTTCTGGTTATAGTTGGCTAACTATGAGCGTACATATCGGAGCAGAAAAAGGCGAGATCGCCGAGAGAATCCTTCTTCCTGGAGATCCATTAAGAGCTAAATGGGTTGCTGAGAATTATCTAGAAAATGTTAAACAATATAACTCGGTAAGAAATATGTTTGGCTTTACTGGAACATATAAAGGTGAGCGAATCTCAGTGCAAGGAACTGGCATGGGGCTTCCCTCCGCCTCTATCTATGTCACTGAGTTATTTAATGAATATGATGTTCAAGTTGCGATTCGAATTGGCACTGCTGGAGGAATTCAAGATAAGACTAAGGTCGGGGATTTAATCCTTGCTATGAGCGCCTCAACTGATTCCAATATCAATAGACGAATGACTAATGGACTTGATTTTGCTCCGCACGCTGATTTCCATTTACTTATGGCTGCCTATGAAGCATCAAAGAAGTTTGAGCGAGTTCATGTGGGAGGGGTTTCATCGATGGACTTTTTCTATGATGAAACAGATTCAGCTAAGAAACTTGCCGCCCATGGCGTTTTAGCACTTGAGATGGAGGCAAGCCAGCTCTACTCAATTGCAGCTAGAAAAGGGCGCCGGGCGCTTGCAATTATGACTATCTCAGATCATGTCTTTACCCATGAAGCGATGGATTCAGAGGCAAGAGAGCGCACCCTTAACGATATGGTTGAAGTCGCGCTCCATGCAGCACTTAAGGGTTAATCACTTAAGGCATTACTAAGCCACCATCAACTGGAACTGTAATTCCAGTGACGTAGCTTGAGGCATCACTAACTAACCAAATTAAAGTTGCTGCTAGCTCCTCTGGCTCTCCAAGGCGCCCAGCTGGAGTAAACATCTTTACCATCTCAACCATATCTTTTGGTAGCTCATCACTCATCTCTGATGGGAAAAAACCTGGAGCAAGTGCATTTACGCGAATCTTCTTTCGCCCGGTCCACTGCGCTGCTAGATCTCGAGTTAATCCAATTAGCCCAGCTTTACTTGAAGCATAGGCAGCCTGCGGAAGTCCTTGAGGTTTAATTCCAAGAATGCTTGAGATATTTACTATTACCCCGCCATCTTTATTTGCTCTAGCAAAGGCTTGAGCCATCCAATAGGCCCCCATCAAATTAACATCAATAACACTTCTAAATGCCTCTGGAGTTTCTCTCGTTGCTGGCACTGCAGTTCCAACTCCTGCGTTATTAACCAAAATATCTGCCTTGCCAAATTTCTCAATAGCAAGAGCAATTAGCGCATCACAATCCTCTGGCTTTGTGACATCTGTTTTTCTATAGGCATATTTTCTCCCAGCAGCTTCTACTAACTTTCCAGTCTCTGGCAATCTCTCCTCGCGCCGAGCGCCTAAGACAACATCTGCTCCAGCCTCGGCAAGTGCCTTAGAGAAGGCAACTCCAAGACCTGAGGAAGCTCCAGTAACAACAGCAACCTTGCCATCAAGGCGAAAGCGATCAAGAACACCCATTTTCCCTCTCCTAATTTCGAGCAAGTATGCGTACGGTATAGGCATGAACTTTAGCCCCACTGAGAAGGCGAGCAAATACGCCGAGAAACTTCAACTTTTCATGGATCAGCAGGTCTTTCCAGCCGAAGCTACTTATTACAGCCAGTGCGAAGCGTTTATCAAAGCTGGAACGCCGCATAAGTTGCCGCCAGTTATTGAAGAGCTAAAACAAAAAGCTAAAGCGCAAGGGCTATGGAATCTCTTTCTTCCTCACCTGGAACATGGATTGAGCGTTACTGATTATGCAACTCTTGCTGAAATCACTGGTTGGTCGCCCGATATTGCTCCTGAGGCAATTAATTGCGCAGCTCCTGATACTGGAAATATGGAGCTGCTAGATATGTTTGCAAGCCCGCAGCAGAGGAAGCAGTGGCTTGAGCCGCTACTAGCAGGTGAGATTCGTTCTGGCTTTGCCATGACAGAGCCTGATGTTGCATCAAGTGATGCAAGAAATATTAGAACTAGCATCAAGCGAGATGGTGATGATTACGTAATAAATGGCGTTAAGTGGTGGACCACTGGCGCTATGGATGAGCGATGCAAGATTTTAATTGTGATGGGAAAAACTAATCCTGAGGCAGATGATCATCACCAACAATCGATGATATTGGTTCCAATTGATACTCCGGGAGTAAAGGTAGTTAGAAACTTAACTGTCTTTGGATATGTTGATCAACATGGCCATGCAGAGGTTTCATTTACAGATGTCAGAGTTCCTGCAAGTAATCTTCTTGGAAAAGAAGGTGAAGGTTTTGCTCTTGCTCAAGCTCGTCTTGGTCCTGGCCGGGTCCATCACTGCATGAGAGCCATTGGTATGGCAGAGCGAGCGCTGCAGTTAATGATTAAACGCAGCCTTACAAGATCTCCCTTTGGAAAAGAGCTAGCGCGTCAAGGAGTTATCCAAGAATGGATTGCAAAGGCGCGTATTGATATCGAGCAGGCTCGCCTACTGGTCTTAAAAACAGCGTGGATCATTGATAATCAAGGGGCAAAGGCTGCGCGCAAAGAAATTGCTGCTATTAAAGTAGTCGTTCCTAGAATGGCAGAGGAGATAATCAATAACGCCATTCAAGCTCATGGCGGAGCAGGTGTTAGCCAAGATACTCCCCTTGCAGCTATGTATGCAGGAGTTCGAACTTTAAGAATTGTTGATGGGCCAGATGAAGTGCATCTGCGCGATATTGCAAGGTTAGAGCTCAAGTCCTATCTGCCATGAGTGATCTCACTCCAGTAAGAGATGAAGATGCATTTGATATCGGCAAAGTGCACACCTGGCTTGCGCCATATATAGATCAAAGTCGCCTTCCAGAGGTCTTCCAATTTAGATCTGGCGCATCAAATCTGACCTACTTACTTAAATATCCGGATCGCAAGTTAGTTCTTCGCCGTCCCCCAGTTGGAACAAAAGCAGTCTCTGCCCATGATATGAAGCGAGAATTTCTAATTCAATCTCGTCTCAAGCCGGTATTTGACTTAGTTCCGAATGTAATTGCGCTCTGCGATGATCAGAGCATTCTTGGTTCTGATTTCTATGTAATGGAGGCAGTTCAAGGCGAGATATTTCGCAGAGATGTTCCTGAGACGCTAACAAAAGAAGATATCTCCGTTATGGCTGACTCGTTAGTTTCTGGTCTTGCCAGGCTTCACTTAGTTGATGCCTCTGTATTGGCAGAACTTAATAAAGGGCAAGGCTATGTAGCTCGCCAAGTAGAGGGTTGGTCAAGAAGATATCGAAACGCACTAACTGATGATGTTTATGATGGCGAAGATGTAATGGCCTGGCTTGATGCTAATAAACCAGATGATGTTGGTTCATGCATCATTCATGGTGATTGGCGGATAGATAACATGGTCTTTGATCTAGGCAAGAAAAAGCTAGCCGGAGTGCTGGATTGGGAGCTAGCCACAGTCGGTGATCCGCTTATGGATCTAGGCTCCGCCCTTGCTTATTGGGTCGATAGAGATGATGAGCCAATGTTTGCCTCACTTCGCCGTCAACCTAGCCATCTTGAGGGAATGCCAACACGAAAAGAATTCATTGCAAAGTACCTTGAGCTAAGTGATAGAAAGTGTGATGACTTCACATTCTATGAAGTCTTTGGATTGTTTAGATTAACGGTAATTATCCAACAAATCTGGGCTCGATATAAAGCAGGTCAGACCACAAATCCTGCCTTTAAAGGATTCGGTATGGGAGTTAACATTTTGATTAATCGTGCGCAAGGATTGATCGCATGAAAGCTGGGCGGATAAGAATCTCAACTAGAAAGTTTGAAGTAAAAGAAGTTCCAACTCCCACTGCTGGTCTTGGAGAGGTTCGCATTAAAGTAGGCGCAGCTGGAGTCTGTCTCTCTGATGTTCACTTACTTGATGGCACTCTCTCACCAGGATATCTAAAAGGTGATGAGGTAACTATCGGCCATGAAGTAGCAGGGACAATTGATCAACTTGGTGATGAAGTATCTGGATATCAAGTTGGAGATCGAGTAATTGTTATCGCTGGACAGCGTAATGAAGCGAATCAAATTACAACTCTTGGTTTTGATTACGATGGTGGTTATGCCGAATATGTAATTACTAAAGCATCGCTAGTTGTTAAAATTCCTGATTCACTCCCCTTTGAAGAAGCTGCAATCATCCCTGATGCTGTATCAACTCCATGGGCTGCGATTTCATCAACTGCGAAGATGCGATCAGGTGAGAGCGCTGCAGTATTTGGAATCGGCGGCCTTGGAATTCACGCAGTTCAGCTCCTTAAAATCATTGGCTGCAGCAAGATCATTGCCATTGACCCTCGACCAGAGGCCCGCGAAAAGGCCTTAAAAGTAGGGGCCCACTTCGCCTTTGACCCAAGTGATGAAGAGCTAAAAAAGCATAGAGGGCTAGATGCTGTCTTTGATTTTGCAGGAGTCACATCGGTAAGAAAGCAGGGGCTCTCACTACTTGGCGAGATGGGCAGATTAGTAATTATTGGAATCGCTAATGAAGCAATCACTATTCCAAATGATATGGCCTTTACCTATATGAGAACCCAGCTCCTAGGACATTATGGATCTGAGCGCCATCACACCCAAGAACTTGTCGAGATGGTCAATCATGGAAGATTAAAGCTCTCTGACTCAGTTACTCAAGTTCTCTCACTTGATCAAGCAGCTCTTGCGCTAGAAACTCTTGAGAAGAAAATCGGTAATCCAATCCGCATAGTTCTAAAGCCGTAGCTACTTGCTATTTCCATATACATTAAAGAAAATATCACCGGAATTTAAGATATCGTTGTAATTGCCCACAACTATACATTCACTCACTTTTGCATATTCATGTAATTTAAAGGTATAACTCCTTGGCGTTTGATAATTCCACTTTTCAGTTGGCGATTTCTTGTCCCAACCATTATCTTGATAGGAATAGTATGCCTGGCCTTTTGGATAGAGATCTGTTGCGGGGGTGTACTTGCAGTTGGTCGGCATATCTTTGTTAGGTCCACCAAGCGTGTTATTACCAGTTTGACGTCCCGCAACCCATAAAGTTGTGACGTTAAGGTCTTCTACGACGAAAAAGAGATTGAGATAGTAATAACCTGGAGTTACCTGGATTGAGCGAGGGAACTTGACGGAAGTTGTTTCCCCCACAGATATCTCTGCCGTGAAATCAAATTCTTCCATTCTTGTAAAGCCAACTCTTAGGTCAAAAGTCTTTGGTAGGGCTTCCAGAACATTCTTGTCATCTCGCCAAAGCGAAACATTGATCTTCGCCTCTATCGGCTTGTATCCGCCTCGGGTCGCTGGTCTCTCAAGATTGTGTTTCTGCTCCTCTGTTGCAGAGTGATACTCGGGCGTAATTAAGGTCACCCCTGCTATTTGAAATTCAAGTCGCGTGAGATCGGTTGGCAAATCAAAATACAGAGTTTCTCCGACATCTCTTGACTGCGGCTTACCTAACAAAAAGTTCGAATTAAAATTTCCGAACGGAACTGGAGCAATAATTAATTTCTCATTATTTATCGGCGTAGGCGAGGGAGTTGGAGTGGGAGTGGGAGTGGGAGTTGGAGTGGGAGTTGGAGTGGGAGTTGGAGTGGGAGTTGATTTCGCAGGTTTGATAATCCCCCACACATTTTTCTTCCCTATTTTGACGCAGGTATAAGTGACTTTTTTATACTTAGTTTTAGCGCCAATTTTCGAACATTTATCACCAGCTTTAACTGCCGAGAGACTTGGTTGCGCAGACAAGAGTAGGAAGATTAGAGCAAGGGCAACCTTCTTTAGCATCTCAGAAGAATAGTTGCTTACTCTTGAAAACAAAACAACCCCGACCACTTTCGATCGGGGTTGTTTAGGTAAATCTTTAACTAGCGATTTTCTCCAACTTGGTAATCATCAAGGCGAACTGCCTCTCCTGATCCAGTGGTATCAAATGGCGCATAGTCATACTCTTCATAAGCTGCATATACAGCAGCCTTTGCTTCTTCAGTAGGTTCGACTCGAACGTTGCGATAACGAGCAAGTCCTGTTCCTGCTGGGATGAGTTTTCCAATGATGACGTTCTCTTTAAGGCCAAGAAGTGGATCACTCTTTTCAGAAAGAGCTGCATCTGTTAGGACGCGAGTTGTCTCCTGGAAGGAGGCTGCTGATAGCCAAGATTCAGTAGCAAGTGATGCCTTGGTAATACCCATAAGTTCTGGGCGACCATTTGCAGCCTTGCCACCTTTCTGCACCGCTTCGCGGTTAGCAGATTGGAATCTTAGGTGATCAACTAATTCACCTGGCAGTAGATCGGTATCCCCTGGTTCTAGGACAGTGATGCGACGAAGCATCTGCTTAACCACAATTTCAATGTGCTTATCGTGAATACCAACACCCTGGGTGCGATAAACCTCTTGAATTTCATGGACTAGATGGGTCTGAGTTGATCTTGCTCCTAGGATCTTAAGTACTTGCTTAGGATCAATTGCTCCCACAACCATCTGTTGACCAACGCTTACCTTATGACCATCTTCAACGAGAAGTTTCTGACGGCGAGTAATTGGATAAGCAACAGCTTCTGAGCCATCCTCTGGGGTAACAATTATCTTCTTACCCTTAGCATCTTCAAGGAAGCTAACAACTCCGGCAGTCTCTGCAATTGGAGCAACGCCCTTTGGAGTGCGCGCTTCAAAGAGCTCAACTACGCGAGGCAGACCATGGGTGATATCACCTGACGCAGTTGCTGCGCCTCCAGTATGGAAGGTACGCATTGTTAACTGAGTTCCTGGCTCACCAATTGATTGCGCTGCAATGATTCCCACTGCTTCGCCCACATCAACTAGCTTGCCTGATGCCATTGAGCGGCCATAACACTTAGCGCACTGTCCAACCTTGCTATCGCAGGTAAGAATGGAGCGAACTTTAATCTCGCTAACGCCTGCATCAATTAGATCATTGATCAAGCGATCGCCAAGATCAGCACCTGATGTAACGATGGTCTTGCCATCTACTACAACATCATCTGCAAGTGTGCGGCCATAGATTGAAGTCTCAACATAATCATCGCGGGTTAGTTTTCCAGCAACGATATTTCCAATCTTTAGAGTTAGACCGCGATCAGTTCCGCAATCCTCTTCTCTAATGATTACATCTTGAGCCACATCGCAGAGGCGTCTGGTTAGATAACCAGCATCTGCGGTACGAAGGGCAGTATCTGCAAGTCCTTTTCTAGCACCATGTGTTGAGATGAAGTACTCAAGAACTGAGAGTCCTTCACGGAAGTTAGATTTAATCGGACGAGGGATAATTTCACCCTTTGGATTTGCTACAAGTCCGCGCATACCTGCAATCTGGCGAATCTGCATCATATTTCCACGGGCTCCAGAGAAGACCATCATCCAGACTGGATTTGTTCTTGGGAAATTATCTTCCATCTCTTTAGCAACTTCGTTTGTTGCCTGAGTCCAGATCTCAATTAGCTCTTGACGACGTTCATCATCGGTAATTAGACCCTTCTCATATTGAGATTGGACCTTATCGGCCTTTGTCTCATAGCCCTCAAGGATTTCAAGCTTTCTTCCTGGAGTCACTACATCAACAATTCCAATCGTTGCTCCAGCTCTAGTTGCCCATGTGAAACCAAGTTCCTTCAAGGCATCAAGTACTTGAGCTACAACTACCTTTGGATAGCCTTCAGCTAAATTATCAACGATTAAACCAAGTGCTTTCTTAGTTACATCGTAATCAACATATGGGAATGACTCAGGAAGTACTTCATTAAAGATTGCTCTTCCAAGAGTTGTCTCTTTTGTTACTAGCTCGCCATTGATATTGACGCGAATCTTTATCTTGGCTTGTAGTGAGAGGCTATTTTGCTCATAGGCCATTAGACCTTCAGAGATCGAGGTAAAGCTACGTCCCTCACCAACTTGCTGCTCACGATGTGAGGTTAAGAAATAAAGTCCTAGGACCATATCTTGGGTTGGCGCAGTTAGCGGCCTTCCAGATGCGGGAGAGAGAATATTGTTTGAGGAGAGCATCAGAATGCGAGCCTCTGCTTGAGCCTCGGCAGATAGTGGAACGTGAACCGCCATCTGATCACCATCAAAGTCTGCGTTAAAGGCAGTACAAACTAGAGGGTGGATCTGAATTGCTTTTCCTTCAATTAGTTGTGGTTCAAATGCTTGAATACCAAGGCGGTGCAGAGTTGGTGCACGGTTTAGTAGCACTGGATGCTCAGCAATAACCTCTTCTAATACATCCCAAACTACAGATCTGGAACGCTCAACCATACGCTTTGCGCTCTTGATGTTCTGGGCATGATTTAGATCAACTAAGCGCTTCATTACAAAGGGCTTAAATAACTCAAGTGCCATCTGCTTAGGCAGACCGCATTGATGAAGTTTTAGCTGCGGACCAACGACGATTACCGAACGACCTGAGTAATCAACGCGCTTTCCAAGAAGGTTCTGACGGAAGCGTCCCTGCTTTCCTTTTAACATATCGGAAAGTGATTTCAGCGGACGATTTCCAGGTCCTGTTACTGGGCGACCACGACGACCATTATCAAATAGCGCATCTACTGCTTCTTGAAGCATACGCTTTTCGTTATTGACAATAATCTCTGGCGCTCCAAGATCAACAAGCCTCTTCAAACGGTTATTACGGTTAATAACGCGGCGATAGAGATCATTTAGATCAGAGGTAGCAAACCGGCCGCCATCTAATTGAACCATCGGACGAAGATCTGGCGGGATAACTGGAACGCAATCTAGAACCATTGAAGCAGGCTTATTAGAGGTAGTTAGAAATGAGTTAACCACCTTAAGGCGCTTAATGGCGCGAGTCTTCTTCTGTCCCTTGCCGCTTTCAGCTAAGACATTTAGTTTGTCGAACTCAGCTTGGAGATCAAAGGTTTCAAGTCTGCGCTGAATTGCAGCAGCTCCCATATATCCCTTGAAATAAATACCGTAGCGAGTACTCATCTCGCGATAAAGATTCTCATCACCTTCAAGATCTTGAACCTTTAGATTCTTAAAACGGCTCCAGACCTCCTCTAGGCGATCAAGTTCTTTTTGAGAACGCTCACGAATATTTTTTAGTTCGCGCTCGCCAGCTTCTCTCACCTTACGGCGTTGATCAGCTTTTGCTCCTTCATCTTCTAACTCTGCTAAATCATTTTCCATCTTCTCTTGGCGAAGAGCAAGATCGTTATCGCGCTTGGTTTCAATCTTCTTGCGATCTGAGTGGATCTTCTTCTCTAGTTTTGGAAGATCTTCCTCACGCGCCTCGACATCAACTTCAGTGATCATGTAGGCAGCAAAATAGATAACCTTTTCAAGATCCTTTGGAGCAAGATCTAGAAGATAGCCAAGACGTGATGGAACGCCTTTGAAATACCAGATATGAGTAACTGGGGCAGCAAGTTCAATATGTCCCATGCGCTCACGACGAACTTTGGCGCGAGTTACTTCAACTCCGCACCTCTCGCAGATAATTCCTTTGAAGCGTACGCGCTTATATTTACCGCAGTAGCACTCCCAATCCCTAGTTGGTCCGAAGATTTTCTCATCAAAGAGACCATCTTTTTCCGGCTTTAGGGTGCGGTAGTTAATAGTCTCTGGCTTTTTGACCTCACCAAATGACCATTCACGGATATTGCCAGCAGAGGCAAGACCAATCCTTAACTCATCGAAATAGTTGACATCTAACATATCTATTTCTCCCCCTGTCAAACTTCTTCTACAGAGCTTGGTTCAACTCGTGACAAGTTGATACCTAACTCTTCGGCTGTTTTAAAGACTTCTTCATCAGTATCGCGCATCTCAATAGCAACACCTTCAGATGAAAGTACTTCTACATTGAGACAAAGTGATTGCATCTCTTTTACTAGAACCTTAAATGATTCAGGGATTCCAGGCTCTGGGATGTTTTCACCCTTAACGATTGCTTCATAGACCTTAACGCGGCCTAACACATCATCAGATTTAATTGTTAGTAGCTCTTGCAAGGTATAGGCAGCGCCATATGCTTCAAGGGCCCAAACTTCCATCTCACCAAATCGCTGTCCACCAAACTGAGCTTTTCCACCAAGTGGTTGCTGAGTAATCATGGAGTAAGGACCTGTTGAGCGAGCATGGATCTTGTCATCAACTAAGTGATGCAGCTTCAAGATATACATATAACCAACAGTGATTGGCTCGCGATATGGCTGACCAGTTCTGCCGTCAAAGAGCATCGCTTTTCCATGCTCTCCAACTAAACGATCGCCATCAGCATTTGGAAGAGTTGATCCAAGAAGTCCTGTGATCTCCTCTTCTCTTGCGCCATCAAAAACTGGTGTTGCTACGCGAGTTCCAGGCTCTGCAGAGAGTGCGCCAATTGCGCCTAAGCGCTCTTGCCATCCTTTATCCGAGCCTGATACTTGCCAGCCGCTCTTTGCAACCCAACCAAGGTGAGTCTCTAGAACCTGACCAACATTCATACGTCCTGGAACACCGAGTGGATTTAGTACTACATCAACTGGAGTTCCATCAGCAAGAAATGGCATATCTTCAACTGGCAAAATCTTGGAGATAACGCCCTTATTTCCATGGCGTCCTGCGAGCTTGTCACCATCTTGAATCTTGCGCTTCTGTGCGACATAGACGCGAACTACTTGATTAACTCCAGCTGCAAGATCGTAGCCATCATCGAGATCAAATATTTTTACGCCAATTACTTTTCCGCCCTCACCATGAGGAACCTTTAGCGATGTATCTCTAACTTCTCTTGCCTTCTCACCAAAGATTGCGCGAAGTAAGCGCTCTTCAGGAGTTAACTCAGTTTCACCCTTTGGCGTAACTTTTCCAACCAAGATATCGCCCGGAACAACATCTGCTCCGATGCGGATAATTCCGCGCTCATCAAGGTCTGCAAGAACTTCCTCAGAGACATTTGGAATATCACGTGTGATTTCCTCTGCTCCTAATTTGGTATCACGAGCATCAACTTCATACTCTTCAATATGAATTGAGGAGAGGACATCATCTTGAACTAAACGCTGGGATAAAATAATGGCATCTTCATAGTTATGACCTTCCCATGACATAAATGCCACAAGTAAGTTCTTACCCAGAGCCATCTCACCAAGTTCAGTGCTTGGACCATCAGCAATAGCTTGGCCGGCAGCAATCTTCTGTCCTTGGCTAACAATTACTCGCATATTGCGAGAAGTTCCTTGATTGGAGCGGATGAACTTATCGACGTTATAAGTATCTTCCTCGCCATCATCGGTTGTAATAACGATTAGATCTGAGGCAACCTCGCTTACTACTCCGCCTCTAATAGCAAGAAGTACATCTCCAGCATCAACTGCTGCGCGATACTCCATACCGGTTCCAACAAGAGGTGATTCTGCGCGAAGTAGTGGCACTGCCTGACGCATCATATTTGCACCCATAAGAGCGCGGTTAGCATCGTCATGCTCAAGGAATGGAATCATCGCAGTTGCAACAGAGACCATCTGGCGAGGTGAGACATCCATGTAATCAACTTCTTCAGCTGGGATGTATTCAACTTCTCCGCCGCGGCGACGAACTAAAACTCTCGCTTCAGCAAAGTGGCTATCCTCAGTAAGAGGAGCATTTGCTTGAGCAATAATGTGTTCATCTTCTTCATCAGCAGTTAGGTAATCAACTGCATCTGTAACTTTGCCCTTAGTAACTTTGCGATATGGCGTCTCAACGAAACCAAATGGCGTGATTCGAGCATAAGTTGCAAGAGAGCCAATAAGACCAATGTTTGGACCCTCTGGTGTTTCAATTGGACACATACGGCCGTAGTGAGATGGATGAACATCTCTAACTTCAAAGCCCGCTCTATCTCTTGAAAGTCCGCCAGGTCCAAGTGCTGATAGACGACGCTTATGGGTAAGACCTGAAATTGGATTGGTCTGATCCATAAACTGTGAGAGCTGCGAGGTTCCAAAGAACTCTTTGATAGATGCAGTAATTGGGCGAATATTAATAAGTGTCTGCGGAGTAATCGCTTCAACATCTTGTGTAGTCATACGCTCACGCACTACGCGCTCCATACGAGAGAGACCAACTCGAACCTGGTTTTGAATTAGCTCGCCAACAGTTCTAAGGCGGCGATTTCCAAAGTGGTCGATATCATCGATCTCAACGCGGACCTGCTTACCTAAATCGATAAGAGTCTCGCCTTTATGAAGTGCTGCGATATAGCGAATCGCTCCGACGATATCGTCGATAGCAAGAAGCGATTTTCCAAGATCAAGATCTAGGCCAAGCTTCTTATTAACCTTAAAACGCCCTACTTTTGCAAGGTCATAGCGCTTAGGGTTGAAATATAGGTTTTCAATAAGGGTTTGTGCAGCCTCTTTAGTTGGCGGCTCACCTGGACGCATCTTGCGATAGATATCAAGGAGGGCTTCATCTTGAGTTGAGACGTTATCTTTAGCAAGAGTCTCTTTGATTGATGGATACTCGCCAAACTCAGCAAGGATCTGATCATTGCTCCAGCCAAGTGCTTTAAGAAAGATAGTAACTGACTGCTTACGCTTTCTATCAATACGTACTGCAACAAAGTCTTTCTTATCGATTTCAAACTCTAACCATGCTCCGCGGCTAGGAATGATCTTTGCTGTGAAGATATCTTTATCAGATGCCTTCTCAACTGTTCTTTCAAAATAAACTCCAGGAGATCTAACTAGCTGTGAAACAACTACGCGCTCTGTTCCATTGATAACAAATGTTCCACGAGGGGTCATTAGCGGGAAGTCGCCCATAAATACAGTCTGGGATTTAATTTCACCAGTTACATTGTTAGTAAATTCTGCAGTAAGAAATAGTGGAGCGGCATAGGTAATGTCGCGCTCTTTGCACTCTGCAATTGTGTATTTGGAAGGTTCAAAGCGATGATCACGGAAGGAGAGTGACATCGAGCCTTGGAAATCTTCAATTGGTGAAATCTCTTCAAATATTTCTTCAAGTCCAGAGGTCTTAGGAATTTCTCCTCGATCTGGTCTTTCATTCTTTCCAAGTCTCGCGCGCCAGGCATCATTGCCAAGTAACCAATCAAAGCTCTCAATTTGCAGAGCTAGTAGATTTGGAACTTCTTGTGGTTCGCGGATCTTGGCGAAAGAGATGCGGTTAGGAGCTGTTGATTTCGTTTTCGCGGCCAAGAGTTTTCCTTCCAAAGTTAGTCACTACTTCTTTAAGTTTCTGATAACTCTTAAATCTGTTCTTGTTCGCACAGCAAACGTAAGGCCTCAGCCGCTATATGCCTGACCTGGAATTTTTGAGCGAGGGGGCAGGATATCCCCTGCGACACGCCGCTGTCTAATCAGAGGCAGGGCTCAATAAATAGCAAAGCCCCCCTGTATAAGGGGGGCTCGCTTATAGAAGAACTTACTTGATGCTGACCTTTGCGCCAGCTGCCTCAAGGGCGGCCTTTGCCTTATCAGCTGTTGCCTTATCAGCCTTCTCAAGCACGGTTGCTGGAGCTGAATCGACTAGATCCTTTGCTTCCTTTAGACCGAGGCTTGAGTTAAGGGCGCGAACTTCCTTAATCACCGCGATCTTCTGTGAGCCGGCTTCTTCAATTACTACTGTGAATTCATCTTGAGCTGCTGCAGCTTCTCCGCCGCCGCCTGCCCCGCCTGCTGCTGCAACAGCAACTGGCGCTGCGGCAGTAACATCGAATTCAGTCTCAAATGCCTTTACGAAATCTGAGAGCTCAACAAGAGTCATCTCTTTGAATTGAGCTAATAGGTCTGTGCTACTTAGTTTTGCCATTTTCGTATTTCCTTTTCTTTAAGCGTTCTCTGTTGGTTCTACTGGCGCAGAAGTCTCTGGTGCTGCTTCAGCAACAACTTCCTCGTTTGTTGCTTCAACAACTGGCGCTGCTTCGGCTACAACCTCTTGAGTTGATGCCTCTACAACTGGTGCTGCTTCTGCAGCGGGGGCAGCCTGCTCTGGCGCAGCAGGTGCTCCAGATTCAGCTTCTCTCTTAATACGCAGCGCATCAAATGCTCTAGCGGCTTTTGCCATAGATGCCTTCATAGCGCCAGCAAGCTTGGCCAAGAGAACTTCGCGCGATTCAAGATCGGCAAGTTTCATGATTTCAGCTGTTGTTACTGCTTTTCCTTCAAAGATTCCACCCTTAATAATTAGGAATGGATTTTCCTTCTGGAAATTCTTTAAGCTCTTTGCAGCTGCAACTGAATCGCCTTGAACGAAGGCAACAGCAGTTGGACCAGTTAGTAGTGAGTCAGCGACCTCTACTCCAGCCTCTTTTGCAGCAATCTTTACCAAGGTGTTTTTAGCAACTTTATATTTAGTGCCAACACCAAGTGAGCGACGTAGCTCTTTAATTGCAGTCACGGTTAGACCGCGATACTCGGTAACAACAGTTGCATCGGCAGACTTAAAGTCTTCAACCAATTCAGCAACTGATGCCGCCTTATCAGAGCGTGCCATCTAGCTTCCTTTCTACTTATATTCCCCAGAAGAAGTACCTACTAATTGGGTGATAAATATAAAAAAACCCCGTCGCATAGAAACGCGCGGGGTAATCCGCTCGAACCTATGCGGGTTGTCTTTCGACATTTACTTCAAACCTTGCGATTTGAAACCAGCAGTCTCTGGTGAGAGGGCAGATATTAGAAGCAAAGGGGGCTTTAGGTCAAAA
>Ga0164293_10001547_pt1 | contig 19215 bp, 17 predicted proteins | sample GEODES118metaG_FD_111487 | JGI IMG/M metagenome (GOLD analysis project Ga0164293, IMG submission 111487) | Eutrophic lake water microbial communities from Lake Mendota, Wisconsin, USA - GEODES118 metaG | ecosystem: Environmental > Aquatic > Freshwater > Lake | place: USA: Lake Mendota...
CTTTCGCGAAGAAATCGAAGCCGGCGGCTTTGAATTCGTCGAAGAGGTCCGGGTCCCTGAGTTCGCCGAGAATTACTTGCTGAAGTTCAAGAAGCGAGCCCGCTGAATCCCGCGGTGGTGCGTTGCCGCTGCTTCAATGGACCGTGCTTCAAGTCGGAGCGGAACTTCACATAACTACTGCGCTGCTGAGAACACTGCCCGACTGGGAACTCGCCGCTGCAGCCCAAGTTCCTGCGGACCTTGTTTCAGTTTTCTTCGTTCCGCCGATAGTCTTCGATGCGGAAGGTCCGTTTGCGCGATTCTCCCTCCGGCTCGCCGCAGAAGCTGTGCCGGTCGTACAACCAAGCTTGGCACACATCTCGGTCTGTGACCGGCCAGGCACCAACCCCGACCGTCGCAATCGGTCGGTCACCCAATCCAGCAATCAGCACGGCGTCTTCTTCGGCTGCATTCTCGAGTACCCACTCGATTGCCCGGAATCGATTGGGAATCGGACGAGCCGACTTGGGCTCGTTGAATCCATCCAAAACCTGATGGGCAGCCTCAAAACTGGCGGCACCCGTCCCGGAACTCTGCGTGATCACAGCTTGATCTGCCGAACGCTCCAGGACTTCGCCCAATCGCCGCCGCATGGCCGCCGATTGAGACCCGTTCGTCGATGCGACCACCCAGACCCGACGGTTGGTCAACTGACGAACCGCGTGAATCGCCGACGCCAACTGGTTCGGCCGCGAGGCTGAATCAATCCATACGTCAAACGGTTGCCCGCAACTGACTCGTTCGAGCCGGCCTGGAATTTGTCCCACGGCTTCCAGCCCGCGAACAATCTCGGGCAACTCAATGCCCAAAGCCAATCCGACCGCCGTTGCCGAAAGGCAATTGTAGACGTGGTGCTTGCCAATCATTTGAGTGCGAACTACGGAGCATTCATTGCCAGCCTTGAGCATGAACAACTGCTCCGAGTTGTTGCGCTCCAGAAGTTTGGCTGACACTTCGGCCGGTTGGTGAATCCCCACCGTCAATGCAGGGAGGTCCAATTGGTCAAGCAACTTGGAGGTGTTCGGGTCATCAGCATTGAGGATCGCCACTCCCTCAGGCTTGACGAACCGCAAAATCCGCTGCTGGACCCGGCGGTAATTGTCGGCTGTGCCATGGAGATCGAGATGATCATTCCGAAGGTTGGTCAGCACGGCTACGTCCAACTGCATTCCGGTAAGGCAGTGTTGGGCCAAATTGCGGCTGTGCACTTCCATGACTGCGTGGCTGCAACCGTTAAGCACTGAGTCTGCCAGCCAATTGGCCAAACGCGGCGAGTTGAGTGACTCGCTGCGAATCGCCTGTTCATCGAGAGTCCGAATATCGCCCAATGAGGTTGCCGCCCGCGAATTGCGACCGGCTGCGTTCAGAATCGAGTCGATCAGGCAAGCGGTGACTGTCTTGCCATCTGAGCCGGAGACACCAATGGTTGTCACTCTCCGGGCTGGATGTCCCGCCAACGCTTGGCACAGCTTGCCATAAGCCTGACGCGAATCGCGAACCAGAAATTGGGGCCGGTCAATTGCGAGGAGGCGTTCCGTAATCACGCCGACTGCTCCTCGGTCCAAAGCCATTTGGGCAAAGTCATGACCGTCCGCGTCCGCGCCGACGATTGCGACGTAGAGGTCGTTGGGCTGGATCTCTTGCCAAACCCCACAACAGGAGCTGATCTGCAAATCGCCACCGCCGATTGGCTTGGCATCGGGAAGAACTTCCCGCAGTGAAAGTCCGTTTAAGGCGGGACCATTTCCACCGGAACTACTGGAGCCGGAGTTGGGTTGGGGCGAAAATGCCCCTGACGGCTGGCTGTTCATCAGGCCTCCTTGCCTTTCAGAAAACGTGCCTCATCGGCAAACTGATTCAGAACCGCATCCTGCGATTCGTCAAGAATTCTGGCGATCACCAGGAAACTGTCAAGACGAAACCTGTTGCGCCAGCGCAGCTCGAGACGCCTCGCGAATTGCGTGATTCGCCAAGTCTTCAGAGACTGGCCGCCCTCTGCAGTCCACCTCCGCAACGCCGCCGCCCAGTCTCACCTAACCTGCCCAATTGGTCTTGCCCCGGCTGGAGAAATCTGTCCCAATCGGGAGTCTGTTGGCGTCCGCCTTGGCCCGCTTAGAAAGGCCCTGCCCTGCCGCCTCCTTTGCCGACTCGGTCAATTCAAGCTCATTACTCAAGGACGATTCCGTGGATGAATCGTTTGACGTTCAATCCCTGGCCCGCTTTCTGCACCTCCCTCCTGAGCAGGTACAGAAGATGGCTGAACGCGGAAAATTGCCCGGGCGAAAACTCGGAGGCCAGTGGCGTTTTGACCGGGCCGAGATCTTTCATTGGTTTGAAGATCGCATTGGGCTATCCGGGGACGTCGAGCTGCAGAAAGTTGAACAAGTACTGGACTCTGCTGCAAAAAAGGCAATCACAGATACCGTCAGCTTGCGTCAATTGCTCAACGAGTCGTTGGTTTGGCTCGATTGCCCCTCTCGCAACAAGAATTCGTTAATCTCGGATTTCTGCCAGCGAATCGCGGACACCGGACGGTTGTGGTTACCGGCCGAAATGTCAGCCGCCATTCGATCTCGTGAAGAGTTACATCCAACAGCGATGGAGAATGGCGCCGCTTTGCTGCATCCCAGACGCCCCCAGCCAACCTATTTTGACGAACCATTCGTTGCCATCGCCATAACCCCGTCGGGAATTCCCTGCGGCGGGCCCAAAGGCGCACTGACCGACATTTTTTTCCTGCTCGCCTCCAGCGATGACGCTTTTCACCTGCGGCTCCTGGCCCGGATCAGCCGATTGGTCAATCAGGCGGAATTGTTACAAAGGTTACGTGCTGCCCAATCCCCCGCCGAAGTGTGCGCCGAATTGTACGCCGCCGATGAACAGTTGAGTTAGCCCCGACGCCCGTCTCGAGATCGTGACATGAACGAGCCTCCACACAAGCTACTCGTCTCCGGTGAGTTCTGGCACAAGGACTTCGCTGATTTGATCAGCCGAGTAGAAGTCCCCACCACACTCATCCCGGGTGAGAAACTCTCACAACTCATCGCGCCTACTGAACAATACACTGCCGTCCTGGTCTGCCAATCCCGCCGGGGCTCGGTCAGTCAGACATTCGTCAATCATGTCCGCAACCTGTTTCCGCAAGCGCCCCTGGCCTTGCTTCTCGGTAGCTGGTGCGAGGGTGAGACTCGCAGTGGCAATCCGCTGCAAGGCGTGACCCGGATGTACTGGCATGAGTGGAACGGTTCTTACGGAAGCCTCGCCGCCCGTTTGCACGCACACGGAATCCACCTTCCCAATTCGCTCAACAATCGCCGGCCACAAGAAATCCTCCGCTCTGCAGATACCGAAGCGGGCCCGCTCACTGTCGCTGAACATTCCGCTGCCACCGAGCCCTGTGTGATTGGAGTCAGCGCCTTGACGCTCTGCCAGTTCGAGACGCTGGAGGAACCACTCCGCGCACTGGGGGCGACTCCGATTTGGCTGGAGCAAGCAACTTGGCGGGCCTGTGACCCGCAGGAAATTGCCGCAGTCTGCCTCGACTCAGACGGAGTCGGCGAGTTACTCTACGGTCGAGTCGAGTTGGCCCGTGAGATCGTACCCACCGCTCCGCTCATTCTGACTTTGAATTTCCCCCGCAAAGAGGAATTGAACGAGCTGCGGTCGGAATTGAACGTGAAGGCGGTTGTCTCCAAGCCGTTTGACTTGCACATGCTCTGGCAGGCACTGGAAAAAGTGGGCATCGCCCTGCCCGAACCAGCCCCCACCTCGATCGCTCCGAGCCCCGCTCCGGTCAATCTCGCGCGTCCCCTCGCGACCTCGCCCAAAGGTTATGCCGCTCAGCGTTAATGGCGGTTTCTGTTAATTGCGAGTTCGGCAGCCGCTGAAGCTCCACCGTACGACTGCTGCTTTCGACTCACTCGAACGTGGCGATGGGCTTCAGACTGGGCACTCCCTGAGTGGGTGCGGCAGGATTTTGACTACAATTCGGGTTATCTGCTGCCATGCCGCCCGGTCGATTTGGAGACTGTCGCCGGCCCGTCGAATTTCTGCTCGGCAGTTCGCGCTTTTGCCACTCAATGACTGACACCAATGGATGAACTCGCCGTTAATCGTGAACTTTGCACCGCGGCTCTGCGCTGCTGGTTCCTCACCGGTGCGACTGCGGTGGGCAAGACGGCCATCAGCATTCGCCTCGCTTCGGCTCTCAATGCCGAGATTATCTCGCTCGATTCGATGTCGATTTACCGGGGAATGGATATTGGCACCGCCAAGCCGCCGCTGGAATTGCGACAACACGTTCCGCATCACTTGATTGACATTCGCGACCCGCACGAGACGTTCAGTGTTTCACAGTATCGCGACCTTGCTCATGCGGCGATCGATGAGATACGTGCCCGCGGAAAAGAAGTGCTATTCGTAGGGGGCTCTGCGCTCTATCTCAAGGCAATGTTGCGGGGTTTGTTTCAAGGACCTCCGGCAGACTGGGAGTTCCGCCGTGAGGTAGAGGCCGAGGTGGCTCAAACTGGCGACGCCGCGTTACATGACCGCTTGCGGCAAGTCGACCCGGTTTCCGCACATCGCCTGCATGTCAACGATCGGCGACGGATCATCCGCGCCCTCGAGGTACTCCGCCTGACTGGCAAGCCCATCAGCCACTGGCAATTGGAGTTTGATTACGCGACCCCCGGGGAGCAATGCCGGGTTTTTACCATCCGCCGCCCCCGGGCAGAGCTTCACGAGCGAATTGCCGCCCGCGTCGAGGGCATGTTTCAACAGGGGCTGGTGGACGAAGTCAAACGACTGCTCGAAACCGGACGGGAACTGAGCCACACGGCCCAGCAAGCTGTCGGTTATTGCGAAGTGCTTGCTTACTTGGCCGGTGCAATGGACCTGCCAACGACCAAGGAGCGGGTCCTCATTCGGACGCGTCGCTTTGCCCGGCATCAGGAGACCTGGTTCCGTGGGCTGAGCGAGTGCCGGATTCTCGACCTCACGCCGGACGAGTCTCCGGACCAGACAGTCGAACGAATCCTGACACTCGGCTCCAAGTAGCCTCCTGCGACTCTCCCGGACGAGGGCGAATCGGCGAAAACTGACCGAGGCAACTCCCCTCAAATTCCCGGCCGCGAGGCGACAGTGACCACCGGCATTCTGCCGGAACCAGCCTATTCCAATCGTCCCGAAATTGGGATATTGGGAAACTCTTTGTGACCACGATCGGCAACGCCGATGGAATCCATTTTGGCGAATCACTTTCAGGAGCCCCCTATCCGTGCTGCGGACACATACTTGCGGCGAACTCACCGCCGCCCATGCTGACCAAAACGTGACTCTTTGTGGTTGGGTTGAAAAGACTCGCGACTTGGGCAAAGGCGGAGTCTTTATTGATGTCCGGGATCGCTACGGCAAAACGCAATTGGTCGTCCGCCCCCATCTCGTTGAGATGTTGGAAACGGCCAAGCAACTTCGCTCCGAATTTGTGATCCTCGGTCGCGGCAAGGTTTCTCTCCGACCGCTGGGACAAGCCAATGCCAACATGGCGACGGGCGAAGTCGAAATCCTCCTCGATGAATTGCAAGTCCTTAACGCCTCCAAGGTTCCGCCTTTCCTTCCTACCGCCCAGGAAATGCCCAGCGAAGACGCTCGGTTAAAGTACCGCTTTATCGATCTGCGGCGACCAAAGATGCAGCAGACACTTTTTTTGCGCAGCCGAATCGTCAAGAAAATTCGCGACTACTTCGAGGAGAATGGCTTCATCGATATTGAAACGCCGATTCTTGGACGCAGCACTCCAGAAGGAGCCCGGGATTACCTCGTCCCCAGCCGAGTCCACAATGGCCAGTTCTACGCCCTGCCACAGTCGCCGCAAATCTACAAACAGTTGATGATGATTGCCGGCTATGACCGCTATGTCCAAGTCGCCCGCTGCTTCCGCGACGAAGACCTTCGAGCCGATCGCCAGCCCGAATTCACCCAGCTCGACATGGAAATGAGCTTTGTTGACGAAGAAGACATCATCGGGATGATCGATGGACTGATGAAGCGGCTGGCCCATGAGATCCTGGGGATTGAGCTGCAACTGCCCCTTCCCCGAATGTCTTATGACGAGGCGATGCGGCGCTTTGGGCACGATGCGCCCGACCTGCGATTCGGGATGGAACTGATCGATTGCAGCGACTGGGCGAAAACGGTGGAGTTCCGGATCTTCCGCGGTGCCGTCGACGAAGGCAAAGCGATTCGCGCAATCAACGTCCCAAATGCTGCCGAATTATTTACGCGGAAGAAAATTGACGAGCTGACCCTGTTTGTCCAGGAAGACTTTGGTCTGAAGGGTCTGGCCTGGCTGAAGTGCACACCAGAGGGAAAACTCGAAGGCCCAATCGCTAAAAACTTCAGCGAGAGTCAACTGGCCGAACTTTCAACTTTGACTGCTGCGGTTCCCGGCAGTGTTCTGCTCTTTGCCGCTGACGAATACGAGCGGGCCGGCAAGGCTTTGTACGGTCTGCGGCGACGATTGGGGCTGGAACTGAAATTGTACGACCCCGGTCAGATGCACTTCTCCTGGGTCGTCCGCTTCCCGATGTTTGCCTTCGATGCCGAAGAGAATCGATGGGCTGCGATGCACCATCCGTTCACTGCTCCGCTGGACAGCGATCTGGCCAAACTGGAGTCTGACCCCGCAGCAGTCCGCGCGAAAGCCTACGACCTGGTGATTAATGGTTACGAGGCGGGCGGCGGGACGATCCGGATTCACGACAACGTCACCCAGCAGAAGGTCTTCCAGCTCCTCGGGATGACTCCCGAAGAAGCCGAACATCGATTCGGCTTCCTGCTCGAAGCGCTCCGCTTCGGTGCTCCTCCACACGGAGGTATCGCCTTGGGCATCGATCGCCTGATCATGCTCTTCGCCGGTTTGGACAATATTCGCGACTGCGTCACGTTCCCCAAAACGGCCAAAGCGATCGACTTGATGACCGAAGCACCCAATCTGGTGGACGACCGTCAATTGCGCGAACTGGGAATTCAAGTCAAACCGAAAAACGGTTAGTGTGCCTGCCAAGCAACTGCCTCCGCGGAACTGCCGCGGAGGCCGGGTCAAAGTTGAGGCCGGGGCAAAGTTGAGATTTACCAGCGTTTGGCCACTTCGCGCTTCATGAAAGCGAGGGCATCTTTTGCCAATTGCTCCTCGCTGGTGAACATCCGCCGCCAAATTTTGGTCGCAGCGGCAATTTCCGGCAGAGCCAAACCGAAAGCTTCGACTGTCAGCCAGCCGTCATAGCCGATTTCCTTCAGGGCATCAAAGTTTTCCGCCCACCGGATCGCACCCTGCCCCGGAGTGCTGCGATCATTCTCCGAGATATGGACGTGGGCGATCATCTTGCCACCGGCCCGAATCGCGTCCGCGACGCTCTTTTCTTCAATGTTGGCGTGAAACGTGTCGTACATGATCCGACAGTTCGGATGATCCACCTCTCGGGCAAAGCGGGCCGAATCTGCGGTCGCATTCAGCAAGTAAGTCTCAAACCGGTTCAGATGCTCCACGCACAAGGTTACACCAGCCGGACCAGCATGCTCGGCTGATTTGCGTGCTGACTCAACACCCCACTTCCATTCATCAACTGTCGGTCCAGCTCCGCTGAATTCCCCCAAGGCCGAATGAAATGGTCCCACCAAGTGCGTGGCCCCCATCGCCTGGCAACAATCAATGGCCTTTCGATTTCCATCAACCCCTTTTTGACGGACCGACGAATCGGGACTGATCGGATTATCTCCGGCCCCCCGAATGGTCACGGCCGTGCGTCCCAATCCGAGGTCGTCGAAACGCCGCCCCCAAGCAGCATAGTCAAGGTCATAGTTGAACAGCGGCACTTCGATGCCATCAAACCCGATCCGCTTGAGCATCTCCAGAACCGGCAGCATCTGCTCATTCAATTCACCCGTCCACAACAACAAGTTCATGCCGAACTTCATGCTCACTCACCTGCTTGCTATTCATTGATTTCGAGGGACAATCCCTTGAGCATACCCCCGTGGACGAACTGCGGCAATCAGGAACCATCCGCCAGCAAGCCAGTTGGCGCGAACGTCAGACGCCCAGCCGAGGCCGCGGCCGGGTAGACTGCATTCAACCAGCCACAATTGCACGCCGGGTGGCCATTTACATCAGCGGCCATTTACATCAGCGGCCAATTACTTCAGCGGCCAGTCGCACCAGCCGAGGCCGCAACCATCGATCGAACAAATTCCGACAACCTGCTAGCCACGGCCTCCCGGTCATTCGGCTCGGCAAGCATCAGCTCAATAATCTTCGATCCGCAGATGACCCCGGCAGCACCCTCCTGCGCTGCGGCAGTGACCTGCTCGGGCCGGCTGATGCCAAAGCCAAGCAGTGGCGGCGGGGCGTTGAGCTCTCGCAATCGGCCGACGATTGCGGCCACGGGACTTCCCGCAGCCACTTCGCTTCCAGTCACCCCCGCTCGGGAAAGCAGATAGGTATAGCCAAAACCGCGCTCGGCCAGCAACTTCAAGCGGCGTTCGTCGATATTGGGAGGGCAGAGAAACACCTGGCCGACCCCAGCATTGCGCGCCTTTTGCAGGAACTCATCTGATTCGTCAAGTGGAACGTCTGCAATCAATACCGAGTCAACGCCGCTTTGGGCACAGGCGTCGAAAAAACGCGCCGGTCCCCGAGCCCAAACCAAATTGGCATAGAGCAAAAGTCCGATCGGCAACTCGGGGTGTCTTTGCCGAATACGGCCGACCAATTGCAGGCAATCGTCCGGCGAAACTCCGGCCTCCAACGCGGCTGCCATGGCACGCTGGATCGTCGGCCCGTCTGCCAACGGATCCGAGAATGGAATCCCCAGCTCAAGTCCGGCTGCCCCAGCCGCAATCATCGACTCAATCCACGCTTCACTCCGCACCAAGTCGGGAAAGCCCAAAACGGTGAAGGGCACAAAGGCCACGCTCTGCTCCGCGGCGAGCCGGGCAAACATCTTCTCGTAACGATTCATTGTGCCGCCTCCCCGGAATCATGACGGGCTCGTTGTTCACGCAGATATCCATCGACCGTGAAGATATCCTTATCGCCCCGCCCCGAGAGGTTAACCAACAAGGTTTCGCTCCGGTTCGGTTCTCGCCGGATTCGCTCAAGGGCGTAGGCAATCGCGTGGGCTGATTCCAAGGCGGCAATGATCCCTTCACTACTCGCTAATTCCGCCAAGCCTGCTACGGCGGCCTCGTCGGTTACCGGCACGTATTGAGCTCTGCCGATCTCCTGCAAGTAAGCATGTTCCGGCCCGACGCTGGGGAAATCCAAACCTGCAGACAGGGAATGCGACTCTTCCACCTGCCCCGCCCCATCCTGCATCAGTCGCGACTTCATTCCAAAAAAGATCCCTGGGCGACCAGCCTGCAGCGTTGCGCCGTGTTTACCGGAATCCAATCCCAATCCTCCGGCTTCGACTCCGATCAACTCAACCTTCGAGTCGGCGATGAAGGCAGTGAACATGCCAATTGCATTCGACCCCCCACCGACGCAGGCAATCACTGCATCCGGTAACCTTCCTGTACGGACGATTATCTGCCGCCGAGCCTCATCACCAATCATGCGTTGAAATTCTTTGACCAGCGTGGGATACGGATGCGGCCCAGCTGCCGTACCGAGCAGGTAATGGGCGCGCTCGTAACTCGCCGACCAGTCGCGAAGCGCCTCGTTGCAGGCATCCTTCAGGGTGGCACTTCCGCTAGTCACCGGAATGACGGTTGCTCCCAACAGCTTCATCCGAAAGACGTTGGGCGATTGCCGTTCGACGTCCTTTGCTCCCATGTAAACCCGGCACTTAAGCCCAAGCAGGGCGCAGGCCAAGGCACAGGCGACCCCATGCTGCCCGGCTCCCGTCTCGGCAATGATTTCTGTTTTGCCCATCCGTTTGGCAAGTAATCCCTGCCCCAGAACCTGATTGGTCTTGTGGGCTCCACCATGCAGCAAATCCTCGCGCTTCAAGAACAAGCGGCTGGCGGTCCCGCGAGTCAAATTGCGGCATTCGGTCAGCGGAGTCGGCCGTCCCGCATACTCCTCCAACAACTGCTGAAACTCGCTGCGAAACGCCGGGTCAGCCTGCGCGTCGATAAACGCAGCTTCCAGCTGCTCGAGTGCCGGGATCAAAATCTCCGGCACAAAGCGCCCGCCGTAGCTTCCAAAATAAGCAGGCAGTCGTGTCACCATGTTTCCTCCGCAATGGCCATGTTCAATCCTCCGCCCCGACCAGCATCAAATCGCGAACTGCCTGGTCCAAGTCCGGCTGACGCATCAATGAACTTCCGACCAGATATCCTTGAACGTACTTTCGGTTCCGCTGCAGGTCGGCCCGGGTCGCATACCCTGACTCGCTGATCAGCAACGCCCCGTCCGGAGCTAACTTGGCCAATCGTGGCGTCCGTTCCAAATCGACTTGCAAGGTATGCAAGTCGCGGTTGTTAATCCCGATCAGCTGTGCCGAGAGTTGCCCCGCCCGCTCCATTTCATCCGCATTTGCCACTTCAGTCAAAACAGCCATCCCCAGCTCGGTCGCCAGTCCGGCCAATTCACGCCAAGTCGCGTCATCCACTACCGACAACATGAGCAGAATGGCGTCCGCTCCGAACCATCTGCCGAGCCAAACCTGATAGGGCTCGACGAAAAAATCCTTATTCAGCACTGGTTGCGGCAACATACCGCGCACTGCGCGCAAGTGCTCCATGTGTCCGGAGAAGTGCTGCTCTTCGGTTAATACGGATACGCAAGTCGCATAGCGCGAATAAACCTGGGCGATCGCGGCAAGGTCAAACTGCCCACGAATCAATCCCTGCGACGGCGACGCCTGTTTACATTCAAAAATGTAAGCCGGATGGGCCTGGGCAACTGCGCCCCGGAAGTCCCGGTCACTTCGCCCCACGGACCGCTGCAGTTTTTCCGCTGGATACTCGGCCTTCCAACGCTCAAGTGCGGCTCGTTTGTCGGACACAATTCGCTGGAGAATCGTACTCATGCTGGGCCCGGCTCCCTCAACTGCTTCAATTTCTCCCCGACCTTGCCCGCCCGCAGTGCCTGCAAAGCAGCCTCTGCCCACCGCGGCAAATCTCCTCCTCCCCGGAACACCCAAGCAGCCATCGCTGCGTTGATCGCAATCGCCGAGTTTTCAGCCACGCTTCCGGCTCCGGACAAGATCCGCTCCGCTCGCGCGTGTCCCGCATCTGCCGAGTCGATGGTCAAAGCGGAGAGTGGGTGCACTTCCAAGCCGAAGTCTTGCGGCCCAAGTTCCAACTTGCGCAAAACACCATTTTCCAGCAGCCGCACTTCTGAAGGACCATGCACCGCCAGCTCATCCAGCCCACTTCCATGAACCACAGCCGCCGTTCGACACCCTAATCCCCGGAGCGACTCAGCCATCGGGTCAAGCAGTTCGGGAATGGCGACTCCCAATAGCATCGCACGTGGTCGGGCCGGGTTCACCAGTGGTCCGAGCAAGTTGAAAATGGTGCGTGCGTTGAGCCGCCGACGCAATTCCCCCGCATGCCGCAGACCAACGTGGTAATTCGGCGCGAGCAAGAAACACAAGCCAGCTTCCTGGAGTTGCCGCGCCGACTTCTCCGGCGGCTTGTAAATCAACGCCCAACCGCTGCAACAAATCAAAGGAGCCGGAAAGGCTGGTGATCGAACGGTTCCCATGTTTGGCGACAGGCACCCCGATCGCCGCTGTCGTAATTGCTGCCAACGTGGAAATGTTTAACGTATTCAAGCCATCGCCCCCGGTACCAACCAGATCGATCGCTTCGACCGGCGCTCCGGGAAACGCAACCGCCGCCTCCAGCAGCGCCTCAGCAGCACCAACCAGCTCCGTAGTTCGTTCGCCGCGGACCTTCAAGGCCGTCACGATGGCAGCCGCCTGGAGTTCGTCCAGTTCACCTCGCACCAATCTGCCAAATAAATCCTTAACCTCCTCCCGGGTGAGAGAACTTCCCGAGAGCAGCCGGTTCATGGTCTCACGATCGAGTGATTTCATCGCTTGCCACCACCAGCAACCGGCTTGGCCAAGGCCCAGGCGACGGTTTGATTAAGCAACTGAATCCCGCGCGGCGTCAAAATCGACTCGGGATGAAACTGGAAACCGCAAACGCGGTCCTGCTCGTGAGCAATGCCCATTACCGTCTCGTTCATCCGCGCTGTAATCCGCAGCGACTCTGGGATCCGGGTTCCTGCCAGTGAATGATAACGCCCCACCTGCAGCGGTTGGGGCAAGCCTTGAAACATCCATTCGCCAATATGTTCAATCAACGAGGGTTTGCCATGGAACACTTGCCCCGCACTGCCGACAACTCCACCGTAGTCCTCGATTAGAGCCTGATGTCCAAGGCAGATTCCGATGATGGGGTAAAGGCCTCGGGCAAGGCGAAGCAACTCGGGCATGCACCCCGCTTCCCGCGGATGCCCCGGTCCCGGTGAAAGAACAAGTAATGGTTGCTCCGCAGCCGCCAACTGCTCGACCATCCAAGCCGCACTGACTTGATTGCGGTAGACGGCCACTTGATGCCCGGCAGCCCGAAACTGATCGACGAGGTTGTAGGTGAATGAATCAAAATTATCGAGCAGCAGAATTTGGCTCATCGGCTGGTTGCTCCTTGGGGTCCGGTCGGGCGATCCTCCAGATGAGCCTGCCGGACCGCATTCACAACTGCCTGTGCCTTGCCGCGTGTCTCGTTCGCCTCAGCCTGAGGGTCGGAGTCGTGAACCACGCCCGCTCCGGCCTGGATCCGAGCCACTCCGCCTTGCACAAAAGCCGAGCGAATCACAATGCAGGTCTCGAAATCTCCGCTTCCGCTGAAGTATCCGACTGCTCCGCCGTAACTGCCCCGTCGTTGTCCTTCCAATTGCCGAATCAACTGCATCGCCTGGACTTTCGGAGCTCCGGTCAGGGTGCCCATATTCATGCAGGCCTGATAGGCATGCAGGCCGTCGAGGCCAGCCTTCAGTTTGCCCTTCACCCGGCTGACCAAATGCATCACGTGACTGTAGCGGTCGACGCGCAGCAACTGGGCGACATGGCGCGTCCCCGGCTCGCAAATCCGCGCTAAGTCATTCCGCGCCAAATCTACCAACATCAAATGCTCGGCCAGTTCCTTCTGGTCCGTTCGAAGTTCTAATTCAATCCGTCCATCCAAATCGAGGTCGATTTGACCGTCGGGATTAAAGCCCCGTGGCCGTGTTCCGGCAATCGGACATAACTCGACCATCCGATCGATGGCCGTAAACTTGACCGCAGTCTCCGGCGAGGCCCCAAACAAGATGAAATCCTCATCTTGAAGATAGAACATGTAGGGGCTGGGGTTCGTCTTTCGCAGTCGGCGGTAGGCCCGTAGCGGCGAGGGACAGGGCAAACGAAAACTCCGCGAGGGAACGCACTGAAACACGACCCCTCGGAACACTTCCTCTTTCAACCGCTCGACAATTCGACAAAATTGTTCATCCCCCAAATCGACTTCCGGTTCGCCCAGCACCGGCTTGACCGCCGGCAAATCGTCGGCTGCCGGTTCAGTCAGCGTTCGGGACAACTGGGCCAACAATTCGTCCAGCCCCTGGTCCTCGCGCGCCACCTCGCCAAACCCCAACTGCGTCGCGGTCGCTGTCTGTCGCACGTGATCGAAATGGACTAACTGTTCGGCCACGTAGAACACATAGTCCGGGCATTCTGCAGATGATGCCAGGACGGGATGTGTCAAAGCGGGCAAAGGCTCGAATAACTCCACCAAGTCATAAGCGAGCATCCCGCCGACAAACAATCTGGCCTCCTCACCGGCAGGCATTCTCAGTGCCCGTGGAATGCGGCGCAACGGCTCAAACACAAACGGAGCCAGCAACCGTGCGTCCTCATCCTGCTCGTTGCTCGTCTCCCCAAACCTCCAAACCAGCCGCGCAGCTTCCTTTGCGGAGCCATCACTGCGGGAGTTGACTTTCGGGACAGTTGGCCTGACAGAATCGGTTCCGGCATTTACTTCGCCAGCCAGTTCAACGCCAGCCATCGGTTCCGCCCGAAAATTCGCAGCGAGCGCTGCCAGCAAACGACGTCCACCGACAGTCAGGCCCTCGGCTACGACTTCGCGTCCACGACAAACAAAACGAACTGCCGCAGCGGTCAGCAAAAAACTCTGCAGGTGCCGCTTGGAGTCAATTTCGGCTGACTCCAGCAACAGCGTGTTCGCCCCACGGCAAACTCGCTGAAACATCATCACTGGGTCCATGTAGGGGACGGCAGCTTGCAGGGTGCGGAACGGCAGGTCCACCGACGAGTTATCGTCTGCGGCGTTTCCGACTCGTGTTTCAGGACGTTGCATCAATCACTCCTCAGCTCAAGCCACCATAACCCGAGGCCAGCGGAATCCGGAAAGCAATTGCGGGGCCAAGTCATTCACCCGCTTTCGCGCACTGGGAAACCAGGCCAACATGGCTGCGGGCAATTCACTCAACCGAACTCGCGACATCACTTGGTTGAGGCGAAACAACAATCGCTCATCGTCGCGGTAGTCAAAGAGAAATCGCTCGCGGCGGAACCGCGGCAAAAACCGCTCCACTGGTAATTCAACGTCGGCTGGATTCACCCCGGCCAAATCAGCAACGATTCGCTCAAGCTGGTCTCCAGGCAACTGCTCAAGGAGCCCGTAATACTCTTCCAGTTTTCCGGGGTAGCTTTGGCTTAGCCAGTCATCCAATAGCATTTCAATCAGGATATGCCCGACAAAACGCGTGCGCAAGCTGTCGTCCAAACGAACCTGTTGTCGCAATTCGACGGAAAAATCGAGATTCAATAACGCGAATTCCGGAGTTTCATGAAACCACTCGTCGTCCGCATGATGCTGGACGATCCCCCGGGCAACCCGGGCAGTGGCTGCATCCGGATCGTCAACCCTCGGCTGTACCTTACGGGAACGCAGGCGAACCCGGCGATTGATAACGCTCATCCAATCGGGCAGGCAAACTCCCGCTACAACCCAAGGGTCATCCAAAAACGGGAGTGAGTGGGCAAAAAAGTTCATCGTTCACCAAATTGCCACCAACAGCGGCCATGTGATGGTACCAGCCAGTTGCGGTCAAATAGAAAGGCCATTCCCACCGATTGCGAACCCAATCGTATAATCTGGGGTTAAGCCGAACAATGGCGCCGCGTCGAGAAGAAAGCCAAGACCAGCGATGGCACCACGTTCTGCGCATTCCCTGTCTTTGAACATTCCTTTTGCTTGCTGCCGTAGAACTGATGTTTGAACTCCAGGCCGAAGGCCCTCAACGCGATCAGCATTGGCGCAGGAAACTGCCCGAAGGTGTTTCGTTGGAACTGGGCCGCGCCGGCAGGGAGTTAGAGGTCGGTTGGGATGCTCAAATTTCTCGACATCATGCCCGAGTTCAGCTCTGCGGTGAGCGTTTGCAGGTCGAGCAGTTGCCCGAGGCCCGGAATCCGATTCTTTTTCAGGGCAAGGAGCAGCGAGAGTTCGAACTGCGTCCCAACCAGCGCTTTGTGATCGGCCAGACGCTGTTCACGTTTCTCCCGCGGCAGGCCGCGGCGACTCTGGAGGTTCCGGCTCCCCTGCATGAACGGGCATTTTCCAACCAATTTCTCCGCGAACTTGGTTATCGCGATACCAAACAGAGACTGGCCCTGCTCAGCCGCTTGCCAGCACTGATCAGCGAAGCGGCCAGCGAGCAACAGCTCTATGACGGGCTGACCCGGTTTCTCTTGGCCGGAGTTTCGCGGGCCCAAACGGTGGGGCTGGTAGCTTGCCAGCCGAACGGGGACGATTCAACTGCGCCGACCTCGATCTCCGTGCTCCATTGGGAGTCCCGCGAGTTGTTGGAGCATGATTTCCAGCCCAGCGAATCACTCATCCGCCGCTCGCTCGAATCCGGCAAGACAGTGCTACACTTTTGGGGCCCCACGGTTGCCAGCACGTCTCAATACACGCTGCAGCAGAACGCCGATTGGGCGTTTGTCTGTCCGCTTGCCGGAAACAGTTGCCGCGGGCAGGCCATCTACGTCTCGGGGAAATCATCGAGCCCCGAGTTTGGGCTGGACGAAGAATTGCTGCAGGACGACATGAAGTTCGCGGAACTCGTCGGTACGACGTACTCAAACCTGCGCGAGCTGTCGCAGCTCCAACAGCGGCAAGCAAGCCTCCGCAGCTTCTTTTCGCCGATTGTGCTCGAAGCCATTTCCGGCAAGGATATCGACCGCGTTCTGGAGCCTCGCGAATCGCGAGTCACAGTTCTGTTTTGTGACCTGCGGGGCTTCTCGGCCACCAGTGAAGAAATGTCCGCGGACCTGCTGCACTTGCTCGATCAGGTCAGCCGCCTGCTGGGGATCGTCACCTCGCAGATTCTCGATCGACGAGGCGTCGTTGGCGATTTCCATGGCGACGCGGTGATGGGTTTTTGGGGCTGGCCCTTGGAACAGCCCGACGCGGCCCTGCGAGCAGCCGAAACGGCCTTGGCTGTGGCCGAGTTGACCGCCAGCTGGAACGAAACTCTGGGGCGGCCTCGTGACCAATTCCTGATTGGAATGGGGATAGCTTCCGGGATTGCGGTCGCCGGGAAAATCGGCACCAGCGATCAAGTCAAGGTGACGGCCTTCGGTCCGGTCGTCAATTTGGCTTCCCGGTTCGAGGGCCTGACGCGAGCCTTTCGCGTCCCGGTGTTGCTGGATGAAGCCACTGCTATGGCGCTCGAACCTTTTTTACCAGCCCTGAACGCTACTACGCGGCGAATTGTCCGCGTTCTTCCGGCCGGTCTCGCGCGGCCTGTACCGTTGTTCCAGTTGTCGAGCCTCGACTCTCGGCCTGAATCGCTCAACCCCATGCAATTGAGCCAATATGAAGAAGCTTTAAAACAGTTCGAGGCCGGAGATTGGGAACGAGCCGAAATAGCCTGGAAAGCTCTTTCCACAAGCGACCGGGTAGTCGACGTACCGCTGCAATACATTCGCCAACACCGCGGTCGTCCTCCCGCGGACTGGAATCAAGCGATTGAGTTTCTGACCAAATAGCAGCGAACAGGAGAAATTGGTTTTCAGAACTTTTGGCACAGCCCACGGGACCCTCCGTCACTTTAGCTGGAAGGACGACTAAGTTAAAATCCCGACTCGATTCGAGTTTTCCTGCCCTTTTTACGTGCTGTCCGCCGCACCCGTGCAAAACGATGTCTTCCCCCATTCCTCCGGTTCAACGTCCAAACGAACGACTCGCCAACAAAGAAGCGGACCAGTTTCGCTTTAAGTCATCGGCCAATCGGCCCATGCAAGAATTGTCCATGCTCGAGCGGAGTCTACTGCTGGCCGAAGTGGCGATGATTTCCTATCTCTCCGTCAAGGAATGCAATGTCGCTGCCGGCAAACTCGGCTTCGTCAAAGGCAAGTTCTTCAACAGCAACGGGGCTCAAGCCTACTGGTTTCAATCTCCCCATGACAGCGTCGTCGTTTGTCGCGGCACCGAGCCTCACGAGTGGAACGATATCAAGGCTGACGCCAATGCCTTGACTGCCGTCGCGGAAACAGTTGGCCGCGTCCATCGGGGATTCAAGACTGAATGTGATCGGCTCTGGCCACACCTCGAAAAGGAACTGGAGGTCAACGACTTGCCGCTGTGGTTCTGCGGACATTCGTTGGGTGGCGCCATGGCCCAAATCTGTGCGGCGCGCTGCCTTGTTTCGCCCATCAATTCCGAGCCGGAGGAAGTCTACACTTTCGGGAGTCCCCGGATTGGCAATCGCCAGTACGTCGAGTATCCACGGCTGAAACATTATCGCTGGGTCAACAACAACGACATCGTTGCCCGCGTACCGCCCATGCTGCTGGGCTACACGCACTCGGGAATCGAGCTTTACCTCGACCGACATGGTAAGATTCGCCCGGTCACCGGATGGCGGCGAATCGCTGACCGGGCTCGGGGATTCCTGCATGGCCTGCGTCAATTCCGAATCGATCAACTCACCGACCATTCCGTTTTGGCCTACATTGATTGCATCTTCGAAGCCTGTCTGGTGGAAGAGTCTGCCCACAAAAAGCATGCCGGGCCAACGCACCACTGATTCGCTGCAGATTGTTCGCAGCTGCTGATTCGCCAAGCGTCCCAGGGATCGAGCTGATGTCCGACCAAGCGACTTGCCGTTGCGCACACTCGCCAGCCCTTGCTTCGGTTGCCGCGACCGGTTCTATTCGCTGCCCCCTCTGTGGCCAAGTGCGGAGGCCGGCTCGATCGCTTCCAGCCGACAAGTTGGCGGTGCAGTCCTCTAACTTCAAATGGTCGCCTCAGGCGAACGTCGACGCTGCAACTTCGTCCGAACCGATTTCGATTAAAGTCGAAACTTCAGCTGGAAGCGTCTCTCCAAAAATTGCCGCTCGCAACCGAGGAACTGGCTCGCCCTTGGCGGGACGGGCTATCCACAGCCTCCAATTGCAGCAAAAAGTCTGCCGCTTTCTGGGAACCGCAATCGGAATCTGGAGTTTGTTCAGCCTGACACCCGGCTGGCTGGCATGGCGGTACTGGCTGACCGATTTTTCGGCCACCAACCTCCCGTTTTGGCTGCCTGCCAACTTGGTACTGGCGGGCCTGCCTCTGTTGGTCGGTTTGTTGCTGATTCAAATCCCCGATTGGGGCACCCTCAAAGCGGTGGCCGGAAGCTTGCTCGCGATCGCTTCAGCTTATGGCTTCACTGCCAGCCTGTTTGCTTTGGCCGAGCCCGATTCGGCCTGGCTGTCCGCACTGGACTTTCCCTTCTCAGAAACAAAGCGAGCCACCGTCTGGTGCTTGGCAATGGCAATTCTGGCGGGGCTGCTGTCGTTCGCCTGTTTCCGCGAAGGACAACGCTGGCAGCGAATTGGGGAATTATTGACACATTTGCTGCCAGCTGGTGAGCCCGAGCCGACTTCCTCCGGTTCTGCCGACAGGTAAGCTTGTTTTTGCCTTGCTGATTTCTGGCCGATTTGCCTTTCGTTGAAAACACACATTGAAAATCACTCCATGCCTGCTCCCGACTTGATTTTGATTCCAACCAGCATGGAGCGCGATCACCTGCTCTCGTTTCCCAGTCTGCGCGAGGCGTTGACCGGAAAGGGGATTGAAGTTGAACTTTGCGGATTCGGGCCGATTGCCGCC
>Ga0164293_10001548_pt1 | contig 19214 bp, 17 predicted proteins | sample GEODES118metaG_FD_111487 | JGI IMG/M metagenome (GOLD analysis project Ga0164293, IMG submission 111487) | Eutrophic lake water microbial communities from Lake Mendota, Wisconsin, USA - GEODES118 metaG | ecosystem: Environmental > Aquatic > Freshwater > Lake | place: USA: Lake Mendota...
CAAACAGGACAATTAGGCGCTTCAGTCTGTGTATTCCATCCAGAATGGCATCAAGGTGTCGTGGGTCTGGTGGCATCACGTTTAAAAGAAAAATATTTCCGACCAACGCTCGCTTTCGCGCCGGCGGGAGACGATGAGCTCAGAGGCTCTGGGCGCTCTATTCCTGACGTCCATTTACGCGATGTATTAGATCTTGTATCCAAACGCAATCCTGGGTTGATCAGGAAGTTTGGTGGTCATGCCATGGCCGCTGGACTGACCCTAGGTCGTCATGATTTCGATCATTTTGTTCCGGCGTTTGATATGGCAGTCGTAGAGTTGACGGGCCGCACAAGCTTCGAGCCTATCATCGAGACCGACGGCTCGCTTGAGGTTGGTTACGCCAACGTACAAGTCGCGCAAATTTTGGAGCAACAAGTCTGGGGTGCAGGATTTACAGCCCCCCTCTTTCTTGATGAATTTCAAATTCGAAGCCAAAAACTCGTTGTGGAAAAGCACTTAAAACTCTCTGTCCAGCGCGGTCACCAAAGATTTGATGCAATCTGGTTTAACCATACCGATCGACTCCCTGAGTTTGTCACGATGGCCTATCGACTAGATCAAAACATTTGGAACGGTGTGATTTCAGTGCAATTAATCGTTGAACACGCACAAGGGATTTAAGGCTTGTTTGCGTAATATGGATGATCTCCCCAAGATGCTGGGGTGAGACTCCGTTAAAATACGTGGTTACATGCATTTTTAGCGGAAAAAAGCTCATGGAAGCAGAACGTCAAAATCAAATTTCAGCGCGTCTCCTCGACTACGCAGCGCGCGAAGCTGCGCTTCGGGGGTATCTTTGACTACGAAGTCAAAACTGAACGCCTGCATGTTGTCAACGCTGAACTCGAGGATCCTACCGTCTGGAATGACCCTAAGCGGGCTCAAGACCTTGGACGCGAGAAAAAAAGTATCGAAGACGTTGTTGTCACGCTGACAGCCCTAGCACAATCGATCGCTGACTCGCGCGAACTCTTCGATCTAGCAGCCGCTGACAACGACGATGCAACCTTAGAAGCGATTGAAAGCGACGCTGAACAGTTTCAAGCAACGTTGGAGGGGATGGAGTTTAGACGCATGTTCTCTAATCCCGCGGATCCTCTCAATTGCTTTTTAGATATTCAAGCTGGAGCGGGTGGAACTGAGGCGCAGGACTGGGCCTCCATGTTACTGAGACAGTATCTTCGGTATGCGGAACGCAAAGGTTTTAAAGCCGAGCTCCTAGAAGAATCCGAGGGTGAAGTCGCAGGAATTAAATCCGCCACAATTAAAATAGAAGGTGAATACGCGTTTGGATTTCTCCGGACGGAAAGTGGTGTTCATCGTCTCGTTCGCAAAAGTCCGTTTGACTCCTCAGGGGGACGTCACACGTCATTTGCCAGTGTTTTTGTCTATCCCGAAGTCGATGACTCCATAGAAATCGATATCAATCCGGCAGACTTGCGCATCGACACCTATCGCGCGAGCGGTGCGGGCGGCCAGCACATCAACAAAACCGACTCTGCAGTTCGCATCACCCACGTTCCGACTAACATTGTTGTGCAATGCCAAAATGACCGCTCACAACACCGAAACCGTGCCGAGGCGATGCAAATGCTGAAATCACGATTGTACGAACTTGAAATGCGGAATCGAATGGCTGAGCAACAAAAGATGGAAGATGCCAAGACGGATGTGGGCTGGGGACATCAGATTCGCTCTTACGTCCTTGACCAAAGTCGCATCAAAGATTTGCGTACCAATGTCGAGATATCTAATACACAAAAAGTGTTAGATGGCGACTTGGATCCATTTATTCAGGCTAGTTTGAAGCAAGGGGTATAAGTGATGACAACATTGACGATCTTGACAGGTACGACACGTGGCCTCGGTGCTGCGATGGCTCAGGAGCTTGCAGCACGCGGGGAGCATCTTGTGACGCTGTCGCGTCAATCATCTCCCTCGCTCGCTGCATCGTCTTCGAAGCATGGTACGACCTTGACACAAATCGAAGTTGATTTGGCGAAGTCGGCTGCTGTGAAAAATGCCGTCTCTGTGTTGCTTCCCTTACTTAAAAATCATACGCACATCCGTTTTATTCATAATGCGGGTGTCGTCAAGCCAATTGCACAAGCACAGAATTTGACCGATTTAGACGCGATTAACGACGCTTTCCACATCAATATCACTTCAGCCATATTTCTGACCGCGCATATTCTTCTCAATACGACGCATGCAATCGATCGTCGCGTGATGCTTATTTCCTCTGGTGCTGGACGAAATGCGAGCTCCGGCTGGGCTGTTTACTGTTCAACCAAGGCCGCGATGGATCGTTTTGCAGAAGCTGCGCAACTCGACCAAGGAACGAAGGCTCGTGTCGTGTCCATGGCGCCCGGCATTATCGATACGCCCATGCAAGAAACAATCCGTGCGACGTCAAAGGATGATCTCCCTACTTTAGAGCGTTATATTGGCTTCAAAGAAAGCAAACAACTTGCGGCTCCCCTTGCAGTTGCGCAGCGTCTGCTCACTGTTCTCGAAAGCGAAGCCTTCGGCACTAAAACCATCGACGACATTCGTCAACATACCGTCTAATCATGACTGATACAAACATTCCACAGCACGACGAAAATCATCTGATCGCAGAGCGCCGTACCAAACTCGCTGGTTTACGGTCGCAAGGCATCGCTTTTCCAAACGACTTTATCCCCGAGCATCGCGCTTCTTCGCTCCATGCTCGCTTTGGTGAACAAGATCAAGCCACGCTGGCGTCTTCGGCTCACCCTGCCTCCGTTGCCGGACGGATGATGCTTAAGCGCGTCATGGGAAAAGCCAGCTTTGCTACGCTTCAAGACAGCACGGGTCGCATTCAGATATACCTTGAGCGTGGCAGTCTTGGAGAGGACATATATGATGCATTTAAGCAGTGGGATATTGGCGACATCATTGCCATACAGGGCCATATTTTCAAGACCAATAAGGGTGAACTCTCCATCCATGCGACCCAGGCCCGAGTTTTAGCAAAATCCTTGCGTCCCCTGCCCGACAAATTTCATGGCATTTCTGACCAAGAGTTACGCTACCGTCAACGCTACGTTGACCTCATCATGACAGAGCAGACGCGAGACACTTTTATGGCGCGGAGTAAAGCCATTAGTGCGATACGCCAAACGATGGTCGAGGCTGGATTCTTAGAGGTCGAAACGCCGATGTTGCACGGTATCCCTGGTGGTGCTGCAGCAAAGCCTTTTGTCACACACCACAACGCGCTCGACATGGAGATGTTTTTACGTATTGCGCCTGAGCTATACCTCAAGCGTCTCATCGTAGGCGGCTTTGAGCGCGTCTTTGAAATTAATCGAAACTTCCGTAATGAGGGTGTGAGTCCGCGTCACAATCCAGAGTTCACCATGATGGAGTTTTACGCTGCCTATACAGACTATCACTGGCTGATGGACTTCACCGAGCAGATTATTCGGTCGGCAGCGATTCATGCTTGTGGGACAGCCACACTCATATACCAGGGACGCGAGTTGGATTTATCCAAGCCTTTTCATCGTTTAACGATCGTAGAGGCGATTCTTCAGCACGTACCGGATTTCACAGAAGCGCAACTCACTGATATTGACTTCGTTAAAAACCAACTCAAAAAACGTGGTGTAGATGTCAATGCCCCCAACCTTGCTCATGTCGGACTTGGTGCGCTACAACTGGCTCTGTTTGAGGAAACTGCCGAGTCTCAACTCTGGCACCCAACCTATATTATCGATTATCCGATTGAGGTCTCGCCACTCGCCCGAGAGTCAGATACACGACCAGGGATTACTGAGCGCTATGAGTTGTTTATTACCGGTCGCGAAATCGCCAACGGTTTCTCTGAACTCAATGACCCTGAAGATCAAGCCGCACGCTTTCACGCGCAAGTCAAAGCAAAAGATGCAGGCGACGAAGAGGCCATGTTTTATGACGCCGACTATATCCGTGCTCTCGAATACGGCATGCCCCCGACGGGTGGGTGTGGAATCGGTATTGACCGTCTTGTGATGCTATTGACGGATAGTCCAAGCATACGCGATGTCATTTTATTTCCACATCTGCGCAAAGAAGACTAAGAGCGAACATGTGTGAGGACAAATCGCAGGACTTTCCTCACACAAATCACCATAAATGGCTACACCATAAAAGGCGTACGCCAAGCCAGACCCGCTTCGACGCTTGAACGTGGTTTGTATTCGCACCCTATCCAACCTTGGTAACCCAAGGACTCTATGCGACGCAATACCGCTGAATAATCCACCTCGCCCTCGTCAGGCTCGGCGCGCGAAGGCACTGCCGCGATCTGGATGTGACCGATATGCGGAAGATAATGCTCAAGCTTAGTGAGGATATCCCCTTCGGCAACGCCCACGTGATACACGTCAAACATCAGCTTGATATTATCGCGTTCACATTGTTCACGTATCGCATTCGATGCGGCTTGCGTTGAGTAAAAATACCCCGGCTTATCGCGTTGATTAATCGCTTCTAACAAAATCGTAAAATCACAGCGAGCGGCAAGATCTGCTGCCCACTGTAGATTGTTAACCAAGGTCTTAGTCGCTAGGGCGAGTTGGTCTAACGGGACAATTCCGGGCAACACATGTATCGCTTGCGCGCCGGCTTGTTGGCACCAAATCAAACTAGACTCAAAGGACGCTTTGAAATCAGCCTCACGTCCAGGCAAGGCTGCTAAGCCCGACTCACCCAATGCGCCGTTTCCTATCGGCGCATTGGCTGCCAATAGTTTCAACCCATTTCGCTGGCAGGCATCACGCACTTCAGTGGGCGAAGTATCGTAAGGCCAATGCAATTCAACGGCAGTAAATTGACTTGCCGCTGCCCGTTCAATACGCTCAAGCAAAGGCAACTGCGACCATAGAAAACCAAGATTTGCGGAAAAACGCAACATGGAACGCCCTTGATTAGTATCCGGTTTTAGAGACACCAGTGGGTTGAGCACCACGCGCTGTTGCGACTGCAGCCTTTGCTGCACTGGCCATCAGTGCGGCTTCGTTACCAGGCGTCACCATCTGAAAACCTTGTTTGATTCTCATAGCAGCCGCTTCTCCAGATGAACAAAAAATACCGGCTATTTTGCCGTGCGCAAGCGCGCGCATCCGAATATGCTCAACGGCTTTGATGACGACAGGATCATCTGACTCCGATTTAGGAACAGAGCCCAGCGCTAAGGCAAGATCATTCGGACCAATATAAATACCGTCGAGCCCTTCAATCGCAAGGATCTTGTCCAAGTTGTCTAAACCCGCCTGCGTCTCAATCATTCCAAGCGCCAAGATCTCTTTGTCAGCATGCGGATAGTAATCAGCACCGCCATACAACGTGGCACGCGCAGGTCCAAAAGAGCGCTGGCCGTGGGGTGGATAGCGGCAAGAAGAAACAAAACTTGCCGCATCATCCTCAGTCGAAATCATGGGGCAGATGATGCCGTAGGCACCACTGTCGAGCAAACGCATAATCTGGGCAGGATCATTCCATGGCACTCGTGCTAAGGGAATGGCCGGTGTTGAGGAGAGTGCCTGAAACATTGGCAGCGCAGCATCTATACCAATCATGCCATGCTGCAAATCTACCGTAACTGAATCAAAGCCTTGGTGTCCGATGAGCTCTGCGGAGTAAGAGGAAGGAATGGCCAACCAGCCATTGATCACGGGTAAGCCTGAAGCTATTTTCTGGCGAATGCTATTGGATCTCATGCTATCTCCACTATTATTGATGTGCGAGATACTTTACACGATTTAAACCCAAGCGTATTTAATGATTCTCTTTGGCGTGATTAATCGTATAGCGCGGAATTTCAATTATCAGATCAAGATTCGCGACTTTGGCCTGACAGGCCAGTCGAGACGTTGTGGAAAGACCCCAAGCGCGATCTAAAAGATCCTCTTCGGAGTCCGATGCCTCAGCAAGAGATTGAAAACCCTCTTTGACAACGACATGGCAAGTCGTACAGGCACAAGAAAGCTCGCACGCATGCTCCAGCTCGACATTGTGATCCAGCAAAACGCGACAAATCGACACGCCTGTTGGAGCATTTTCGATCACTTTACCCTTTGGGCAAACTTCAGGGTGCGGCAATACAGTAATTTTTGGCATGATGAATCCTATAAATCCTCTAACGATCGACCCGTCAGCGCCGCCCTAATACTGCGATCCATCCGTCGGGCTGCAAAATCATCGGTAACGGCCGAGAGCGCTTTGATTGCAACACGAATGGCATCGACATCTTCACCCGCCGCCGCTTTTGTCGTCACATTTAACTGTTGGGCAATCCGTGTTTGTTCTGCTGCGCTTAACAAGTCAGCATCTGCAGCAAGAGCGGCCTTAACAGACTCAATCAATTGTTGTGCATCGACTTGCTGCTCACGCAACATGCGCATTTGAGCATCAACTCCAGCCTTAGACATACCCTCTGTTAGCATTCGCGAGATCTCATCGTCGCTTAAACCAAAAGAAGGTTTAACCGTGACAGAGGCCTCGACGCCCGAACCCAGTTCTCTGGCAGAAACACTCAGCAATCCATCTGCATCGACTTGAAAGGTGACGCGAATTTTGGCGGCTCCTGCGACCATGGCAGGAATCCCTCTGAGCTCAAAACGTGCCAATGAACGGCAATCAGACACTAAATCTCGCTCACCTTGCACAACATGAACAGCCAGCGCAGTCTGGCCGTCTTTAAACGTTGTAAATTCTTGTGCTCGCGCAACTGGAATCGTACTGTTACGGGGAATAATATGTTCAACCAATCCACCCATGGTTTCAAGACCGAGTGTCAACGGTGTGACATCGAGCAGTAACCAGTCTTCACCGGGATGACGATTGCCGGCTAAAAGATTAGCCTGCAACGCCGCGCCAAGCGCTACGACTTGATCTGGGTCTAAATCCGTCAGTGGTGTCGAACCAAAAACATCTCCAACACGCCTACGTACGATCGGCATTCTTGTCGCGCCACCCACCATAACAACGCCTTTAATATCTTGGGTCGTCAAAGAAGCATCCTTGAGTGCTTGCTGTACACAAGAAATCGTTCGTGAAATTAAGGGCTCTGCAATCTGCTCAAAAGCCTCTCGCGTCAGTGTTAGCGCATCGGTCTGACCATCTATCACAACAGACTCGACGTGCTCAGAGAGGTCCGTAAGTGCTTCGCGCAAACGACGCGATGCGCTCAAGAGTGTCCGACGTGTTTGATGACTTACGTTTGTCAATTGACGCGCTTTAATAAAATCGTCCGCAATCAAGGCGTCAAAGTCATCCCCGCCTAAACGTGTATCTCCTCCCGTTGCAATGACCTCAAACACGCCACGTGCAAGTCTAAGCAGAGACACATCAAAGGTGCCGCCGCCCAGGTCATAGACGGCGTACACACCTTCGGAGCCATGATCAAGGCCGTAGGCAATTGCTGCGGCAGTGGGTTCATTAAGCAAGCGTAAAACATTTAAACCGGCAAGACGAGCTGCGTCCCGCGTTGCTTGACGTTGGGCATCATCAAAATAGGCGGGAACCGTAATAACGGCTCCCACTAATGCGTCGCCCAACGTGCCTTCGGCCAAAAGCTTTAACTTCTCTAAAATTTTGGCGGCAATCTCGACAGGCGATAAGGCGGCATGACGCGTCTTCACGCGCATACTCTGTCCGTCTTCAACAAACTCGTATGGCATCCCAGATTTCAACGCTTCTGAATAGGAGCGCCCCATCAGACGCTTGATTGATACAAGCGTATCAAGCGGAAAAGCTTCTTGTTTTGAAAGCGCTTGATTACCGACCAACGCTTGGCCGCACTCTTCAATAAATACAGCGGAAGGTACAAGGGCTTTACCTGTTTCATCGGCGAGTACTTCTGGCACACTACTACGCACTGCGGCGACAAGAGAGTGCGTTGTACCTAAATCAATCCCGACCGCTAAGCGACGCTGGTGTGGTGCGGGTGATTCACCGGGCTCAGAAATTTGCAATAACGCCATATGTTTGCTTCAGTTGCGCACTCTGTGCAGCGTAGAGACCGCAAGGCCTAATCAATTGCACGCAATTGCGCAATCATCTTATTTAAAAACATCCATTCACGCACACACGAAGCGGCTTGGTCAAAGCGATTATGATCTAGTAAATCACCAACCTCTAAAACCATCTCATTTTCAGCTTGTGACAGCTCTGCAATGAGGCCTTGATAGGCAAGTTCTCGCGCATGCGAGTCATGGCTTTCTTCGAGCAAGGCATCTAACTGCTCATGCCAAGTCATTTGACGAAACAAAAAATCGGGCGACATCGCTGTGTTTGTCTCAACTTGAAGATCAACGCCCGCCAATTCACACAAATAGCGGGCTCTTGACATTGGATCTTTTAAAATCCGATATGCCTCGTTGGCCTGCGAGCTCCATTGCATTGCAACACGTTTTTCAGCTGCGGAACGTGTCGCAAAGCGATCAGGATGAACAGCAAGAGCCACCCTCTTCCAGGCGAGCTCTAACGCATGTTGATCAAGACTAAAACTACGAGGAAATCCAAGTAGGGCAAAATGATCCTGCGTAGCAAGGGAGAGATCTGTTGTAGCGTCCAAGTCTATTTAAACCGTGAAAGACTCACCACAACCACAGGTTGCCTTTTCATTCGGGTTGCGGAACTTAAAGCCCTCGTTAAGACCTTCACGTGCGTAATCAAGCTCGGTGCCTTCTAGATAAGACAGGCTCTTTGGGTCGATAAACACTTTAACGCCAAAACTCTCAAACACCTGATCTTCGGCCGAAGCCTCATCAACGTATTCAAGCTTATAGGCCATCCCGGAACAACCCGTTGTTCGAACACCCAAACGCAACCCAATACCGCTGCCGCGCTTTTGGAGATATTTGCCGATATGGTCGGCAGCCTGAGAGGTAAGTGTGACGCCCATGATCATCCCGTATGCTTATTTTTGTAATCCTCGACCGCAGCTTTGATTGCGTCTTCAGCAAGAATGGAACAGTGAATCTTGACAGGAGGCAACGCCAACTCTTCGGCGATTTGTGTATTACGAATCGTCAATGCTTCATCCAAGGTTTTACCTTTGACCCACTCTGTCACAAGTGAGCTCGAGGCGATCGCCGAGCCACAGCCGTACGTTTTAAAACGCGCGTCTTCGATGATACCGGCATCGTTGACACGAATTTGTAATTTCATCACATCACCACAGGCTGGGGCGCCGACCATACCGGTACCCACTTGATCATCGCTCTTGTCGAACGTACCAACATTGCGGGGGTTTTCGTAGTGATCTAAGACTTTGTCGCTATATGCCATTTTATTCTCCAACCATTGCGTTTAGTGGGCGGCCCACTGAACCGAATTTAAATCAATGCCTTCTTTAGCCATTTCCCAAAGAGGTGACATATCGCGTAACTTACCAACACGTGCCTTGAGCAACTCAACCGCAAAATCAATATCTTTTTCAGTCGTAAAGCGTCCAATCGTAAAACGAATCGAGCTATGCGCTAACTCATCATTACGGCCTAGGGCACGCAGGACATAAGACGGCTCAAGACTGGCGGAAGTACAAGCCGAGCCACTCGACACTGCGAGCTCTTTGATAGCCATAATCAGAGATTCGCCTTCGACATAATTAAAGCTCACATTCAAATTGTGTGGAACGCGATGCTCCAAGTCACCATTCAGATACACCTCTTCAATCTGAGACAAACCTGCCCAAAGACGATCACGCAACATACGAATACGTTCATTTTCTGTGCCCATTTCAAGCTGAGCGAGTGCAAAAGCTTCGCCCATTCCGACGATCTGATGGGTTGCGAGAGTACCTGAGCGAAAACCACGCTCATGACCACCGCCATGCATCTGAGCCTCGATCCTAATACGGGGTTTACGACGCACGAAGAGCGCACCAATACCTTTAGGACCATACGTCTTGTGGGCGCAAAAAGACATCAAATCAACCTTCAGTGTTTGCAGATCGATTGCGACTTTACCGGTCGCTTGAGCTGCGTCCACATGAAAAATAATATTTTTTGACCGGCATATCTCTTCAATCGCGGCGACATCCTGAATCACGCCAATTTCGTTAGTCACAAACATCACAGAAATAAGCACCGTGTCAGGACGGATGGCAGCCTTGAGGGCATCCATACTAATCAAACCATTTTCCTGAACATCGAGATAGGTCACCTCAAAGCCTTGACGCTCTAATTCGCGGCAAGGATCAAGAACAGCTTTGTGTTCTGTTTTGACTGTGATCACGTGCTTGCCACGTTCGGCATAAAAGGTCGCAGCACCTTTGATAGCAAGGTTGTTTGACTCAGTAGCACCAGAGGTCCAGATGATTTCGCGGGGATCTGCGTTAACCAGGGCGGCAACTTGATCACGCGCGCGCTCAACGGCCTCTTCTGCCTCCCAGCCGTAAGCATGGCTACGAGATGCGGGATTACCCGCATGCTCATACAGCCAAGGGATCATTTTTTCAACGACGAGAGGATCAACGGGCGTCGTTGCCGAGTAGTCAAAATAAATAGGACGGGTGGACATACAAGAAACTCCTGAGTATTTTAAAGACTAACCGAGGTTTGTTCTGAGGTCAGTGCGGTACCACTTGTTCCAACCACATTGACGCGCACGCCAGCGCCGGAGGTTTTGCTCGCCTCCTGAATCTGACGAAGTCTTTGCTGATCAACGAGATCCTGAAGTGAAACGGAATCAAGGAAATCGACCATTTTGCGGTTCAGCGTAGACCAGAGCTCATGGGTCATACAGATGCCAGGCTTTCCGTCCGTACCGCTGTCACAGGATGACTTGCCTGCACAATTGGTCGCGTCAATCGGCTCATCTACCGCGAAAATGATGTCGGCAACAGTAATATTGCGGGCAAGACGGGAAAGCGTATAGCCGCCACCTGGTCCACGTACACTTTCGACTAACTCATGGCGGCGCAACTTACCAAACAACTGCTCAAGGTATGACAATGAAATGTTTTGACGCTGACTAATCGCAGAAAGCGTGACAGGACCACCTTGTTGGCGAAGAGCCAAATCGATCATTGCGGTGACGGCGAAGCGTCCTTTTGTAGTGAGCCTCATGACAGTATCCTTTAGAAGAAACCTTGCGTGTTTGATGACTTACCCGACTAAACAACTCAAGTATACATAATTCCCGACTGATTTAGTTGGGTATACCCTTAAAACCTTGTAGGTATTCAGGATAAAAGTCGTAAAAAAAACCGCGCTGTGCGCGGTTTTTCTCTTTCAAGGCGTTTAGGCTGCCTGATACTGGGTGGCACGTTTACGGACCAACTCGAGTACGCCTTGACAGGCATCTTCGAGGTAATCGAGTACTTTGCCAAAGCCTTCTGGGCCGCCGTAATAAGGATCAGGGACTGTCGCTTCTTCGAAATCGTTGGCGAAACGCATGAGCAACATCAGCTTGTGCTGGTGAGGCTTAGGGCACTGTTGCTGCAATGCAGAAAGATTTTCCCAATCCATGGCAAGAATCAGATCGTATTCGTGAAAATCCTCTGGCTCGACTTGCCGAGCTTCAGCGCGCGTGATTTCATAACCGCGTTTTCGCGCAGCGGTAATGGCACGCGGATCAGGTGCTTCACCGACGTGAAAGCTATGGGTACCGGCAGAATCAATCCCGACAACCTCTGAGAGGCCAGCGTCATTGATGAGGTGGCGGAATACGCCTTCTGCGCTGGGCGACCGGCAAATATTGCCCATGCATACGAAGAGAACTTTTGTCATAATGTTTAATATTGTGCGGGAAAACCCGTAACATGTCTACATATTTTTTTAGTTTTTTTAAAGAAAATTAAATGTTTTTTAAAATAAAAATATATTATATATAACATATACTTATAGTAATTTATTCATTTAACTTATTAAAATAAATCATTAAAATAACAAGATTTAATCAATAAAAGTACACCAAAAAAATGCACTGCAACAACGCGTTCGAACAAAATTCATGCACCAGACAGAAGCACGCGATCTTTGAGCGCCTTTAAGGCATCGCGTGCAGCGGCAGCCTGTTCAAATTCAAGATTGCGGGCATGATCAAGCATCAGCTTTTCCAAGCGTTTGAACTCTTTCGCCAAAGCCTTTTCATCTGTCAGCAAAGAAAGAGAAATCTCGGGAGTTTCTTGATCTCTAAACGCTGGCGCAACAATCCCATCAATCAATTCCCGCACCGCTTTTCGAACGCTACGCGCCTCGATTCCGTGCTCTTTATTAAACGCTAGCTGTTTGAGCCTTCTGCGTTCTGTTTCCCCCATTGCGCGCGTCATGGAGTCGGTGATGCGATCAGCATACAAAATAGCGCGACCATTCAGATTGCGTGCTGCTCGACCAATCGTCTGAATCAGACTTCGATCAGAGCGAAGAAAACCTTCTTTATCTGCATCTAAAATCGCGACCAAGGAAACCTCAGGAATATCAAGACCTTCGCGCAGCAAGTTAATGCCAACAAGCACATCAAAAACACCCAGACGCAGATCACGAATAATTTCAACACGTTCAACCGTATCAATATCAGAGTGAAGATATCTCACACGAATACCTTGCTCCGCTAGGTAATCGGTTAAATCCTCTGCCATCCGCTTTGTCAGCGTCGTGACAAGCACCCTTTCTTCGATCGCAACGCGTAACTTAATCTCGCCCAATAAATCATCGACCTGTGTTCTGGCTGGCCTGACCTCCACGACAGGATCTACCAGTCCCGTGGGCCGCACCACCTGCTCCACCACGTTGTCAGAGTGTGCTTGCTCGTATTTACCGGGCGTGGCTGAAACAAAAACACATTGACGCATTCGGGTTTCAAACTCCTCCATTTTGAGCGGTCGGTTATCCATCGCTGACGGTAAACGAAAACCATACGTGACGAGAGTTTCTTTACGCGAACGATCCCCAAGATACATACCGCCTAACTGTCCGATCGTGACGTGACTTTCATCAATGAACATCAACGCATCGCTTGGTAAATAGTCGATCAGTGTCGGGGGTGGATCGCCAGGAGCCGCGCCAGAAAGATGGCGTGAGTAGTTCTCGATGCCTTTACAGAAACCCAACTCAGAGAGCATCTCTAAGTCGAAGCGTGTTCTTTGTTCGATCCGTTGCGCTTCGACAAGATGACCCCCATCGACAAAGAATTTAACCCGCTCACGCAATTCTTGTTTAATGGTTTCAATTGCGCGCAAAACAGTGTCGCGCGGCGTTACATAATGCGACCCCGGATAAACCGTAAACCGCGGGACTTTTTGACGCACTTTACCTGTTAAGGGATCAAATAGCTCTAGGCTCTCCACTTCATCATCGAATAACGATAAACGTACCGCAAGTTCGGCACTTTCAGCAGGGAAAATATCAATCGTCTCCCCACGCGCACGAAATGTCCCTCGCGTAAATTCGGTATCGTTTCTTTCATATTGCATCGCGACAAGCCGCGCGAGAATTTCTCGACGCGGGATCCTATCTCCGACACGCAGGATCAACACCATCGCGTGATAATCGGAAGGGTTACCAATACCGTAGATACATGAAACAGTGCCTACGATGATCGTATCGCGTCGCTCGAGCAAACTCTTGGTCGCGGACAAGCGCATCTGTTCGATATGCTCGTTGATTGAAGAGTCTTTTTCAATGAATAAGTCACGCGTTGGGACATATGCTTCGGGTTGGTAGTAGTCATAATAGGAAACAAAATACTCAACGGCATTCTTTGGAAAAAATTCGCGCATTTCTGCGTAAAGCTGAGCCGCGAGCGTCTTATTGGGCGCCAAGACAACCGCAGGCCGTCCGAGACGGGCAATCATATTGGCCATGGTGAAGGTTTTACCCGAACCGGTCACGCCCAAGAGCGTTTGCATCATCAGGCCATCCCTGACCCCTTGCTCAAGCTGATTAATGGCATTAGGTTGATCGCCACCCGGCGGATAAGGCTGATACAAATGAAACGGGCTATCCGGATAATCGACATAGCGCGGTTCTTCGTTACCTGTGGAGATCGAGGCCGGCAGCACTGGGATCGAAGCGCGGGCAGACACAACGCCCTCATGAGCAATTGCCGCAGGTAGGCTAGGTCTGTCGTTTGCGTTTATTTCGTCAGGTGGAATGTTTGAGGCCATGCTAGACTTATTCGGGAAACCCCTCGGATGCGGGCAACCATCTATTATGTCCCCTGTATGACAGAGCGTCCACCCAAAACGATGAGTGGTATTAAAATTCATCACTTTAATTTGTTACTTTTATCAAGTATCAACCCTCCAGCATCTATCTACTGAAACCTCAAATGAGCACCCTCTTTCAATCCGTAGAACTCGCCCCTCGTGACCCCATCTTGGGTCTTAATGAACAATTCAACGCCGATACACGCGCGCATAAGGTCAATCTTGGCGTGGGTGTCTACTATGACGATCAAGGCAAAATTCCTCTGCTTGCGGCCGTCCACAAAGCAGAAGTCGCGCGCGTCGAGGCTGCTGCAGCACGAGGCTACCTGCCTATCGAGGGTATTGCGGGCTACAACAAAGGAGCCCAAGAGTTAGTGTTGGGTAAAAACTCTCCTCTGGTCGCCGCAGGTCGCGTACTCACCATGCAGGCGCTTGGTGGAACCGGTGCACTGAAAATTGGTGCTGATTTTATTAAACAATTAGTCCCTAGCGCAAAAGTCGCGATCAGCAACCCGAGTTGGGAAAACCATCGTGCGTTGTTCGAGCGCGCCGGTTTCGAGGTGGTCAACTATCCCTATTACGATGCCCACACACACGGACTTGACTTTCAAGGCATGCTCAAAGCGTTGCGCGCACTGCCTGCACAAAGTGTTGTCGTGCTCCATGCTTGCTGCCACAACCCGACAGGCGTGGACTTGTCCACGGATCAATGGCGTGAAGTCGCTCAGGTTGTTAAGCAAACTCAACTCATCCCATTTCTTGATATCGCCTATCAGGGCTTTGGTGACGGTCTCGAGCAAGATGCCGCCGCGGTGCGACTCTTCGCTGAACTCGACATGACCATGTTCATCAGCTCCTCCTTCTCAAAATCGTTCTCACTGTACGGAGAGCGCGTAGGAGCGCTGACAATCGTGACGGGCAGTCAGGATGAGTCCAATCGTGTATTGAGCCAAGTCAAACGCGTCATTCGGACCAATTATTCCAACCCCCCTACCCATGGTGGGACGATCGTTTCGACCGTCCTCAATACACCTGCACTTTTCACGCTTTGGGACCAAGAACTTGCTGGAATGCGCGAACGTATACGCTTGATGCGCCGTCAACTAGTAGAAAAACTTGCTCAAAATGGTGTCAAGAAAGACTTTGGTTTTGTGATGAAACAACGCGGTATGTTCTCCTTTTCAGGGCTGACCGTGGCACAAGTAGAAGCGCTTCGTACAGAGCATGCTATCTATGCTGTAAGCAGTGGTCGGATTTGCGTTGCTGCACTGAATAGCCACAACATCGATGTTGTAGCAAAAGCCATCGCGAGTGTCATGAAAAACTAAGAATGACGCTTTCTATCTAGTTTTCAACAGCTCCGCTTGCCGGAGCTGTTTTTTTATACAGATAATATTTGCTAAGTAACCATAAATGGTGCAAAATATATGCTGTATATATAAACAGCACTGTGTGCAATGACCTCTAGGATCCGATCATGACAATTAAACTGACTGAGCGCCAGCAGCAAATTTTGGATTTGATCAGGGAGGCTGTCGCAAACACTGGTTTTCCACCTACTCGGGCCGAGATTGCCCTCAAACTTGGATTTCGCTCAGCAAACGCCGCAGAGGATCACCTGAGAGCACTCGCTCGCAAAGGCGTCATCGAGCTGACCGCTGGAGCCTCGCGTGGCATCAGGCTCACTGAAAGCGCTGCTGATTTCACCTCTGATCAAATTGACAGTACAGATGACCGTGTAAGGTCGACCGACACACAAGAACGCATCCGCCTCAAAACACCACCTGAAATGGGGCAAATGCTTGTGCCGCTGATCGGTCGTGTTGCCGCGGGCTATCCCATGTTGGCCGCTGAAAACATCGAAAAAGAAATCTCCGTTGATCCCAACTTATTTACACAGCAACCTGATTACCTACTCAAGGTAAAAGGATTAAGCATGCGTGACGTGGGTATTTTGGACGGTGATTTGCTCGCAATCAAAAAAACGAGCGAAGCTCGTCACGGACAAATTATCGTTGCACGTATCGATGATGAGGTCACGGTCAAGCGCTTAAACAAAAAAGCGAACCACATCGAGCTCTTGCCAGAAAATCCTGATTTTGATCCTATCATCATTCAGCCTGGCCAGGACTTTACCGTTGAAGGTATTGCTTTGGGTTTGATCCGAAATAGTCCTCTAAACTAATTCCACCGATACCCTAACTCAGCTCTCTTTCCATCGGTCTAAAGCCCTACGATGACGTTTTGTTGGGCGACCCGCAATGTCTTGAGAGGGTTCGTTATAAAAACGTCTTTTTTCGGCCAAGGTCTGCCGAGCAAGCAGACTTTCAGGCGTTTCCTCATACAGCAGCCGGGCTAGAGGAGCTGATTTACGCTGCTCCGCGATTCCTCGAATAATAAGTTCAAACTTTTCTTGTTCACGCGAGATTTTTAACCGCTCACCGACCTTGATCAAACGCGCAGGTTTGGCTCGATCATCTGCAACGAGCACCCGCCCTGCCTCAATCGCCGCAACCGCTAGCGTTCGAGACTTGAAAAACCGTGCGGCCCAGAGCCATTTATCAAGACGCACGGAGTCAACAAAGACCTGCATCAAAGACTGCTTAGTGCTTAATCACAGGATCCGTAGCGGCCACAGTTTCAGACTTTGCAACCACTTCCTTTGAAACGACAGACTCCTCAGGAAGAGGTTTCGTAGGTTCAGAAAGAGCAACTTCAAGTACTTTGTCGATCCAACGGACAGGCACAATTTCCAGATGATTTTTTACATTATCCGGTATCTCGGCTAAGTCTTTCACGTTTTCTTCTGGTATCAAAACAGTTTTGATCCCGCCACGATGTGCAGCCAATAGTTTTTCCTTCAGCCCACCAATCGCAAGCACTTCACCACGCAAGGTAATCTCTCCGGTCATCGCAACATCTGAACGCACGGGAATGTGTGTGAGCGCTGAAACAATCGCTGTTGTAATGGCAATACCTGCGGAAGGACCATCTTTGGGTGTGGCACCCTCAGGGAAGTGCACGTGAATATCACGTTTTTCAAATACGGTATCAGGGATACCCAAGCGAGCGGCACGAGCACGCACGACACTTCTTGCAGCTTCGACCGACTCTTTCATCACGTCACCAATCGAACCAGTGCGTTGAATCACGCCTTTGCCAGGCATATCGGCGACTTCGATGGTGAGCAAATCACCACCGACTTCTGTCCATGCCAAGCCCGTCACCTGACCAATCTGATTTTCTTTTTCAGCCATGCCAAAGTTGTAACGACGCACGCCTAGATAATCACTGAGGTTTTCAGAAGTCACAATAACCTGGGCAATAGGCTCGGCAGATTTAGCCGTTTTTTTAGCTTCGCTTTCAGCAAGCAATTTCTTGACGACTTTACGGCAAATTTTGCCAACATCGCGCTCAAGAGAACGCACGCCCGCTTCTCTCGTGTAATAGCGAACGATGTCACGAATCGCTGACTCCTCGACAATCAACTCTTCGGTTTTGACGCCATTGTTCTTCATCACTTTAGGAATCAGATGATCCAAGGCAATGTGAATTTTTTCATCTTCGGTGTAACCGGAAAGACGAATGACTTCCATCCGATCCAACAATGCTGGGGGAATGTTTAGTGTATTGCTTGTCGCCACAAACATCACATCCGAGAGATCGAAATCAACCTCAACATAGTGATCTTGAAACGTATGATTCTGCTCTGGATCCAGAACCTCGAGTAATGCTGAAGCTGGATCACCTCGAAAATCCATCCCTAACTTGTCAATTTCATCGAGCAAGAAAAGAGGATTTCGTACGGCGACCTTTGACATGTTTTGCAAGATTTTCCCGGGCATCGAACCAATATAGGTACGACGATGTCCACGAATCTCAGCTTCATCGCGCACACCACCCAAAGCCATGCGAATAAACTTGCGATTGGTGGCCTTGGCAATAGATTGACCTAAAGAAGTTTTACCTACACCTGGAGGGCCTACCAAACACAAAATAGGTGCTTTAACCTTGTCGACGCGCTGTTGAACTGCCAGATATTCGAGGATGCGTTCTTTGACTTTATCCAGACCGTAATGGTCGTTATCAAGCACGCTTTCGGCATTAGGAATGGAATTATTGACCTTGCTCTTTTTCCGCCAAGGTAACGCAATGACTGTGTCGATATAGTTACGCACGACAGTCGCCTCGGCTGACATCGGCGACATCAATTTGAGTTTTTTAAGCTCACCATCCACTTTTTTACGTGCGTCTTTGGGCAAGTGAGCTGCTTCGATCTTTTTCTCGAGCTCTTCAATATCAGCGCCCTCTTCGCCCTCGCCCAACTCCTTTTGAATGGCTTTGACCTGCTCATTTAAATAGTAGTCGCGCTGGCTTTTTTCCATCTGCTTTTTGACGCGACCACGAATTCGCTTTTCAACTTGCAGAATGTCAATTTCAGTCTCGAGCTGAGACAATAAAGCTTCGAGACGCTCAGAGGTCGAAATGATTTCAAGCATCTTTTGCTTTTGTTCGAGCTTGAGAGGTAAATGCGCAGCGATTGTGTCGGCAAGTCGGCCCGCGTCATCGATTCCTGCCAGAGAAGTCAAAATCTCGGGCGGAATTTTTTTATTGAGTTTTACATACTGTTCGAACTGACTCACGATCGCCCGCCGAAGAGCCTCTATCTCCGCGCCTGTCGTGGTGTCTGGTGCAATTGGCACTAACTCAGAAGTGAAATGTGTATCTGCGTCTTGGATCTTGGTGACACGCGCACGCTGAGCGCCTTCGACGAGCACTTTAACCGTACCGTCAGGCAGCTTCAGCATTTGAAGAATTGTGGCAACGCAGCCGATTTCATAGACATCCTCGGGGGTCGGATCGTCTTTACCAGCAGATTTTTGAGCCGCCAACATAATACTTTTGCCAGCCTCCATCGCGGCCTCTAGGGCGCGAATCGAGCGGGGGCGACCCACAAAGAGTGGGATCACCATATGCGGGAACACAACAACGTCGCGCAACGGCA
>Ga0164293_10001549_pt1 | contig 19196 bp, 18 predicted proteins | sample GEODES118metaG_FD_111487 | JGI IMG/M metagenome (GOLD analysis project Ga0164293, IMG submission 111487) | Eutrophic lake water microbial communities from Lake Mendota, Wisconsin, USA - GEODES118 metaG | ecosystem: Environmental > Aquatic > Freshwater > Lake | place: USA: Lake Mendota...
CGCGGCATCCCGTGCGCTGGGCGTCTGGCCGCCATCGAGCAGCAGATGCCCTGCGCCCGCCGCCGGTTGGGGCATGCGCATGGCGGATCGTCCTGCGATACCAACGGCTAAATTGGCGAGCAGGCACAGCAGCAATTTTTTCTGGGCCTTGTCACTGAAGGCGTCCCAGCGGATGGAATGGATGCTCTTGCCTATCGGGTCGATCATGTGCTTGTCTCCGTGACCTTGGCTGCGCCGATTGTTTCAATGGCCAGTGCAGGCTTGAGCGCACTTTTCTGGATTTTTCCAGCTGCATTTTTGGGCAGCTCGGTGACGAGGTAGATGCGCTTGGGCCGCTTGAACCCCAGCTCCGCGCGCAGAAAGTCCACCATCGGGCCAGCCGAACCGGTGAGCCCTGGCCGAAGCGCGACATAGGCCACGACGGCCTGGCCCCACTCCTCGTCGGCTTCGCCGCATACAGCGGCTTCAAGAACCCCATCGAAGCGGTAGATGACGTCTTCCACTTCGCGCGGCGCAATATTGAAGCCGCCGCTGATGATCATTTCATCTTTGCGGCCCAGCAAATAGACATAGCCGTGCTCGTCGATACGGCCCATGTCCTTGGTGCGCAGCCAACCGTCTTGAATCGCCTGCTCGGTGAGGTCGGGGCGCTTCCAGTAGCCGGTCATGAGGTGGGGGCCCCGCAAGGCCACCTCGCCGATGCCGCCAGGACTCACGTCCTTCATGTCATCGTCGACCACGCGCATTTGCACCGTGGCCCAGGGCCTACCGGCGGACAGCAGCCGCTGTGGGTACGCTTGATCGAGCCGATGCTCGTTCCCGTGCAGGACCGACAGGGTCACCGGGCACTCACTCTGGCCGTAGATCTGGACCAGGCGTCCCGGGCCGAAAATCTCGATGGCCTGGCGAAGCGGCTCCGCCGGCATGGGGCTGGCGCCGTAGACCAGTGCCCGCAAGTGGGGGAGCTTCATCTGGTCGAGGCCAGGGACGCGCAAGATGCGCTGCAGCATCGTGGGAATGAGCTTGATCACCTCAATCTGATGGACCGTCGCCAGGCGAATCACTTCGGCGGGATCAAACTGCCGCATGATGATGCTGCAGCCGCCCTTGATTGCCTGGGGCAACACGAAAAAGCCTGCGCCATGGCTCAGGGGCTGCATCAGCAAGATCTTTTCGCCGATCTCCAGCGGGCCGATCTCCATGAGCAGGTTCCACGACACATGCAGCATCGCGCGGTGCGACAGCATCACGCCTTTGGGGCGGCCGGTCGTGCCCGAGGTATAGAAAAGACAGTAAAGGTCTTCGCCGTCGATTTGCCGGCCTGGCGCATTGCTTGCGCCAGACAGCAGGAATTCTTCAAAGTCGACACAGGGAGAGGTTGGGGCAACACCTTCCGGGTCTCGTAGGCGAAGCTCCACGAGTGGCGCCTCGGCCAGCACCGTTGCCATCGCCTCGTCAAAAGAGGCGCCCCACACCATGCAGCGTGCGTCGCTGTCCGCAACGATGTATTGCGCCTCGCGGGGGGTCAGGCGCGGGTTGAGTGACACGCGAACGAGGCCGGCCTTGGCCAGGGCATAGTCCAACTCAATGCAGCGAATCGAGTTCTCCAGCCACGTGGCCACCCGGTCGCCTTGCGCGAGTCCGTGGGCCAGCAGCGCATTGGCCAATCGGTTGCTGCGTTCTTCCAGCTCGGCGAAGGTGAGAACTTCATCGCCGCAGCGCACCGCCTCCCGATCGGCATAGAGCAATGCCGCCCGGTGCAATTGGTCGGCAACGTTCATGCTGCGCCCTCTGCAATGGCGTAGGCAAAGCCGACGCGGCCGTCAGACCGGGGGAGAAGCGTGAATTGAAGTGACATTCCCGCCTTCAAGGCGGTGCCTGGAGCCGCCGCGATCGGAGCGAATGTCGCGGGCCCCTGTTCGGTCTTGATCATCCCGATGAAGTAGGGCGCCTCGAAACCGTCGAGAGAGTGGAAAACCTCTGAAGATTCGCCCAAGGTGGCACGTTGGCCGATACAGACGGCTTCGAGGTCGCGGCCTGCGCAACGCGGACAGGCGGAAACTTGAAGTAGCACCACTTGTGCACACTGACGGCAGCGAGTGCCGCGCAGGCCCGGTGCGTCGGGTAGTTCGCCTTCAAGGACGAAAAGATGGGGGTTGGCCTTTTGCATCAGAAAATCTCCCTCATGCCGTGCGTTCAAGAATATGGACAGCACTCACTGCGGGGTCTTCGCCAATCCAGCCCCCTGAGTTGTGGGCCAGTGCGAGGCGTGCGCCAGGCACCTGGCGCGCCCCGGCATCGCCGCGCAATTGCAGGGTGAGTTCGAGCAATTGCGCCACCCCGGTGGCTCCGACCGGGTGCCCCCGGGAGTTGAGCCCTCCGCTGGGGTTCACAGGCAGGCGCCCACCCAGGGCACTGGCGCGTTCGGCCACAAACTTGGCCACTTCACCGTCCTCGCAGAAGCGAAGCTCTCGGTAGTGCATCAGTTCGGCGGGCGATACAGCGTCATGCACTTCGGCCAGATCGAGATCCGAAGGGCCTATCCCCGCCTGCGCGTACGCCTTGTCCGCCGCTAAGGTGGGGCCAGGCAGCGCACCGGGCGCCAAGCGCCAGGGGGAAGAGGTGAGGGCGCTGGCGCGAACACGCACTCCGCCACGCCCCGGTTGGCTGGAGATCACCAGAGCAGCCGCACCGTCCGAAATGGCGCTGCACATCAGCAGGCGAATCGGGTCGGCAATCATGCGCGAGGCCCGAACTTGCTCCATGCTGATCGGCTTGCGGTACTGGGCGATGGGGTTGCTCACGGCATGATCGTGGTTCTTCATCGTGATCCACTCGAAGGCCTCTGCACCGACATCTTCCTCGGCCATCATTTCGCGTACGCGAATGGCATCGACCGCAGAAAACTGCATGCCGATATTGCCCATCACCTCGGTGTCGGCTGAATTGGCCAGGGCAGCGAGAGTGCGGCCGGTGTCATTGACGAACATCTTTTCGGCGCCGACAACCAGAACGGTGTCGTAGTTGCCACTGGCGATACCCATGCAGGCGAGATGGACCGCCGTACTTCCGCTGGCACACGCGTTTTCGACGTTCATGACGGGGATGGCGCCCAGGCCGATGCCCCGCAGCCACGTTTCTCCACGGATGGATTCCTGCCCATTGAGAAGGCCGCTGTACGCGTTGGCACACAAGGCTGCGTCAATGCCGGAAATGCCAATGCCGGCATCGTCCAGCGCGGCCAAGGCCGCCGTTGCCGCGAGCGTCTTGAGCGACTTGTCTGGAAAGCGACCGAAGGGATGAAACCCCACGCCGTTGATGTAAACGTGGCGGCCCTTCATTGTTTTTCTCCGTAGTCCCGATCGAGCTTCACGCTCGACTCGATGAATTTGACAATTTCTGTGAGCGACGTGCCCGGCGTGAAAACGCCCGGCACGCCCATGCCGTTCAGTTCTGCGCGTGCTGGGTCCGGGACAATGCCGCCGACCACCAGCACCACGTCATCAATGTCCAGTGCCTTCAAGGCTTCCAGCACCCGGCGTGTCAAGGGAACCACCGCGCCCGACAAGATAGAGAGACCGAGGACGTCCGCGTCTTCCTCGAGCACGATGCGTGCAATGTCCTCTGGCGTGCGACGCAAGCCGGCGTAGATCACCTCCATGCCGGCATCGCGCAAGGCTTGGGCAATGACCTTGACGCCGCGGTCATGGCCGTCCAGACCGACCTTGGTGAGAACCACGCGGATGGGGCGTTGGCCCGCCGCCAGTGTGGCTTGGCCGGGAGTTTGAGCCTGCTTTTCCATCAGAACCTCTCCGATTCAGGAACATAAACGCCGTACACATCGCGCCACACATCGGCAATTTCGCCGATGGTGGCGTATACCTTCACGCACTCAACGATGGCTGGCATGACATTGCCGCCCGCAGCGCAGGCCTTGTGCAGATTGGCCAGCGTCCTGCGCACCTCGGCACCATCGCGCTTCGCGCGAACGGCAGCCAGTTTGGCCACCTGACGCTCCGCCGCGCCCGGATCGAGCTTGAAGGTGGGTACGGGTTGGCTTTCCTCGGACTGGAACCGATTGACACCCACCACGACCTGCTCACCGCTCTCGATCGCGCAGGCTTCCCGATAGGCGCCCTTGGAGATTGCGCGCTTGTAGTAGCCCTCGCGAACGGCTGCGAGCGCGCCACCCATATCGTCGACCTTGCGGATGATGGCTTCGATTTCCCGCTCGTAGGTGAGCGTGAGATGCTCCACGAAATAGGAGCCGCCGAGCGGATCGACGGTATCGGGGATACCACTTTCGTAGCCAATGATCTGGTTGGCGCGGATCGAGGTGCGCGCGGCCTCCTGGGTCGGAATACCCAGGGCCTCGTCAAACGAAGCTGTCCGCGTTTGCTCGCATCCCCCCAGGATCTGCGCCAGCGCTTGCAGGGTGATCCGGGCGATGTTGTTCAGTGGCTGCTGCGCAGTCAATGGACGCCCGGAGGTCGCTGCGTGCAGGCGGAAGTGCTGTGCGCGCTCCGTGGTTCCGCCAAAGCGCTCGCGGACCAGGCGGGTCCAGACTTTGCGCACGGCGCGGTACTTGGCCACCTCCTCGAAGAAGTCCATCTCGGTGCAAAAGTGCAGCTCGAGAACATGTCCGAAGTCGTCGATCTTCAGACCTCGGGCCAAGCAGCTCTCGACGTAGGTAATGGCATTGCAAATGGTGAAGGCGGCTTCCTGGATGCAGGTCGCTCCTGCCTGCTTCATGTGGGAGCCAGAGACCGAGATCGGAAGCCATTCGGGCGCCGCCGTCTGGCAGTACTCGATCATGTCGGTAGTAAGTTTGACCGCCGACTCGATCGGAAGAAACTGCGTTCCCCGCGCCACGTACTCCTTGATGGGGTCGTTTTGCAACTGCACGATGCAGTCGCCGGTCTTGGTGCCCCGCTTTTCATACAGGGCCAAAAGCCAGGCACAGACGATGGGGCCGATGGCATTGGCGGTGGAAAAGATGTGGCCGACCTTCTCCAGAGGGATGCCGTCGAACACCCGTTCCACATCGTCGAGTGAGGTCAGCGCCACGCCGATCTGGCCCACCTCGTCGCGTGCCATGGGGTGGTCTGAGTCGTAACCGATCTGGGTTGGCAGATCGAGCGCAATCGAGATGCCGCCCGTGCTCCCTTGCGACATCAGATAGCGATAGCGCTCGTTGGCCTCTTCTGCCGAGCCAAACCCCGCGTACATCTCCGTCTTCCAGAGCTCGCGCCGGTAACCGGCCGGGTTGAAGCCCCGGGTCCAGGGCGCCTGGCCCGGAAAGCCGACATCGCTTTGGTAGTTCCAACCCTCTTTCTCGAGATGCTCGGGGGTGTAGAGGGTTTGGACAGTGACGCCGTTGGGCGTCACGAAAGAAGGCTTGCGGGTCTGCCGTAACTCGTCCTGGTTCATATCGAACCAGGCGTCGTAGTGGGTCGCCGCAGGCCGGGCGGGGCGGGCGGGTCGGTGGTGGGCCATGCGTTGTCCTGTCGCGGGGGTGTGAAGTTATTCCGGGCTAATTCCGGCGGCAGGAATGAGCTTGGCCATGCGGGCGAAGTCGGCGCGGTGGATGGCACCGAATTCTTCCGTGCCAAATTGGCGCGGGACAAACCCGGTCTCGGTGATGCGCGCCTGGACATCGGGGCGGCTCATGACCTTGACGATTTCATTGCTCAGACGCAGCACCACTTCACGCGGTGTCTTGGCTGGCGCAAAAAAGCCCGCCCAGGTTTCGTGCTCCATGGGCAGTCCGGCCTCGGCCATGGTGGGAACATCGCGGGAGAGCGGGTTGCGGTTCTTGCTTGTCACGGCCAGAGGGCGCAGCTTGCCACCGCGAATGAGGGCCATGCTGGTGCCAAGTGGCTCGCACACCAGCTGAATGCGGTCGGCAGCCAGGTCGGTCAGCGATTGCGGGGTTCCCTTGTAGGGGACCTTGGTGATGTTGATGCCGGCGGCCGTGTTGAACATTTCGCCACAGAGCAATGCGGCGCTTGAGCCGAAGCCGTAACTGAGCTTGCCCGGGTTGGCCTTTGCCGCAGCGATCAGGTCCTTGAGGCTGTTCATGTTCGAGGACGCCGGAACCACCATGGCGAAGTCAATCGTTCCCAGCATGGCCAGGGGAGCAAAGTCCCGCAGGGGGTCGGTGGTAGCGCTCTTGTACAAGAAGTTGTTGGCGGCCATCGTGGTGGAAGAGCCCACGACGATCGTGTACCCGTCGGGTGCGGCCTTGGCCGCTTCGCCCACGCCCACCACGCCATTGGCGCCCACCTTGTTCTCCACGATGACCGTCTGACCCAGTGCCTCGCCCAGGTACTGTGCGACGACGCGCGCCGCCACATCCGTGCCGCCGCCTGGCGCCAGAGGGACGATCATCTTGATTGACTTGTTCGGCCACGCAGCCGTCTGCGCGTGCAAAGCCGGCGTGATCGCAAAGGCCGCGGCGAGGGCTGAAAAAATCCGGATGAATTGGAAGCGTTTCATGTGTGTCTCCTGATTCGGCGTTTATTTGTTCACTGCGAAATTGGCATCCTTGACCGTCTTGCCCCAGCGGGCGGTGTCGGCAACGATGCGTCTGGCGAATTGGTCCTGCGTATCCGGCAGCGGATCGTAGGAAAGATCGGCAAGCCGCTGGCGAGCCTCTGGCGTCGCAAAGACCCGATTCACTTCCCTGTGCAGTTGGTCGACGATGGCTTTGGGTGTTCCGGGGGGCGCGAACACACCGATCCAGGTCTCGACCTGGTAGTCCTTGACGCCGGCCTCCTGAAGGGTTGGCAGATCGGGGAAAACACCTGATCGGGTGCCTGAAGTGACTGCAAGCGGGCGGATCCTCCCACCCTTGAAGTGCTGAACGCCCAGGTACGGGTCGAAGATCACGTCGACCTCTTTGCCCAGCATCGCAGTCACTTGCGGGGCGGTGCCTTTGTAGGGGATGGCCTGCATATTGGTCCCCGTGAGCAGCTTGAACATCTCACCGGCGAGGTGCGTGAAGGTGGATCCGGCCGCGTAATTGAGCTTGCCTGGATTGGCCTTGAGGTAGGCAACCAGTTCCTGCACGTTGTTGATTGGCAGGGTCGGTTGTACGCCCAGAACGCAGCCCACGCGGGCGATATTGGCGACCGGAATCAGGTCCTTGATCGGATCAAAGGGCAATTTGGCATAGAGCGCCGGGTTCATCACGATGGGGCTGGAGGGCACGACGCCAATCGTGTAACCGTCTGCGGGAGACTTGGCGATCAAGTCAGTTCCCAGGATGCCGTCGGCGCCTTGGCGGTTGTCCACCACAAAAGCTTGCCCGGTGCTTTTTGACATGCTCTCGGCGAGGATTCGCGCCAGGATGTCGGTGCCAGATCCCGCAGAAAACGGGACGATGAATTTCACCGGGCGTGCCGGCCAGGTAGCCTGCTGCGCACGCACGGCCTGCGGCAGCAAGCTTGCGGCGAGGCTGGCTGCTGCAATTTTTAGACCGCGGCGGCGGGTGTTGTCGGTTGGGTTCTTCATGGCTTTGTCTCCTTTATGGGCGCTTGGACTGGGGTGAAACACAGGGGAAGTCATCGACGGAAATCAGGGGCGGGTGACGGTGGACGAGAGGGGCGGCAACACCGCATCGGCGAGCTGCCGCGCGATGACCAGCGGGTCGGCGTTGTCCTCGGCCAGTTGGTTGCGAAGGCGTTGCTCGAGCCCTAGATGGTCGGTCCGCTCACGCAAGCGCCGTTGAACCACCTCGTTGAAATAGGCCTGCATCCGGCGCAGGACATGCTGCTGATTGAGCTGTTCAAAGCGCCCGGTCATCTCTAGAAATTGCCGGTGCGCCTGCAGCCATGTGCACAGCGTGTCAATGCCCTTGCCGTTCAGTGCCACCGTGGTGAGCACAGGTGGATGCCACACGGGCGCATCGCCAGGGATCTCGTTGACACCCTCGCGCAGATGGGCTGCCCGCTCGGACAACTGGAGCGCCTGGCGCAGGGACTCCTGCACGTCTTCAGCGCCCGGCCGATCGGCCTTGTTGACCGCCAGAACGTCGGCCACTTCCATCACACCGGCCTTTTGTGCCTGCACATCGTCACCCAGCCCGGGTGCTGCAACCAAAACGATGGAGTGGGCCACCTGCAAAATGCCCAGCTCCGACTGGCCGGCTCCCACCGTCTCGACGATGACCGTCTTGCAGCCGGCGGCGGCAGTCACGCGCACCAGGTCGGCCACGCAGGTGGCCAGCCCACCTTGGCCGCCCCGTGTGGCCACGCTTCGAAAGAAGACATTCGGGTCTTGCTGGCCGCTGCTGTCACGAAGGCGGTCTCCCAGCAGGGCGCCGCCCGTGATGGGGCTGGTCGGATCCACAGCCAAGACCGCCACCGCGTCCCCGCCAGCAGCCAGGCGCCTTGCCAGATGCGGGACCAGTGAGCTCTTTCCTGCCCCACCGACTCCTGTAATGCCGATCACCCAAGGCTGCGGTGCCTGTGCGTAAACCTCTTCCAGCAGGGCGCTGGCTTGCGGCGCATTGCTCTCGACCCAGGAGATCGCCCGCGACAGCGCACGCCGGCGGCCTGCCCTGAGATCCTCGAAGAGTCTGGTGCTGAGGGTGTTCACCAGGCGGACTCCAGCAAATCCAGCACCTCGGCTTCGCTTGCCAGGCGAGGATTGAAATAGAGGCCCCTGTCCGACATGGCGTGCCGTGCCAGGCGCGGCAGCAGGCCGCGGTCCAGACCCGAATCACGCAGCCGGGATGGCAAGCCCAGGCGTTGCTGCAAGCGCGACACGGATTCAACCGCTGCGAGCGCCGCCTCCGCGGCCGGCAGGGCATGTGCTGCCGTGTCAAACGCGGTGGCTGCCATCGCCAGTTGATCTTGTGCCGCCTCCAGGTTGAACCGCATCGCGTGAGGCAAGAAGATGGCGTTGGCCATGCCGTGGGACAAGCCGCCCATGGATCCCAGCCCGTGGCAAAGCCCGTGATGGATGCCAACGCGCGCATTGCTGATCACGAGGCCGCTCAAATAGGCGCCGATCAGGGCCTGCTCCCGAGCAACAACGTCTGCCGGGTCATCCACAACCTGGGGCAAGGCCTTGCTCAAATAGCGGATCGACTGCAAGGCCAAGCCCTCTGAGGCCGGGTTGCGAACACGGGAGTACATGCCCTCAATGGAATGCGCCAGGGCATTCATGCCGGTGGTGGCAAATACGTCCGCAGGCACATCCGTGCACACGGCAGCATCGAGCACGATCAATCGCGGCACGACACCCGGATCCCAGAACACGAGCTTGTGTCCGTCGTTATTGCGAATGCCCAGGCCCGGGGTGACCTCGGCTGCCGACAAGGTGGTTGGAATGGCCACGATGGGCAATTTGGGCTTGGTCAGGACTTGCTGGACGTAGCGATCCGGCGGGTAAAAAACGTTGGCGTGATCCGCCAAACTGCCACCTTCTGCCAGCAAGATGGCTGCCGCTTTGGCGCTGTCGGAGGCGCTCCCGCCGCCCACAGCCAAGAAGCCATCGACGTCATTGTCCCGAGCGTGCTGGGCCATGGCGCTGATCACGTCAACGCCAGAGTGCTGTGGGATGCCCGTCCAATGGGCGACCACCAAAGAGCCTAAGGCCTGGCGAACTGCCTTTGCCGCGTCGCCATCGGCCGACCGGGTGCCGCTGACCAGCATCCAGCGCTTGCTACCGATCTGTTGCAATTCTTCGGGCAAGATGGAGACCCCGCCTGGCCGACAGATCAGGCGGGTACGGCTAAATTGGAGTTGAAATCCAGGCGGAATGTTCATGGCGCTTTGTCCGTTTGATTCAGTCCACGGTGCGCAGGGATTTCAGGTGGCGGGTCACCGCGCCTCGCAGCAAGGTGACGTATTCCACCTGCCGCTGGCGCATCTCGCGTGCCCAGCCCCCGATGCCCACGGCCAGTGGCAAGCCGGCCAATTGAATGGGCAACAGCATGCCCACCAGTCCGGCCCCGGGTGTGACACCACGCAGGACAACCGCATGCCCTTTGGCTCGAATACCTGATATCTCGCGCCGCAAGGCGGCCAGGCTGATGCGGCCCTCTTCGTCGATTCGAGGGCCGTCGTTGTGCCGCATGACCAGTTGGCGTACACGCTCGTCCGGCATCGCCGAGAGCAGGATGCGACCCAGCCCGGAGGCAACCAGAGGCCGTGTCGTACCCGGGCCAACGTGCATGCGCATCGTCGTGGTCGCGGGCACCACATGGAGGTACTGCGCCTGGTCACGCGCCGGGGCTGCCAGGATGATGGTCTCGCCGGTGGCTTCGCCCAGTTCGGCCATCATCCGCATGACTTCGGTGTGGGGCTTCAGCAGGGGCTCCACCCAGGCGCCCAGCAGGGTGACGCGCGGCGTCGGGAAGTAGGAGCGCTGGTCCGCGCCATGGCGCAGGTAGCCGCGCTCGAAGAGGTTGGCCAGCAAGATGGAGGTACTCGAGACGGGGTAGGACAGTTCGCGCGCCACCTCGCCGACCGTGGCTTCGCGCTGGATGCGGTCGAAATACTCGAACACCTCCAGAACACGGACGGCTGACTTCACGGTACGCGGCATCCTGCCTCCTTCCGCAAAAAATCCGATCACTCCTTGGCGGCAGAGGATCGGTCGCTTGATCCAATCAATGTATTCACACCGCCGGCCGGGCTCCACACTTGTGGAATGTTTATTTGCATATGTGATGAGATTCAAGGACTTCAGGGGTTTACCCGGATCGAATCTCTGGGGTGATCACGCGCAGCATGTGCCATCCCCCATGCTTGCAGACCAGGAGAACCCATGAATTCATCATTGAAAGACCGCGTCCGATCGAGGCAACTCATGCTGGGTTCATTTGCCTTCCTGCCTAGCCCGGGCATGGTTGAAGTCCTGGGCCGTTCCGGGCTGGACTTCATCATCATTGACCAGGAACACAGCCGCAAAAGCTGGGAGCTCGTCGAAGACATGGTGCGCGCAGCGCAGTTGGCAGGCATCGCCCCCCTGATTCGCGTGGCTTGGAACGAAGAGAAAGAGATCTCGCACGCCCTTGAAACCGGTGCTGCCGGCATCGTGCTGCCCTTTGTGGAAAGCGCCGACGATGTACGCCGGGCCGCTGCCGCCGTGCGCTATGCCCCGGAGGGGACCCGGGGTACCTGCACACAGACCCGCGCGGCGGGCTACGGCTCCAGACGCCGTGGCTTTGTTGAGTTTGCGGGGCAATCCAACCGCGAGGTGCTGCTGATCGGACAGATAGAGAGCCGGGCAGGGCTTGAACAGATCGACCAAATCGTTGGCGTCGAGCCAGGGCTGGACGTGGTGTTTCTGGGGCGCTCCGATCTTGCATCCGAGCTGGGCAAGCCCGGCCAAACGGACGACCCGGTGGTGGAGGCAGCAAGCCAGCGCATCATCGATGCGGCTCGCCGAGCAGGGCGGGTCTGCGGCTTGGCGCATTACGACGCATCTGAGTGCCGGGCGTGGGCGCTGCGTGGCTGCACCTTCTTTTCGCTGGCCAGTGAGGTTGGCTTTTTGTATGCCAAGTTGAACGAGTTCCAACGGGGGGTTCGAGCGGAGCTGGGGTCCTCATGAGATCTACACATGACCTTTGGGCGTTCTGCGCAGCGATGGGGCGCCCTTGGCTGGTCGCCTTGATCGCTGCGGCCGCACCTGTACTGGCCTGCGCCCAAGCCGCGGTGAGCTGTTTGCCGCAGGAGCGTGGCGCATTGGAGCTGGTGGCCTTGCGCCCCAGCTTTTTCACAGTGACGGGCAAGGTGGGGGGCTTTGACCCCTGCGAGGCCAGCGTCAAGTTCAGGGTTCCCCCGGGCCCAGCCAAGCCCCCACTCATGATCAGCGTGCACGGGGGCGGCGGGATCCGGGACGTTTTGAAGTCAGACGAGGCATTCCATCAACACGGCATGGCCACGCTCGTCTTTGACGCCTATGCCATGCAGGGTCTGACCGGGCGAACCTCGCTGTTCTGGGCGCGCTCGGTGACCAATGAGGCGCGCCAGCGCATGATCTACAGCACCGCGCTGGCGGCCTACCGGTGGGCCCTGACGCGTACCGACATCGACACCAGCCGCATCTATTTGTTTGGCATCTCCAATGGCGCAGCCGTCGTGGCCAATTTGGCAGGGCTGGTCGATCCGGCCCATGTCAAAGGGGTGATTTCGGAAGGTGTGACACCGATCGGTCTGGGCCTGCCCGATGAAATCCGCGTGCCAGTCCTGCTGGCTTTCGGCAAGCTCGACGACTTCGGCAACTCAGACCCGCAGGGCAATCGCTGGACCTTGAGTGACGACTGCCGAATCAACATCCAGTTCCCGGGCGTGCCCCCGGGGTCGGCGCGATACTGCAACCAGAGTACGCCTGGAAGGCGCATTCCCCATGCACTGGACTGGGCCGAGTCAGTGCAAAAGCGCGGTGGGCGGATCGAGATCCGCTATTTCGACGACATGGCCCACAGCGCGTTCTTCGGTCCGCTGGTTCGCACCCGTGCCACTTGGGGCAACGGTCAGACGCTGGGCGCCTCTTTAGGTGCGACCGACGCGGCCCGAGCAGCGTTTTGGGACTCGATGCTCGATTTCATCGCCCGCCACCCTTGACCGGTCCCGCTGAAGGGGCGGCCCGTGGTGCGCTCTTTCAGAATCTGTAGGCCAATCCGAGCGTGCCTGAGGTGCTGACCTTTTGCCGCACGATCGGGCTCACGCGGGCGCTCCCCAGCAGCTCTGTGTAGCTCACAGACCCCAGGACGCTCCACTCTTGGGTCAGCAGGTAAACGAGCGATGCGCCGACCCGGACGTCCTTGGCCCCTGCGCCTGGCGTGTAGCTTGCCAAAGCGCTGCGGCTGGCTTGGGCGGCGTCGACACCAAAATACGCTTGCTGGTGAGCCGCATTGGCCCACGAGGTGCTGATGCTGGTTCCCAGCAGGAGCTGCGGGCTCAGCGGAATGCCCCAACCTGCACCGACATCGACCACCAGCCCTTGGCGATCGTTGCCGCTGCCGTAGCGGAAAGAAGAATTGAGCCTCACCCCGCGCCCTGGGCTGACATTGAGGAAAGCGCCCACCGTCGGCCGGGGTTCGATATCGCCCAGCCCTTGCAGGGCCGGGCTGCGGTTTTCGCTGCGGCCGAAGTCCGCCGTGAGGCGCAGGCCGTAGGCCATGTCGCGCCGGGTGGACGCGTTGTAGCCCAGGCCGTTCATGGCGCCTGCAAAGAAGCCGTTGCTCCATTGGTACTCGATGCCGGGCAGCAGGCGGGTGCGCGATTCATCCGACCCCGCGTACTCGCGGCCGGACACCAGGGCAATGGCGACCGTGCCACCCTGTGCCACGTTCGGTGGAAGCACACGACGGTAAAAGTCCGATTGCGCGTGCGCGAGGCCGGCCCCCGTGAGAGCGGAGGCGAAGGTGATCGTGGCGATGACTTTTTGCATGGCGGCTATTTTGAAGGCGATGGACTTGCGCAGGCAAATACCCTTCCATTGTGGGCGGTCCCTTACCCCTGTCTTGCCAAGGGGTAAGGGGTAAGAGACCGCCAGAGATTGCGGGGCAGCACGGACCCGGTGATATAACCGGGCAATGTGTTCAGTGGTCATTTTCAGAACCATTGCGCTGCCGGATGACCGAGGGGCTCGCCGCCTCTGCAGGGCCCTCCGGCTCAACGACTTTTCGGGTTTGTTTTGACTCAAGTGGCTGTTCTTATCTGTGGTGCCGGCCCCGTCGGGCTGGTGGCGGGGCTGCGTTTGGCGCGTGCGGGTATCGAGACCCTGGTGATTGACAAGGCTCCCCATGTCAACGATGACTTTCGGGCCTCCACCTTTCATCCGCCCACGCTCGAGATGCTCGACGAGTTCGGCATCACGCAAGACCTGATCGCCCATGGCCTGGTGTCCCCCACCTGGCAGATCCGCCGCCACGAATCCCACGACAAGGCGATGTTTGACCTCTCGGTGCTCGAGGGCGACACCCGCTACCCCTATCGTCTGCAATGTGAACAGCGGGTGCTGACCCGGCTGGCCGATGCCAAGGCCCAGGCCCAGGCCAACCTGCAAGTGCGTTACGGCGCCGAGCTCACCGGCCTGACCCAGGACAGCAGCGGGGTGACGGTCACGGTGCAAACCGCTGCCGGGGTGGAGACGATCCACGCCCGCTACCTGATTGCGGCCGATGGTGCGCGCTCGCCTTGCCGCAAGCTCACCGGCATGACCTTTACCGGGGAGACCTACCCCGAGACCACCATCCTGGCCACCACCGCCTTTCGCTTTGAGGACCACCTGCCCGGTCTTTCCAACGTCAACTACATCTGGTGCGAGCAGGGCACCTTCTCCCTGCTGCGCCTGCCGGAACTCTGGCGCTGCTCGCTCTACTCCGACCCGGACGAATCGATCGAGCAGGCGCTCGAACCCCAGGCCGTGGAGCGCAAGCTGCAGCGCATCGTGCGGCGCGACGTGCCCTATGAGGTGCTTGAAATCCGCCCTTACCGGATTCACCGCCGCCTGATCGACGACTACCGCGTGGGTCGGGTGCTGTTCGCCGGTGACGCCGCCCACCTGACCAGCCCCTCGGGCGGCATGGGCATGAATGGCGGCATTCATGATGCGGTCAATTTGAGCGACAAGTTGATTGCCGTCGTCAAGCAGGGCGCCTCGGACGATCTGTTCGACCTCTACACGCGTCAGCGCCGCCCGGTTGCCGAGGAGGAAATTCTGGCTCAGTCCCACGCCAACCGCACCCGCATGCAAAAGCGCGACCCGGTGTGGCGCGATGCCGAGATGCTGCGCTTGCAGGCCCTCATAGCCAACCCGGTCAGCCACCGCGAGCACCTGCTCAAAAGCTCGATGATTTCCGGGCTGGCGCGGGCTGCTGCCGTCACCTGAGACCGCGCCATGAACACGCCCGCCAGCCACGCATCCCCTGCATCCAACCCGCAGGCCTCTGCGCGTGACTACGCCCGCAGCGGCCGGCTCGGCGTGGGCACGCCCCAGGCCAATCCGACGGTGGAGGCCGAGTTGCGCCGGCTCCTGCCGCTGGAGGTGGACTACGTCACCCTGCGCCTGACCTCGCCCAGCCCTGATCCGCTGACGCGCCTCAAGTCTTACCTCACCGAACTGCCGCAGCACGCCAAGCAATTTGCCGGCATGCGCATCGACGCCTTTCTGTTTGCCTGCACTGCCACCAGCTACCTGCTGGATGAGGCCGACCAGGCCCGCGCGATTGCCGAGGCCGAGTCCGTGCTGGGCGCACCGGTCATCACTGCGCCAGCGGCCCTGACCGCCCAGTTGCGCGCGGCAGGCGCCCAGCGCATTGCCCTGGTGTCACCGTATCCCGCTCCCATCATGAATGCCGCGGTGCGCTTTTGGGGCTCGCAAGGGTTCGAGGTGGTGCGCCAAGGCGGTGTCGACATTCACTCAGACGACACGGTGCAGATTTATGGCCTTCAATCGGCCGACGCCTGGGCCGCGTTGCAGAAAATGGATATTGGCCGGGCCGATGCGGTGGTGCTTTCGGGCACCGGCATGCCCAGCCTTCCCCTGATCGATCGGGCCAGCGCCCATTTCGGTGTGCCAGTGATCTCTTCCAACCTCGCCCTGGCCCGGGAGGGCCTGCGGCGCTTCGGCCTCCGCGAGGCCTCCCAACCCAAGGAGCAAACCCCATGACCCATTCCGTGAGCCGTCGGCGCATTGCCAAAGGCCTGTTTTCTGCCGCACTGGTGGGTGCCCTGCCCGGCGCCTTGACCCCCGCGCTGGCGCAGGCCTTCCCCGCGCGCCCCCTCAAGCTGGTCGTGCCCTTTCCTCCGGGGGGCTCCACCGACGTGATCGCCCGCATGGTCGCCCAGCGCCTGGGCGATGCACTCAAGACGACCGTGGTCGTGGAAAACCGCCCGGGCGTCGGTTCCTTGCTCGGCACGGACGCGGTGGCCAAGGCCCCTGCCGACGGCTACACCCTGGTGGTCTCGTCGAACCCGGCAATCGCGCCCGGACCGCTGATGCGAACCAGCATGCCCTACGACCCGATCCGCGATTTCACCCATCTTTCGCTGCTTGGCACCTTCCCCAACGGCTTTGTGGTGCGCACCGACCATCCCGCCAAGACGATGGCCGAGTTTGTGGCCATGGCGCGGGCCCGACCCGGCCGCATGAACTATTCGTCGGCCGGCCTGGGCAGCGCGGGCTATCTGACCGGCGAATTGCTCAAGCAAGCGGCAGGCATCGATATGGTCCACGTCCCCTACAAGGGTTCTGCGCCTGCCATCAACGACCTCCTGGGCGGGCAGCTGGACGGCATGTTCGAGAGCCTGGTGACCGCAACAGGCCATGTGAGGAACGGAAAGATGCGGCTCTTGTCGGTGAGCGGTGAGTCGCGGATGAAAAACTTCCCGGATGTGCCGGCCCTGCCCGAGGTGGTGCCCGGCGTGATCGGCGGTGCCTGGTTTGGCATTTCCGGGCCGGCACGCATGCCCGCCGACATCGCCCAGCGTCTGCAGACGGAAGTTCAGGCCATCGTGAGCGCGCCTGACATGCAAACCCGCCTGAGCGAACTCGGCATGACCCCGTCTCCGCTCGGGGGTGCCGATTTTGTCAACTTCATCCAGGGCGAAAACCGCCGTTGGGGGCCGGTGATTCGGGCCGGCAAGATCACGGTCGAATAAGGCGGGCCGGGAGTCCGCCGGCCAGCGGCGCCAGGCGCTGACCGGCGTTGCCGCTTCGGCTGGCTCTCACCGGCACTGAGCGGCGGCTGATCTCGCGGCCTTACTGCAGTTGGATGTCGTGGGTCCGAATGAGGTTGCCGAATCGCTGCACCTCAGACCGGATGAACTGCCCGAACTGGGCTGCGTTCAGGCCTTGCGGGTCGCCCGCCAGGGCCAGAAGCTTCTCGCGAAACTCCGGGTTGGCAACCGCTGCGGTGAGGGTGTTGCTCAGTTTCTGGACGATGTCGTCCGGCGTTCCAGCCGGCGCAAGAACGCCGTACCAGCCCGCGGACTCGGCGTTCACTCCCTGCTCAATGGCCGTCGGCACCTGAGGCATCAAGGAGGAGCGGGTCTTGCTCAAAATGGCCAGGGGCTTGGCGTTGCCGCCGCGGATCAGGGGCAGGGCGGACGAACTACCCGCTACCAGGAAGTCCACATGGCCGCCCTGCAGGTCATTGATCGCCGGGGCGATGCCGCGGTAGGGCACATGGGTGGGCTTGATGCCTGCGGCCTCACCAAAATTGGCGGTGCTCAGGTGCGTGCTGCTGCCGATGCCCGAGGAGCCAAAGCGCAGTTTCTCGCCCTGTGCCTTGCCGGCCTTCACCAGGTCAGAGAGGCTGTTGAAGGGGCTGTTTTTGTTGACCAGAATCACCTGGGGCCCCGAGTACACCAGGGACAGAGGTGCAAAGTCCTTGATCAGGTCATAGGGGAGCTTGCGGCCGCTGCCGCTGTTGATGGTGGCTGCGTCATTGCCAAGGAACAGGGTGTAGCCATCGGCGGGTGACTTGGCGACGAAGTCCGCCCCGATGATGGTCCCGCCGCCATCCCTGTTGACGATGATGACCGCTTGCCCCAGGTCTTTTTGCAGACGGTCGGCGATCAGGCGGCCGAGAATGTCTGCGGCCCCGCCGGGCGCAAAGGGGACTACCAGGCGGATGGGCTTATTGGGGTAGCTCTGGGCGGTCTGCGCCCAGCCGCTCAATGGGAGCGAGCAGGCCAGGGCCAGTGCCCCGAGTGCGCCGAGCCAGTTACGTCGGAGGGTGGGGCTGCTGGGCCCCGGGGTGCGGGTCTGATGCATGAAGGTCTCCTGGTCGTGAAATGTGTGTGGAAACGGAATTCGAAAGTAGAAAGTCGGAGTTTTGAATTCAGTCCTCCTGGATGCGTCGACCCAGATTTTCCAGGCCGTAAAACTTGAGCACATCTTCCACCCGCTCCGGGTCGGGCTTGGCATGGAAAAACCCGACCTGACTGGGTGTCATGCCGCTGATCTGCTTGAGGTCATGCAGGGTTTCGGCCATCTTGAAGCAGGTGGCGATGCCGTCGATCACGGTGGCGCCACCGATGTGATGCACGCCCGCGTTGGCCAGAAGCAGGTTCATGGGCATCTCTCCGGGGACGATCACGTCCACGCCTTTTTCGCGCACCATTTTTTCACCGTGCGCGATGATGGTCTCGATCACGGGCTGCGCCTTGCTCGGGTCGCTGAGGGCCTGCGCCACCTGATTGAAGCTCACGCCGGCTTCGGAGATGCCGGCAAACCGCTCAGACACCCCCCATTGGCGCACCTGCTCCGGCCAGAAGTCGAGCCGCTCGGTGTTGAAAAACAGCATGCCGACCCGGCGCCCGTACAGACCCGAGAGGTGGAAGGCGGTCTCGCCATAGCCGACCACCGGAATGTTCACCAGCGTGCGTATGTCACGGATCATGGGGCTGGGGATGCTGGCCAGCACCATGGCCTGAAAGCCCTGACGCTCGGCCTCGCGCGCCGCGCTGATCCACTGCAGGCCATGCAGCCAATACAGCGTGGAGTACTTGATGTCGGTGCCCGGGTAGTCGCTCGGGTAGGTGCCGGGAATCTGCCCATGCAGCACCACTTCGGTCCCAGGCCGCACCACCTTGTGAATGCGCTCCCGCAAGGCCTCCCGGTACGCCGGCAGGTCGCCCAGGACGGTAAAACTCTGATGCCAAATTCGCATGGTGACTTCCGTGGTGGATGAATGGGTCTGGGGCGCAGGGACTCCGCGGCTCAGGGGTTGACCGCCAAGCCGGTGGCTTTGAGCACCGCGTTCCAGCGCGCCAGGTCGCTCTTGATCTTGGCGGCGTACACCTCGGGTGTGGTGCCCTCGGCATCAAGCCCGCCGTTGCGCAGCACCTGCATGACCTCCGGCAGCTTGAGAATTTGCGCCACCTCCGAGTGCAGTCGGTTCACGATGGCCTTGGGTGTGCCTGCGGGCGCCATCAGACCGTACCAAGAGTTGACCTCATAGCCCGGGTACACCTCGGCAATCGCGGGCAGTTGGGGCAACAGGCTCGAGCGGCGCAGGGTGCTCACCGCCAGGCCGCGCAGCTTGCCCGACTCGATGTTGGGAATGGCGCCCGAGATATTGATGAAGGCCATGTCGATTTGACCGCCAATGAGGTCGGTCAGCACCGGCGCGGCGCCCTTGTAGGGCACATGCAAGATGCTGATCCCGGCGGCGCTTTGCAGCATCTCTCCCGCCAGGTGGGTGGTGCTGCCCGGGCCGACCGAGC
>Ga0164293_10001551_pt1 | contig 19181 bp, 17 predicted proteins | sample GEODES118metaG_FD_111487 | JGI IMG/M metagenome (GOLD analysis project Ga0164293, IMG submission 111487) | Eutrophic lake water microbial communities from Lake Mendota, Wisconsin, USA - GEODES118 metaG | ecosystem: Environmental > Aquatic > Freshwater > Lake | place: USA: Lake Mendota...
GGGGGCTGAGAACTCCAGCTCGCGGGCCGAGGCCGCCGCCACCGGCAGCAGGCGCTCCACCGTGATGTCCACCCCGAGGATGCCGCGCCAGCCGTCGGTGCCGAAGGCGATCGGACTGGCCTCCAGGGGCAGGGGGGCTGAGGCCATGGGGCAGGAACGCCGAGCTGGATCGATTCTGCTGTGCCGCCGGCGCTCCAGCCCTAGCGTTTGCGCTGGTGGATGCCCTCCTTGACGCCACTGCCCCTTACGCCACTGCCCCTGACCGATCGGCTGCTGCGCAGCTGGCTGCGCTGCCGGCGCCGTGCCTGGCTTGATCGGTTTGGCGCGCCGGAGGAGCGTCAGTGGAATGCCCACCGCGCCCTGGCCCTCAACGACCAGCTGCGCAGTTTTCAGACCCTGCTGCCCAACAGGCCTGGCCACGGTGAGGCCGCCTGCACCTCCGGGGCACCCGGAGTGGTGGGGTTGCGGCTGCGGGGGACGGCCCCCCCGGCGCTGGGGGTTCCTCTGGAAGCCCATCCCGCCCTGTTGGAGCGCATTGCGGGTCAGAGCCGTTGGGGAGCGTTCGCCTACCGGCCCGTGCTGGCCCGGCAGGGGCGGCGGCTGACGCGGGAGGCGCGGCTGGTGCTGGGTCTGTGGGGGCGTTTGCTGGCTGATCACCAGGAGGCCCCGGTGCCCCATGGGTTGGTGGTGGCGGGGGAGGGCCGGGCCCTGCAGCGGGAGCGGCTCAGCCTCGGCGGCGGGCTCCAGCACCAGCTCGATGACAGCCTGTTGCGCCTGGCTGCTGATCTGGACCAATCCACCCCGCCGCCGCTGGTGAGTGACCGCAAGAAATGCACGCTGTGCAGCTGGCGCGCCCTTTGCGACCGAGAGGCCGTGGGGGTGGGGCACCTCAGTGAGGTGAGTGGCATCGGCGGCAAGCGCCGGGAGATGTTGCTGGAGCTGGGGGTCACCAGCCTGGCAGCCCTGGCGGCCCGGGAGCCCGAGCAGCTGGCCGAGGAGCTCGCCGTCTATGGCGAGCAGCATCGGGAGATCGCCGCCGAGCTGGTGGCCCAGGCCCGGGTCCAGGCCAGCGGCGTGCCCCAGCGACTGGGGGATGAGCCGGCGCTGCCGGAGCTCGAGACAGCGCCTGGCGTGCTGCTGTACGACATCGAATCCGATCCCGATGCCCGCGACGACTTTCTGCATGGGTTCCTGGTGCTGGCGCGGGAGCCTGGGGGGGGCTGGAACCCCGAGTCGGCGCGGTATCAGCCGTTGCTGGCCCTCCAGGAGCACGGAGAACCACGCCTTTGGCAGCGGCTGCAGCGCCTGCTGGACCGCTATCCGGGCTGGCCGGTGCTGCACTACGGCGAAACCGAGGTGATTGGCTTGGTGCGCCTGGCCCAACGCCAGGGCGCCAGTGAGGCCGAGGTGCAGCGGTTGCGTGGGCGGATGCTGGATGTGCACGCCCGGCTCAGGCGCCATTGGCGGCTGCCGGTGAGCAGCTATGGCCTGAAGGCGGTGGCGGCCTGGTTGGGCTTTGCCTGGAGTCAGAAGGGGGTGGATGGGGCCCGCTGCCTGCTCTGGTGGCGGCAGTGGCGGCAGTGGCATCGGGCCGGTGGGGCCCGGGGGCGGGCCAGCCGTCATCAGCTGCAGCGCATCTTTCTCTACAACCGCGACGACAGCCTGGCCACCTGGGCCGTGGTGCGCTGGCTCTTGGCCCAGCCCTGACTGGTCAGGTTGAAGGCTTTAGGGCTGACGGCCGGCTCCCACCGGCGGATCCACGAAGGTTGGCGGCCGTGACAGCTGCAGGTTGGGTGCCTGGGGCCCTTCGCCGGCCCCGAGCTCAGTCCGTTCCAGGGCCTGGCGGCGCACCAGGGCCAGGCCGATCCAGAGGCCATCGCCCAGGTGCAGGGCTGAGGTGATCTGTCCGGCCCGGCTGCTGCTGTCGCCCCCATCTCCGGCGCTGAACAGGGCGCTGGGGGGGGCGCTGAGGCTGCTGTTGCCGAACGGTGATTGCCAGTACCAGCGTCGTAGCTGCCGTTTCACCCCGTCGTAGGTGGCGAGTTTGGCCAGGGTTTCCTGGCCCACGTAGCAGCCTTTGCTCAGGCTCACGCGATCGGCCAGGCCGACTTCAAAGGGGTTGGTGTCCTCGTTGATTTCGCCTGGGGCGGCTGGCACACCCTGTTGAATCCGCCACCGCTCCTGCTCCTGAAGGGAGAGGCTCGGTCGATCGGCCAGCCAGAGCGGCAGGGCGGCGTCCGGTCGTAGCACCAGGCGGGAACCCAGCAGCCAGCCGCTGCCGTTCTCCAGGGCCAGCCAGCGGCCCTCGGGGCTCTCGGGCAGGCCTTCGGTGGCTTCTCCAACGGGAGCAACCAGCAGGGCTGGCAACACGGGCCCCAGCCGCACCTGATCGGCGGGGAACAGCACCCGATCGAGGGCCTGCCAGACGCTCGCGGCGTCGCCGCAGGTGAGCAGCAGCCAGGCACCGTCGTCATCGACCAGCACCTCCGCGAGGGCCCTGAGGCGGCCTGTGGCCGTGATGCAGCAGGTGGGAATCCAGCTGCCGGGGGGCTGGGTTTCGATCGCGGCACTGGTTTGGCCGTGCAGGAACCGGCGGGTGTCAGGGCCATCGAGCCGGATCAGGCTGGCGTCTAGCTCGCTGCGTCGGGGCCCGGCTGGCTGCCAGTCCCAAGGGGTGGCCGTCATGGGGTGGCCAGCTGGGCTGCCGCAGCCGCTACCTCTTCCAGCAGAAAGAGGCTGCGCAGCTCCAGCCCCGCCTCCGTCATGGCCTGCAGGCCCCCTTCCTGTCGATCCACGATCGTCACCACTCGCTGCACCTGATATCCCGCTTCCCGCAGTTGGTGCACCGCCTTCAGTGAGGAGCCACCGGTGGTGACCACGTCTTCGAGCACGGTGATGGTGCTCCCTGGCTGCGGCAGCGGACCTTCCAGCCAGGCGCCGGTGCCATGGCCCTTGGCTTCCTTGCGCACGATCAGGGCGTCGAGTTCCCGTCCCCCCATGGCGGCCCGCATCGCCACGGCGCTCACCAGTGGGTCGGCTCCAAGGGTGAGGCCGGCGACGGCGACGGCTTCAGCCTCCACCTGCTCCAGCATCAAGGCCCCCAGCAGGGCCAGGCCCGTGCCGCTGAGGCTGACGGGTTTGCAGTTCACGTAGTGGTGGCTGGTGCGCCCCGAGGCCAGGGTGAACGTGCCGTGGCGGTAGGCCTGGGTGGCGAGTAGTGGCAGCAGGGCCAACCTCAGCTCGTCCGTCGTGGCGGCGGGCGAAGTGGCGGCGGGCGAGGTGGCAGCAGGAGGAACGGTCGACAAGATCTGGTGCAACTGGGATTGGTTGACTAGTTTGCGTCCAACGTGACATGTCCAGCTGTAGGGCTGACTGGATCCATGGCGATTGACAAACCCTTCACCGCTGTGATCGGTACCGGTGGCCACCGTTTGGTGCACGGCGTTGCCTGGGCGGTGATCGGTGGTCTGCTGGTCGCTCCAGCCTCGGCAGGTCCTGTGGTCTGCACCACAACCCTGGAAGCCCCACTCGCCAACGGTCAGACGGCGGCCACAGGGCCGGTGGACGTGACCCGATGTGGCGCTGTCCAGACCACCTCCCAACTGATGGAGAAGCGCTTCTTCAGTTACACCGCCCCCTTCGCCCGGGGCGTCAGCCTGACCAATCAAGTCACCGACTTGCTCGGGATCGCAATGGGGGGTGGTGATGGCACCAAGGTCATGGGCTTTGGGTTCCCCGATCAGACGATCGTCTGGGATGGCACCGCCGTGGAGAACACCTACCAGGTGTTGCTGGAGAAGCAGAGTGATCCGATGCCCTGGCGCACGGCTGATCTGACCAATGGCTATTCCGGCAGCCTGTCCTCGGCTGGGGTGTCCCAGCAGAGGGTTTGGCAGGATGGCGGGGCCAGCTACGGGGCGCCGGTTCGGGGCCTCTGGTAGCCCTGGACCCTTGGGGGTCTAGCAATCTGGTGAATGCAGCGAACTCATAATTCGCCTAAGCCGGGTTCGATCCCCGGGACCCCCATCTGGCTGGGTCATCCAGCCGCTCCTATCCTCGGACCAGTGATGGCTCCCCGGGTGGGGTCTCCCCGTGATCCAAGTCCTGGCTTTGGCCGTTCTGCTGGCCATGTTGGCCTTCTTCGCGGCTGGGGAATTCGCCCTCATCCGGCTGCGTCCCAGCCGGGTGCGTCAGCTTGAGGAGGCCGGCGAGCCCGGTGCCAAGGCCGTCGCCAAGCTGCAGCACCGGCTCCGGCGCGTGTTGGTGGCCACCCAGTTGGGGGCGGTGCTGGCCCTGGTCGCCCTGGGTTGGGCTGGCCGTGGGCTGGCTGAACGACTGGGGCTCTGGTTGGCCAGTCAGCCACCCCTAGGCCCTTGGCCCCAGGGGTGGCTGGATGCCGCCGTCTTTCTCGTGCTGGTGCTGCTGGCCACCGTGCTGGGAGGGCTGCTGCCCAAGGCCTGGGTGTTGCACCGCCCCGAGGTCTCGGCCCTGCGGCTCGCGCCCCTGCTCGATTCCGTCAGCCGCAATCTGGCGCCGCTGCTCTCGCTGATCGAACGCTTCAGTGGCGTTTTGTTGCGCTTGCTGGGACTGCCGCGCAACTGGGATGAGCTGGTGCCTGTCCTCTCCGCCGGCGAGCTGGAGACCCTGATTGAAACGGGCAGCGTTACGGGTCTGATGCCCGACGAACGCAACATCCTGGAGGGGGTGTTCTCCTTGCGGGACACGCTTGTGCGCGAGGTGATGGTGCCGCGCGCCGGCATGGTCACCCTGCCGCTTGACGTCAGTTTTGCTGAGCTGATGCGTGAGGTGCATGACACGGCCCATGCCCGCTTTCCCGTGATCGGCAGCTCCCTCGACGATGTGCGTGGCCTGCTGGACTTGAGGCGGTTGGCGGATCCCATCGCCCAGGGCCTGCTGAGTGCCGACACGCCTCTGGCCCCTTACATCACCCCCGTGACGCGGGTTCAGGAGAGCACGCCGCTCGCTGACCTGCTCCCCCTCATTCGCAGTGGTCAGCCCCTGCTGGTGGTAGTCGATGAACACGGCGGCACCGAAGGGCTCGTGACCGTGGCCGACCTCACCAGTGAGATCGTTGGCGAAGACGACGGCTCCTTGGAGGCGGCCCAGGACCTCCAGAAGCTGGGAGAGGGTTGCTGGTCGGTGGCGGGGGATCTCGAGATCTTCGAGCTCAATCGCCAGCTGGCGCTGCAGTTGCCGGAGGCAGAAGGGCACCACACCCTGGCTGGCTTTCTGCTCGAGCGGCTTCAGCACATCCCCTCTCCGGGAGAGGGCCTGCGCTGGAAGGGCCATCAGTTTCTGGTACTGGCCATGGATGGTCCCCGCATCGAACGGGTGCAGATTGACCGACCGGTGGCCGAGCCGATCACTGATAATGCCGCCAGCCGCGAGCCCTTGCCTTGAACCCTGTGCGTGTGGGTGTCATCGGCATTGGCAACATGGGCTGGCACCACGCCCGGGTGCTGAGCTTGATCAAGGATGCCCAGCTGGTGGGTGTGGCTGATCCGGATCCAGTTCGGGGACAACTCGCCACTGAACAGTTCGGTTGCCGCTGGTTCCCGACCTACGAGACCCTGCTGGCAGAGGTGGATGCGGTCTGCATCGCCGTTCCCACCCTGTTGCACCATCGCGTCGGCCTGGCCTGCCTCCGGGCCGGAGTGCACGTGTTGATCGAGAAGCCGATCGCCGCCAGCCAGGAGGAAGCCGCTGAATTGATCCATGCCGCCGAGCAGGCGGGGCGCCTGTTGCAGGTGGGCCATATCGAGCGGTTCAACCCTGCCTTCCGCGAGTTGGTGAAGGTGGTCGCCAATGAGGAGGTCGTGGTGCTCGAGGCGCGGCGCCACAGCCCCAACCCCGACCGGGCTAACGACGTGTCCGTGGTGTTGGATTTGATGATCCACGACATCGATTTGGTCCTGGAGCTGGCCGGGGCCCCGGTGATTCGGCTGGCGGCCGCTGGAGGGCGCAGCGCTGAAGGGCCGATCGATTACGTCAATGCAACCCTGGCGTTCGCCAACGGGGTGGTGGCCAGCCTCACGGCCAGCAAGATGGCCCACCGCAAGATTCGCAGCCTCTCGGCCCACTGCCGCAGCAGCCTGGTGGAAACGGATTTCCTCAACCGCACGCTGCACATTCACCGCCGTGCCCACGAATCGGTGAGTGCTGACCACGGTGAACTGGTGTATCGCTCCGATGGTGTGATCGAGGAGGTGAGCACCACCTCGATCGAGCCCCTCTACGCCGAGCTGGAGCACTTTTTGCAGTGCGTGCGGGGGGTTGAAACACCGGCCGTGGATGGACTGCAGGCCTCCCGGGCCCTGCAGCTGGCCGACCTGATCGAACAGTGCGTGGAGCAGCCGAATCTCTGCATGAGCCTCGACGAACCGATCTAGCCCCGGCTGGTCTCGGTGAGCTGGCGCAACGCTTCCAGTTGCCAGTGGCGGCAGTCCGCCGGTGAGGAGAGGTAAAACGCATCCCAGGCGTCTGCCTTGTGCTGGCCGTACTGCCCCGCCGGGATGGTGGGGTGTCGTTGTTGCCAGCCGACCCGCACGGCGTGACCGATCACCACGTCCAGCACGAGGTCATCGTCGAAGACCACCTTGGGGTTGGCCCCCACGAAGGCGATCAGGGTGATCAGGGTTTCGGTGCAGAGCTGGCGGTAATCCGGGGCCTCAATCTTGCTCAACAGGTGATCCACCAAGGCAGCGAAGTTGTGTTCGCCTGGGGTCTTCTCGCTCAGGAGGGGCGCGCTGTCGAGCCGGTTGCGTTTCTCGAGTTTGTCGCCGATCACGATGCCGCGGCAGTGGTGCAGCAGATCCCAGATGCCGGGGTAGAAATCGCGGGGCACCCGGCCCAGTGCGCCGAGGCGCAGGCGGTGCTGGAGCCAGCAGCCCCCTCTGGGCAGCTCGCCCTGGGGATCGGGCACGTCCCAGCGAACCCGCCCGCTCACATGCAATTGCTCCTTGCGTTGCAGGGCGGCTTTGGCGTGCTCCAGGTCGGCGAGCACGGCCCGCAACCGCCGTTGGATGGCGTGCGGCGGTTGGTCGCAGAGGGCTTCAAAGGCGTCGATTGGACTGAGGTCGGCTTCGGTGGCGAGCTCGCCGGTGAGCAGCAGCAGGAGCTGCCCCAATTGCAGGGTGAGGCTGCCGCTGAGCAGGTCAGGCTCGCGGCGGGCCAGACCATCCAGGGCCAGCAGCAGTTCCTGCTGCAGCATCCATTCCCGGCCGTCTTCACCGCTGAACCGCTTGATCATGGCGGCGATGCTGGCGCTGCCCTGGGGTTCGCTGATCCGGGAATCGCTGGTGTAGTTCCGCCCGACAACCACCTGCTTCTGGCGCACCAAGAGGTCGGTGAGGGCATCCTCCAACTGGGGATGCACCAGGTCGAGGGACCCTGCCACCCGTCGGACCACGTTCCAGTCGGCTTCGGCCAAGGCGCGGCGGTAGACCTCTTCGAGCAGGTCTCGCAGCCGAACCGCCTGGCTTCCCGCGGGCCCCTGCAGGCGGGAATCGGGTCCCAGGCGCCGCACCAGTTGCTCCAGCACCTCGCCCTGTTCCTCCAGGGAGGAACTGCGCCAGAGCCGCTCGGCCAGTTCGCCGATGCTGATGTCGTCCCGTTCGAGCTCCTGCTCCTCCCGGGCGGAGAGGGGGGTCTGGCTGGTGCTGGCCCGCAGGGGGATGGGCGCCGGTGACTCCGGGCCTGATCCCCTGCTGCTCTGGGGCGGTAACGGGATCCAGCACGCCTGGTCCACCAGCTCGGCCAGGGGGGCCAGCTGCACGGGCACGCCGTCGAGCAGGCCCCCCTGGAGCTCGCGCCCCAGCCTCAAAAAGGCCTCGGGGTTGGCCTGGAAGGCTCCTGCGGCCACCGGCACCAGCAGCAGCGGTGAGCCGCTGCCTCGCCAGTGACGTTGCAGCAGGCGCAATTCCGCCCGGACGGTGTCGACCAGCTGTTCGGGGTCGTCGGCGAGGTAAAAGGTGTCCTCCTCCAGGACGGCGGGCAGGAAGGCGTGCTGGCTGTTGCCTTGGCGGTACAGCCGCGCCGTGGCCATGGTTTCCATCCGCACCGGGGGATGGCCCGTGAGCCCCAGTCTGGGGTTGGCCCCCACCTGGGCCATCCGCTGGGCCAGGGCCCGGGAGCTGCCGATCTGAACGGTGGCAGGCTGGGCGCCGTCGTGGGCCACGGGGAGACCCGCGGCCTGCAAGGCCGTGGCGATGGCCGCATTGCCAGGCACCAGGGCGACAAGCACCTGCTCGGCACCGAGGGGGCTGGGCCGACGGCGTCCGATCGGATCCAGGTCGTCGGGGGTGATCAGTCCATGCAGGAGCAGGTCGGCCAGCCAGGTGAGGCTCTGGGTCCAGAGCAGGGGCACGTTGGGATTGGCCACCCGGCGCTGGCTGCCCGGCTGGCGCCGTTCGGCCTCGATCGCCTCCTCGGGCACGAGGTAGAGCTCCGGCAGCAGCGCGCCCCCTTCCTGGTTCAGGCTCACCGCTTCCAGGCGCTGGCGCCAGGCGCGCGCTTCCTCCCAGCGCTCCTCACAACAGGCGGTGATCAGCTCATAGGCCCAGAACAGGGGCCATTCACACTCCAGGTGTTCGAACTCGGCGAGTTCCTCCCGCTCGTAATGCAGGCGGGTGTGGTCTTCGACCACGGTCTGGTGGCCGTCGCGCCGAAAGCGCTTGTAGCCGTAGGTGCCCCCCAGCTCCGTCCGGATCTTGGCGCGGGTGCGTTGGCGGAGCTGGGGATCTTCCACGGCCCAGGCGGGATAGCCAATCACCGAGAGGCAGGCACTGTCGACCTCCTTGCTGGCCGATTCCCTTGGGAGCAGGCTCCGCAGGGCGCGTCGCAGCCGCACGATCGCGTCGTGGGGAATCACCAGGCAGCAGCTGCCGTCGCCATGGGGGCCGAAGAGGTCGAGGCCTTCCAGGGATTCGAGGGCCGCTTTCACCAGGCCGATCGAGCTGGCGTTGCGCTCGGGTTGGCCGTGGTTGCCCTTGTCGCCCCGTTCCCAGATGCCGTAGTCGGACACCCGGTAGGCCCGTGCCACGTAGTACACGAGGTTTTGCACGAAGTCGCACTCGTGGCTGCTCTGCAGCACCACCAGGCCGGAACGGGTCAGCTGGGCCAGCTGCAGCAGGAACAGAGCCGTGGCATCCAGCTGGAGATGGCCCCAGCCGTCGTCGGGAACCACCGGTGCTCCTGTGGCCGTGTCGAACTTGGCGTGGATGGCATGGAGCCGGTGCAGGCTGTGCTTGAACCGCTCCACTTTTGATGCCTGGCGCAGCATGGCGTTGAGCAGGCCGCGCATCAGCTGCAGCACCCGGGCTTCCAGCTCGTAGACCCGCCGGTTCGGTCCCCGCAGCCGCCGATGGGCCAGGGCCAGTCCCCAGACGCATTGGATCGAATAGACGCAGTCGCGCACCCAGGCATCGCCGTAGTTGCCGTGCACGGTGTGGGCCGTGCTGGCGGGAAGCAGGCCGGTGATCGGATGCTGGCGGGCTAGTACCACCCGATCGATTTGGCTGTCGATCTCCTGCAGTACCGCCCAGGCCTGGGCAGGATGGGCGCCGTCTGGCTCTGGAGTGTCTGGCGCACCGGTGCTGTCGGTGGAACCCTTCATCGGCAGGGATTGCGCCATCGATGTCCCAGTGCCAGTGACAGGCCAGCCATAGATTCTCCACCCCCACCGCACCCCTGATGGCAGCAACGGCAACCGAACCTCTCCGCACCGGCGTCCTGGGGGTCCCGGTGAGCGTGTGCGCCGACGTGTTCGACGCTGCCCTGGCTCTGCACCAGCAGGGAGGGGGCCAGATCGTCACCCTCAATGCGGAGATGACCATGGCGGCCAAGGCCGACCCTGCCCTCGGCGCGGCGATCGCTGCGGCGGGCCTGGTGATTCCCGATGGCGCCGGGGTGGTGTGGGCCCTCGGGCGCCAGGGCTACCGGGTGCAGCGCAGTCCCGGGATCGAGCTCGCCAGGGATCTGTTGGCCCATGCGGCTGCCCAGGGTTGGAAGGTGGCCCTTGTGGGGGCTTCCCCGGCGGTGATGGACCAACTGACCCTGCGACTGCGCCGCGAGCTCCCCGGGCTCAAGTTGGTGCTCACGGCCCACGGTTACCAGCCCCCCGAGGCCTGGTCAGGCCTCGAGCAGCAGCTCCTGGCGGCCCGGCCGGACCTGGTGCTGGTGGCCCTCGGGGTGCCGCGGCAGGAAACCTGGATTCAGCAGTTTCCGGGGCGGCGCGGCGGCCTCTGGATGGGCGTGGGCGGCAGCTTTGACGTGTGGGCTGGGGTCAAAAAAAGAGCCCCCGCTTGGATGGGAGCTCTACAAGTTGAATGGTTGTACCGCCTGATTCAGGAGCCGGCCCGCTGGCGCCGGATGCTGTCCCTGCCGGCCTTCGCCTGGGCCGTGGTCCGGCAGGGGTGAGGGGTGAGGGGTGGATCTGAACGTGTGGATTTGAGGCTGTGGATCTGAACTGGGGGGAGATTCCCCCGGTCCATGGAGGCTGACCGTCCTCAGCGGAAGCCGACAGAGGCCTGCCACACGAAGGCCAGCAGCAGGAAGAACAGGGGGATGATCGGCAGAATGTCGACCAGGGGACCGAAGGCCTGGTAGGCCTCGGGGAGCTGGGCCAGGGTCTGCAGGGCGTAGGCGGCCATCCCGAAAATCGCTGAGCGTGAGTCGGACGCTACCACGTGTGGGCGGCTGGGGACTCGGGTTCCCAGGGAGCGAAATCCTCTGCAAAACAGCCGTCCTCGATGGCCCGGCCCATGGCGCTGGTAAAGCGCACCAGCTGGGTGATGTTGTGCAGGCTCAGCAGGATCTTGCCCAGCAGTTCCTCGCTCTTGATGAGGTGGTGCAGGTAGGCCCGGCTGTGCTGACGGCAGGCCAGGCAGGGGCAGCTCCCATCCAGGGAGGTGTGGTCGTGGCGGAAGCGGGCGTTCTTCAGGTTCCAGCGCTCGCCGCCCACCAGGGCCGCCCCGTGGCGGCCCAATCGGGTGGGGATCACGCAGTCGAACAGGTCGAAGCCGTTGGCCACGGCGATGGCCATTTCCCGCAGGGTTCCCACCCCCATCAGATAGTGGGGCACGGCCTCCGGTAGCAGCGGCCCCATCTGGCGCACGATGTGGTGCATCTCTTCGGTGGGTTCCCCTACGCTCACGCCCCCCACCGCGATGCCCGGCAGGCCCATCGAGGCCACCACCTGGGCTGATTCCCGGCGCAGGTGGGGGAAGCAGCCACCCTGCACGATGCCGAACAGGGCCTGGTCGGCCTTGGCGTGGCTGGCAATGCAGCGCTCCAGCCAGTTGTGGGTGCGGCGGCAGGCGGAGGCCACGTCCGCCTCGTGGGCGGGATAGGGAGGGCATTGGTCGAAGGCCATGGCCACATCGGCCCCCAGCGCCATCTGGATCTCCATGGCCCGCTCCGGCGTGAGCTCGATGCGGGCTCCGTCGCGGGGGGAGCGGAACACCACCCCGTGGTCGTTGATTGTGTTGATGGCGCCCAGGCTGAACACCTGGAAGCCGCCGGAATCGGTGAGCATCGGGCCGTTCCAGCCCATGAAGCGGTGCAATCCACCGGCATCGGCCACGATCTCCTCGCCTGGTTGGAGATGCAGGTGGTAGGTGTTGGAGAGCACCATCTGGGCGCCCGTTTCGGCCAGCTGGCTGGTGGTGATTCCCTTCACGGTGGCCAGGGTGCCCACCGGCATGAACCGGGGGGTGGTGACCACGCCATGGGGGGTGTGGAAGCAGCCACAGCGCGCCCGGGTGCGCGCGCACTGGGCCGTGATGGCGAAGGAGAAGGCGGGTGGGAAGCTGATTGCGCCGAACAGGTGCTGTTCTGACGCTAGGTGTCGCTTGTCGAAGCCTTTCCCCGCGTTGACTCCAGGCTGGCTTGCCGATTTGGCTGGGGCCTGGGTGTTCTATTCCGTGTTGCCCGCCTGGCCTCGGGTGATGCCGCGTTTTGAGCGGATCGCCCGCTTCGGTCCCCTGATCGGTCTGGTGCTGGGGGGGATCCAGGCGCTCTTCTGGTGGCTGACGGCCAGTTGGCTGCCGCTCGGCGCCCAGGTGGCCCTGGTGCTTGCCCTTGGCTTGGTGCTCACCGGTGGCCTGCATGTGGATGGGGCTATGGACACGGCTGATGGCCTCGGTGCCGGTCCCCGGGCCCTGGAGGCGATGGCGGATAGCCGCGTGGGGGCTTCCGGGGTGCAGGCCCTGGCGCTGCTGCTGTTGCTGCGGGTGGCGGCGCTGGTCTGCCTGGCCACGGCGGCTCCCTGGTTCCTGCTGTGGGCTGCGTTCTGGGGTCGGGTGGCGCCCCTGCTGGCGATGGCCTGGTTTCCCTACCTACGGGACCAGGGCAGTGCGGCCTTCCACCGGCAGCACTGGCGGGGCTTGCTGCCCGAGTTGGCACCGGCGCTGCTGGCCCTGCTGCTGGCCCTGCTCGGCTGGGCCTGGGCCGGCTGGCCGTTGCCGGATGGAATCGGGCTCCTGCCGGCGCTGCTGGTGCCGCTGTGGTTTGGGCGCCGGCTGGGCGGCCACAGCGGGGACACCTACGGCGCTTGCGTGGAGTGGTCGGAGACCCTGGCGCTCCTGCTCAGTGGCCTGGGGCTGCGGCTGGCAGGGTGAGGCAAAACGCATTGCCCTGCCCAGGCAACTCCGGGGCGATGGCGGCTGGCGGGAGCACCAGGGTCAGGTTGCCGCCCAGGTTGCGGGCCAGGTCCCGGGCCAGGGCCAAGCCCAGGCCTGTGCCCGTTCGGGCCTGGCCCGCGCGGCCCCGGAAGCCCCGTTCGAAGATCGCCCCACGCTCTTCGGCGGCAATTGGCTCGCCGGCGTCCCAGACCGTCAGTTGGCAGGGGCCTGGCTTGGGGGCCTGGCAGTGGATTCCGATGGCGGCGCCGGCGGGGCTATAGCGGAAGGCATTTTCCAGCAGGTTGGCCAGGATCTCGGCCACGGCGCCACTGTCACCCCGCCAGCTCGGCATGCAGGTCGGTGGGTGCCAGGGGCGGCCCTGCAGGGCTGCCGTGGCAGCGGCCCGTTGCAACAGGGGCTCCAGCCAGTCCTGCAGTGGCTCTCCTTCGGGGCCGATCAGCACGGGGGGCAGCAGCAGGGGTTGGCTTGCGTCGCCCGTGACCACTGGGGTCTCGCGCTGGCCCAGCTGGGAGAGAGCATCCACGTAGCGGTTGAGTTGGCGCTCCTCTGCCAGGAGTCCCTCCACGAGTGGGCGGTTCTGGCTGTCCTGGTCGAGGCGCCGCAACAGCAACTGGCCAAAGGTGCGCAGGGCGGCCAGGGGGTTGCGCAGCTGATGCAGGAGCAGGTCCAGTTCCGCGTGTTGCTCCTTCAGCGTGCGTTGCAGCCGCTGTTGTTCCAGATCCAGGCAGAGGGCCTCGGTGAGGCACAGGGCGACAGCCTGCAACCGCTGGCCGAGGGTGTCAGGCCAGGGCACCACCGTGGTTTCCACCTGAATGGCCCCCAGCAACACGTTTTGGTGTCGCAGCGGTAGCCAGCGCCGTTCCTCGGATGGCACCCGAAGGGGGCTGCTGGCCTCCACGGGCGGGAGGGCCCGACCATCACTGGGCCACTGGCCGATCGGCACCAAGGTGGGGGCACTGCCGTTGCCTGGCTGGGTCACGTACACCACCAACGAGCGCAGATCAGCCCGGTCGGCGAATTGGGCCAACTGGAAGCGCAGCAGGGCTGAAAAGCGGTTGGAGACTTGCATCTGGGGCGTTCAACCGCCGTCCTGCCGCAAAAATTTTCGAACGGGTGTTTGAAAACCGGGAAAAAGTCTTAAGATCTCTGGTATCGACCAATACGACGCCGTCCGCAAGCGGGCAGCGGCTCACCGTCGTGACACCCTCACCCTCGGTTGCCCATTCAGGTTTTCGAGGCTACAGCAGAGACAGATCCGACTTCTCGCCGATCCCTCCTCTCTGTTGTTCCGCAACCCGAATGGGCGGGTTGTGGCGTCACTGACCTTCGGGCCTGCTGACCCCTCCGGGCAACAGAACGTTTGGGCGTCGCCCGTGCTGTCCGGCATTTCGGATGGCCGGGCGGGCTGAGTCACGGGCCCTGCGCATGTCTTGCGCTCCCAAGGCCCGTTCCCCCCCTCCGGTTTCTTCCCGTCCCTCAATCCTCCCCCAGCGGGAGCAGCTCAATGTCTAAGAAGCGCAAGCGGATCAGCCGTCGCCGGCTCGCAGGTCAGCGGGTGCTGGCGCACGTTCCCACCTTTAATTTGGAGACCGGCTCCCATAAACCGGTCACCGCCGCCCGTCGTTACATCGCCGAGGAGCTGTTGGTGCCCCCGGCGATCCTCAACGTGCGCCGCAACGAGCACACCACCGACCGCTTCTTCTGGGGTGAGAAGGGCCTGTTCAGCGCCCAGTACGCCGAGGAGAACCACTTTCTGTTCCCGTCCCTGCGTTCGATCGTCGATCGCATCGGCGAGGAGGTCCTGTTCGAAGGCATTGAGGCCCTTGCCGCCGACGACTGGGAGGAGATGGAGGAGTACGAGTACGCCTTTGTCTGAAGACTGACGCCTCGTCAGTGCGCTTGGCTGGCCACTCAGCCAGGCCACTGGCGTTTCAGGTACTGGCGCAAGGCTGGGAACAGGCTGTTGTCGATGGTGTGTCCGCCGGCAAAGCCGATCAATTCCGCGTCGATCCCGCTCCGACGCAACTGCTCTTGCAGCACTTCACTGGCCCCGTAGGGCACCACCGGATCCTGCTCGCCGTGCGTGAGCAGGATCTTTTTGTTGGTTTGCAGGCCCGGCTCCCAGGCTGGATGGGGGTAGCCGCTGCAACTGATCAGGCCTGCCAGGGGCAGCCCCTCCCCGGCTGTGGCCACATCGAGGCCCATGGCGGCCCCCTGGGAAAAGCCGAGCACCACTGTCTGTTCCAGCGGCACTTCTGCGGCCAGCGCCCGCAACCGCGCGAGCAGGTTGGCTCTGGCTGCCGGGAGCTCGGGCCAGTTTGGCTGCTGCAGGTCGTACCACTGGCGACCGCTGCCGCCCGGGTGGGGCAAGGGTGCCTGCAGGGCCACCACGCCCACCGTGGGCTCCACCAGCACCTCCGCCAGGTCGAGCAGGTCGTCGGCGTCGGCTCCCCAGCCGTGCAGGAGCACCAGCCGTTGCTCGCTGTGGTTCGGGCCCAGCCGGATCAGGCCGGGTTCGGGGTTGGGATGGGTCACGGCGGGGGAGCTGCTGCTGCGTAGGTTGGCTCCAGACCCGCAGTTCGGCAGCCATGGCGCCCACGGCCCTTCTCAGTGTGTCCAACAAGGAGGGGTTGGTGCCCCTGGCACAGGGACTGCTGCAGGCGGGCTATGCCCTGATCTCCAGCGGCGGTACCGCTGCGGCCTTGCAGGCCGCCGGACTGCCCGTCACCAAGGTGGCTGAGCACACCGGAGCCCCGGAGATCCTCGGGGGCCGGGTCAAGACCCTGCATCCGCGGATCCACGGCGGCATCCTGGCCCGTCGCGACGAGCCCAGCCACCAGGCCGATCTGGCCGCCCAGGGCATCGCTCCCATCGATGTGGTGGTGGTGAACCTCTATCCCTTCCGTGAGACGGTGGCAGACCCGTCGGTGGCCTTTGAGACCGCCATCGAAAACATCGACATCGGTGGGCCAGCCATGGTCCGGGCCGCCGCCAAGAATCACGCTGACGTCGCTGTGTTGACCAGCCCCAGCCAGTACGGGGCCTTCCTCTCCGCCCTGGGTGCCGGTGGGTTGACTGCGGCCTTGCGGCGCCAACTGGCGCTCGAAGCGTTCCAACACACCGCCAGCTACGACACCGCGATCAGCAGCTGGCTGGCGGACCGCTTGGCGGCCCAGTCAGAGGCGGAACCCCTGCGTCTCGACCTGCCTGCCCGCCAGAGCCTGCGCTACGGCGAGAACCCCCACCAACCGGCCACCTGGCACAGCGAGCCCACGGCTGGCTGGGGCGCCGCGCAGCAGTTGCAGGGCAAGGAGCTCAGCTACAACAACCTGATCGATCTCGATGCGGCCCTCGCCACCGTTCGGGAGTTTGGCTACGGACCCGGAGCCGAGCCCGCTGCGGTGGTGGTCAAGCACACCAATCCCTGCGGTGTGGCCACCGGCCGGGATGGGGCCGATGCCCTGATCCGGGCCCTGGATGCCGATCGCCTCTCGGCCTTCGGGGGCATCGTGGCCCTCAACACCCCGGTGGGGCTGGCGGCGGCGGAGCAGCTGTCCAGCCTGTTCCTGGAGTGCGTGGTGGCCCCGGGCTTTGACGCGGCGGCCCGGGAGCGCCTCGGGGCCCGGGCCAATCTGCGGCTGCTTGAGCTCGCCCCGGAAGCGATCGCCCGTGCCTCCCGTCGCCAGCTGCGCAGCCTGCTCGGCGGGGTGCTGGTGCAGGAGCTCGACGACCAACCGGTGGAGGAGGCTGATTGGCAGGTGGTCAGTGACCGCCAGCCCACGGCCCAGGAGCTGGATGATTTGCGCTTTGCCTGGAAGCTGGTGCGGCATGTTCGCTCCAACGCCATCACCGTCGCCCGAGGCGGTCAGAGCCTCGGCATCGGTGCGGGTCAGATGAATCGGGTGGGCTCGGCCCGCCTGGCCTTGGAAGCCGCCGCCGATAAGGTCCGAGGAGCCGTGCTGGCCAGTGATGGGTTCTTCCCCTTCGATGACACCGTGCGGCTAGCGGCAGGCCTCGGCATCACGGCCGTGATTCAGCCTGGAGGGAGTGTGCGCGACGCCGATTCCATCGTTGCCTGCAACACCCTGGGCCTGGCGATGGTGGTGACGGGTCGCCGCCATTTCCTCCACTAGATCCCTAGGGCGGTCGGCGTGAGTTGTAGCTTCGCTCGATCAGCCCAGTTCTTCTGCGGCTCCCCGCTGCCCCCCTCTGGCCCCCCTTTGACGCCATGTCTGAAGCGCTTGCCTACAACCTGAACTTTCTCCACCCCCTCCTGATGGGGGGCCTGCTGGCCCTCTCTGGCTATGGGATGTTCCTGGGCATCAAAGCCAAGAAAACCCGTACGGCTGCTGCCGAAGATCGCAAGGAGCTGATCAAGGGGCAGTACGCCCGCCGCCATTTCCAGATCGGCAGCCTGATCCTGGTGCTGATGGTGCTGGGCACCTTCGGGGGCATGGCTGTGACCTACCTGAACAACGGCAAGCTCTTCGTGGGCCCCCACCTGTTGGTCGGCATCGCCATGACCTGCCTGATCGCCTTGGCGGTATCGCTCTCTCCCTTGATGCAGCAGGGCAATCTGATCGCCCGCAAGGCCCATGTGGGCCTGAACATGGCCATGATGACCCTGTTCCTCTGGCAGGCCTTCAGTGGTCTGCAGATCCTGGCCAAGATCTGGGAGAACCGTCCAGCCTGAGGCCTTCAGGCTTCTCCTCAGAACTGGGCGCGCCGGCGGGGCGGGCATTCGAGGTTGTGGCTGGCATGGAAATCTTCCTGGACCTTCCAGGTGAGTTTTCGAGAGATCTGCCGCACGATCTGCTTGAGCAGGTGGTCGCCGCTGGATTGCACCAAGCCCTCCGGCAGCAGGGTGATCACCCCGGGAAGGCGGATCCAGACACTGAGATCGAGTTGCCAGCGCACCAGCGTCAGGGTGCTGGTTTCATCGAGTTGCAGGGAGGCATTGAACTCCACGTCGTACAGCCCATCGAGATGGGGATCGCTGCAAGGCTGCGGCACCGTGATGATCCGATAGAGCCCCTGGTCTTGCGGTAGCAGTTCCAGGCCGATGGTGGGTTCCACTTCGAAGCCGAAGTTGCCGAAGGTGCCCAGAGTCAGGGAATATCCCCGGTGGCCGATGGGGTCCACGGTCATCGGTGCGGCACAGCGCCGAAACCAGCCCTCGTGGTGGTCCAGGTAGTCGGCCACCACTGGCGAAGCCGCCCGCATTTCCATCACGTCGGCGAAGGCGCTCGCGTAGCGCCGCACTCGTGCGTCTTCGCTGTGGCGGAGGCCCTGGGGGTCGGCCTTGGCGAGGCCTGGGTCCAGCGGTGCGGTCGACAACAGCAGAGACAACGGCTGAAACTCCTGGCGGGTGGCCAGATCGGAGACGGACAGACTCAATCTTTAATCAATGTAAAGCCAGTGCGGCATCCCTTCGGGTCCCGCTGTGACACCCGGACATCAACCAGCCGGCTGCTGCTGGAAGCGGATCAGGCTTCGCAGAGCTCGATCAGGCGTTCGATGACGTCCTCCACCACCCGATCGGGAGTGGAGGCACCGGAGGTGATGCCCACCCGGATCGGCCCCTCGGGCAGAAAGGGCCATTCGGTTTCCAGCGTTCCGCCCAGCGGCATGTGCTCGATGCGGTTGCCCGGGCCAATGCGCTCGGGGGTGTCGATGTGGAAGGAGCGGATGCCCCGGCTCACGGCGATCTCCTGCAGGTGGGTGGTGTTGGAGGAGTTGTAGCCCCCGATCACGACCATCAGATCGAGGGGCTCATCCACCAGGGAGAACATGGCGTCCTGACGTTCCTGGGTGGCGTCGCAGATGGTGTTGAAGGCCAGGAAGTGTTCATTGAGCTCGGCGGGGCCGAAGCGCTGCAGCATGGTGCGCTCGAACAGCCGGCCGATGTCCTCGGTTTCGCTCTTGAGCATGGTGGTCTGGTTGGCCACGCCCACCCGCACGAGGTCCCGGTCGGGGTCGAAGCCGGGGGAGCAGGCCTTGGCGAAGCGCGTCATGAACGCTTCCCGGTCGCCATGGCCAAGGATGTAATCGCACACCAGCTGGGCCTCTGCCAGATCCAGGACCACCAGATAAATGCCGGCGAAGGAGCTGGTGGCCAGGGTCTCCTCATGCTTCACCTTGCCGTGAATGATCGAGGTGAAGGCGTGTTTCTTGTGCTTCTCCACGGTGTTCCACACCTTGGAGACCCAGGGGCAAGTGGTGTCGACGATGTGGCAGCCGCGCTCACTGAGCAACTGCATCTCCTGCACGGTGGCGCCGAAGGCCGGCAGGATCACCACATCGCCGCTGGCCACGTCGGAGAAGTCCTTGACGCCCTCATCCACCTGGATGAACTGCACGTCCATCTCCCGCAAATGGTCATTCACCGAAGGGTTGTGAATGATCTCGTTGGTGATCCAGATCCGCTCGGTGGGGTAGTGGCGTCTGGTCTCGTAGGCCATGGCCACGGCCCGCTCCACGCCCCAGCAGAAGCCGAAGGCCTCGGCCAGATCGAGCACC
>Ga0164293_10001552_pt1 | contig 19178 bp, 9 predicted proteins | sample GEODES118metaG_FD_111487 | JGI IMG/M metagenome (GOLD analysis project Ga0164293, IMG submission 111487) | Eutrophic lake water microbial communities from Lake Mendota, Wisconsin, USA - GEODES118 metaG | ecosystem: Environmental > Aquatic > Freshwater > Lake | place: USA: Lake Mendota, Wisconsin...
AAAGATCTTCGGGAAGGTTTGCGAGTGACTCGTCGAGAAGCCCAACGAGCGACCGAAACGCTCCCTCGTTGCCGCTGTGGGGGGTGGCGGTCACGAGGACCAGGTGGCGGGCAGGGTCCGCGGCCAGCCCCGCGAGGAGCTCGTGGCGCTCGTGCCGCGACCCGCGGGCGGCCGGGTCGCGCGCGCAGGTGTGGGCCTCGTCGACGATCACCAGCTCCGGACATGTGCGGAGAAACTCGGCCCGGTACCGCTTGCTCTTGATGAAGTCGATCGAGACGACCGAATGGTCGTAGAGCTCGAAAATCGACTGATCGGCGACGCACTCCCGCTCGAGCCTGGCGACGGTGCTCGCGAGGACGAGCTTGGCGTCGATGTTGAACTTGCTTGCCAGCTCCTTTTGCCACTGCTCGGCCAAATGCGGCGGGCACAGGACCACCATTCGTCTGGCCTCTCCGCGGGCCAGGAGCTCAGCCGCAATCAGGCAGGCTTCAACAGTCTTGCCGACGCCGACGTCGTCCGCGATGAGCACTCTGGCCTGCGGCTGCTTGAGGGCGACCAAGAGCGGCACGAGCTGGTAGGGCCGCGGGGCCACGGCGATGCCGCCAAAAGACCGGAAGGGGCCGGCGCTACTGCGAACGCCAAGACGGACAGAATCGCGGAGCAGCGCGCAGGAGCGATGATCGCCCGACCGGGCCGGGTCGGGCATCTCGAAGACGGCCGGCTCAACGGGCTCGAGAGCGGGAACAAGCCCCGTCACCTCATCGTTGAGCCCCGCGAGCGGGCGGAGGAGGAGAAGATCGTCCTGCGACTCTGGGCAGACGACCCACTCCCGCCCTCGCGCCCGCACGAGTGTTCCTGCGGCGAACCGGCTCATGGCAAACTCCCAAAAACACTCGGGAACCGGCGCACGATCGCCTCCCAGTCGTCCTTCCCTCCGAAGCGAATCACCGACCAGCCGCAATCTTCGACGCAGCTGCTCTGCTCACGGTCGCGGGCCTGCCGAGTGGGAAACTCGTGGTGCGGCCCGTCGACGTAGACGACCGTGCTGTGCGGGGCGTAGACGAAGTCGGGGCGGGTGAAGCAGCCGTCGATCGCCGGGGGCACGTGCTGGCCGTGGGAGGGGAGCGTGAGGTTCCTCGCCTCGAGGAAGAGGAGCCACTCTTTCTCGAGGCCGCTCTCGCAGCGTTCCAGAAGCGATTGGAGGTGGGCCGAGCGGGGGGCATCGCTCGGAGACGGGCTGACGTCAGCCGTGGCGAGCTCGAGGAGTAGATCGCGAATCGAGTGCCTGTTCAGCCGGAGGTGGTCGGGCTGGTTGGCATAGGTCATGAGGCAGTCGTAGCAGGCGGTGGAGCACTCCTCCTTCGTCCTGGGGGCATGCTTCAGATCAGCTCCGGTATCGGGATCGAAGTGGCAGATCTCGAGGGCCCGGCGGGCGACGCGCTTGAGGGCCCCCGCCTCCGACTGAAGCCGTTGGAGCACGCCGGCTCCCCCCTCGCTCGACTCGTAGAACAGAATCTGGCGGCGGAGATCGCGGCCGGGGAGCGGCTCGGCGGCGAGCTCCTGATCTTCGAGCTGAAACTCGACCTGGATCGCGCTTTTGAGCGCTGCCTGAAGCGACGCGAAGCGGTCGATCGGGACGTCGGTCGACGGCTCGAAGAGGAGGGCGTTGCGGGTGTCGGTGACGTAGGGGATGACGCGGCTCACCTGCGGACCGTCGGCACGCTCCTCCTGCCGGTCCGGGTCGCCCACCCATTCGCCGGTCTGCTCGTTGATGTGGAAGCCGAGCCGGTTGTTCTCCTGTTGGCGAAACCAGCCAAAGTTGATTCGCCACAGCTCGGCGCTGCGGCCGAACGTGAGCTTGGCGAGCGGAGTGCCGGCGAGCGAGACATCGCTGCGGCTCGACGTGCCCGAGATGCCCGATCGTTGGAAGCGAAAGGCCGTCCTGACGTCGAAACCCTGCTTCTGACGCTCGTCCTCGTCGGAGGAAATCCGCTCGCGGCGGCGGGTGCGGACGTTGGTGAGCTTGAGGAGCTGTTGGATTGGCGTGGAGAGCTCGGCTTCGCAATACTCGCACCGATCGGGATTGGCGGCACCGCTTATGGGGTGGAGGTAGCCACAGGCCTGGCACTGCTTCGCCGCGCCGAGGACGAGCCGGGTTTCGGATTCGCTCGGCGGCAGAAGCACTCGATCGACCTGGTAGCGCTGCCCCTCGTGATAGACGAGCGACTTGGGGCCAAACTCGCTGATGGCGAGGAACCGAGGTCGGTTCAGGTATTCCTGGTCGCGGCTACCAGCCCGTCCCGGAATGAAGGCCGACAGGGGCAGGCGGGGAAAGTTGTACCCCGGCAAAAACCCTTCACTGGCGAAGTAGCGGTAGGAGTAGAAGTCGGACTGCTGGTTCGCCTTGCGGTCTTCATTCAAGAGCAGATCGCGTTGCAGCTCCGCCTCGCGTCGAAAGCGATTTGCATCGTCGCGGGCACGCTTGGTGATCGAAAGATCGTTTTCGCGTTTGTGCTCCCGCTCGCGCTGAGCCATCGCGGCCCGGTAGAGATCGCGCCACCGGTCGCACGACCGATCAAATCGATCAGGTAACTGGAGAAGCACCTCGTCGAGCCACTTCTCCGAATACCACTCGGCCTCGGCGAGCTTGCCCGCGATGCTCGACAAGAGCACGTTGGCACGGTGACGGGTGCGGCTGATGGCATGGGGGTCGTCGAGATGGGCGCGAACCTCGTCGGTAACTGGCATTCCCGGCTGAGTCTCGAGCTGCACGAGCGTTCGAAGGCTGTCCTGGAGGTTCAGGCCACTCTCGGAGAGCCAGATCGCATGGACATGGGAGCGAACAAGCTCTTCGTTGGCGACGTCGATACGGGGCGGGGCGACCGCTCCGGCCACCATCTGCTCCTGCCGCTTGAAGAAGTATTGGTCGTGCGAGCTGCCGGCCGTGCAGTAGGTGACCACAACCGCCGGCTGGCCGCTCCGGCCGGCGCGGCCCGAACGCTGGGCGTAGTTGGCCGGGGTGGGGGGAACGTTGCGAAGATTGACGGCATTGAGATCGGCGATGTCGACTCCGAGCTCCATCGTCGGCGAACAGAACATGAGCGGCAGGTCGCCTGCCCGGAACCGTTTCTCCCGCTCCTCGCGAGCGGCGGCCGGCACCTGAGCCGTATGTTCGCGGGCCTCGAAGCCGGCCACGTTCGTGGCGGCGGTCTTGTAGAAGTCGACGTAGTACGGATTTGGCCGCAGGCCCCGCTCCGGAGCCCGGGGCACCCGCAGGGGACAGTGAAAAGCCTGCGTGCCGTCGCCGGGGAGCCAACGCATCGTGCTGGCATTGAGCTGATAGGCCGGGTCATCGTCCGTGCCACCCTGGACGAGGTTTGTGCGGGTGAGCACTCGGCAGAGATCGCGGATAATGATCTGCGCGTCATCAACGGACAGGCCCCCGCCGAGCACGTTCGGGCGACGGAGGAACCGGCCGACGGTGCCGCGGGCACTCAAGTACACGGCGTTTGAGCGATCTTCCCCCTTGGGGCGTGGATAGGCGAGGCGACCGGCATCGAGGTCTTCGTCGGGGTCAATGCGCCAACCATCGGCGAGAAGATTGCTGCTGTCGCGCTTCATCGCCTCCTGCCAGGTCTCGGTGAGGCATTCAGCCTGAATGGCGAGCTCCCGGCGCAGATAGTTCAGGAACGTCCGGGCGACCTTAAAGCGGGCTTTTGGCGTGACGGCGGCCAGGGCCTGATGCGTGCCCTGCCAGTCGGCGTCGCTAACGCAGAGCTCGTCGAGCGATTCGTACTCGACGTTGAGGAGGCCGCACTGCTCGAGGTTTGGCATCGACAGCCGCCAGCCTCGCTTCATGTCGAGGAAGACACGGTAGGTGAGAACATCGCGCATGGCGCGCTGCGTGCTCTTCTTAACGTTGAACTGGGCGTCGGGCTGGGCCGCATAGAGTTTGAAGGCCGCTCCCGCCGGAAGGCCCGCCTCGAAGGCGTCAAACAGGCGCTGCGGAAGGTCTCGATACTCGATGCCTTCGGTACCGGTCTTCGCGACGGCGGCGTGGAGGCTGCCGCGGACGAGGGCCACTTGCACGAAGTCGTTGAAGTGGCCGGCCTGGAGGGAGGCGTCTTGGCGGTTGTCGGTAAAGCTCAGGAGCTTCTGTGCGCCGGCCTCGAGTTGGCTCTCTTTCTTCAGGTAGGTAACGAGGCTCGTGGAGATGAGCGTCGTGGCACTGGAACGGCCGCCGAAACCGACCTCGCCGAGCACGGGCCGGTCAGCACCGCGGCGCTGGTGGTACGAAACGCCACAGGCCGGGCAGAATTGGAACGGGCTTGGTATGAAGAAGCAGGTGAGGCCGTGGGGGTCGGAGCGGCCATCGACCGCGACGCGTTCCATCTGGGGAATCTGCGCGAGACGGGAGCGGCGGAGCACTTCCTCGCCGCCGCGGACTTCCTTCCAATCGTCGGGCAGCCGTTCGAGCACGCTCTCGCTCGTGTGGTCGGCCAGGGGCCAGGCGCGGCGCGGGTCGGAGCTGTGGAAGAGGTAGCCGGGCTTCGATTCGGCAGTCTTGGCAAGGTCACCAAGATCGCGGGGCTCGAAGGAGGGAAGGCTGCCGGCTGCTGATTCGTTCCGCACGACCGACTCATACTCCTGCCCGCACTCGCGGCAGAAGACGAGAGGAAAGAGGAGTGCCTTGTCGTTCTCGGGCTTTGTCTTCTGGGGTTGAAAAGTGATGTAACGATCGGCCTCTCGCTCGAGCGTGGCGTAGACAGTGTCGCCGCGGCTCAAGAACTGATGAATGCGAAACGCGAAGGCCGGTTGGCCGCTCGCGTTGCGGGCCTTTTGGTACCCGCTCATGAGCTGGGCGGTGACGAGCGAGGACGCATCGACCGCGTCGACGCCTGTCTCGGCTGCGAGCAGCTTCCCTGCAGCGTCAATAGTCTGCGGGACGGCACGAACAAGCCGGTTTTCGCCCGCCGCCCTGACGACACCGAAGGTCGACTCAATCCAGCTCGAAAGGGGGTCGGCGAGGAAGGCGTCGTACGACTCAGGGGGCGTCGCCTTCGACTTCACGCGAGCGGAGAGAGCCGCCCGAAAGCCGGCGTCGGCTGTGTCGCCGTGCGGAGTGGTCCGGCGGAGGGTCTCGCCAATCACCGACTCCGGTGTCACCTCGGCACCAAAAAGGTCGGTGGCCACCCGGGCGATCTCGCGGCGCTGCTCGGAAAGCGTTCCAGGACCTGCGATCGTGGCTGAGGTGCCAACGAATTGCAGGCGGGGTGACTCGAGCTGGTCACGGATTCGGCGACAGAGCATGGCGACATCAGCGCCTTGCCGACCACGGTAGGTGTGGAGCTCATCGAGAGCCAGGAACTGCAGCCCTTTCGCGGCCTTGACGATCGCCTTTTCCGCCACCCGCGTGAGGATAAGCTCGAGCATCACGTAGTTGGTGAGAATGACGTCGGGCGGGTTGTCGCGGATCTCCCGCCGCTGCTCGTCGGTCTCCTGACCGGTGTAGCGGCGGACGCGGACCGGCGGGCGGTCCTTGTCGAAGGGCATGGTCTCGAGAAACTTGCCCAGCTCGCCGAGCTGGCTGTTGGCCAGGGCGTTCATCGGGTAGACGACGATCGCCTGGATTCCTTTGCCGGTGCCGTAACGGAGGACATGGTCGACGATCGGGATGATGTAGCTGAGGCTTTTTCCGGAGCCGGTGCCGGTGGTGAGGACGTAATTGGCTCCTGTTCGGGCGACGCGGATCGCCTCGTCCTGGTGCTTGTGGAGCCGCATGGGGAACCCGGTGCTGTCGGCGGTCTTCTTGGCCCGGAAGATTTCGGAGCACGCCCGGTGGAGCACACCTTCGGCGACGAGGTCGTCGATCGCCCGGCCCGGCTCGAAGGCGGGATTGAGCTGCACCAGTGGCGACGGCCAGAGCTCACCTCGGCCGAGTGCCTCGTCGACCACCTGCTTGATGCGCTCATCAGCGATGTCGACAAACGAGCGCACGAAGGCGTCGTAGTCGCGGACGAGCCGATCGCGCATCTCGAAGACGTTCATGGAAGGGCTCAGGTGGGCCGGGGAAGATTGAGTGCCGGGATGGGCTGTCGCGAGTTGGCGATCGATCTACGGGGCGCCAGACCCCCGACGGGTAGCGTACGTGGTCCCTCGTGGGAGGTGTAGCCGGGCGATCCCTCAGGATGAGAGCTGCAGCGGTTGGGCGCGACCTGCGCAGACTCTGGTCGAAAGCATCCCACGAATGCGGTCAACTTTGGTCCGCAAATCAAAAAGCCTCAAAAACATGGTGCTTTGGACGGTGGAGAGTTCAGCGGTGGGGAATTGACCAGACGGAGGGGGGGGTATACCTTGGCCAAAGAGCGAATGACATCGCGGGGGTTCGGGCGGCGGGGGTGACTGATCGTCGGAGTCATGTTTATCCCATGTTGAGCGACGTTCCCCCCCGGGTGCTTGCCGATCTGTGCCGAGCACACGGCCGCGAGCATCTCCTCGAGCCAGGACGATGCCGGGCCATGCTCGCAGACGTGTGCGGTGGATATCGCACCGAGGTATTTCTGCTCGATTGCGTTGCCCGTGAGCGACTCGTCAAGACGGTGTTGTCCGTAGGAATGCCGGTCGATTTCGCGGTGAGCCAACTCGCGAGTCAGATCGCCCAGGAGCTTCGCGTCGACGCCGAGGCCGCCCGCTGGGCGGCGGAGGCCTGGGCATCGGCGATGGAATGGACATCCGAGGGGCATGGGCTCGGCACAACCTCGCCTTTGAGCGGCGATAAGACGGCGGGTGGCACCTGTTCGACGGGGCATACGCAGAGGCTTCTCGTGGAGGGCATCCTTCGAGCCTTTCGAGGTGCACTCGGCGACGTGGAAATCGGGGCTCATGCCGACAAGACGCTCGTTGAAGCCGTCTCGGGTGGAAGAAAAGGCGCTGCGAAGGGCTGGGACACCACCGAGGCTTGGGCAACCGTGCGGTTTCTGTCGTTCACCCGAAAGCCGAGAGGATTGGTAATCACGGACCACGCGATCCACTTCCTCAACCCGGCTGCAGCAGACGGCCGGAATTCCGGTTCATGGAGCTTCGCCCGCATTCAGGAAGTCGGCGCCCGCCGGCAGGGGCTTCAAGAGATATGTCTCGCAGCCGCCGACGATCGGATGAGTCTGGAGGCCACCGGTATAGCGTCCAGCACGATGTTGTTGTTTCTGGACCTCATCCGTGAGGTGGTGGGCCCTTTTCTGGCTGACCACGACCTTCCCGAGCCTTCGTCTCCACCCGGCGAGAAGCCTGCCCCGAGGAGACGAGCCAAGCGATGACCTTTGTTGTTTCCGCAGTCATGGCCGTCTTGTTGGTGGCGCAGTTTGCTCTGCTTTACGCACTGAGCCAAACCTCGGCACGGGCGCGGGCGGTGATCAAATCGAATGCTCCGACGAGCAACGGTCAGGCGACAAAAGCCGACGGCTTCTTCTGGGAGCAGTGGTGCCACGAATGCGGTGTCGGAGGGGCCCGATTCCGCGTTGATGGAACGAAGACACTCACGGAAATGGTTCGCGAGTGGTGGGACTCGCTATGGCCGATGATCTGGCTCCAGCGGATCGGGGTGATGGCCCCCCTTTTTGGCGTGGTCTTCACGGCGCTCGGGCTGATTACGTTCAACGAGTCGCAGGCCAGTGACTCGGCTTCGATTCTCGCGGCCATCAAGCCGTTCGCCTACGGTATCGGCGGTGGTGCGTTGGTTGCCATTGTCAATCAGTTCGTGATGTTGGGCAGCGAGTTCCTGTTCCGCGCCGTACAGTCAGAAGTCAGCAGCTTCGCCGTCGATGCCATCGACAAGGCAAAACGGGACCTGAAGGGCCCGGAGATCGCCTCCCTGCCGCCGGAAACCCAGCTGTTCCTCGACAAGCTCACCGGCGGGATTGGGCCGTTGGTCGATGCGCTTGGTTCGGCCTCTCGGCACCTCGACGGCACACAGCAGATCCAGCAGTCGTGCCTCAAGGCGATCGACTCGCTCGCCGAAGGTGTTCGGCAACTCGAAATCCAAGCGGAGCGCCAGAAGGGGGCGACGACCGCGTACGCAGATTCGATCGAGAAGGGGCTCCTCCCCAGTCAAAAGGAGTTGCAGAAGGCGGCGAAGAAAGTCAGCGACGTGGCGATCGCGTTGGCGACGCCCCTCGAAAACTTTCTGAAGGCCACGGAACGGCTCGTTGCCGGCTATGAGACAGCATCAGAGGGAATGCAGGCGTTCGGGGCCGGCACCAAGGCTTTTGCACGGGTCGTGGACGAGGGGTTCGTGCCCTCGGCGGAGAAGCACCATCAAGCAGCCAAGGAGTTGGAGACCATGGTCGTCCGCTCCCGGCAGGCCGCGGATGGATTTGTCGGCGGTATCACACGTTTCGCGAAATCGTTCGAGTACCAGCACGAAGTCACCGATCGCATTGTCGAATTGATCGACCAGCAGGCGGCGCCGGCGTACGAGCTACTGGCAAAGTCGGCGAAGACGCTCGAGGGTTCGACGACGTCGATGGCCGAGCATACGGAGGGCTTCCGAACGGCCGTCCTCGAGCAAGTGGCTCTCAGTCGGCAGATTCAAGAGACCTCGGAACGTGCCGCAGCGGCGATCGCGGACGCTGGGCGATCACTGGCCGCCAGCACGACCCATGTCTTCATGGAGCCGGTGGCGGCGTCCGCAAAACTCCTTGAACGCTTCGAGGCCGTGCCTCGCGGCCTCGATCCTTTTGTCGAGAGCCTTCGGGAGACGGCGGCGACGCTCTCCAAGACCAGCCGCGAGCAGGCAAGCTTCACTGTGGCGACGGAGTCTTCGCTCGCAGCAACGAAGGCGGCGGCCGACAAGCTCATCGGCGTCGCGAGCAGCCTCGAGGGCAACATCACGACACTGACTCAAGCGGCTAGATCCGCGGGTGATCTCTACTCCCGCTTCGATGCCGTGACCGACGGCCACGCCAACAAGATTCGGGATGCCTCCGAGCCGCTGGTAGATCGACTCACGGTTTTGGCGGACACGCTGAAGAAGCTTTCGGATCAGCTCAACAAACCGAAGCGCGGGCTGTTCGGCGGGCTCTTCGGCTAATCCCCAAGGGACTCCTCGTAATGTTCCACCGCCGCAACGCCTCTGATGCCGCTATCGGCTGGATCTCGACCGTCGATTCCCTACTTTTGGGATTCGGTCTGATGCTCGTCCTCGCGCTTCACTCGGCGATGACACGAGGCGATCAGAAAGCGGCTGCCGAGCGAATAGCAAAGCAACTTGAAGCTGAGAGACTTGTCAGCGCGGGCTTGGAGAATGAAAAGATCCAATGGCAGTCGAGACTTCATGAAGAAAAAGCGTTACAAGCGAATTCGCTCGACAGCATCGCGACTCTACATGCCGACATGCAGTCCTTACGGGAAGAACGAGATGAGCTCGAAAAGCACACAGCACGGCTACAAGAACAATTGGACGCTGGAGTACAGGGCATTGAAGGCATCAACAAAACCTTAAAAGAGGCGCTTCGCGAGCGAGACTTGTTTAAGCAGCAGCAGGCAGCAGAGGAGGAGCGAGTCTTAGTCTTGCGCGATGAGATCGAAGAAATGAAGAAGAAGCTCGCTGATGCCACCAAGGCTGCCACCGGAAATCACGAAGAGAACGAGGCGCTCAAGGCCACGATGAATGAAATGCAGGCCCAGTTGTTGGTCCTGAAGGATCGCCAAGACGATGCTTCGGTGCACTCTGAGAACTTGCAGCAGGAGGCGAATCGCCTCAGGGCGGAGGGGGCCAAGCGCCAGAACCTGCTTCAAGGCAAGCTTAACGACGCAGCCAAGGAGTTGGGTCGTGTCCAGCGAAGCCTGAGAGAATCTGAGAGCGCGAGAATAGCGGCAGAAGAACAAGTTCAGAAGGAGGCGAGCGCAAGGGGGCAAGCCGCGGCGACCGACGTGCTCGGCTTCAAGGGGCGTTTTGAGAACGTGGTATTTATCATCGACATTTCACACAGTATGACGCATGTCAAGGACCCCGAACGATCGGGGTACAAAAACGCGAAATTCCGTCCAGAGCGTTGGGATAGAGTCAAAAAAGAAATCATCACGTGGGCCAGTAATCTTCGTATGAAGTCGCTTCGGGTGGTGTTGTTTCATTCAGATGTGATGGAGTATCCGGGTAACGGAGGCTTCTATGGAATGGAAGGGGAGGATCGTGCTGCCAGTGTCGCGGCTCTCACGGCACTTCTCGAGAAAGAGAAGCCCAATCTCGCAACCAACACGCTGGGCGCTTTTGAAGCTGCGTACACGTATCCCAACGTCGACACGATGATCTTGTTCACCGACGGACGTCCGTTGGTGGGGGGACGGAAGGTCGATGACGTCATCGCCGATGTCCAAAAGCTCGTCCGAAAGCATGCAAATATCCCCGTAAATGTCGTCGGTATCGGTGAGTATTTCGAAAAGAGCTTCGCCGACTTCTTGCGCGACATCGCTGAGGCTACCGGTGGTGAGTTCATCGGACGTTGACGCCTTTGTTAGCTCCGCCCCCGTCTGAGGCCATGTATGTATCAACTTCTCAAGCCCGGTGATGTCGTTCTCGGTCATGGCACGAAAGCTCGCTACGTTGTGCGGCGCTATATCGGTGGCGGCGGACAGGGGGAGGTGTACGAAGCCGAACGGGACGGTGTCCCGTTGGCGGTGAAGTGGTACTTCATGGAGATGGCAACCCCGCAGCAGAGGGCCACCCTCGAAAGCCTCGTGGCGATGAAGGCCCCCGATCATCGATTCCTCTGGCCGATCGAGATCGTGGCCAAGGAGTCGGGTGGAGTGGGGTTCGGCTACGCCATGCCGCTGCGTGACAAGCGGTTTCGCGGAATCGTGGAACTGCTCAAGGGGACGGTGCAGCCGTCGTTCGCCACGTTAACCACCGCCGGCATCAACCTCGTTGAGGCGTTTCGTGCGCTTCACAGCAGTGGTCGGTCCTACCGTGACATCAATGAGGGAGGGGTGTTTGTTGATTTCACTTCCGGTGATGTCCTCGTGTGCGACAACGACAACGTCTACATCGATGGAATGGGTGATGCCGGCGTGAAGGGAAAGATGAAGTGGATGGCGCCCGAGATCGTGGTTGGGAAGGCCAATCCTAGTTCGGACACCGATCTCTATTCGCTGAGCGTGCTCCTCTTCTATATGTTCGTTGTACATCATCCCCTTGAGGGGAAACGTGAGTCCGACATTCGGGCGTTCGATCACCACGCGTCGGTCAAGCTGTATGGCGAGGACCCGGTATTCATCTACGATCCGGCGAACGATACCAATCGCCCCGTGAAGCAGTTTCACAAGAACGCCATCGTCATGTGGAAGAACTATCCCCGCTTCCTGCACAGAAGCTTCGAGAAAAGTTTCACGGAAGGTATCCGCGATCCTGCGAACGGCCGCGTCCGGCTGCCCGACTGGCGGAAATGCCTCGTGCAATTGCGAGACAGCATCTACCACTGCACGCGATGCAAGGCGGAGGTGTTCTTCGACGCCGAGCAGTTCGCGGCAAACGGCGGAGCGATGGCGCCCTGCATCGAGTGTGGGAAGGTGTCCAAGACGCCGCTTCGAATGCGATGCGACAAGTGGCCTGGAACGGTCGTGGCCGAGGTGGGCAAGAAACTCTACGATCATCACCTTTTTCAGGGCAAGGAGTGGGCATTCGCCGATCCACGGGCGGAGTTCGTCGATGATGGCAAGTCACCCTCTGGCATCGGCGTGAGGAATCAGTCCGACGAGCGGTGGACTGTGCTTGGGGCGGACGGGGTTGTAGTGGGCGAAGTGGCACCGGGGGCGGTCGCTCCGATCACCAACGACTGCCGAATCGGTATGGGACAGCGGCAAGTGACTTTTCGGCTCTAGTGGTGTCTCGTTGCGAAATAGACGTGTTTAAGGATTCATTCAAAAGGGGGTAGGTCATGCCTTTGCCAGGGTCAGAGAAAGTGTCAGCGAGACCGCTTCACTTCATTTGGATCGTCGACGTGTCGGGATCGATGTCCGTCGACGGCAAGATCCAGTCGCTGAATCAGGCCATCAAGGACGCGAGTCCCGCGATGCGGGACGTGGCCGAGAACAACCCGTTTGCTGAGGTGTTCGTGCGGGCCGTCCGGTTCTCCTCTGGGGCTCAGTGGCACGTCGCTACGCCTACGCCGGTGCAGGATTTCCAGTGGAAGGATCTGTCGGCGGAGGGAGTTACCGACATGGGCGCCGCCCTTGGCATGGTGGCCGACTCGCTGTCGGTCGAGCAAATGGGCGAGCGCGGATATCCGCCGGTTCTTGTGCTCGTGTCGGATGGTCAACCGACGGATGACTACAAGTCGGGAATTGCGAAGGTGATGGCGACGAATTGGGGCCGGAAAGCGGTGCGACTCGCCATCGCGATCGGCGCGGATGCCGACCATGGTTCGCTCGCCGCGTTCGTGGGCGACGTGGAGCGGCCGGTGCTCAAGGCGGACAATGCCGAGTCCCTGACCCAGTACATCAAATGGGTGTCGACGATCGTCGTGCAATCAGTGTCTTCGCCGCCGAGCAAGACGAATCCGGTCACCGAGCCGGGGCCGAACAAGAATTACGTGGATACCGAAATCTGGGATCCGATTCCGCCAGCCCCGGCCCCAGTTGATTCGTCGCAGATTTGGTGAGCCTCGGCTGTCCTTTTGTCCGGACGGTGTGTGGGGTGTTCGCGCCTCAGTCATTGGAATCCTTTTTCGCGAGGCGGTGTCATGTCGGCAAGACGAGGGACCTGGCGGGCGATCGGCGAATCGGTGATCGGGGTCACCCATGAACGGGACGGTCGGCCTTGCCAGGATTACTGTGGAGTTCACTCGTCAACGCCTGGAGCGTTCGTCGCAGCGATCGCTGACGGCCATGGCCAGGCGAAGTCGTTTCGCAGTCAGGTAGGGGCAAGAATCGCTGTTGAAGTCGCCACCGAAGTGTTGTTGGGGTTCGCGCGATCCGAGGCGGGGGCGTCTGATGATGCTTTCAGGGTGCGAAAGGACTTGGCGGGTCATCTTCCGCGGGTCGTCGCCCAGACCTGGCGCGAACGCGTGTCGGAGCATGTCGAGCGTGATCCTTTCACGCTGGACGAGTTGACGCTGGTTGGCGACCGGTATCCCATCGCACCGGACCAGCGGATGTCCCCTGAAGCTTGTCGCGTTCTCTGGCGGGCCTACGGGACGACGCTCTTAGCCGTGCTCGTGACAGGCCCCTATGCGCTCGCTCTACAGATCGGGGACGGCCTGCTGATGGCAGCAGCGGCATCCGGTGGGGCTTTCGAGGTGCTGGATACGGATTCGCTCAATTTCGGCACTTCCACGACGAGCCTCAGCGACGAAGATGCCGAATTGCGGTTGCGGTGGCGACTCATTCCGCACGAGGGGGATTATCCGATCCTGTATTGGCTCTGTACCGACGGGTACGAGAAGGCATTCCGGTCGGCCGATCTCCCCGGGGTGTGTCTCGAGTACCGCGATGCCTTTCGGGAGCGCGACGGCTGGCGGGTCATTCAGGAGAATCTGGGTGAGGGACTCCGCCAGGCTTCGGCCAGGGGAACGGGAGACGACGCCACGGCGGCGTTCCTTTTCTTCGAGGAGGATCACGGCAGTACCCCAGGAGACGGGGCTTCAGCCGTTGAAGGGGCCGACGGCGGCCCGATTGCGATCGAGAGCGCGGGGTTGACTGGGAGTCCAGCAAGTTCGAGTCACGATGCCGATAGGACGACGAAGGAATCGTGCACCGCCCCCCCCGCCCGAGCGTGTTCGCCAGCAAGTGGCGACGGAGGTGTGACGCTAGGCACTGATCGCGATGGGGTGGTCTCGTCGGAAATCTCGGAACCGCGTGGCGATTCCGTCTCAGAGGGGGGCGATCAGTGAAAAGTGTGTTCGTGGTGCCCGCTCGATGCGGCCATCACAATCGGTTGTTCGGACTGCGTATGGAGGAGAGGGAACCTGGGAATTGGGACGCGACCTGGGCGTTCCAACTCCGGGAGGACGTCGCGAAGCGGGAGGGGTACGAGGCACGGACGCTCGAGGGATCGTTCGGCTGCGCTCCAGGGTATCCCGGATGCCCGTATTGTGAGGCTGAATCGATGTACGTTTGCGGCTGCGGGGCCGTGGTGTGCTGGAATGCTGTCGATCGGGTCGTGACCTGTCCATCGTGTGGATGGAAGGGCGAGTTGGGAGGGGCGGCCACGTCGGTTCTCGCGAAGGGCGATGGCTGACACGTTGTAGATCAGTGAGCGGGGCGAACCGATGGCCAAGAGCAAAGCGGATGCGGGGAATCTGGGCTTTCACGTCGCCAGCTTCCCGGTGACGATCGGTTTGTCCTCCGCCGACGCTGGGCGTCATGCAGCCGCTGCGGAGGCCGTCAAGCGGGAGTATCGCGACTCGGTGAAATGGAAAGGCCTGCGGTGCCGCGAGGTCAAGGTCGTCGACGAGGCCGAAGGGATCTATGCGCTCCTGGTGGACCAGCAGATCGAGTTTGATTGGACATGGGAGGGGGCGATCGCCTTCAAGCCCATCAAGGACTCGGTGCTCACGGACCCCGGGAAGTCGGTGATCGACGTCAGCGACAGCGACGAACTGAACGACGACGCACTGTGGGCGGGCGATGTCGTCGAGGTGGACGAGGCCACCAACCGGCTCTTCGTGTCGGTGGCCAATCGCGAAAAACCACCGACGACGGGGACGTTCTACGTCCGCCCCTTCGAGTTCCTCGCGTATCTCAACGCGGTGTTCAATTCCGCGGCGTTCCTCCCGGTTCGCGGGCTACTTTCCGGTCGCCTCCAGGCATCCGAGGGAAACGTTCATCCTCGGGTCGAGGGTGGCCATGACGCATGCCTGCCCGGTCTGGCACGCTGGTGGGGGGCTGCCTGGTCATTACTGTGGGGGCCGCCGGGTACTGGGAAGACCTACACCACGGGAAGGCAGGTAGCAGCTGCATTGGCGGACCTTAACGAAAGGATCCTCGTGGTCTCGACGACGAACCGCGCGACCGACGCCGCGGCCATCGAGATCGGCAGGGCCGTGCGGCAGGTGCTTCCCGGCGAACTGAAACAAGGCCATGTCCTGCGCACCGGCAAAGGGGCATCGATCGGTCTGTTCGAGAAGGAGTCCCTCGAAGCGATGCTCAAGGGAACCGAGACGGACTACCTGAGACAGATCGAAGCACTCGTCGATGAACTGCGAAAGGCGAAAACGGCTGAAGAGAAGGCGCTGCTGCGGAAACGGATTCAGGACATCCGTCATCTCATGAAGGGCGCGTCCGAACAGACGTTCCTCGACGCCAGAAACCGAGTCTTGGTTTCGACATCTTTCCGGGCCATGGGCTTTCTTCAGGTCAAGAGAGTTCGCGAAGCGGTTCTCGCCGGAAGACCGCCTTTCACGACGATCTTCATTGACGAGGCGGGGCTGATCTCCCGCGCCGCCGCGGCCGCGCTCTCCCTTCTGGCCGCTCAGCGGGTCGTGCTCGTGGGCGACTCGCGGCAACTGGCGCCGATCAGTCGAATCAGCCGCATTCTGCCGGCCGGCCAGAAACACTGGCTCGCATCCAGCGGCCTGAGTCATCTTGGCAGCCTGGAATCGAAGGAACCGGCCGTCCACGTGCTCCGTGAGCAACGACGCATGCATCCGGAGGTCTGTGAGACGGTTTCACGATTCCACTATGGCGGGGCTCTGAAGACCGCGGCGGACGTGGTGGGTCGTCCCTATGCCTTGCCGAAGCTATTGGCGGGGCATCCACGGGCCATCTGGTACGTGCTAGACGAGGACGGGCAGGACCTGCCTCACATCCGAGCCGAGCGGGGACCGGGCAATCGGAGTTGGATCCGAACCGGAACCATGGACGTGCTGAAGAAGCTGTTTCGTGATTCCGGACTCCGAGAAAGCAGCGGGATGTTCGTCACGCCCTTCAAGGCCCAAGCTAAGGAGATGGCGAGCTACTTCGCCACGGAAGGACTCGTCTCCTGGACATCATCGACGGTCCACAGCCAGCAGGGGGCAGAACGAAACGTCGTCATTTTCGATACCGTGAACGCTGGCAGCTATGGCTGGCCCTACGACGAGTGGAAGCGACTGGTGAACGTGGCGATCAGCCGGGCCCGCGAGTCCGTGATCGTTCTGGCCAGTCGTGCGGAGATGGGCGAGCCCTATCTGTCTCCGCTCGTCGATACGCTGGCGCCGCGAGTCTGCCGCTTTCGGGCAGGAAAACACGAGCTGGTAGAGGTTCCGGCGAAGGTCAGCCCGAAGAAGTCGGTCGGGCAGGGGCGTTTCTCGGGGGGGCTGGGCGAGCAGATCGCCCTGCGGAAAGAACTGAGGCCGGTCTTGTCGAACGAGCAGCAGCGTTTGTGCGGGTACGACATGGACGGCGGGCCGCGGCTGGTAAGGGGAGTGGCGGGAAGCGGCAAGACGGCGGTGCTGGCCCACTGGCTGGCCAAGACGCTCACGCAGATCGCCGCCAAGCCCGACGCGGTCGCCTGGGTCGTCTATGCGAACAATTCACTCAGGCCGTTGATTGAAGGGGCTGTAGTCGACGCCTGGCGCGAAGGCGAGGGGAACGGCGAATTCCCGGCTGATCGCGTCGAACTCCACCATGTCAAGGATCTGCTTCGCGACCTCATGAAAGAGATCGGGCGTCCCACGACGGGGGCAGTCTTCGACTATGACGCGATCGCGACAGAGTATCTCCTCCACAAGGGGGACGCGGCGATCGTGCCCAGATGCAGCGCTCTGTTCGTCGACGAGGCGCAGGACATGGGAAGCAACACGCTGCGGCTGCTGAGTCTGCTCGTCGAGCCCAAAAGGAATGCTGCTCAGAACCATCGCGCGGTCAATCTCTTCTACGACAACGCTCAGGATATCTACGGACGCGGCACTCCGACGTGGTCCCACATCGGGCTCGACATGCAAGGTCGGTCGACGGTGATGAAGGAGAGCTTCCGCAGCACCAAGCCGATCTCCGAGTTCGCCCTCAACGTTCTCTACTCGCTGAAGCCGCCAATCGGAGATCGAGACCATGACGAACTAGTTCGACGTGGATTGATCGAGCAGATCGCGCAAGGTGGCGCGAATTGGTGGAAGGTCCGCTTCAACCAGATCGACGGTCCGCGGCCTACGGTCGCATCCCACGCCACGACGGGGAAACAGTTCCTTGCTGTGGGGGACTACCTCCACGAGTTGATCGCGGTCGAGGGCGTCAGGCCCGAGGACATTTGCCTTCTCTACATCGGAAAACCCGTGAAAGAGGCGATCGAGGGCGAGATCGCCGATCGGCTCAAGCCTCTCAAAGTGAACGTCGAAGTCCGGACAGGACAGTCGATGCGTCGGTCGCCCGGGACAGTTCTCGCGACGACCCCTCATTCATTCAAGGGATACGATTCAGAGGTCATCGTCATTCCTGCTGCGGATCGTTTCTATGCTCCGGGCAAGCCGTTGGCGAACGAACTCTACGTGGCCATGACGAGAGCAAGGTCGATCCTCGCTCTCTTCACACGGGACGGTTCCGGTGAGATCAACGAGGCGCTCGCGAAATGCTCTCGCCAATTGGCGGATACTCCAGTCGTCGATCGCGGGATCAGTGTGCGAGACGACTTCCGAGGACTGCTCGACGTTTTCGGGGACGACAACGGCCAGTGGCTCCACGGTTTGTTGAAACACGGCCTCGTCCAGGAGCCGATTATGTCCCCCGAAGGCGAGGTGATCGCGGAGCCTGTGTTCTGGTTCACTGCCAACGGCGGCAAGCACGCGTGCTTCGGGCGTAAGCAGCCGTCGCAGTCGACGCTCGCCAGGCTGGAGGTCATGGGCGTGTCGGTGCTGCCAGTGGGGGCCGCAGTCCAGTGAGTCGGGGGCCAGGCCGGCACGGGGGAACAGAATGCAAGGGAGGGGAACGCAGTGCTGATGGAAGAAAAAGTGTTTTTAGATCCAGTTCATAAGACGCTTCGCGACTCTCAGGGGCGTGTCTTAAAGGTATTAAACTGTCCGCAATTGGCGTTGTGGCAAGATCTCGCCGTAATCGCCAATCAAGAAGACCAGCATCGGCTCTGCGGCGCGTGTGGCAAGCTGGTAATCGATACGGAACAGTGGACTGCGGGGCGGCTGGTTCGTGCAGTCCGTGATGACCCGGAGGCGTGTCTGCGAATCCGAGTCGGCCAAGGGAATGTCGAGATAAAGGTGTCCAATGAATAAAAATGTCCACGAGCAACGAATGCTGGTGATTCGCACGGCCCGAACTGAGAAAGAGATCAATCAGGCGGCTCGCAACGGTTTCTATCCGCTCGTCAAGCGGGTTTCTCCCTCGCCGGAGATTCGTTCGAAATACGCGGTCTACCAGAATCCTGAATCAGGTGAAGTCCAGGTGGTGGGTGACTACCGGTCAGCGGGGGAAGGCAATGAGGTGATCGGATTCACCTACTATTACCCACACAGTTTCCCGAGCCCATTCGCCGCGTACTTGATACCCCCGGACATCAAGGTTGGGGAGGTAGTGATTCTCGAGGATCTGATTGAAGATGTGGTCAGTGGTCGCTGGAACCAAGGAGACGTGTTTCGCCTGGCATCATGTAGGGCAACGTGGAACGGAAACGATTTCATCCTTCAGCATAGTGCATCGTCAGAAGAGGTGGTATTGGGCTGACCTGCCCCCACGAATGGCATCAGGATTCAAGTTGACCTGCCTTGATAACAACCATTCATTCGGTATCAAGGTCTACGCTCTTTTGGGTGAGGGGGCTTCTATGACGTCAAAACCAAGGTTGAAGCACGGGCCGCTAAGCGAAAAAGCGTCTGAGGTCGGGTCGCCGTCTGTGGACTCGCCGTCGGTGATGTTGATGACGATTGGCGGGAACGAGTCAGGATGTTCAAGCACCCACGGCTCAAGGATTGAACGGGCACGTCGGAGGGCCCCGCACATCGGCGTCCCTCCCTTCGCCACGGCGTCGAACCAAATCGGAAGCTTGAACTTTTGTTCGACGAGCCCGCCTGCTCCGTCCGACGCCTTCTTGACGCGTTCATCGATGCGGGCTGGGTTGTTAGCGATCTCACTGATCGGGACGAGATCTCTCCCTGCCAGCAATCCGGCCATCGCGGGCGCGATGTGGCTTTCGGTCTCCTCTCCACCATAGCCAACTACGCCTACGTCGAAGTAGTCACGAATGCCCTCTGACTTCGCGCACTTGA